>Ga0299915_10001392_pt1 | contig 17918 bp, 18 predicted proteins | sample RVTome_13_FD_200263 | JGI IMG/M metagenome (GOLD analysis project Ga0299915, IMG submission 200263) | Soil microbial communities from uranium-contaminated site in the Upper Colorado River Basin, Wyoming, United States - RVT92D227 (version 2) ... | reverse complement strand
GGAGCGTCTTTCTATTTTTCATACTTTCCTCCCTGTCATTTACTTCTTATTGTTTCTCTTGCTTCGGACCCTGCCGATACGCTTCAATATAGCGTCGGGCTCGCTTGTCACGTCCGAGCACAAGGTCGGCGGCCAGGATAATTGAGCGCACCTTAGCCACATCCACAATGAGGCATGTAGCGCCAGCGGCAACAGCCATGACGACGAAGGCGCTATTGAGCAGTTCGCGGTCAGGCAGGCCGAAAGATACATTGCTGGCACCCATTGTCATGTTCACTCCCAGTTCGGCCTTAATCCGGCGGATGGCTTCTATGATCGCCACACCAGAGCTAGGTTCAGCTCCTACCGCGAAAGCCAGGCAATCAATGACTAGGTCCTCACGGGGGATCCCTGATGCCTCGACTCTTTCCACTATCTTGCGGGCAATCCGCACCCTCCGCTCAGCGTCCTTTGGAATACCCTCGTCATCCTGCACCAGACCGATTACCGCAGCCCCGTATTCCTTGATTATAGGTAGGACTCTTTTCAGGGAGTGCTCTTCACCGGTAACCGAGTTGACCAGCGGCTTACCCTTATATACCTTGAGTGCCGCCTCGAGGGCGTCTGGGTTAGAACTGTCAAGACATAGGGGGACATCCACTGTGTCCATGACCGTCTGGACCGCCTTGGGAAGCAGGGCCACCTCATCGACGCCGAATGTCCCCACGTTGACATCCAGAATGTCTGCCCCGGCTTGCACTTGAGCCAGGGCTTCCTTGCGGACAATCTCCAGGTCGCCAGCCTTGAGAGCCTCGGCTAGTTTTTTCTTGCCGGCAGGATTGATACGCTCGCCGATAAGCACTGTGGGCCGGTCATCGCCAATGATTACTTCCTTCCTCGAGCTTGACACTTTGGTCTCCATCAGTCTATTTCCTCTCTCTTGCCATCTATGATCCGGTACTTTCCCAGGTAATTTGCCTGCATAAATGTTGACTGAAACCCAGGGCTGCTGGCCAGTTCAATATAGCCAGCACTGGAGGCTATAACCTTTGCTTGGGCCCGAGACTTAAGGGAAATCAGAGCCAGCTTGGCTCCCATGCCAGCGGCATTGCCCACCTGCCGGAAGCGTTTCAGTGGCAGCGACGGCAGCATGCCGATTGCCACGGCACTGAATATATCAATGTAGCTGCCAAAGGCCCCAGCGATTATCACCTGGCTTATATCGTCTTCAGCGCAGCCGCTCGTTTCCAGAAGCACCTGGATGCCGGTGCGAATGGCTGCTTTAGCCAGCTGCAATTCTCTGATGTCATGCTGGGTGATGGTGATAGCTGGCTTTCCATTCCGCTCCTCCTTGCTGACTAATATAAACTCGCGCTGTCCTTTGTAGGCACGGACGCGAGATCGCTCGTCTATTATCCTGCCACCCTCATCAATGATTTTGGCCAGGTGAAGCTGAGCCAGTGCGTCAAGTATCCCCGAGCCACAGATGCCGACTGGCGGCGCCCCGTCGATGGTCTGGTACTGGACTTTGTCGCCGTCGATGCGCAGGCGTTCAATAGCTCCCGTGGCTGCCCGCATGCCGTACTTGATATGGCCGCCTTCGAAGGCAGGCCCGGAGGCACAGGAGGTAGTGGCTATCTTCGCCTTGTGGATTAAAGAGACCTCGGTGTTAGTCCCGATGTCCAGAGCCAGCGTCGTCTCTTTTGCTCGCCAGGCATCTGTTGCCAACAACATGGAGACATGGTCGGCGCCAACAAAGCCGGCGATATTGGGCAGCAGGTATACATACACTCCAGGAGGAATATTCAACCCCAATTCGCCAGCCTTGACCTCCAACGCCCGGCTGACGGCAGGCACGAAGGGAGAGCGCACAAGTTGTCTTACCGGCAGACGGAGGAAAAGGTGGTGCATGGCGGTATTGCCCACGACTACTGCCTCCAAAATTTCTTCAGGTTTGGCACCGGCCTCAGCACATAGGTCAATGCAAAGCTCGTTGATGGCGCCAACCGCGAGCTTGTGTAACTTCAGTGCCTTATCTGGTGACTTTATGGCCGTGCTAATACGGCTGATGATGTCTTCTCCATAGCTAATTTGGGGATTCATTATCCCCTTGGCGGCTAAAGTCCGGCCGTCGCTGAGGTCAACCAGGTAGCCGGCAACCTTGGTGGTACCCAGGTCTATAGCTAGCCCCAGTTGGCGGCTTTTCGGGGGGAGAAGGGCTATCACCTCGCCGTTACGGACTACTGCCTGACTTTTCCACCTCCAGGACCGCAGCTGGTCAGAGATGGTGCGCAGGGCACCAATATCAATCTTGGTGCAGTGCAGCTTGTGCTGCCTGTTTAGTGCCTTAAGCAAGCGGTCGGCATCAGCCTGGGGGGCTTTTAGTGAAGGGGCAGCTAACTGCAGGCGGTAAACTCGAACTGATGGGTCGGGGGAGACTTTCACTTCCTGTCCCTCCACCTGGACTCGCTGCGGGGTGGTCATGGACTCGGCGGGCACAGCGATTTTGCAGTCGCCGGTGGGATAAGTCTGACAGGCCAGTCGCCACCCCTCCTCTAGTTCTCGTGAGTTAAATGCTTCACGTTCGTTGCGCGTTGGTTTGGAGACAGCGCCGCTCAGCACTTGTACCTTGCATGAGTGGCATATTCCCTCGCCCCCGCATATGCTGTTGATACCCACGCCGAGACGGCGAGCACAAGCTAGAAGAGACTCACTCTCTTGACACTCCCCTCTTCGACCTACCGGCTCAAAATTAATAGTGAAAGCAGTCATTCTCTTCTCATTATTTTACTTTATAGAGGCAGGTTTCCCTGAGGCTGCAGCGGGCACACACTTCAGCCTGTGTCCACCTTGTCATATGCGGACCTATGCCTATGACCATGGAAGTTGATTTGCGGGGGACCAGTACCCCCGCAGCCGTCAGACTCACCCCGATTTCATCCGCTCTGGTCAGTCCCAACAGGTTTCGCTGTTCGGTCAGGGGAAAACCCGGCATACCGGGGTTGACCGGGCCGCCTATCTCGTAGCCTCGCGACGAGACGTCAGTGGCAATAAGCCCGAGGACTTCCGCAACCAGCTTATCCACAGCCGAGCTGCCAATACCATCCAGAATCATCCCCCGCAGAGTTTCGCCGTTACTACTGTATTCTGTCACCTGTTCTTCCAGTTTGGAACCGATGGTGCACAGCATAACGGCTAGCTCCCTCGCTTCGGGGAAGATTGCCGGTAGCAACGGACCATGTATCCCCTTATCGCCGTCCAGAGATATCTGGCTATCGTTCATATTCTTCACTGTGTAGTGTTCGTAAGCCACTGCTGGCTCCAGGAGGCGAGCCTTCTTGACACTAGCGAGTAGTTCCCGAATTAAAAGTTTTATCTCCGGCCTGACTTTAGCTCCTCCCCCCAATCCCTGCCGCCGTAGCACCTCCCTGGTCTTCAGGCTCAGGGGGATATCACGGATTACGGGCATAGCCCAGCCTCTCTTCTTATGTTACCATCCCAGCCCGTTTTATATCTACTTGTATACGCCGTATTCCTTGGTAAACTCTACCATAGTCCTGACGTTTTCCGGCTTTACATCATCGAAGAACGCACAGTTAGCCATCATATAGCCGCCACCTTTGCCACAATTATCAATAAGTCTCCTGGCGTAGTCTTTCACCTGCTGGGTCGTACCAATGGTCAACAGGTCCATAGGCATGTTGCCGGCTATGCAGGCAACGTCACCCAGTATTTCTTTGGCTTTAAGCATATCTACTGTGTCGAACAGCCAGACTGTCTTACCCTTGGGTAAGTCCCGGATAACCTCCAGACGCGAGTTAGAGCCCCCTTCAGCCCAGAGAAACGGCACCACTCCATCATCAATCAAGCCCAGGAGTATCTTTTTTAGATAGGGCCAGTAGAATTTCTTGTACTGCTCGTCAGACATAAAACCATCGGCACCTTTATGCAGAGGTAAGAATATCAAAGGATTCGAGTTCATGTTTGACTCGATTATGCCTTTCTGAATCCAAAATGGCGTCATTTTATCCATGGCTTCGATGAGCTTATCGGGCCGTCGGTACATATCAGCCATTATCCCTCTGGTGCCCCGGAGGGTGTCACCGAGTATGTCATAAGGCGCTTTGGTATAGCCGGCTTGACCTGAGGGAAATCCTAACGCCGGCATCTCCTTCTCGAAGGCCATGAAATATCCCAGCCATTTTGCGGCTTCACTCCCGGCTTCCAGAAGCTTCTTGAAGGCAGCCTGAACGTCGGGCAGACCATATGGGAAAAAAATAATGCCAGTTCCATACATTTCATTTATTGTAGTGACGTTAGGGAGCTGCTTGAAGGGTTCCAGGGCTCCGAATATGCGCGGCAGAATGGTGGTGTTGAAGAAATGGGTCGGGTCCTGTAAAAAGGCATCATATTCATCTGCCTTCATATATTCGCCTTCGTTGCACTGGTAGGTGTGCTGGGGGGCCGTTCCGTGGCCCGGCCACTTGTATAGCTTGTAGTCCAGGATGTCAAAGAATCTCCCTGGACCGGGCGCCACGCAGCCGAAGTGCGCGTCCGGTTGAAAGTCCACGTAGAATTTTCTCCAGGCATTATTGGCTTTTTCATAGTCGTACATGACATCACGAGGGGTCAGCCCGGAATAAAAAGCAGGGAAAAAGCTGGGTATCAGCAACACCGGCACTCTGTCTGGCCTTTTCTTCATCTGGATGGCATCTTTTATCCTGGTGGCCCTTTCCTTGTAGATCTTCTCAGCTTCGGGGCTGGCAAACTTGACGCCCTCCGGCGAAAGCCATTTTGCGAACCGTGCCTCCTGCTTTTCCTCTGGCGTCATGTCTTCCCATTTCTTTTCCATTTTTTGCCTCCTACATATTATCCGCAGGGGATTATTATTTTACCCCTGCCCATTTCTTGGCCAGGGTAACTCCGGCCATGGCATCCTTGCCGTAGGCATCAGCGCCGGTATACTTTCTTACCTCTTCAGTAATCTGGCCGCCGCCAATCATGACCTTTACCTTGTCTCGTAAGCCGGCGGCTTTCATGGCATCTATCGTCTGTTTCATGGAATCAAAAGCCAGGGTTAGAAAGCCACTTAAGCCAACAATGGGAGCGCCCGTTTCCTTTATCTTCTCCACAAACTTTTGCGCCGGGACGTCCACGCCAAGGTCATGGACTTCGAAGCCGTTGACATCGAGCATAAAGACCACGATGTCCTTGCCGATGTCATGTATATCCCCGGCGACGGTGCCAAAAACAATCTTACCCAGCTTCTTGCTTTCAGCCGCCTTGCTCAACTTGGGCTTGACCATCTCGGTTACAGCCTTCAATATCTCACCGGAATACACCAGATCAGGTATAAAGTATTCGCTGCTGGCAAAACGCTTGCCCACGATTTCCATGCCTTTCCTGGCATCTTCCAGAATTTTGAGCGGGTCTTCCTTGGCTTTCAACCTATCTTCAACGATCCTAATAACCTCTTGTTCCTTCAAATCAGCCAATGTCTTCACCAGGTCTTTAGTCATGCTTCATTCCCTCCTTGATCGGACTACATAATCCGCTTGGGTCGCTGCTATTTGGAGAAGCATTATAGCAAGAGCAGAGAGAATTTGCTAGCTATCCATCGATGAGACGATTCGTTGACAGGGAGGCGTTTATTCATGCTACAATGCCTGTGATTCAGAGCAGAAATGGAGGCACGACGATCATGGTCAAGCTCACAAAGACGAAGGACGAGATTATCCAGAAAGCCAATGAACTGGGTATAGAATATGAAGCGAAATACAAGGGCTGCGGCCAGTGTACCTTTCTGGCCATAATTGACGCTCTCAGATGGGGTGGCCTGGAGATTATTCCCAAGGATATGGAAGACAAGTTTTTTTCCGGAATATGCGTTCTGACCGCTGGCGTTGGCTTGAGCGGAGATGGTACGTGTGGTGCTGTTGCCAGTAGCGCTTTGGCGATTGGCCTGGCACTGGGGATTCCGCGGGAGGGACAGGATGTCGAACTCTTGGGTACGGCTTGTGCCACCGTTCGCAATACCATTCTGGATAAGTACTACCGAGAGTATGGCTCTATACTCTGCAAAGATGTGCAGAGGAAATTCTTCGGGAAAGCTTGGGATCTCACAAATAAGGAGATGGATCGAGAGTTCAGGGGATTGACCCGCGGGTGTACTATTATGCAAACTGCGAAGTGTACCGCTGGAATTATCCTGGATGAATTCGAAAAGGGGAATGTCAAAGGTTATGTAGGTGGCCCGCGCAGTAAAGCTTGAGCTTTGCAGCCCCACACCATAGAATACGCTCCATTGCAAAGCATTTTGTTGAAAAGCTAAAGGAGGGAGATATGTCAGGAGTACTAAAGGACAAAGTAGCTATTATAACCGGAGCCAGCCGCGGTATGGGGAAAACCTTCGCCTTGAAATTTGCTGAGGAAGGGGCCAAATTGCTGTTGACTACCACTAACCTGGAAAGGGCTAAGGGCACGGTTAAGGAGGTAAAGGCTAAGGGTGCGGAAGTAGCAATCATGGAGGCTGACATTTCGCACGAAGACGCTGGCAACAAGATAGCGGAGAAGGTTACGCAGCAGTATGGCAGGGTCGATATCCTCGTCAACAATGCTGCTATATGGTACGGAATTAATGCCCAGCCCTGGGATGCCTGGACCGTAGAGCAATGGGATCAGATGTTTGTGGTGAACGTAAGAGGAACATGGGTAGTTTGCAGGGCCATAGCTTCTCTAATGACAAAGCAGAAGAAGGGTAAGATTATCAATATCGCATCTAATGTTGCCAGAGTCCCCGCGGCCCAGCTCTTTTTGCCATATGCCTGTACCAAGGGAGCAGTTTACATAATGACTCACGCCCTAGCTAGGGCTCTGGGCCCCTCAGGTATTAATGTCAACGCAGTTGCCCCCGGATACGTGGCTACCGAAGCGAGTCTAGGCCAAACGAATAGCGATAAGATATTCGAGATTGCCACCGGGGAACAATCAATTCGTCAACGTTTACAGCCAACCGACCCGGCGGGCGCAGTCTTGTTTTTGGCCTCAGCTGCCTCGGACATGATCTCCGGGCAGATTATCTATGTTGATGGCGGAACAGTGATGATATAGGCAACGGAAGCGCCCGTCTGTTCTAGTTCAGGCTCTCACTGTTGCCGCACAGGTGTGTGCCGTGGGTTGTCCCGTCTAGGGCCAGAGTTCCTGAGCCACGTCTGCCAGCCCCAGTTCCAGCAGTTTCCTTTTACTGGGCTTGGCTGTCTTGATGTCCCAATCCATGGCTGCCAGGTACTCTCTGATCATGGTGTCTTCATCAATCGTTACTCCAGCCACAGGGCCCTCCTTCAGCGGTGGCTTGCCGACCACTCTGTTGGGTACCTTGAACTCCAGCGGATTCAACCCCTCGCGGATATTGAAGGCCTGCCGGATATTGGCAATTCTCTCCCCTGTCTTCAATAATTCTTCATTAGTCACGTCCCAGCCGGTGACCGCCCTCATGAATTCAGCGATAGGGTCAGTGCTGGGAAAGGCCCAGTACACGAACAGGCACATCCCGGTACAAACCACAGTTTGGTGGAAGCAGTTGCCTATCCTGCGCACTTCCCCCCGGCCAGAAAAGGACTTGAAGTCAAACTTGGGCAGCAGTCCGGCAGGATGTCCGGGGGCGTCCGAAAGCTCCGAGCCCACAAAATGACGACCGGGGGTAGGGTCCATCCTGTAGCTTGTAGCATAATGAAATGAATGCTTGGGGTCGTGTGCCGGAAGCTCCTGGCCCCCAACATGTATGGCGTATTGGTCGGCGCCTCTCCCAATCTTCTCCGCTGCCGCCCTCACTCCATCGGCTAACACTGCACCGAAACCTTCTCTTTTAGCCAATTTGTCGGTCATGGCCACGATAGATTTGTGATTGCCCCAGGTCATTTCGATACCATCGGTGTCTTTCCTAGTGATGAGCCCTCTCTCATAGCATTCGATGGCGAGGGCAATAGCTGCCCCGGCTGAGATGGTGTCAATTCCATAGCGGTCGCAAATATCACTGGCCTTGAGTATCGATTCCAGGTTGTTATTGAGACAATTGGTGCCAAACATGGCAATCGTTTCATATTCCGGTCTTCGTGAACCCGCTTCATATTTATACTCTCCGGTTCCCGCCTTCATGCACCCCCCGCATCCGATGGGGCACTGGTAACAGGCAAACTTTTTCGTCATACGGGCAATCACAGCCTCTTTGGCTATAGGTTGAAAGTCCGGGAAGTCAATAACCCCTACCCCTGCCCAGTTTTTGACCGGTGAATCACCACTCAGAACACCGATATCAACGAGGAAAGGCGTGCCGAACGGCTTCAACCAGGCGATATGGCCACCCAGTTCGGCCGTGTATTTCTTTCTCAGCTCCTTGGTTCTTTTTTCATCCGCAATGGGAACCTTCATGTTGCCCTTCACAGCCACCGCCTTGAGCTTCTTGGAGCCCATAACGGCGCCCAGACCGGAGCGAGCCGCAGTTCGGTTCCTGTTAAACACTGCTGCGATGAGCGAGTGATTTTCACCTGACGGACCAATACAGGCGACCTCCACATCCTTGCCCAGTTCCGATTTGAGTATTTCTTCGGTCTGCCGAGTGTCTTTGCCCCATATGTGGGCAGCATCTCTCAACTCAGCTTTGCCATTGTTAACAAAGAGATATACCGGCTTTGCCGATATGCCATTAAAGAACACCCCATCGTAGCCAGCGTACTTCAGGAAGGCACCGAAGTAACCGCCGGAGTTGGCATCACCCCAGCCCCCGGTCAACGGTGATTTTCCTACCACAGTGTGCTTTGTACCCGCAAGCGCCGGGGTACCGGTAAATGGCCCGCTAAGGATGCCCAGGATATTATCCGGTCCCAATGCATCAACACCGGCTTTCTGTCGGCTGAAAAGCACTCTGGCGCCGATGCCATAGCCTCCGATGAACTGGCGACAAAGATTTTCGTCGAGCGCCTCGTCCTTTAGCTTATTTTTGGAAAGGTCAACAAACAGCGTTTTCCCCATATAACCTCGTGCCATATCTTACCTCCTTTTTCTCAAGCAGCCTATCTCAGAATCTCAGAGCCCCGGGCACCAAATCCCAGACAAGCCCAAATGTCAAAATCCAAAGACCAATTCAAATCCAAATGCCTAAATGCCAAAACTGTTCCTTCCCTTTAATCCCCCTTAGAGTAAGGGGGATTAAAGGGGGTTACTTCCATTTCATAACTCCCCTTACCCCTCTTATCTTAAGAGGGGTAATATTGAAAAAACTTCGTGAAACACAAATGCTTGAATGCCAAAACTACCTCTTTTTGTCATTTGGGTTTTGGGCTTTATTTGGCATTTGAGCTTTGTCATTTGTCGTTGTTTAGAGGCGGCGCCTCACACCCGTCAAACTACAGTCCCAGATAGGCTTTCTTGACCAGGTCGTTCTGCAAAAGGTCTCTGCCTTTCCCCTCTAAGACAATATGTCCGTTTTCCAGCACATACGCCCGGTCGGCTGTCTCAAGCGTATTGCGAACATTTTGCTCGTTCAGCAAAATGGTAATTCCTTGCTCACGCAGGCGATTTATGACCTCAAGGACTTCCGAGAATAATTTCGGTGCCAGACCATACGACGGCTCATCAATCATGCACAGTCTGGGACTGGACATTAAGCCCCGCCCTATGGCTACCATTTGCCGTTCACCGCCGCTTAACTTCTTAGCTGATTGCTTTCGTCTTTCTTTTAGTACCGGGAAAATTTGGTAAACCTGTTCCAGCGTTTCCTTCCTCCGCTTCCAGGCTTGAGAGGAATACGCTCCCATCTCCAGGTTTTCCCCCACTGTCATGTCACTAAAAAGCTTTCTGCCCTCGGGTATCTGACAAATACCGAGTCTCATAATTTTATGAGGTGCTAGCCTGTCTATTCTCTTGCCCACAAACTCCACACTACCTGAAGTTGGACGTAGCAGACCTGATATAGTATTAAGCAGTGTCGTTTTACCAGCGCCATTAGTGCCCACCAAAGCCACTATCTCTCGTTCATTGACTCTTAACGAAACGTCCCGTAAGGCTTGAGACTTGCCATAAAAAACATTCAGGTTGCTAACTTCCAGCATTAGTCCCCCCCCCCAGGTATATGTCAATAACTGTCTTATTGCAGCTAATCTCGTTGCATGTTCCTTCAGCAATCTTTTCACCATGATGGAGCACCATAATCCGCTCACATATGCCCATGATGGCCTTCATGACATGCTCTACCATGAAAACGGTAATCCCTCTATCGCGAATCCTGGTTACCAGCTCCATAGACTCGCTTACTTCCGCGGGGTTCAGACCAGCCATCAGTTCATCAAGCAACAAAAGCTCAGGTTTGGTGGCCAGCGCTCTAGCTACTTCGGTGCGCTTCTGATGGACCAGGGTTAAGTCTTTAACTGGAGTCGCGCTTACTGCCGACAGCCCCACAAATTCCAATGCCTGGCTGGCTTCGCTGGCGGCATCTGCCCCTGATACACGGCTTGGTGTCCCGAAAAACGCCCCCACCAATACATTCTGAAGGACAGGCATATTGGCGAAAACTTTGGTCTCTTGAAAGGTCCTGCTCACTCCCATCTTGCAGATTTTATGGGGCTTCAAGCCGTTGAGCTTCTGTCCTTTAAATCTTATTTCCCCTGATTTAAAAGGAATAGCTCCCGATATTAAATTAAACAGCGTTGTCTTACCGGCTCCATTGGGACCAATCAGACCCACGATTTCGCCCTGGTCAACATGGAAGTCAACATTGGACACCGCCGCTAACCCCCCAAAAAACTTAGTTACGCCCTGGCCTTCAAGTATTCGCATGTTGCTCTGCTTGGCCTCCTTTCCGCCACTTCGAAATCACCCCTCCCAACTTATCTCGCAACATTGGCACCAGCCCCGCTATTCCATTGGGCAGGAATAGGATAACCGCCACCATTATAATACCAAAACCGAGCATAAAATACGTGGAGAATTGGGCTCTGAGCGTTTTTTCTAAATAGCCAAAAACAGCGGCACCTACTACCGGACCATAAAAATGCCCCATGCCACCAAAGATAGACATCAAGATTGGCATGAAAGAAAAGGTTGGACTAAAGGCGATATCCGCGTTAATATATATCAATCTAGGTGCCGTGATTACCCCGGCTGCCCCCATGAAAATGGAACTGATGGCAAAGGTGAGGACCTTTACCATAGTGGTATTGATGCCCATGTGTTCCGCCGCGTCCTCATTCCCACCGATGCTCTGCATGGCCAGGCCCACTCTGGAGCGCCTGATAAAATAAATGGCGAGCAACGTTACTATCGTTAGGCCGAGCATTGCGTAAAAAATAGTTGTGTCATCTAGCGGGATAATATGCTGACCACGTTGGCCTGTTATCTGGCTCTCCGCGTACGCGACAACCCTGGCCATGAATACAACGAGTCCGAAGGTGAAGATAGCAAAATACATGCCCTTCAGCCTCAGGGTTACCATGCCAATGAGAAGAGCAAGTATGAAACCGAGGAGACCTCCAACAACTATGATAACGGGGAAAGGCAATTTATACTGCAGCAGGGCCATAGTATACATGCCGACCCCGAAAAATGCTGCCGGCGCTAATGACATGTAACCGGTGGAACCGGAAAACATAGCCCAGCTCACCGACAGGGTGACATACATAAGAATGACAATCAGCAGGCGGGTATAATATACACTACCATACAGGGGAAAGGTGACTAAAAAGATTAAGATTAGAACGAGAAATCCCACCAACAGTAACTTTTTATGTGTAGATATAAGTGTGGTTATATCCATTTTCTTTACTTCTTCCCTAAAAGACCTGCTGGTCTCACCAGCAACAGGGCCAGGAGGATTCCATAATAAACGGGCACGACAAGAATCGGCTGCCACAAGCTAGTAACCAGGCTGGTAACAATACCAATTATGATTCCCGCAATGAAACTGCCCGGGACACTGCCCAATCCTCCCAGGACGACCACAATGAGGGCGATTACGGTATTTGAAAAGCCTATAGTTGAGGAAATTGAGTAAAACATGGTTATTAGTGAGCCAGCTATACCTGCCAGTAACGCACCAAGCCCAAAACATAAAGCCAGCACTATGTTGACGTTTACCCCCATCAGTCCCGCCGTCGCCGGGTCTTCAGCCGTTGCCCTGATAGCTCTTCCCATGCGAGAACGGTTCAAAAAGAGATAAACAGCCACGCCTAGCACTACAGCAACTGTAAAGGCGACTATACGGTTGAAACGTAACGACATCCCTAGAAATGTGACCGCATAGTTTAAATAATAAGCTGACCGTGCCACGCCACCCCATCTTATCATGCCTATGTTCTGGATCACGTAGAGGAGACCAAAGGCGGCTAACAAAGCGTTGCCCTCAAAAGCAGCCGGTGCCGGTGCCCGGGCTTTGAGGCCTCTGAACAGAGTTATTTGAAGTAGAAAACCTATGGCAAACAAAAGAGGACCGACAATAGCCGCTGCCACCAGCGGATTAATCCCAAAGCCTGTATAGAGTGTATAGGTGAGCAGAGCCCCCAGCATCACAAATTCGCCATGAGAGATGTTTAGCACCCGGGCAACACCATACTGCAAACTTAAGCCCATAGCCAGCAAGCCATAGACGCCGCCCGTCAATATACCAGAAACGATTATCGTTGGGATTGCACTTAATGCCAACTTCTTATCCTTATTTTATTGTCCTTGGCTAGCACATACGAGCAGGCTGTCCAGAAAGACACCTCCCGGAAACTACTCCCGATATCCTTCCAGACAGCCTGCTATTACCTATTTTCTAGACTCCTTGTCTTCTGTCTAGTCTAATCCCTCCTAGGGGCCAGGTGGTACGTACCAGCCCCATAAGTTAGTCATGGGGAATGTGATGTTTGCGGTAGCTATGTAGTTCGGCAGGTCAGTCGTAATCCCGTCGTATCCTACGGTTTCAAAAACCCCGCCGCTTTGCCACTGGCCAATCTCACCGGTGTGGCAAAGGTAATCCAGATTTCCACCACCTTTACCAGGGTCCCCGTACATGCGGAACCAGGTTTCATCTGCCATAATCGTCTCAACCGGGGCAGCCTCGAAACCAGCAAGGGCGTCTCTTAGCAGTGTCTGGTCGACATATCCAACTTTCTCTACAGCGGCCAGCCACAGCTCACAAGCTGACCAGTAGCAAGGAATTCCCCAGTAATCCAGAGCCAGAATGCCAGGCAAACCTGGTATGCCTGAGTCAGGATCGCCCGTATCGTCATCCATCCGTGCCGCGATTGCATCATATACTGCTGTGATTTCCGTCTTTGCAGCGTAAGCGGCAACCGTGAAACCCAGTATTCCGTCCACTAGAGTCGGGTCTGGCGGCGGTCCGCCGAACGAGTAAGCGTAAAACCCGAAGTTGGAGCCCGGTCCGAATATCATAGCCGGTGGGTTGAAATTTTTTGCCATGCCCGTGCCGGTAGTCATCATGACATGATCAGGATAGGCAAAACAGCAGAAGATGTCATACGGTGTCGCATTCAGAGCAGCTATAGCGGCATCTATTACACCGTCTACCAGCGGGGCATATGCCGATGGGTCAAACGGAATTTCAACATCGGCAACGACGTCGAAGTTATCTTCGGCCACGGCCAGATACTCGTCGCCGTGCTCACCCTCAATATGAAGTACATATGCCTTCACCGCCCCCTCGCCTACCCCCTTCTTAGCCTCGAGTATGTCAGATAGAACCGGCAACTGGTACCAGTCGGAATAGCTCAGGGTGATAAATACGTAGGGCCACTTAGCAAGTTTAAGTGGATCGTTCGTGATGACGGTAGCACCACCCTCGAAGGTAAGCAGTACCACCTTGGCACCATTGGCGATAGAGGCTTGGGTGAAAATACAATCGGTGCCTGGGCCGCCCCACAGAAAATGGACATCACCGTCGTCTATGGCGGCGCAAATTTCTGCCGTTATGTCCCCCACGTCCCATGCCGCAACATTAATTTCGCGCCTGTCTATTTCCAGATTCACATAACAGTCCTCGGTGTCTGTGTCATATTCGCTAAGATGTACCCCGCCGTCGGCGTTGACTTGCGCAACGAATTCCCTCATAACTGGTCCGGCGGCTACCTGTTCAAAAATAGCCAGCGACTCATTCGTATCTCTTGCCGTACCAATTACGAGTGATTCTGGCTCGGGTGGTATTACCGGCCCCCCACCGCCGCCACAGCCAACAAGGCTGATGCTCAGGGCTAGCACCACTGCTAGCGAGATAAACAATACTTTTTTCACTATTTCTCCTCCTTTCGCAAAATTTTTGGAAACCACGTCAATTTCTTCCCTTCTATAATCGCTCGCCGTCACCTCCTTTCATTTATCTTTATATCTTTAATAATACAGTAATGATATTAAAATCCTGTTAATTGAGAATGCGGGGATATGTTGTTTGCTGATTCTGACTCGATTTTCGCTATTGCCCGTCACGCTATCAGGCCCTGCTTTTCCCTTGTAGTTTTCAGTCTATCACCCACCCAGCCGTCTGTCAACCCACCCTCCCGTTCAGCACATCAGCATCTTCTTGCCATTCTGAGGAGGACGGCGGCGAGGCAATCCCTGGCACAAGGGAAAGCTTTCAATCCTAATATCGGACCAATGGAAGATAACGAGGCTCAAATGCCGAATCAACAAGATACTGCAGTTATTAAGGGATATACTCAGGTGCTCTGCGATAGGGGGATTTGTAGTCCGGGTCTTTCAGATATGGGCACGTATCACCGCATCTCTCTTTATTAGGACATTTAATAACGTGAGAGCTATCGTCAAACCTCACAATATAAGCATTAACATGATAAATCGGACAGGTTATGCGACGCCTTTCAACTATGCTTGCCATCCTTAGTCATGTCTCCTTAAGAAGCGCTCTCAGTTGATCTTCACGATTCTTTCTTTTCCTGGCTACTATCAGAAAAGTCCTGGGCACATCTGCCATAAACGCTTTTGATTGTTCGGCAGCATCAGTGTAAAACGAGAGGAGCTTCTGCTCCATATCAATGGCCTGGCTCAAGGCGTCAGTGTAGCCCAATTCCTTCGCGGGTTCTCTTTCAAACGTATATTTATCGGTTTCTACACTGAAGGCAAAACACCCTTCAAGGGCGTCAGTGATGACGCCATAGTATGCCCTTTGAATCATCGTTGTATAGTTATTATTATCTTTGGCAAAGGTGAGAAAAAGCGCTGCCGCCTTGGGATATTTCTCCGCCATCTTTTCATAAAAGGCGGCAGAATCAGCTTCTAGCTGCTTGGCAAAACTGATAACCGAGGCGCTTGTATTTAACGGCATTCTATATCTCCTCCGTTACTAGGGCCACCTTTCAATTACCACCTTGCTTTCTGTAAAGAAGCGGATGGCTTCCTTACCTTGAGTGTGTAAGATCCCGAAGAAGGAGTCGCGCATCCCGCTGAAGGGGAAGAATGCCATGGGTGCCACTATACCGACGTTGATACCAACGTTCCCGCTCTTGACTCCATATTTGAATTCTCGAGCAGTTCTTCCACTCGAGGTGAAAATAGCATCTGCATTATGGAAGGGATTCTGGTTACATATTTCAATGGCTTCATCAAGGGTTTTGACACGGATAATACCCATGGTGGGACCGAATATCTCCTCGGTAACTATCTTCATCTGAGGCTTAACGTATTCCATGATGGTCGCGCCCAGGAAACAGGTATCGGGATAATCTCCTTTGATTTTGAAGGCAGTCCTGCCGTCAAGTATTATCTTGGCACCTTCTTTAATCCCGCTACGGATATATGAAAGTATTTTTTTCTTTTTCTCGGCATCACGGACAGGACCCATCTGGACTTCCTCATCAAGACCATTGCCAATTACTATCTTCTTAGCCGTGTCCACGACACCGCTAATAAATTCCTTGTAGAAGCGGTCGTCATCGCCAACAACAATAGTATTCTGACCAGCCAGGCAGCGCTGCCCCGCATTACCGAAGAAAGATGTCATCAGCGCCGGTATGGTTGCTCTCAGGTTGCAATCCGGCATGATCACCATGAAGTTTGAGGCTCCGCCCTGAGCAATGACCCTCTTGCCGGTGGCACCACACCTCGGGTAGATAACATCCCTGGCAGTAGGAGTTGAGCCGACAAAAGTAATACCCTCAATATCCGGGTGGTCCAGCATTCTGTTGACCACCGTTCTTCCACCATTCACTACATTCCAGACGCCGGGAGGAAAACCTGCTTCATCCACAAGTTCCGCAATTTTCATCTGGCTTAAGGGGACCTCGCTTGAGGGCTTGATTACGACGCAGTTGCCAGTCGCGACGGCGTAAGGTGCTGACCAGAGTGGAATCATGAAGGGGAAATTAAAAGGTCCGATGATACCAAATACGCCCAGCGGTGTAGGAATAAGATATTCGTCAATACCGGAGGCGATATCTTCAGAATTATAGCCCTGCATCAGGGTGGGAATACCGCAGGCAACTTCTACATTTTCAATGCCGCGCCTGGTCTCGCCTCTGGATTCATCAATTGTCTTCCCATGCTCCTGAGTCTGTACCCTGCTCAACTCTTCAAAATTTGCCTCAAGCAACTCCTTTAAACGGAAGAGGCATCGGGCACGAGCAACCGGCGGAGTTCTCCGCCAATCGGGAAAGGCTGCTTTGGCCGCTTCAACTGCGGCATCAATTTCTTCCTTGGTTGAAATCGGGACTCTGGCAATCACTTTACCATTGATCGGATTGACCACATCCTGAATCTCTCCTTCGGACCCAACCCATTCTCCATCAATGTAATTCTTAACTTCCACTATCCCTTTTATCGGTTCTTCTAAAATCGCCATTATTACCTCCCCGATTTACTTTACTTAGATTTTCTCAAGTTTCAGCTATGCATCAATCATCATACATTACCCTAGCAGATAGCGTTCCGTCAAGCGGCTGTACTCGTTCATAGGATTAGTGACACTCCTTTTTCGTCATTGCGAGGAGCAAGAGCGACGAAGCAATCTCTAAGCGAGGTTCCTCAGCCCAACTATAGCAGGCTCCAGTCCTGCAACGAGATTGCCACGCTGAGCACTCATGGCGCTGAGTGCTCGGCTCGCAATGACAGGGAGGTTATTGCCCAACGTTACAAACGTATAAAGTGTCACCCATCTATCTGAACTAGAACAGTGGTGTAGATCACCACTGCTGGCCTCTGCCATTGCTTAAACCTCACAAGCGATAAGTCGACGTTCTTTCTTTGACTGGCGTACTTCAATGTCCCGCAGGGATTCGGTGTTGACATATGCCAAAGAAGTTTCTATTATTACCAAGTTGAGTTCTTGTTTTCCGCAGCTACCAGGGCAATTAATCAGTAAACGTGAAGCGCTTGTGGGACTCAGCTTGAAATCTCTTCAAATCTTACGCATTGACCGTCTGCTTCGTAGAAGGAAAAGTATCAAAAATGAGACACACTCAGTTTGACAATGATAATGAGGGAGATTGAAAATTGAATGTCAAAACAAGTAATAATCTGACGGAGATGATTGGGAAGCAAAAGGTCATCAATAAACCCGAGGTCCTTGACAGGTACTCTCATGATAATAGCTTTACCCCGCCGATGCGGCCACGGTTAGTTGTACAGCCCCGTAATGCAGGCGATGTGCAAAAGATTGTGAAGTGGGCCAACCAGACAAAAACACCCCTGGTACCGGTAAGTTCAGGTGAGCCCCACTTTCGTGGTGATACCGTGCCGAGCGTGCCCGAGGCGGTCATAGTTGACCTGCACCGGATGAATAAGATTATCAGGATTGACCGCAGAAACAGGATGGTGATAATCGAGCCGGGAGTGACCTACCCGCAACTGCAACCGGCCCTGGCTGAAGAGGGCTTGAGACTCTCCGCGCCACTGCTCCCCCGCCAGTCAAAGTCAGTAGTCGCCAGTCTGTTGGAGAGGGA
>Ga0299915_10001391_pt1 | contig 17940 bp, 21 predicted proteins | sample RVTome_13_FD_200263 | JGI IMG/M metagenome (GOLD analysis project Ga0299915, IMG submission 200263) | Soil microbial communities from uranium-contaminated site in the Upper Colorado River Basin, Wyoming, United States - RVT92D227 (version 2) ... | reverse complement strand
TCAAATCGGCCGTTGCTGTGCGCCGGCCCTGATCTTCGGAGGCTGGGGTTTGCTCGTTGATCGGAGTTGGGAGCGCAGAAGCACAGGCGGTGAGATAGACAGGAACGACAAACAAGAGCAACTTGAGCCCCCTGGTATGATGCGGAGACAGGTGAGGGGCGAGAGACTCTGTCTGGGCGCCGCCAGGGCTGCTCACATCGGCTGACTCAAGTGTTGGATGAATTGCAGGCACAAGTCGATATTCGGAATGCGCCGGGCTTCGATGCGAATCCTGGCCCCGCGGTCGGCCGAGGCGGGCGCCAGGACCAGGCGCCCGTTCTCCAGTGAGGCTCGTCCCAGGTCTTTCCAAGCCAGCTGGCTCTTACCCTTGCGGATCCCTTCCTTGCTCAGGATCAACGGTCCGAAACTCAATGCCTGGCCGCTGTTGAATTGGAGCGTGTACTCCTCCAACAGTCTCTGATACACATTGCCTTTCACGGCTGCGATCAGGCCCTTCACGTCCGCCAGGGCATTTGTGAGCCGGAATTTCTCGCCGGTGTCGAGGACGATCGTCATCGTAGCCCGACGGCCCCAACTCAGCCCGGAGAAACCGTACCGAATGGCGGTCGTGCGGACCTGACGAATAAGGGCCCAGCGTATGAGCTTCCCTCTGCGCCCGCGCCGGATCACGATCCCTTTCTCGTAGGTGGTGACTACCAGGGGGGCGAGTCGGATTGTCGCCACGACACCGGCCAGTCCGGTGGCAAGGGTGGCAATGCTAAGAAGGATCACCGGAAAGGCTATTCGCCAGACGAGGGCCGGTCCGTACGTCGAATAGACGAAACTCCATCGCAAGGCGGCCAGGGCCCAAAGCGCCAGGGTGGCCAAGAGGCCGGTGAGGCCGAGCGTGGGGTAGGCGAGGCGGAGACTCCGGCGCAGTCGATGTTCACCGGTCTGCAGGCCGAGGACCGAAGTCGGCGTGGCCATCGCGGATCCGCTCATCGGTTAGCTCCCGCTCCCGCCAAATGCCTGGTTGACTGCCAGGCAAATCGCAAACCCGACTGCGCCCAGCACAATCCCCATCAGCGCCAGGCTTCGTTTTCTGGTCGGCGAGAACGCCGACCCGAGACCGAGGCCGATCGCAAAAACCGACAGACCCATACCTGCCTCAACCGCCCAGGCGGAACCGCTGGTCCGCGCCAGGGGAATGGCCGAGATCGCAGCGATCAGGCTGGCGACCCCGAGCAATCGAGCAGACCAGGCCATGCCGTCCGCCCGGTTGGGGATGACCTCGGGGATCAACGGGCTGTCGGGATCCAGGCCGGTAGCGGCCCGTGTTCCGTAGAGCATCCTGTAGAACATGAACTGATTCCAGGCTGTGACCATCATGATCGCCTGAATGACTCCGTACCCCAGGATTTCGAGTGGCTCTGATCCCAATGAAGCCGCGAGTGGGTTCGCACCAAGCGCGGCTTCGCTTCCCGGGACAAGGTTGATCAAGGTAAGCCCCCAGAAGATACTTACCAGCGCCAGGTAGGCCGGCTGTCGGCCCAGCGCCAGCACGACCGCCGCGGCGAGCCAAGGAGCGACGCGCAGGAGGTGGGCAGTCCCAAGGGTCTGATACACCAGGCCGGCCATGGCCAAGAAGAGAACGGCCCATACCCATAAGTTACGGCGCAGGCGGGCGATGGCGTGGACGAGATTGGGGTCGTCGGGCGATAGGGTGTCAGGCAATCGAATCCCGCCTCGCCTGGATCAGGCTGAGGGCGCGAAATAGACGTCTGTCGGCTTGAGCTTGCTGTTGCGTAGGAAGCGAGGTTCAACCCGCATTCCGATCCAATCGAGCGTGGCCTGATCCGGATCGACACCCACGAGCCGCGTCAAGAACAGCGTGTTGACTTTCTCGAACTCGATCAGCGCCAAAACGAAGGGTGTCTCAGGCAAGAATTCCTCTGATCCGAAATGACACACGGTGAAGGCGTGCACTTTGGCCGGCCGATCGGTGATGTCGATCCAAACCGTCTCCTCACCGGAGTACATGTCGTGCCCGCGGGGCGTGGCATAGGTATAGCCGCTTTCGGGATGGCGGGTGGCAAGCAATCTGCGGTTTGAGGCTGCGGCGAACCACGGGCTGTCCTGTCCGTACGAATGCAGGTAGGTGATTTGGTACTTCTGTTCGATCTGGATTGGAGACAGTCTCTTGAGGAATGCCAGTGCCTCCGGATCTGTGTCGATCGGAAACGGAACCCCGTGGATGACGTACCCGCCGAGAGTCTCAGGGCGTTTGTCGGGAATCTTGGACATCGCCTACTCCTCGCGCTCAAGAATACTGATTGTGACGTACGTACCTGTCCCGGCGTGGGAGTGGATGGCGCCGCGCCGAGCGTCCTTGACCTGCAAGGTCTCGTCGCCGAAGTGTTTCTTGACCGAGCCCTGAAGCTGCCAGATTGCGAACACACCCTGCATCAACCCGGTGGCGCCGACAGGATGCCCGCAAGCGATCAATCCTCCGGAGGGGTTCACCGGGCACTCGGGTGCCTGGGGAAGCTCCAGGCCGTAGTCTACCCCCGGCATGAAGGCCTTCCCCGAGACGGCGAAAGGCCCGCCCTCGCCGTAGCGGCACAATCCCATGTCTTCATACGTTTGAAGCTCGCTCGAGGTGTAAGCATCATGGAGCTCGATAAAATCCAGCTCGTGCAGGGGGTCATGGATACCGGCGTGCTTGTAGGCCATATTCCCCGCCGTTCGGCCTGCGCGGAAGGAATGCACTCCCGGATAGCGGGTTCCATGATCCCAGAGTTTCTTGTAGTATCGGCGTGTTTCGTCCGAGCCCCTCTCGCTCTCGGTTGCATAGTCGCGCAGGAAGGTATCGTAGTCGACGTGGGGGCGGTCGGACATGCGCATGGCATCCGTTCCTCGGCCGATGCCTGTGACCCGTACCAGAGGTCGGGGGATCCGCGCTCCAGCGCCTTCGAGACGACGCAACCCTTCTTCCGAAGCCAGGATGACGCTTGCCGCTCCGTCGGACATTACGCAGATGTCAAGTCGGGTGAGCGGCCAGGCGACCATCGGAGACTCGCGTACATCCTGGATCGTGTATCGATGGCGCTTCTGAGCATAAGGGTTGTAATAGGCATTGATGTGATTCTTGACGGACACCGCCGCCATCTGCTCCACGGTGGTGCCGAATTCCTTCATGTGGCGGGTCACCATCATGGCGTAATAGCCGGAGTAGAATCCGCCGACCGGGTAGTCCCACGAGACATCCGAAGCGAGGGCGATGAACTCATTCCCTTTCCACGTCTCGACATGGCTCATCGTCTCAAAGCCATATGCCACGCAGACGTCCATGTGGCCGGAGGCGATCGACTTCCAGGCTTCCTGGAGGCACAGACCGCCGGTGGCCCCGCCGCCTTCAACGCGATGGCTGGGCTTGGGACAAAGGCCCAGGTAGTCCTGGGCCATGATGCCGGCCATCAACTGCCGGCTGAAGTGATCCGAGAAGTAGGATGCGACGGAACCGTCAACGGCTGAGGTGAACGCCGGGAAGTCAATCCCCAGGTCTTCGATGGCGTAGTCGTAGGCCTCTTTGATCACTGCCTGGAATGTCTTATCGGGTCGAGCCTTCGCGAATTTGGAGACACCCCCTGAAACTGCGAAGACAGGTCGCATGGTTTGCCTCCTTATATGGGACGAGCGGGGTAGGGTGATTGTACTCCGGGCCGCGATTGCGCGAAAGAAAGGAGGGGGCCCGGGGTGTATCCCAGTTGTGTTGGCGTGAACCCATGCGGGCCTTCTCTCAGGGGACAGCTCCCTGAAACCCCCAACCTTCCCGCCAAGTGCATGCGGGACGGACCCCGACAAGAGCATCGGGACAGGCGGCCCAACCCGGAAAGCGGCCGTTGGTGGCACGGCCCCCAGCGCGTCAGCCCGGCCTCGGCCACGCCATAGCGACCTTGCTTGAATCCGCCTGGCTCATTGTACGAAGTCAACATTCAAGTAGGGATGGCCGAGTTCGGGCCGTCGCAGAGGACTCCATCAACGGCCATTTGCGTAGGGGATAGTGGGAGGCGTGGAGGGAGAAGGGGGGAAACGCATTTTCCCCCTTCTCCCTCCACAAAGAGGACGAGCCCTCCAAGGTGGGATGCAACCGAGGGCCCGGGGAGCGGGCGAGGCACTGCGCGGGCTGGAGAGTCAGGGCCGGAGCCGAACGAGTGTGCCCGTGAGACTTGTTGCCCAGATGCATATAATGGGGGGAAGCGTTCTTCACACGGATGAGCGGCGCTTTGAGCTCATAGGAGGAAGGCAGTGGCGAGGAAGCAGGCTTACACCTTCAAGCCCGTCACCCCCGACCGCTGGAACGACCTCGAGCGGCTGTTCGGACCACGGGGGGCGTGCAGCGGGTGTTGGTGCATGTGGTACCGGATCAAGCGTTCTGAATGGAGCAGTAACGCCAACGCCGGGAACCGAAGTGCCCTCAAACAGATCGTGGATAGCGGGGGCATACCTGGTCTATTGGCCTACGTCGACGACCGACCTACAGGCTGGATCTCTGTCGCTCCGCGGGAGGAATTCTCATCCCTCGAGAGGTCGACTGTGCTCAAGCGCGTGGACGACAAGCCGGTCTGGTCGATCGTTTGTTTCTTCGTCTCCAAAGAACATCGCCGGCAAGGCCTCTCGCAGGCTCTCCTGGAGGCGGCTGTCAAGTATGCCGCTGAGCATGGTGCAACGCTCGTCGAGGGCTATCCGGTGGACCGCCCAGAAGGGAAGAAGTTCTCTTCGGTCGAGGCGTTTCCCGGATCGGTGGCCAGTTTTCAGCGGGCCGGTTTCAGTGAAGTCGCCCGACGATCACCCACCCGATCGATCATGCGCCGCCGAGTTCGGCCGCGCCCCAAGGGATGACTCTACTCACTCAGCTTACGTATTGAGTCCGGATGGTCCACGGATTCGCGCAACCCGAGCCACAATCAGAAGGCGTAGAGCCGCATCCTACTGCCTGTCTTGGGGCACGCTTCCCCGATCGACGGGTGTGACCGTGCGGGATGGTTAATGGACGACCTCTTGTGTGCCGCAAGCCGGTCGAATGACGTGAAAGAGCCTAGGAGATGGTGCGGATGACCGTTGTTCTGGATCCTGAAGGCGAGGAACTTCGGGCGCTGACTGCATTCGTTGGAGTCTCTTCAGGGCTACACGTCCTGGAGGTCGGTTGTGGCGACGGCCGGCTCACGCGCCGATACGCGACTCAGGTGGCCCATGTCACGGCGATCGACCCGGATGGCGATGACATCCAACACGCGCGGGAGAAGCTACCGGATGAACTGAGGGACCGAGTCGAATTCCAGGCCGTCGGGATCGAGGAGTATCGCCTGTTGTCGGGGGCGCCATCCTTCGATCTGGTGCTGCTGGCCTGGAGCCTTTGATGAATCGAACCCTCGGGCATGGTTCATGCCCTTGCGAAGATCCACAGCCTGCTCCAGCCGACCGGCGTCCTGGTTGATATTCATCCCACGCCCGAGCCGCCTGCGATCGAAGTGAGAGTTGGAAGCGAGAACCATGCCGCCGGCTGGTTGCGCGAGGCGGACGACTATGTCGAGTACGAGGAAGCAGATCGCGCGATCGATGAAGTGATAGAAGTTGGGATGTTCGTCCTCGAGCGGCAGGGGCGGTTCGACTTCACAACCCACGCAGGCACGCTGAGTGATTTGAAGGACCATCTCGAGGCGGAGTGGCAGGACGCCTTCATCGAAGACACGACCATCCTGGCCATAGAAGACCTATTGCGCACGCGTCAGCGGGACAAGGAGATCCTCCTCCGAGAGTCCGTGCGCATTTCTCGCCTGCGCCCGCAACCTCGCTGAAGTTTTGGCCGGTAGTGTTGGACAGAATGCGGCGTCTCACCCGGGCGCCGAGCAGGCACCGCATCTCCCTCCCTCGGAAGCCCCAGCGTGTCTGATGTGGCCTTCGCCCCGGCTCATCGCAATCGGGAGGATCCGAGGGATGAGGATGAGAAGGAATCGCGAACGCCACGGCCCTCGAACTTGAGATGGAATTCTAGACTTAGGAGGGGAGGGTTAGGCTTCGGCTGGCTGCCTGCGCCGTCGGCCGGCGAGAGCTGCCAGGCCGATGCTCAGGAAATACAGCACCACCATCGGCGCCATCACCAAAGCCATATTGACCGGGTCCACGGTGGGGGTGACGGCTGCGGCAAGGACGGCGATGCCGACAATTGCAAGACGCCAGCCGTTCATCAACGAGCGCGCCTTGACCAGCCCGATCCCGGCCAGGGCGTAGATGATCAGTGGGAATTGGAACGACACCCCTATCCAGAACATCAGTCCAGTCACGAAGCGCACGTAGTTCATCGGCCGGACCCGGGTGGAGATCCCCATGAAGTTGAGCAGGAACGGGAGAGCCGCCGGAAGCATGATGAAGTAGGCAAAGGCGAGGCCGGCCAGGAAAAGTACAAAGGCGGCGGGGATGGCAGTCAGGATCATCACCCGCTCCCGGCGCCGCAGCCCGGGGTTGATGAAGGCGAAGAACTCGAAGCAGATGTACGGGAAGGCCAGGGCGAACCCGCTTAACAGGGAGACGCGCATGTAGGCCCCGATGGATTCGGTGACCTCGATCGCCTGCAGGGCCTGGATCCCGCCGATCGGCTCAGTCAGCCAACCGAGGATGCGCCCTGCGATGACAAAGCTCAACCCGGTCGTGATCGCCATCACGGCTACCGATCGCAACAGGTGACCGCGCAAGGCTTCGAGGTGTTCGATCAGGATGGAAGGGCTCTCGATGGCTTTGGAAAAGACGTCAACGGTCGACGTATCGTCCGGCTCGTAGGAGAGGAACCGTTGCAGCCTCCGGTACGGCCACGTGATCAACCGTATCGGCGCCATGAGGATGCGCCCTATGGTCCTAAGCAGCGGCTTGAACATCAGACCGGGGGATCCGGAGAGGGAGACTCTTCAGACACTCTGGCCGGATTCTCCGCGGCGGGCGGGTCGTCCATCGGCGCGACCCAGGCTTCCATGCCGGATTTCGGCTCAGGCGGCCGCGCAGCCCATGACGGACGGGATGAGGCGCCTCCCTGGGTCGCGGCCGGCGCGGTCTGTCTATCCGCTTCGCCGGCCTTCTCCGCCTTCTGCCGGTTCTCCTCCAGCTCGTCCAGAGCGGCTTCTCGCGCCAGGCGGTTTGGCAGAGTTCGCAGGTTGCGTGAGGCTTGGTTGAGTGCCTTCCATTCCTCCGAGTGATACAGCCTGTTCAGGAAACGCCCAGCGCCGCGGGCGAACTTGCCGATATCGCGCGGCCCGATCACGATCACGGCGATCAGGATGATAAAGGCCAGTTCGAGCGGGCCGATACCGAGAAGCTCCATCCATTCAACCTGCCGGCTGGAATTGACGGCGTATCTCTTGCTCACGTTCGGCCAGCGTGCCGAGCACACCATTGATGAACCGCGGGGCGGTGTCTGAGCCGAAGCGCTTTGCCAGCTCCACCGCTTCGTTGATCGCCACCCTGACCGGCGTCTCCCCCGAAACGGCGAACTCCCACAGGGCCAGACGCAGGATGTTCCTGTCCACGACGGCCAACTCCTCGACCGGCCACTCAGGAGCGCATTCGGCGATCAGCTTGTCCAAGGTTTGGCCCGATTCGAGGGTCCCCAGGACAAGCCGGCGCAGGAACTCAGAGCCCTCCGGGCCGAGCGTCTCATTGGCCTGGATGTGGCGGGCTATGACTTCCTCGGCCGGATGGGCAACGCTGTCGACTTCGTAGAGGACTTGGATGGCCAGGCTTCTCGCCCGGCGTCGTTCATGTTTCATCGAGCCGCGACGGTCATCCGGCCGCCTCGCCAAAGTCGATATCTTCGATGTGGATGTCGATCCGCTTAACCTGCATGCCGACCATGTCTTCTACGGCGCGGGCAACCTCGGACTGCACAGCGCGACTCACCTCGCGGGCATTCGTCTCATTTGCCAGGACGAGATACAGATCGACGGCGACCGAATCATCTTCCACTTCGATCCTGACTCCATCGGCGGTGCTTCGGCGGAAAATGCGATCCACCCCACCCGGGACGTCGGCCATGCGCACCACACCCGGGACGGCCAACGCGGTCAGTCTGGCGATCGTGAGCAAGACGCCGGGGGCGATTGTCGTCGTGCCTTCGTAAGGAGTAGCCGTAACGCTTTTCTCATCCATCGCAATCTCCTGTCTCGGAGGACCACCCGGCCCGAGTCAGTGCCCGCTGGCAGGTCTCAGGAGCATCAAGCCATCGCCATGCCGCCGTCGACGCTTAGCACGTGTCCGGTAATGTACCCGGCCTGGTCCGAGGCAAGGTAGGCGACGGCTTTGGCAATATCCGCGGTCTCGCCCTTGCGACCGAGCGGAATCAACCCGACCATCCCTTCCCGGAGGTTCTCGGGTACGGTCTCCCAAATCTCGGTGTCGATATACCCGGCCGCAACGGCATTGACCGTGATATTGCGCGAGGCGACTTCGCGGGCAAGTGACTTGGTGAAACCGATTTGACCCGCTTTGGAGGCAGAGTAGTTGGTCTGACCGGCGTTGCCGATCTGTCCCGAGACGGACGTGATATTGATGATTCGCCCATACCGCTGGCGCAGCATGTGTCGGACGGCGGGTTTGGAGCAATTGAAAGTTGCCTTGAGGTTGGTACGGATGACGTCGTCCCAGTCATGTTCAGACATCGTCATGATCAATCCATCGCGCGTGATCCCGGCATTGTTGACGAGAATCTGGAGATCGCCGAAACGCTCGATGACGGCCTTTACCAGCTTCTCCGCCTGGGCGAAGTCTCCGACGTCGGCCTGGAATGTGTCAGCCTCCGAGCCGGCTTCGGTGATGGCCTTTGCCACCTCATCGGCGGCGGCCGATTGGTGGAGGTAGTTCACAGCGACGCGGGCGCCCTGAGACCCCAGTTCGAGAGCGATGGCGCGGCCGATTCCCCGCGAAGCGCCTGTCACAAGAGCCACTTTCCCGTCGAAACCCATCGGCCAACCTCGGGGCACACTTCGATCTGCTGCACCGATCACGGAAGGTCCATGCCGGATTCCATGCGGCCGCAAGGATAAAAGTCCACCCTACTATGATCAGGTTGTTGAGATCCGCTCCGCTGCGCGTACTCGGTCAGGCCCGGGAATGGGATCCGACTGTATGGTTTCCGCCGGCTTCCCTTCCCGACGCGGAATTATACCTGACGCCTGGGACGCCTGCGGCCGCCGCTCGGGTCAGCAAAGCCTCGGGACGGCTGTGGAAGATCGAAGGATCGATCTCACCCATCACCAGCTCCGACATGGTTTCAGTCAAGACGTTGTTGGCGGGCGTCGGAATCCCCAGGCGCGCCCCCCAGGCCACAATCGCCCCGTTGAGCCAGCCTACTTCGGACTTCAGCCGACCGATGTCGAAGTGCAAGGACGGAGGCTTGCGCCCGCGCCCGGAAGCGACGAACCACCCAAGTGCTGGGCGGACCAGGAGTGAAGGCAAAGCGATCCCAAGTTCCAGGAGGGCGACCGGCACCCCCGGGAGGTTGAGGGGAGCCAGCCCCAATCCGCGCATCACCCTGATCGCCTCGCGCAGGCTCTCCAACTCGAGACGGGCGACATCGGCGTGGTGGAAGACGGCGCCCGGCGTCCAGCCAAGGATGGCTGAAGTGGCGTTAGCGACGATGTTCGTCAGGAGTTTGGACCACTTCATCCGGTTGGCGTCCTGATAGAGCCGAGGGTTAACCCCGGCCCGGTCCATTTCGGCGAAGATCTTGCGGCTCATCGGGTGCCCTGCGGCGAGGCCCAGACCCCTTCGGCGCTCCACCCTCACGGTCCCCGGCTCGGTCACATGGACGGCGCTCGTCAGCGAAGCGGCGATGACGTTGTCATGTCCCACATGGTCGGCAAGGAAAGCCTCGGCGCCGATCCCATTCAGAACGCAAACGATGGCGGGTGTAAGTGGAGCAAAATGCCTAAGATCATTGACGGCCGCCGCGAGATCGTAAGCTTTGATCGTGAGCAGGATGACATCCGGAACGGATCCCTCCAGTACGCGATCGAGGCTCTCAACCGCCTCAGGCGCGGGCAGCACTCCCGAGGTGCGATCTCCGGTCAATCGAAGTCCGTGGGCTTTCAGCAAGCGTTTCGTTTCAGGTCTTCCGAGGAAAACAACCGGCTGCCCGGCAAGCGCCAGGCAGCCGCCAAGGTAACCTCCGACTGCACCTGCTCCGTAGACGAGGTAGCGCAATGGGCTACTCTGTCGAGCCGTCTAGAAGACGGTCCAGGAGGGCGTTGAGTTCCTCGTCGGAGTAGAAACGAATGACGAGACTCCCTCCCTTGCCGCTCCTCCTGAGGATTACGCGCGTACCGAGCGCCTGCCGCAGCTGGGCTTCGAGATCGGACTCTTCTGGGGATTTGGACTTGGCCTTCCGGGCAGGACGCCGCTCGCCGACAAGCCGGCGTACCAGCGCTTCCGTCTGGCGTACATTGAGCCCTCGCGAAAGGATCACCCCCAACGCCGCCGTCTGCGACTGCGCCGTCGGCAGGCCGAGCAGGGCGCGGGCATGACCCTCGCTGATACTTCTTGCGGCGAGCGCCTGCCGGGCCTGGGTGCCGAGCTTCAGGAGGCGGAGTGCGTTCGTGACCGATGTGCGCGTCTTCCCGACCCTGGCGGCGGCCTCTTCGTGCGACAGTTTGAAGTCTTCGGTGAGCTGCCGGTAACCCTCGGCCGCTTCAAGCGGATTGAGATCGGCGCGCTGGAGGTTTTCGATCAACGCCAGCTCGATACGTTGCTGATCGCTGACACTCCGGACGATAACCGGCACGGCATGCAGTCCAGCCATCCGGGCCGCCTGCAAACGACGCTCGCCCGCAATCAGGCGAAACTCATCTCGGTTCGGTTCAGGGGTCACGATCAGCGGCTGCAGGACCCCGTGCTCACGAATGGACGCCGCCAGTTGTTCAAGCTCGGTCCGATCAAACGACGTTCGAGGCTGGCGCGGATTAGGCAGAATCGCTTCGATGGCGACCTGTTCCACGCCACCCAGGCTCTGCCCGCTGGGTATCAGCGCGTCAAGACCCTTGCCGAGCCCGCGCCTCACCGGCATGTCAGCCTCCAACCCCGGCGACGGCCACCGGTGCTTTTACGCGGTCGCCCTGCATGAGTTCCTCGGCTAGCCCGCGATACGCACTGGCACCGGAGGAGGAAGGGTCGTAAGCCGAGATCGGCACTCCGTGGGATGGGGCTTCTGCCAGGCGAACGCTGCGCGGGACGACCGTCTCGAAGACCTCGTCACCGAAGTGAGTGCGGACCTCTCGGACGACATCCTGCGAGAGATTCGTGCGCGAGTCGTACATCGTCAAGACAAGACCGCGGATCTTCAAGCTCGGATAGAGGCCCTTTCGCACTCGCTTCAACGTCTGCATCAGTTGAGTCAACCCCTCGAGAGCCAGATACTCACATTGGACCGGGATGATCACGCCGCTTGTGGCTGCTAGCAATCCGTTGATCGTCAGCAGACCGAGCGATGGGGGACAATCGATCAGGATGTAATTGAAATGCTCCCGAAGCGGATCGAGCGCCAACCTTAGAAGCCCCTCGCGATTCTCGACGTCGACAAGTTCGATCTGAGCTCCGGCCAGGGCCGGAGATGAGGGCAGCAGCGACAGCTTCAGGTTCGGGTTGTACAACAATATGTCATTGGCATTCGCGCGTCCGATCAGCGCGTCATACGTGCCGGCATCGACTTGATCGTGGTCGATCCCCAGGCAAGCGGTGGCGTTGGCCTGCGGGTCGAGGTCTACCAGGAGCACGCGTTGCCCGGCTTCGGCCAGGTACGCCCCCAGGTTGATGACAGTCGTCGTCTTTCCGACGCCGCCCTTCTGGTTGACCAGGGCGTACACACGCGTCATTCGACGACCTGTCTTTCAGCTAGGTGGACGGCAACGAGCGAGCTGATGCCCGAGACACCCGAGAAGGTAATCGAGGCCGAGGCCAGCCGGGTGGCAAACCCGGCTGCCTCCCACACATCGCCAGTTTGGGCTAAATAGATGAAGAACGCTGCGGCGAAGATGTCACCTGCGCCGGTTGAGTCCAACTCCTGCGTCACGGGGGCAGGGAAGTGACGCATCTCATCTCTTTGGAAGATCATCGCTCCTCGTGCGCCATCGGTTACAACAAGCAGGCGGCATTGCTCGGCCATTGACCGGGCCGCGGCCCATTCGCTACCCAGATCTTCCAGGCTCACCACGACGGCGTCCGCCGGCGGGAGCACATCCTTGATCGCCGTCCAGGATAAGGCGCTCACCTGTCCGGCATCGTCCGACTGCCTCAGCCAGCCTTGCGCTGTTACCCCGAGGAACGCATGCGGGAATGCGTGGACGAGCGACGGATCCACTTCCCCTGCGATCGGCGCGATGTGCACGAGAGGCGATGTTCGCCATGCGGCCGGGACGTCCTTCAGGCCCAGCGGCGAAGCCAAGGCAAGGAGTCTCTGCTGGCGCCCGTTCTGTTCGTACCGGTTCTCAAATGTCGTCGGACGGAGGGAGGTTAATGCCGCCAGTTGAAGATCGGATAGGGGCTGCAAATTGAGCCCCGGCCCGCTCGAAGTAACGAGGCCGACGTTTCTGCCCAGTGCCCGGGCGGTGACACCGGCGTAGGCTGCAGTCCCACCCAATCGAGCGTTGTCGCCCGTCACATCCCGGGCGACATGGCCGATGATCAGGTAGTCGATCTCCGGAGGCGGGGAGGAGTCGGGCATGCGGGGATTATAGCCCAGCCTCGTTGACGAACCAATCAGTGGGTGTCAGACGGGCGAGGGATGATCGTGACCTTCCGGCTCGGGCCTTCACCGATGCTCTCGGTGTAGACCGCAGGGTGATCGCGCAACTCGATGTGGATGATGCGACGCTCGTTGGCTGGCATCGGCTCGAGGGTGAGCGTTTGACCACGTTCTTCGGCTTGTTGGGCCATCTTGCGGGCCAACTGGCGCAGCTGCCGCTCTCGTCGGTCCCGGTAGCCTTCAATGTCGATGACGATGGCGACCGGCGCGTCAAGTTCCTTGGTCACAATCAGGCGTGTGATGTACTGCAGGGCTGCCAGAGTCTCACCCTTACGGCCGATGAGCGTGCTCAGGTCGTCGCCGTGGATGTCGACGTGGAGGGGGCGCGTCTGATCGGCTTCGGCGGCTTCTCCCCAGCGCGCGGTGACCTTGGCGTCGAACCCCATTCGGGTCAGCAGTTCGGAGACGGTATCGATGGCTACCTGAACCGATTGGCCGTCATCTTCGACAGGGGTGCTCGCGCGCGCCTCGGGCGGCTCCACCCGGCCCTCGGCGGAGCGCACGCTCAGACGGACCCTCGCCTGCCGAGCCCCTAGACCGAGGACGCCCTTGCCTCCTTCGTCGAGGACCTCCACCTCCAGATCTCTCTCGGGGAGGCCGAGCTCCGCCGCCCCCCGCGCAACGGCCTCGTCGACCGTTGGAGCGATCACTTCCAGACTCGTTCTCATGCTTCCCATGATGTCACCCTCGAACCGCGCTCTCCGGCCTGACCACAACACCAGCACGAAGCTCCGCTCAGATCGCAGGCCATCGATTCAATCGGTTTCTTCTCAATACGATCGCTCCCGGTCTCACCGCTTCTGAATCGACTACGTCGCCCGTCGGAAGGAAAGCAAATTGCGCCAGTCGACCTTACCCATGGCTGCGTATTGAGCCACTGCCAGGAGGTTTGACACGACGAAGTAAAGGGCCAGGCCTGCGGCATAGGTGTAGGCGAAGTATCCCAGCAGGATCGGCATGTAATACGTCATCATCTGCGTCATCTGGCTCCCCTGTGAGTCAGGCGTAGGCGGGGTGGTCAGCTTGGTCTGCAGGAATGTGCTGATGACGACGAGGATGGCCAGGATCGGGATCGGGAAACTCGCGTGCTCCGGCTGGCCGAGATCCATCCACAAGAACCTGCTGTTCAGGGGGATGGTTGTTGCGGACACGAACTCGTAGAGGTGCTTGCCCAGATCTAGGAGCTGGACGGGCGTGGCGGCCAGAGACTGGATGATCGCCTGATAGAGCCCGATGATGACCGGGAACTGGATCAATAGAGGTAGGCACCCGCTCAGGGGGTTGATGCCCATCTCCTGGTACAGCTTCAGCTGCTGCTCTTGGAGTTTCTGCTTCTCGTTCTTGTATTTCTTCTGAAGCTCAACCCAACGCTTGGACTTCTGGAGATCCTGCATCTTTTGCGTACTTCGCTGTTGTTGCAGCGTGAGAGGCAGGGTGATCAGACGGACGACAGCAGTGAAGACGATGATCGCCAGCCCGAAGTTGCTGCCCAACACTCCGTAGATGCCCAGCAGAGCGTTGATCATTGGGTTGAGGATAAACGTATCCCACATTGTTCTTTTCCTTGATTACTGCGTTGGTTGAAAACTCCAGCGGGTGGCCCCGGACTGAGGGTCGAGACATGTGACCAGGCTTCCTCCACCCAACGAGGCTACCAGCAGCTTGTCACCGGTCAGAATCGGGTCTGACAGGAGTTTGCCACCCAATGGGATCTGCCACTCGGGATCTCCGCTTCCAGCACGTCGAGCGTAGACCGTTCCCGCCTCGGTCGGAAGGTATACCACGTCGCCCTCGACCGCCGGGCTGGCTGTGATGGCGCCGTCCAATTGGATCCGCCATACCTGACTGCCCTGGGACACATCGACGGCATAGACCGTGCCATTGACATCACCGAACAACGCCATGCCCTGGTAGATGGTCGGGATCCCCCAAACCCAGCCCTCGGTTGCAAAGGTCCAGATGACGTCCCCCGTGGCCGGGTCGAGCGCCTGAAGGCCTCTCCCCAATGTTCCAACGAGGAGGTGACCGTCGGCCAGCACAGGGCCGCCGGCGACGGCTGCCTCGAGATCCTGACGCCAGATCTCGGCCCCGGTCTCTGCATCCAGCGCATAGATGTGGTGATCCAGAGAGGCGATGAACACACGCCCGCCATCGGCCAAAGGCTCAGCCCAAAGGGCCTCGGCGGCTCGGAATGACCAGACTTGTACTCCGCTGGCCAGCCGGAGCGCATAAAGCACTCCTTCAGAACTCGGCACGAGCACGAGATCCCCAGCGACCGCGGCCGGGCCGACGATCCGGTTGGATGCGCCTTCAAAGGTCCAAGTCACGCTTCCGTCGGAGGAATTGAGCGAGTATACCTTCTTGTCGTAGCTGCCAACAATGACATGGCCGTCTTCGGTTGGAGTAGGTGCCGCAAAGAAAGCTACGTTACGTTCGGCCTCGGCCGGGAAGCGCCAGCGCTCCGTGCCCGAGCTTGGATCGAGCGCGTGCACCGCCTGGTTGAACGCCACGTAAACGAACTGCCCGTCGGCCGACAGGCCGGGCCAGCTATTCGCCGCCGCCGCCGCGTTCCCGGAACAACCAGCCAGGCCGAGCGCCAGGATGGCCAACGTCAGCGCGGCGAGGGGACTCGGCCCCACATATGGGTAATGCCTCATTGAACTCCTAGGGCACCGGGTCGTACCCGCCGCGGTTGAAGGGCTGGCAGCGCAGCACCCGCCAGATCGCCATTGCTCCGCCTTTGAGCAGTCCGTACCTGGCGATGGCTTCATATCCGTAATGCGAACACGTCGGTGTGAAGCGGCATGTACTTGCAGGCAGCGCCCGGGATATCGTCAATTGGTAAACGCGGATCAGACCCAGGACCGGCAGACGCGCCAGATTCTCCCAGGTCAGCGGGATCTCTCTCAAGGACGGCTCGCCAGGACGAACCTCAACCGGTGTGGTCAACAGAATCTACCAGACACTTCGTTCGGGCCACCAAACCCGAGACGGCTTCCTCGATGGCGGCCCACGAGGCGGTCAATATCGCGGCCCGGGCGACGAGTACGATGTCCCATCCAGGCCGTGCCCGTCCGAGGTATGGGCGCATTGCTTCGCGCAAGAGACGCTTGGCCCGGTTGCGGCGAACGGCGCTCCCGACTCCTCGCCCGGCTGTAACCCCACAGCGGGAAACGGCGAGACCGTTGGCGCACGTGATCAGAATAACCAGCGGGTGGGCATGGGCCTTTCCCGTACGCCGCACCCGCTGGAAGTCTGTCGAACCTGTAAGCCGGTACCTTCGGTTCATTCACCTGGTTGGCTGGATGGGTGCGCGCCCGGGGACACAACCGTGTGCACCCCCCGGCGCACTCATCGCCTCATGCCTTCCAGTTGATCTTCTTCACATGCGCGTTGGAGCGAACTGCAAGGCGATGGCGACCCTTCAACCGCCTCCGCTTGAGCACACCACGCCCCGCCCGGGTTGCCATGCGCGCCCGGAAACCATGGACACGCACACGGCGGCGGATCTTTGGCTGATAAGTCCTCTTAGGCATCGACTCTTCCTCAATGACTTGCCGGGCTCATCTGCCCCAGCCCGACCGAGCGATTATACCTTATGTAGATATGATGGTCAACGGATGACGGGGGGACGGCGAGTGTTTCCCCAGGGCTGGAGTCCCGTGACAACCTGCCAGGACCGTCAAGATCAGCGTGCCTTCGACGGCATCCGATTGCCTTTCCCACAGCCCGATATCCGAAGCGCTAAACGAGATGATCGGCTGCTGCGCCGCCAACACGTCGCGGCTGTGAGTCCGGGCTGAGAGTGAGCAAGCTCGGGCCGGTCATGCGAGCCCCAGCGGTTTGCCTGCACCTCGCGCGTGGTCTATACTCACGTTCATGGCCCGCGTGATCGTCGTTGCCAACCAGAAGGGAGGCGTAGGCAAGACCACGACCGTCTCGAATCTGGGTGCGGCCCTGGCAGAACGCGGCAAACGTGTCCTACTGGTGGATATCGACCCGCAAGCAGCACTCACCGCCGGTACGGGTCTTGATCCCTATCGTCTCACCCCGACAACCTATACCCTCCTGGTGCATGATGACAGCCGCTTGCGAGAGGTCGTCAAGCCCATAGGGGAACGGCTGTGGTTGGCGCCGGCGAGCGTGGATCTGTCGGCGGCCGAGTACGCCATGGCCAGTCTCCCGGATCGGACGCAGCGATTGCGGCAGAGCCTTCAGCAAGGCCTGGAGCAGGTCGACTACGTTCTGATCGATACACCCCCCAGCCTGGGGCTGCTCACGGTAAATGGGTTGTTGGCGGCCGAGGAACTCATCATCCCTGTTGAGTGCCGATATCTCGCCCTACGCGGGGTCAGGTCGATGCTGGAGACGATGTGGTTGGTGCATGATCGGATGCACCCTCAGCTCAGGCTCCTGGGTCTGTTGGGGACTCTATATAAGGAAGGCTCGCACCATTCGCAGGAAGTCCTCAACGAACTGCGCGCCGTCTTTAAGAGCCGGGTGTTCCAGACTGTCATCCCGGATGACGAGTCTCTTGCCAGAGCCCCGGCGGCCCGACAGTCGGTGCTGCTCTACCAATCCGTCAGCGACGGTGCAGTCGCATACCGGAACCTGGCGTACGAAATCGAAGGCCTCCCGGCACGCTGAGGGTTGGGGGGATCCCACCAGCACCCCGACTCGATCCAAATACTCCATCCCGCTTTCCACCGCGCCACGGCAGACTGTGTTCAGACCAACCGGCGATGGGGGGTAAGGTGTCCCGCCCCAAGACGATGTCACCCGGGCCGCCCGCTCCGGATGATGTCACCGGGGCCGTCCGTCCCGCATGATCTTAGCGGGATGACCTTCTTAGGACATCCGGGGGAGTGCGCTTCGATCGGCAGATCCGTCCTAGAGGTGATCACAAGGGCAGGGGGAGATGGATCCGTTCAGCCTTTGGAGTTCTGCCGCAGCCCGGAACATGCACGCGTAGAACAAGACCGGTGAGACGAAGACGAACGGGCGCCCTCGAACCCCTTCGCCGGAATCCTCCCCTCAGGAGTCGAGCCGCTGGATCCGGGCGCCGAGCTGACGGAGCTTCTCATCCACTCGCTCATAGCCGCGCTCGATCTGACCGATGT
>Ga0299915_10001389_pt1 | contig 17945 bp, 14 predicted proteins | sample RVTome_13_FD_200263 | JGI IMG/M metagenome (GOLD analysis project Ga0299915, IMG submission 200263) | Soil microbial communities from uranium-contaminated site in the Upper Colorado River Basin, Wyoming, United States - RVT92D227 (version 2) ... | reverse complement strand
GGTCGTCCCGGGTGAGACACCCCTGATCACGGACCACAGGATCGCCAACAGAGTCGTTTCCAAGCCGCCCCGCTCGAAGGGTCTTCTGGCGTTCTTGCTCGCGTCTTGTGGCGACCCTGGCGTTCCTGCCGGAACGCGTCCTCGCCGGGAAGCTCGCCACGGAATCGGAGGAGCCGGTCGCGTACGGTGGCGACCCTGGCGTTCCTGCCGCAACGCGTCCTCGCCGGGAAGCTCGCGACGGGATCGGAGGAGCCGGTCGCGTACGGTGGCGACCCTGGCGTTCCTGTCGGAACGCGTCCTCGCCGGGAAGCTCGCCACGGGATCGGAGGAGCCGGTCGCGTACGAACCCGTGCAACTCAACCTCGGACCAGCTGGCGACGGTGGTCGTGTAGCCGGCAACCGGCGTGCGGGCGCAGTATCGTGCTGCCGTGATCGAAGGTCCGCGTAGCTGGGGGCAGGCACCGTTCCGTGTCGACGGCCCGGTGTGGGGTTTCGCGCTCGAGCCCGACGAGCAGGCGTGCTGGGTCGTGCTCGACGGCGGGCTCGTCCGCATCGACCTGGAGACCGGACGGATCGTCCACACGATCCGGTTGCCGCGCGCCAACCTCGTCGCGCTCTCGCGCGATGGCAGGCGAATCGCTCGCTGCATGCCGGCCTCGGGGCTGACCGTCCACGAGCTGCCGTCGATGACCGAGGTCTGGCGACACGACGGGCTCGGCGGCGTCGCGATCTCGGCCGACGGCGAGACCGTCGCGCTCGCGACCGCGAGCCAGATCGACATCTGGCGGGTCGGGAGCGCGGAGCCACTGCTGTCGGTGCCGGGCAATCACGCGTGGATCTCGCCGGACGGCACGTTCGCGCTGATCAAGGAGGCCGGTTCCGGCTGGTCCGCGCCGACCTCGCTCTACCGCGTTCCCGATCGCTCGCTCGTGCGCACGGCGGAGACCGGGCTCGCGTGGGCCGTGGCATGGAGCCGGCACGGCGAGCGGGTCGCATGGATCGACTGGGATCAGCGCGTCCATATCTGGACCGGGCGCGACGTCAGCGTGCGATCCGAGCACATGGCGTTCTGGGGGCTCGAGCTCGTCGTGGTCGGCGACGAGGAGCTGGTGCTGGCCGCCGATCGCGATCGCGTCGCGCTGATCTCGCCGGACGATGGCCGGCTTCGCCGCGAGCTCGGCGTGACCCGAGACTTCATCGGGGCCGTCACCGCCGACCAGCGGCGCGTCGTCCACAAGCATGGACGCGTGATCGATCTGCAGACCGGCGCCGTGCTGCGGGAAGGCGCGCCTCCGGGCGTCGGAGTCGTCTGGGTGCGGCTGTCGCCCAGCGGGCACCGGGCGCTCGTCCTGCGTGACCACCAGCTGATCGTCTGGGACACCGTTCGCTGGGAGCCCGAGCATGTGCTCGACGACCTCCAGACCCACAGTCGTCACGCCGGTCTCCAGGCGGAGCTCGCGCGCGAGGGCATCGTGATCGTCGACGCGACCGGAGTCGTGAGCTTGCTGCAGCCGGACCATCGAATCGCGTGGCAGGCAACCCTCACGCCGGATCCCGCGTCTGGCAGTGGCTGGGAGTTTGGCGGCGGACGCGTCGAGGTGGTCGGCGACACGCTCGTGGTCCACGCCACGTGGATGTGCCGAGGTCGCGTCGAGGCCGATGGCCACCAGGACTTCGCGTCGTGTCGCGGTGCCGAGGCGTTCTCGCTCGCCGACGGCAGCCCGCTCGGCCGCGTGAGCTGGGCCGCGCCGGCCACCCCATCACGGCCCGTGCAAGCGGCGATCGACAGCGATGGACGGATCGCGATCACCCGCGACGGCGAGCTGATCGGCACGCTCGACGTGGTCGTCGAACATGGCCATCCAAGCGTCACCGAGCTGACAGCGGATGGCCGTCGCTTGCTGGTCGGCACGCATCGAGGCGTGCTACTCGGCTACGAGCTGGGGACGCTCTCCACTTTCACAACTTCCTAGCGGGTCGGTTCACGACCGGCTCGAGGCGAGAACGTCACTTCCTGCATGCGATCAGCAGCCGCTGCACGGCATGCAGCCGGCGCCGAGACCGATCAGCGTGCAGAGCTGATCTTCGGTCAGGCCGCGGTTGTAGATCTGCAGACTGTCGAGCGCACCGTCGAACCGGCTGTGCGCCGTGCCGTCCTCGCTGAGGTGACCGATCGCGAGCCCCTGCGTGCCGGCCAGGCTCGGAGCCACCACCGGCGTGTGGCAGAAGTGCTCGTTGCTCGTCGGGGAGGTCCAGCGGTACGCGCACAGCTGCGTCCCGTTCCACGTGCACGCGAGGAACGACCACGTGCCCACCGGGAGCACCGTGGTGAACTCGTAGCGGGCCACCCCGGTGTGCACGCAGCGATTCTCGAGCGAGCCCGCCGAGTACCCGACGAGCATCGCGTACTGCTGCTCGTGATCGAGGATGCCGTACACGCTCCCCTCCGCCGGCAGCGTATCGGGCTGCACCCACACACCGAACGTGTAGCCCCCGTCGAGATCGAGCGCCAGATCCTCGGCGACGCGCGTCACCGACTGACTCCCCACGTGCGCCGCCGTCGACATCGCCGGCACCGTACGCGTCGCGGTCACGAGGCCCGAGGTGATCGCATGGCGGCGCCCCGAGGAGCTATCCGACAGCATGCCGTCGTCGACTCCGTCCTCGAGCTCGAGGCACAACACGAGCCCGCTGGCATCCGGCGTCATGCACGGCACGACTCCGCTCGCCTCGTCGGCATCGATGGCCAGCGCGCCATCGGTCGAGGCGTCGTTGCTCGCCGTCATCGCAGCGGGCGCCGTGAACGAGCACGCTCCGAGTAGCGAGAGGATCGAGAGCAACCTCATCGACCCACCATCGCTCGACTCGATCGCGAGACTCAATGCCGACGTCGAGTGCCCCTGTCGATTGCGCATCTTGCGCAGTGCGCCGCGCACTCTGTGTGCGTCGGCAGCCCGAGGTTTCGTGTTCGCGTTCTCGAAGCGCTCGAAGCTGGCGCACGTGCGATGGCGGAGGTGCTCGTCGGGCGCGGCCCGCTCGCACTCCAATCCAGGGCTCGTCCGGCGGCCTGCTCGCTCCGTTGTTGGCGGTGGTGCTCGTCACACCAGCCGGGTCGTCGCCGCGCTACCCTCGACAGGGTGGCAACGGCCGCAGTCCTCGACACTCCGGGCCGGCCGTTCGGGCTGGCACGAACCCGCGACGACGCGGTGTGGGCGCTGATCCAGACCGGCTCCACCGATCAGGGCCCGGAGCTGTCGCTCGCACGACTCGACGGCGATCGGTTCGTCGTGACCGGCGCGGCGATCGGCTCCGCACGCCGCACCGACTTCATTCATGGTCCCGATGGCCCATGGCTGCAGGCCGGGACCACCGCGCAGCGCCTCGGCGGCGGGGATCGGCGCGACGTCGGCACCCTGATCGAGGGCGAGCGACGCGTTCGCGTCGCGGTGGGCGGCGACGCAACGATCGTCGCGTCGATCGCCGGCATCCGCGCAGGCGACCCCGGGATCGCGCGAGTCCGCCGGGTCGATCCCGGCGGCGCGGTCGGCTGGACCGTTCGCCTTGCTCCGGGGCTCCTCGCGTTCGGGGGCGTGGTCGAGATGTCGGCGGCTCGTGGCTGGCGCGCGGAGCCGAAGCCGGCATGGCGACCCGAGCGATGGTCGCCGTATGGCCGCGGCGTGCTCGCGACCGGCGATCTGATCGTCGCGAGCTTCTACGACCCGTCCAGCGGCATCGGCATGCGGTACGGGCTGGCCGTCGAAGACGGTTGCGTGTGCTGGCAGACGCTCCCGGCGCCGCTCGGCGACACGACCGTGTTCGCGTGCGGTGAAGTCGCGATCGGCAGCCAGGGCTACGACGCGTTCGAGACGCAGCTTCGCGGCCGCGGCGCGACGCCGAGCGCGGTGTGGCCGAGTCATGGACTTGGCGTCGCGATCGACGACACCGCGGTCGTGATCGAGATGGACAATGCCGCCGCCGGCAGGTGCCGCCTCGTGCGCTGGCACCGCGACGGCCGGATCGAGCGCGGCGACCCGCTGCCCGGCTACTACTCGACGCGGCCGGCGATGATCACCGGCGGCGACATCGTGTTCGCCCGCGCCGGCGCGCTGTGGCGTGGGGATCGGTCGTTGCGCATCCATCGCCTCGCCACGTTCGGAGCCGAGCGTGACAGCTATACCGGGCCCACGATCGTCACGGGCTCCGGTGACGCGTTGGTGGTCGCCGCCGATCGTGTCGTGCGCGTCAGTGGCGTGGTCGACTGACCCGGAGCTATCGCTTGTAGCGCTTCGCCGCCGGGATGATCTGCTCCCAGAATCCAAACGTCGCGGCGAGGATGTAGTCGAGCTCGCGCGTGGCCTTCGAGCGCTGCAGTGTGGGTCGATCGGGCAAGCAGTACGCCGCGAGCCGAGACGCCTCGAGCTGATGCAGCACGCCGCGCGACCAGCCGCGTCCCGCATAGACCAGGCATCCCGGAACCCACAGCGCCGCGAGATCGTCGAGCGCGTACGGAATCTTCTCGTCCGCCGTGCCCTGCACGTCCTGGAACTTGCACTCGATCGCGACCGCCTTCTGATCGAGCGGCCGCATCACGAACACATCGATCTGGCGATCCTTGCCGATGATCGTCTTGCCGAGGTTCACCTCCCGGTACACGACCAGCCCCTGGTCGCCGTACTGGTGATGGACGTACGCCGCGATCAGATCGCGGAAGTTGTGGCCGGTCATCCCCGGTCGCGCCGATCGCCGCACGCCGTCAGACCTGCAACCCGAGCTGCGCGATCGCTGCGGCCGACGGTGCCGCGCTGACTTCTCGCGCACCCGCTGTCAGCAATCTTCCGCGCGTGATGTCGACCGCCTCGGAGCACAGATCGTTGCCGCAGAACGATCGCCCGAGCCCGACGGCCGCCACGCCGATCGATCCCGACCCCATGAACGGATCGATCACGATCTGGCCTGGCTCGGTGCTCTGGCGGATCAGCACCTCGCTCACGCTCGTCGGCTTCTCCGCGGGATAGCCGCCACTGACGCGCTTCGCCTCGATGATGTCGGCCGTTCCGAGGTTGTTGAGCTTCCGCTTGCCCTTCTCGAAGAACAGGATGCACTCGTATCGCGCACGGTAGTGGTAGCCCATACCGATCGAGCAGTTGTGCGTCACGACACCGTTGGCGAGCAGGAACAACTCGTCGCGATCCGCGATCGAGACATCGATCAAATCCTGCTCGCCAAGATCTTCAATCGTCTCCACCGTCAATGGTTGCGCCCGTTGGATCGGGTCGTAGCGAACTCTCCAGCCACCGGCAGCATCGTTTTCGAATCGAGACACGTTCGGCGCGCGCCCCCACGCTTCGAGCTCGCGGCGAACAAACATCGTCAGATCTGGCGAGCTCGAGACGAACGTGTTTCGTTGTTCCTCGTGCGACCAGTGGCCATCACCCTCCTGGAGTCCTGCCAGCACGCCGCGTCGAAATGCCTCCGGCGCAGCATAGACCGAAGGCTTCAGGTACTTGGCTGGCGCATTGCTTCCACCGACGAACCACTCGAGGAGGTGCTGAACAATCTTGAAGCTAACTTCGAGAACGCACTTGTTGCCGTCGAGTCGACGGTGAGATCGAACCCCGAGAAACCGTGCGTAGTTCGCGATGTGGTTCTGTAGATGTTTCTCGTTGGCGTGCAGCGCGAAGGTCGCTCCACACTCGGTGTAGGAGCCTTCCGCAGCGAACAGCCCGACGAATCGTCCGAGGTCATAGTCGAGCGGCACGGTGCGCGGATACCAGCTCTCGACATCCGCGCGCACGTCCGGGAGCTCGAAGATGGCTTCGTCTTGTGGAATGACTCGGTCGAGCTCGAGCTCGGAGTTGATTCGCTGACGAACGGACCGCGTGCACAGCACATCTCCAGGCTCGAGCTTCGCGGCCTCGATCTGGCTTCCGTTCCCGAGCACGAAGCGATGCTCGTACGATGCGACGAGCTGTGTTCCATCCGACAACGTGAGCTTGCGAGCCGGAGCCCGCGTCCTCCGTGTTGCGCGGACCTCGCTGGAGCCGCCTTCCGGAATCGCGACACGATCGCCGACCACGATGTCCTCGATGCGCTGCACACCGCGCTCGGTCCAGACGAGCGTGTCGGGCCCGAGGCACTTATCCCAGATCAACGGCTTCCAGAACTTGAAGCCCACCTGCTCGGCCATCGGCTTCGCGACGAACATCGTCTCCGGATCGCAGTAGAGATAGAAGTGCGTGTTCTTGCGAAGCACCCGGTAGACCTCGGCGAACAGCTCCGGGAAGCGAACGTTCGGAAAGATCGAGAACCAGTCGTTGCTCGACGCCTTGCTGTGCTTGAGGCGCGTGGTCGTACCGATCGCGCGATGCTTCTCGAGCGATTCGTACGGCGGATCCGTGACGACCAGATCGATCGACTCGGGAGGGAGCGCACGTAGCCACGTGACCGCGTCGCCTTTCATCAGGTGGAACGTTGGGCCGTCCATGCGCCAACCCTCGCACTCGGGTCTGACAATCCGTTCAGTGCCCGGCGGAGATCTTCACGAGCCGTCCACCGGCCGCAAACAGGCGCCCCTCCCACGTTTGCAGTGCCTTCACGGCAGCTTGCGGATCGGGATGCACGCGCTCGATCGGTGGGAGCTTGTCGCTCGCCGTGCCGTCGATCGAGCTTCCGACGATCGCCAGCTGCGCCTCGCCGCCGGAGCTCGCGTACTCGCGGCGCACGCCACGCCATGCATCGACTCGCTTCATGCCGGGCGGTGGATTCGCCGCGAACCGTGCGACCGCATCACGCGCGGCGATGTAGCCGGTGACCTGGATCCCGATCGCGCGCAGGCCGCCGCCCTCGGAGCTGTCGAACACGAGGATGCGATCGCCCGATCGAATCACCTCGCGCGCTCGCTCGAGGCTCGCGTCGAAGCAGGTCACCCGCTCGTCGATGATCGTCTTGCCGCCGACGAAGGCCGCCATCCCGGCCGGCGCGATGCCGTCGCGGCTGTCTCCGGTCACGCGAACCGCCGGCGCCCCGACCGAGAAGCCATCGTAGACATGGAGCTCGCCGAGCTCGTCGAAGAACCACACGACGCTGCGCTCGCGATCGTCGAGGAATCGCGACGAGACCGTGCAGCTCGCCAGCGCGCCGAGCCGCGCGTCGTCGGCGGGGATAGGCCGTCCCGTCGCGCGCGCCGCCTCCGCCGCCACGCGTGCCTCCGCGATCGTCTGCTCGAGCTTGCCCGACTCGAGCGCGGCGATCTGATCCTGCACGCCGGCGTCGGCGAGCGGGGAAGGTGTCCTGGTCTCGCGATCGACGACGCGATAGTCGGAGAACGGGCGGTCCGGCAGCTCGCGCACCCGAGCCAGGAACGCGCGGGCCGCGTCGGGGATCTGGATCGCGAGGGCCGCGACCAGCGCCTGCTCGAACACGTATCGCAGCCGGCGACCGTCGTCGGTGGTGCGCGGCTGCCAGCCGAGCAGCGTGCGAGCGAGGTCGACGAGCAGCCGCGGCGAGCGCTTCGTGTCGATGAGGAGCTCGGCGTATGCGGTCGCGGCGCGAGCTCCATCGGCCTCGCGCGCGCGCTCGGCGAGCGTGGTGAGGACGCTGCGATGCGTCGCGGCGTCGAGCTTGTCCGCGAGCGCGGTCAGGAGGCCCGTGTACTCCTCGCGCTCCACGAACAGGCGCTTGATCAGGAACGGCACGATCGTCGCGTGCTGGAGCCGCGAGAGCCCGTGATACAGGTTCGACCGCAGCTCGTCGTTGCGCCCGGTGCGCGAGGCCTCGATCGCGTCCATCAGGGCCTTGCGCGTGCCGGCGTGGCTCGCGTGGAACAGCGCACGATTCGCCGCCCGGCGATCGTTCGTGTCGTTGCCTTCCTCGGCGATCGCGATCGCCGAGCGGACGAGCTTGTCGACCTGCGCGTCGCCGAACGCGGCGAGCCCGTGCTGGATCCAGTGCTCCAGTACGGCCTCGCGTACGACCTCACTCTCCGAGCTCAGCCCCCCGTCGACCTGCGCGAACACGTCGGCGCGATGACCTGCGGGATGGAGCGCGCGGATGAACGGCTCGAGCTGCGTCTGGTCGGTCGCCCACAGCGCGGTCCACTCGAACAGCGAGAGCAGGCGCGTGATCGACCCCGAATCGCCGGCCGCGACGCGCTCGTTCCAGGCGCCGACGAGCTCGTCCCTGCCGTGATCGTGGAGCTCGGCGATCGCGAGCGAGAGGCTCATGTCGGACGCCTCCGGATCGTCCGCGAGCCCGACGATCGCGGCGACCGCGAGCGCTCCGTCGAAGCTGCGCGGCGCATCGACGACGCGCGCGTAGACATGCCTGCGATCCTCGGGCGACACGGTCTCGAGCCGGGCGGCCGCGCGGCCACGAGTTGCCTCGTTCGCCAGCTCCGCGACCAGCGGCGCGAGCCGTCTCGCGCGCTCGAGCCGACCGGTGCGATCGGCGGCCGCGCCGTGATGCCCGAGCCGACGCGCGATCTCGGCTCCGACGACGAGCAGGCCCGGATCGTCGAGGATCTCGCGCTCGAAGTTCTTGTACGCGGCGTCGACCGCGCGCAGGTCGGAGGCTCGGCCCCACGTCGAGACGAACGCTCCGCGCATCGCCTTGCGGCCGCGATCGAGCGTGGCGCAGTACTTCGCGACCACGTCGGCCGCGGCCACCGGCGCATCCCCCTCCGCCGAGACCGCGGTCAGGTACGCCCGCGCGACCGCCGTGCCCGTGGTCGTATGCGCGAGCGCCGCCGCCGAGGCCGCCGTGGCCCGAGCGCGCGACAGCTTTGCGAGCTGGCCGTGGAGCGCCGCGCACTGCAGCGCCTCGCCCTCCTGAGCCAGTGCCTGCTCGAGCCGCACCACGGCGATCGGCACTCTGGCCGGCTTCGCAGGCGCGCGCTTCGCGGGTGGGGACTTCGGCGCCGGCGTCCGCTTCACCGGCGAGGGCTTCGGTGCCGGCGCCGTGGCGGACGCGCGCGGCTGTGCCTTGACACGCTTGGTCGAGGTCTTGCGCTTCACGGTCGCCGCACTCATCGCACCAAACATACGCCGACCGCCCGGCTGCGTGGAGCGCTCCGCAGGTAACTGCAAGGCGGCTCGAATACCGGTTCAGGCGCCGTCGAGGTGATCGCGCAGCCGTCGCAGCGCCGCCTCGGTCTTCAGATCGACGATCTCGCCGTTCACACACGCGGCGATCGCTGCATCGAGCGGCATCCAGCGCGTCCTCGCGCCCTCTTCCATCGGCGAGCCATCGCCGTCGAGCGGCTCCTGCGCGGCTGGATCGACCTCGGCCGCCGCGAAGTAGAACTTCTCGACCATGCACCCCGGCGACGGATACATCCCGGCACCGAGCAACACGATCGAGGCCGACTCGACGACAAAGCCCGCCTCCTCGTGCACCTCGTGTGCGGCACGCGAGCGCAGGCCCGCCTCGCCACGGTCCCCTGGTTCGACGATCCCGGCGACGAGCTCGGTCAGGAACATCGCCGGCGGCGGCTCGGCGATCGGCGCGAGCGCCACGACGCGGCCGAACCCGAGCGCCGGCCGCAGACCCTCACGCAACAGCACCTCGGTGCCGCCCGCGCCGCGCGCGAACACCGCGACCACGACCGCGTCCTGTCCATACGGTCGCGCGATCGAGTCGCAGACGTAGGCCGCCGAGATCGAGCCGTCCTCGCGCCGGTTGCGCAGGTGGATGCGCCGGATCTCGAGGAAGCCTCCCCCGCCGACGCGCTCGTCTGAATCGACGATGAGCTCGACGATCTTCACGACCGCCCGCCTGCGGTCACGGAGCCGGCGCGGCGGAGCCCGCAGGCGTGGGTGCGGGATCCGGTGCGGGAGCCGGCGCGGGATCCGGCGCGGGTCCCGACGGCATCGGCGCGGTCGGATCCGGGGTCGGCACCACGCCGCGGACACCCTTCACCTCGTACGGCTTCAGCGCGCTGTAGATCTCGTACGCGAGCTGATCGACCTTGCCGGTCGCGAAGCCGGGGAGGCTCGGATCCTTCGGGCTGAGCTTGTCGAAGTTCGGGCGGCCCTCGGTGTAGCGCAAGATGATCGGCTCGACGTGGACGATCCACTTGTCGGTGTCGGGCAGGAGCTTGACGACCAGCGCGATGCTGATGCTCTGGTCCAGGATGCCGCGCTTCCTGCCCGAGGAGTTCACGCCTGCGTCCTCCGGCGTCCAGTTCGAGACGAGCCCGTCGGGCGTGTACCAGCGTCCCTTCGTCAGGACGGTCAGCGTGGTCTCGTCGGAGGCGTCCAGCTTGTGCTTGGACTCGGTCGCGGCCTTCGCGGCGGCGAACAGGACGAGCTTGTCGCCCTGATATCGCGCCGTCTTGGCGAGTGCGACGTCTCGATTCGATGGACCGCACGCGGCGATCACGACCAGCGCGGCGAGAATAGCCAGGTTCCGCATCCGCAGTTCGTACACCGAGTGCGCGACGCAGACCAGCCCCAGGGGCCTCGCGACTGCGATCACCGCGTGCGTGCTAGCCTGCGCCGCATGTCGGAGCTGAGTGGCAAGCGTGCGCTCGTGACCGGCGCGTCGAGCGGCATCGGTGCCGCCACCGCACGCGTCCTCGCGGATCTGGGAGTAAATCTCATCCTCACGGCACGCCGCAGAGCCGAGCTCGAGACCCTCGCCGCCGAGTGCGGCGCCAGGGGCGTGCAGGTCGACGTCGTGACGGCAGATCTCGGCAAGCCGTCCGCGGCGAGCGAGCTGTGGAGCGCCGCGAGTGCGGGTGGGCCGATCGACATCCTGATCAATAACGCCGGTTTCGGGTACTTTCGCGCGTTCGCCGGAGCGGACTGGCAGCGCGATGCCGAGCTCGTACAGCTCAACATCACGTCGCTCGTCGAGCTGTCCCGCAGGTTCATCGATACCCGGCAGGGCGACGCGCGCGGGCGCGCCTACCTCGTCAACATCGCCTCGATCGGTGCGTATCAGTCGGTGCCGAACTTCGCGGTCTACGCGGCGTCCAAGGCGTTCGTGCGCAACTTCACCGAGGCCGTGCACGACGAGCTCGCGCGGGCCGGGTCCCCGATCTCCGCGACGTGCATCTGCCCCGGCGGCACGCTGACCGAGTTCCACGCGGCCGCGGGTGCGGGTGACTACGGCTGGGTCGCGAACAAGTCGATGATGACGGCCGACGCGGTCGCGAAGATCACCGTCAAGGCGATGCGCAAGGGCAAGCGCACCGTCGTCACGGGCCTCATCAACAAGATCTCGTGCTGGGGCGTACGCCTCGTGCCGCGGTGGTTCGCCTCGTGGATGGCCGGCCGCGTGCTCGGCAAGCCGCGCCAGAGTGCGCTCCCTCCACGCGCGAGCGCGGCCTGAGCGTGATATATCCGCGCCGTGGAACGTAGAAAGACCGCGCTCTGGGACCTCCACCGCCAGCTCGGTGCCCGGCTGATCGATTTCGGCGGCTGGGACATGCCGGTGCAATACGCGGCCGGGACGATCAAGGAGCACAAGGCGGTCCGCGAGGCCGTCGGCCTGTTCGACGTCTCGCATATGGGTGAGGTCTACCTGCGCGGACCACGCGTCCGCGAGGCCGTCGAGCGCCTCACCACGAACGCGGTCGCGGGCGCACCGGTCGGCAAGGCCGTGTACACGCTGCTGTGCCTGCCGAGCGGCGGGGTCGTCGACGACTGCATCTTCTACAAGCGCTCCGACGACGAGTTCTTCGTCATCGTGAACGCGTCGAACACGGCGAAGGACCTCGAGTGGTTCCGCGAGCAGACGAGGGGCCTGTGCGACGTGATCGATGTCTCCGACGAGACCTCGCTGATCGCGGTGCAGGGTCCGAAGGCCGTCGCGCTGGTCAATGACCTCGCGCGTGGCGCGCTGTCCGGCCTGACGAGCTTCACGTTCGCCGACGCCGAGGTCGCGGGCATCGCGTGCGTCGCCGCGCGCACCGGGTACACCGGCGAGGACGGCTTCGAGCTCGCGTGCAAGAACGCCGACGCGCCGAAGCTGTGGAGCGCGCTGCTCGAGGTCGCCACGCCGCTCGGCGGGCTGCCGATCGGGCTCGCCGCGCGCGATACGCTCCGCCTCGAAGCGAAGCTGCCGCTCTACGGCAACGACCTCGACGCCGATCACACCCCGCTCGAGGCCGGCCTCGGCTGGGCCGTCAAGCTGGACGACGCCACCGGAGCGAAGCGCGACTTCATCGGCGCCTCGGTGCTGCGTGCGCAGAAGGCGACCGGCGTCACCCGCCAGCTCGTGGGCTTCCGGATCGCCGACGAGGCACGCGCGTTCGCTCGCCACGGCTACCCGGTGGTCGATCGCACCGCGACGCCGCCCGTGATCGGCATCGTGACGAGCGGTGGCCCCGGCATCGTCGTCGGCGGCGCGATCGGGCTCGCCTACGTTCCCACCGCCAAGGCGGCGGCGGGTACCCAGCTCACCATCGATTGCCGCGGGAAAGACGTTCCCGCGACCGTCGTCTCCGGCAAGTTCTACAAGCGGAAATCATCATGAGCACCTTCCCGACCAACCTCCGGTACACGCCCGATCACGAATGGCTCGAAGCGAAGGGCTCGGCCTGGCGTGTCGGGATCACGCAGTTCGCCGTCGACGCCCTCGGCGACATCACGCTCGTCGATCTCCCGAAAGAAGGCGACCTCGTCACCAAGGGTCAGCGCTTCGGGACGATCGAGAGCGTGAAGAGCGTCTCCGACCTCTACGCTCCGGTCTCCGGCAAGGTGACCGCGATCAACGCCACGCTCAAGGACTCGCCCGAGCAGGTCAACACCGAGCCGTATGCCAAGGGCTGGATGATCGAGCTCGAGCCGACGGAGAAGGCCGAGCTCGCCGAGCTGATGTCATCCGACGACTACAACAAGCACGTCTCGGCGCAGTGACGGTGGGCGCGGGTCGCGAGTTGCACGAGGCGTGACGCTTACTGCGCCGCTTCGACGATCTTGCGGATCTCGTCGATCATCGCGGCGAGCCCTCCAGCCGTGCTCGTACGCTCGAGGATCAGCCGTCCCGTCGCATCGACGATCTTCACGTGCGGCAGGTCGAAGCCGTTCGGCGTCAGGTGGCGGGCGGCGGCCTTGCTGTCCCAGTCGACGACGTCGATCCGGCGGAGTGCGACGCGGGAGGGATACTTGCGGACGAGCTCGACGAGCGCGGGCTCGAGCGTCTTGCACGGCTCGCACCACGCCGCCCAGAAATCGAACAGCGTCAGCTTGCCGGGAACGGCCACGAGGTCGACCGCTTCGCCGGGCGCTCCGAGGTCGGCCACGTCGAGGCCGGCCGCATCGGGATGCGCGTGCTCGCCGGGTTCGTGCTCGGCATGCGCGTGCTCGCCGTGCTCGTGTTCGTCGCCATGTTCGTGCGCCTCGGGCTTTGGAGGTGTGGCGCCGAACGACCACGACACCCCGAGCTCGACGATCGCAGGCATGGCGAGCTGGCCACCGACCACGTGCGTGACGAACGGAACCTTGACATCCACGTTGAACGCGAGCTGCCGGGTCGCGGCCCACGAGCCACCGCCGGCGAGCATCGCGTCGATCCTGCCGCGGTTGCCGTCGTCGGTGTGGACGATGCCACCCCACCGCTCCGCGGTCTCGGCCTGCATCTCGACGCCGCCGCGCCAGCTGAAGTCGCCGAGCCGGCGGCGCACGGCGATCCCCGCCGCGTAGCGATTCCCGGCGCGATAACCGTTGCCGTTCTCGTACAGGACCTGCTGCGTGAACGTGAAGACGCCGAGCCGCCACCGGCCCATCGTACGGGACGCCTCGAGCGAGAGCACCGGGTTGACCGTCCCGGTGCCCAGCTGGATGTGCTCGTGCGGGTTCTCCATCGCGGCGAACGGATCGGACTCGGTGCGCCCGAGCGGGAGCGTGAAGCCCCCGCGCACGGTCAGGCGCAGCGGTCCGAACAAGCCGCTCGTCGATCCGAGCACCATGGGATCGCCGAGCCCGGCGTGCGTCTCGTTGCGATGGTGGATCCCGTCGCGCACGAGCGCTACCTCGGCGCCGGTCCCGTCGAGGTAGCGGATCCTCGACGACACCAGACGCACCGGCAGCACCAGCGAGGCACCGAATCGCCTCGAGATCCCGACGTCGATGCCGACCCGAGCCTCGCTCACGACGAGCGCCTGATCGTGGACGATGTCGATCTCGCCCTGCCCGACCACGTCGTCGTGATCGTCGTGCTCGGTCTGCACGTACGTGCCGAGCCACAGCATGCGCAGGAGGACCTGCCCCCTGGCGAGCGTCTCGTCGTCGACCTTCCCGACCGGGAGGTTTGGGTTACTTCAACCCGCTCAAGCGCCGCCCGCGTGCACGAGACGCGGGTCGACGGTGAGGGCAACCGCGACGATCAGGGCCATCCGAACCATCGGCCGACCATACCCTCTCCAGCCATGTGCGTGCGTTCGTTACTTGCAGACCGGGCCGGCCATCAGCGGTCAGACGGAAGTCCCTTTCGTTCTGCCGGCGAGTCTCCTACTCTCCGCGCAACTCGATGTCGGTCAAGATCCCCCTGTTGTTTGGTCTGATCGGTGTGCTCGCCTGCGCGACAGCTTCACGCGAACAGCCCATCGATCCGACGATCGATGCGACCTCGATCGACAGCCCGACGATCGAGGACGATGCCGCCGTGGTCGGTCCCGACGCGAACACGTGCGCGACCCAACCGTGCGACATCCTCACGCAGTGCGGATGCGGCGCGATGGCGTGCGACATCGACAGCAGCGACAACATGGGAACCGCGTGCCGCACGATCTTCACGCCGGGTCACGAGACGAACACCTGCGCCAATCCGACCCGATGCGACAAAGGGTTCGTGTGCCTCGGCGGCGGCGGTGGCGGCACGTGCAAGAAGTACTGCGGCACGAACGCCGATTGCGGAGCGCCACGGGGTCAGTGCGTGATCGACATCAACAGTGGAGGCACTCCCCTCGTCGGGATTCCCTCGGTCTGCTCGTCGAACTGCGATCCGACGAACACCGCAGCCGGCGGCTGCCCCGGCGGTCACAAGTGCGGCCTGTTCACCCAGACGCACCAGGCGATGACCTTCAACATCGCCGATTGCAGCGCCGCCGGATCCGGAGTGCAGGCCGCGAACTGCAAGGTCGGCGCGGCCGGCGACGACACGCTGTGTGCCGCGGATTTCCTGTGCACGACCGTGAACGCCGGCACCAACTTCAACTGCCGGCGGATCTGCAACCGGACGCTCAACACCGGCTGCGGTGCGCTCACGTGCATCGGCTTCAATCCCGCGAACACGATCGGCGGGACTGAATACGGCGTCTGTAACTGAGCGGACCCGATCAGTTCGTCGCCGGTGGCGAGACATTCGCACCGCCAGACGGCGTTCCGCGGAGGGCCCGGATGACGCCCACGCCACCCCCGCCGCCACCGCCGCCATCCCCGGTGGTCGCCGCCGATCCTCCGACGGCGGTCCCGATCGCGCCGCTCGCGCCGTCGCCCCCCTCCCGAGGAAGCGCCCATCCCGCCACTCGGTGACACCTGCGGCTTGGTCGGACCGTCATCTCAACGCTTGGTCGGAAACACGTCCATCGTAGGACGCCGCGTGATCGATTCGGAGTCGCCCGATCCCGCGTCCTGGTTGAAGTGAACAGGCGCAAGACCCAGATCCACGAGTCCGGAGCGGCTAGCGCTCTTCGTACACGCGCAGGTTCGGCTGCAGGTCGCGCACGTACGCCGGCAGATCCGTGGCGTGGAACAGCGCGACGCGGTTGACGAACCGGTGATCCGCGTTGAGGTAGATCGCGATCCCGCGCGCCGGCCACACCCACTCGCCGTCCGGGAGCTTCACGGTGTCGGCGTAGTACGAGAGCTTCCCCGCAGGCTCCCCGAGCGCTCCGAGGTGCGCCTCGAGGCCGCCGGTCAGCTCGGGGCGCTCGCCATCGATGCGAACCACCCGGCCCTTCGCGATCTGGACCTCGAGCGGCTCGCGGTAGCCGTCGAGCTGCGCCGGCCACCACGTGACGTCGACCGGCGCGGTGCCGAGCTGGCGTTGCCCCTCGTTCGGGGTCGCACGCGGTAGGTCCTTCGCGAGCCGCTCCGGCGTGCAGTCGGCCGGCAAGCCCTGCCACGCGCGGAAGTCGCGCGTGCGGATCATGCGTAGCGCGTCGAGACAACCGTCCTTGCTGTTCACGTCACTGCCTCCTTGAGTCGCCGGCGGCGCGGCCGGCGTTCCACATGCCACGAGCACCGCCACGAGCGCGAGCTCGGTCATTTCTTCCCGATGAGCTCGACCTTGCCGAGGAAGTACGCGGCGTAGCAGTTCTTCTGCCCGACGATCGACATCAGCGTCTCGGCCTGCGAGGTATCGGAGTACGTGCTGAGCGCCGGGATCTTCACGGGCTTGGCGGAATCGTAGAGCGGCCCCTCGACCTTCTTGCGCAGGTCGTCGGTGATCCCGACGTTCGCCCAGACGGTCTTGGTCATGAGGTCGGTCATGCCCTCGCGCAGCGTCTGATCTTTCGGCGGGCCCAGCGCGTCGGCGTAGTCGCTATAGGTCTTGTGCGTGATCGTGTGGAGGTACTCGTGGATGATCGTCTGGAACAGCGTCCACAGCGTGATCCGACTTCCCATGTCGTCGGGCTCCTTGTTGCGCTGCAAGTAGATCTTGCCGCCGCCCGCCGCGCCCGGCCACGCCTTCTGGATCTCGAGCAGGTCGGCCTCGCGCGACTTCGCGAGCTCCTTGTGCACCTTCTCGATCGTCTCCTTCTCGGGTGAGCGAGTGCTCATGGCGCCGTGCGCCTTGAGCACGTCCCTGAAGGCGCCCACCTCGTTCATGATCTTCTGGACTCGCCATTCGGTGATGCCATCGATCGTCGCGGTGTCTCCCTTGGCCTTGGCATCGCCGATCTTCTTCTCCTGCTGGGCCCAGCGGTCGTGGAGCACGGTGCCTTGCTTGACCTCGGCGCCCATCTTGTAGCCGCCGAACACCGTGTCGACCTCGCGCTTGGCCTCGGCACCGGCCGCCTCGAGCGCGCTCCAATCGAACATCTTCTTCGGATCGGCGCGTTCGGCGGCCTTGCCCTTGGCCATGTTGTCGAACTGCGAGGTGATCTCGTCGTTCAACATCTTGCGGACGTCTTGCTCGAACGTCTTGCCGGCGACCTTGTCCTTGAACTTGGGCTCCTTGACCACGCTGGTCTTCGCGCCGGTCTTCGGATCGACCACGATCTCCATCTCGACCTGTGGATCGAGGACGCCGTCGATCGCCTTGCGCTCGTCGTCGTTGAGCGTCCGCGTCCCCTTCATCGGGTCCTTCTCGGTCGCGGGATCGAGTGCCGCGTCGCGCCCCGGCTGGTAGGCGTCGAAGCCCTTCTGCAGCGCCTCCATCGTTGCCTGGTCGACGACGCCGGTCTCGGGAATCGGCACCTTCTTCTGGAACGCCTTGAGCGCGGTGATGGTGTCGGGGTCGAGCGTCCCGGTGACCTTGTCGGGCGGGAGCAAGTTGAGATCGACGAGGGCCTGTTGGATCTTCGTTGCCTGGAGCGACTTCTCGCCCGGCTTCAAGGTCGCCTTGCCGGACTTGACGTCGTCGAGCGCGGTGTCGTTCTCGAACCGCTGGCTCTCGATCTCGCCCTTCGGCGTCGCCGGGCCGAGCGCCGTCGGTCGGGTCGGACCTGCCGGTGCCTTCGCGGCCGCGGTCTTGGCTGCGTTATCGGGGCTGCAGCGCTGCAGCTGCAGCCCCGTGGTCATGATGTTCGACAGCGCGCCGCCGAACGTCGCGCCTTCGGCGCCGCCGTGGAGCTGCGCGACCGCACCGATCGCCGCGTCGTCGGCATCGAGCTCGGCGGCGGCGCTCTCGCCGCCGACCTTGGCCGTCGGATCCGCACCCTGCTGCTGCACGGTGTGCGCGAGCTCGTGTGCGAGCAACGCATCCCCCTCGAGCGATCCGGGCCGGTACGCGCCGGCACCGAACGCGATGTCCTGACCGACGGTGACCGCGAGACC
>Ga0299915_10001388_pt1 | contig 17955 bp, 11 predicted proteins | sample RVTome_13_FD_200263 | JGI IMG/M metagenome (GOLD analysis project Ga0299915, IMG submission 200263) | Soil microbial communities from uranium-contaminated site in the Upper Colorado River Basin, Wyoming, United States - RVT92D227 (version 2) ... | reverse complement strand
CGCAGGGTTGCAATATCAGCCCAACGGAATGACTGACCGCCTTCAGCCATTTCCTGAAAGTCAAATGCCTTTTGTGATATTTTAAACCTGGCGGGAGCCAAAAATCTTACCCGGTAGTATATGCTGATCAACTGGTGGTTCTCAAAAAACAAGGCCCGTTGAAAGAAACCTGTCGTATAGAAATGTTCGATAATCTCTATATCCTGCCCGAATTCCTCCCTGGCTTCACGTTTCAGACAGTCTTCCGGTCCTTCCCCAAAGTGCAATCCGCCACCCGGGAACTTAGTCATTTTCATTCCCATGGTATATTCATCTGTTAACAAGATCTGTCCCTTTTCATTAATGATCAATCCGTAAATTCTGATATTAAAGTGTTTAATCTCCGGCAATTTCATCGCATTTTGATTTTTTGGTTAATACATGCCGCTATTGCATCAAATTCATCAGGATGGAACCAGTGCATATCCTTATCCTTACGAAACCAGGTAAGTTGTCTTCGTGCATACTGCCGGGAATGTCCCTTTATCCTATTTACAGCCTCTTCCAGTGAATATTTACCGTTAAGAAAATCAAAGATCTCCTTGTATCCTAAAGTATTCAATGCATTCAGGCCGGAGAATTGGCGAAGATCTTCAGCTTCCTGCAAAAGTCCCTGCTTCATCATATAATCCACCCGGGAGTTTATACGGCTGTGCAGTTCCTGTCTGGGTATATCCAATCCGATTTTAATAACGGAGAAATTACGCGGTTTCCGATTTCCGGTAAGAAATGTGGAATAAGGTTTTCCTGTCATTCTGCTTATTTCAAGAGCTTTCAGTATACGTTTTGGATTGTTAAGATCGACTTTCCGGTAATATTCCGGATCAACAATACGCAACTTGTCCTGAATACCTTTAAGTCCATCAGCCAGGTACTCCCGGTGCACCTGTTCACGAATCAGTGAATCCACTGCAGGGATATCATCGATTCCTTTGCACACTGCATCAATATACATACCGCTGCCACCGGCCATAATTACTAAATCAAGCCTCGTAAATAATTGGTCAAGCCGTTCAATCGCATCCAGTTCAAACAGGCTGGCATTATAATATTCCTGTATCGATTTATGACCGATGAAATGGTGTTTCACTGCTGACAGTTGTTCCGGAGCGGGGGCAGCAGTACCAATAACCATTTCACGATATACCTGGCGGGAATCCGCATTTATTATCTCCGTTTTGAAAAGTGTGGCCAGCTGAATGGCCAGGCCTGTTTTACCAATAGCTGTAGGACCGGCAATAATGATCAGATATTTAGAAGTCATGCTACCTGCCCCGGTTGATAAAATCTTTACATGGTCTGGCGCTGCTTCCTTAACACGATCAGCATGAATATAAGTCCGATGACAAAGAAGACGGTAATGACCAAAACCGAATATCGCATACTGCCTGTAAGTGCTTCGATCAAGCCAAAGCTGAATGTTCCGCCAACAGTGGCTATTTTTTCCATTACATCGTAAAAACTGAAAAAGGAGGTATGATCGCGGGTTTCAGGAAGCATCTTGGAGTAGGTTGAACGGGCGAGAGCCTGTGTGCCTCCCATGACGACACCAACAACTACGGCTACCAGGATAAAACCGGTTGCATCTGTGACAAAAAATACCCCAAAAATCACCAGTATCCAGATGAATATGGAAATTATCAGTGCTCTCAGGTTACCCAGTCTGGCAGATATGCGTGCAAAAAGCCATGCACCGAACATGCCGACCAGCTGAATCAGTAAGACAGTTGGTATCAGTACATTATCGCTAAGTCCCAGCTCTTTGGTGCCGTAAGTGGCTGCCATGAACATCGTGGTAAGCAATCCCATGGTCATGAAGAAGAAGCCGATCAGGTATATCTTCAGCTGTGCCATTTTCCGGACCTGGTTAAAAACTGTCCTAAGCTCCTGATACCCTCTCAGGAGAACTTTTTCACCCGTTACCCGGTTCCCGAAGGTGTATTTAGGCAGCCTGTTAAAGGTGATCTGGGCAAACCCGATCCACCACAGAAATACAGTGAGAAATGCCAGTCGCGGTGGAATGGTGGTATCTGTGATACCGAACAGGCCGGGAAACAGAACAAATATCAGATTAAAGAGTAACAGAGTTACGCCTCCCAAATAACCAAGGGAATAGCCACGTGCACTTATCCTGTCCTGATCGCCTGGTTCTGCAATCACCGGGAGAAATGAATTGTAAAATACCAGGCTTCCTCCATAGCCAATGGTGGCCATTGTGAAAGCAATCAGACCAAGCTCAATCGTGTTCTTGTTGAAGAAAAACAACATACCGCATGAAAGGGCACCAATCCAGGTAAATACTTTCATGAATGCCTTTCTCCGGCCTGTATAATCGGCAATAGAAGAGAACAGTGGTGAAAAAAGCGCCACAACAAGATAGGATAAAGCAATCGACCAGGAGTATATAACTGAGTTTATGGCTTTGAGACCAAAAAAACTGATTGTAAAATCATCTCCGTTTCGCGTAATGGCATTGTAATAAATGGGGAAGATGGTTGAACCGATGGTAAGCTGGTAAACCGAATTGGCCCAGTCGTACATCACCCATCCCCTGATGGTTTTTTTATCGCCTTTAGGGATGGGCTGAATGTCGGATACGTTTTTCAAAATGTTGCAGTAGTTAAATGAATACTTATACTAAATTAGAAAAACTTTCATAAGTGAAAATCATTAATTATCAATTGCTTGCAGATCATTTTTCACTCTGTCATGGCTGTGCCTGTCTGATGAGATTCAGTGCCGATCCGGCTTTGAACCAGGCGATCTGGTTCTCATTGTAAGTATGATTTACCTGCAATTCTTCCGTGGTTCCGTTGGCATGACGAAGATTAACCTGCAAAGGTTTGTTGGCCGCAAAGTTATGCAGACCAACAATATTGATGAAATCATCCTCGAGGATCTTATCATAATCAGCCCTATTGGAAAAGGTTAAGGCCAACAAACCCTGTTTTTTTAAATTGGCTTCATGGATCCTGGCAAAGGAACGCACCAGAATGGCTTTTACACCCAGGTGTCTGGGTTCCATGGCAGCATGTTCCCGTGAAGAGCCTTCCCCGTAATTTTCATCGCCCACGACTATGGTTCCAATACCCTGTGAATTATAGTGCCTGGCGGTTGCAGGAACTTCAGCATAGTCTCCTGAAAGGTGACTCTTTACGGAATTGGTTTTATCATTAAAAAAGTTCACAGCGCCAATGAGCAGATTATTGGAGATATTATCGAGATGCCCCCGGTATTTAAGCCATGGCCCGGCCATGGAAATATGGTCGGTGGTACATTTCCCTTTGGCCTTGATCAGCAATCGTAAACCGATATAATCACGGCCATTCCATGGTTCAAACGGATCGAGCAGCTGTAGTCTTTCACTGTCTTTCTTAACCATAATCTGAATATTACTTCCGTCCCCTGCAGGAGCCTGGTAACCATTATCTTTTACATCAAATCCTTTTTTTGGCATTTCTAAACCATGAGGTTCCTCCAGTTTTACGCTTTCACCGTTTTCATTTAACAGGGAGTCGGTAAGCGGATTAAAGGCCAGCGAGCCGGCAATTGAGTATGCAGTGACAATCTCAGGAGAAGCAACAAATCCATGAGTATTGGGATTTCCATCATTACGTTTTGCGAAATTACGGTTAAAAGAAGTCATTATGGAATTCTTCTCCTGCCTGTCAGCTCCATGCCTTGCCCATTGTCCGATACAGGGTCCGCAGGCATTGGCCAGAATTGTTCCACCCATTTTTTCGAAAATTTCCAGAATCCCATCCCGTTCGGCCGTATACCTGACCTGCTCAGAGCCCGGGGTGATGGTAAAGGCCGATTTCGCCTTAAGCTTATGTGTTAATGCCTGTTGTGCCACAGATGCAGCCCTCGTCAGGTCCTCATAGGATGAATTGGTGCATGATCCAATAAGACCAACATCCAGCTTTTCCGGCCATCCTTTCTCTTTAACCATTTTGGCAAATTGTGATACAGGAGTGGCCAGATCAGGCGTAAAGGGACCGTTGATATGCGGTTCAAGTTCCGACAGGTTAATCTCAATCAGTTCGTCAAAGTACATTCGGGGATTAAGATATACTTCTTCATCTGCTGTCAGGTTCTTTCTGATTTTGTCAGCTTGTTCAGCAACTGCTGAACGTCCGGTTCCCCTCAGGTATTCTTCCATTTTCCGGTCATAGCCGAAAACCGAGGTCGTTGCACCTATTTCGGCTCCCATGTTACAAATGGTTCCCTTTCCCGTGCAGGAAATTGTTTCAGCCCCATATCCAAAGTATTCAAGTATATAACCGGTACCACCCTTTACGGTGAGAATTCCCGCCACCTTAAGAATCACATCTTTGGCTGAAGCCCATCCGTTTAACCGTCCTGTAAGTTTTACACCAATTAACCTTGGAAAACGAAGTTCCCAGGGAAAACCAGCCATAACATCGCAGGCATCAGCCCCGCCAACACCAATGGCAATCATCCCAAGTCCTCCTGCATTTACAGTATGCGAATCAGTACCAATCATCATACCGCCCGGGAAAGCGTAATTCTCCAGAATTACTTGATGAATGATTCCTGCACCTGGTTTCCAGAAGCCAATTCCGTATTTATTGGAAACTGAGGCCAGGAAATTGTAAACTTCGTTGTTATTAATTTGTGCAGTTGCCAGATCTTTTTTGGCGCCTTCTCTTGCCTGAATGAGGTGATCACAATGCACGGTTGAGGGAACCGCAACACTTTTGCGTCCGGCCTGCATAAATTGCAGCAAAGCCATTTGGGCTGTGGCATCCTGCATGGCAACCCTGTCGGGTATAAAATTAACATAATCCTCCCCGCGTTTATACGAAGCTGAAGGAAAATCTTCTTCCAGATGAGCATATAAGATCTTTTCAGTAAGTGAAAGGGGATGCGCAATCAGTTTCCGTGCGGTATTGATACGCTGTTCAAATGTTGAATAAACCCGTTCAATCAGATCCAAATCAAAGGCCATGGTAAAAATTTAAATTTTTACAAATTAAAATATTCTCGTTATAATAAACACCATTTTAGTAAAATTGATTAAAGCGAAGGAAAAATTTCAAGGTCATCAACAGCCATAGAATCGACTACCGCTGTATCCGGTGCCATAAAAACCTGAGAGGCCGGACCAGTCAGCAAAATGTCAGCATCTGTCCCGATGGTGTCTTGCGAAACAACAAAATCTTTCCTGACCATCAATTCCTTAAGCCGGTTAAAAAAGTCAGTGAAAAATGGTTTAACCATCCCATTTGAATCAAAGGTGTATTTGTACCACTTAGGATGAGGCACAATGCTGGCCAGATAAATACTTTCCTCCAAACTCAGCTCTGCAGGTGACTTATTAAAATAAAAGCGACTGGCCTGATTGATGCCGTAAATGCCAGGTCCCCATTCAATAATATTAAGATAAACTTCATACATCCTTTGTTTCGAAACCAGGTGTTTGTTTTCAATAAGCCATACTATAATGGCTTCTTCAATTTTACGTGCAACAGTCTTATTTCTTGTTAAAAAGATGTTTTTAACCAGTTGCATGGAAATTGTACTCCCTCCCCGTGCAAATCTGCCTTCCTTAATGTTGGTGGCAATGGATTCCCTGAATGCATTGGGATTAAATCCCCTGTGGACAAAGAAACTTCCGTCTTCGGAAGTCATTACCGCAGCCCGTAAATAAGTTGAGATCCGGTCATAAGGAACAAAGTCGGGATTGCCAGATCCTACCATAAAAGATTTCACCATCCTCCCCCTTTCATATACATGATGAAAAAAGTCACCATTCAGTGTCCTGTAATCATCTGAACCATATTCAATAATTTCTAAAGGTTCTGCATGCAATCGTGTATCGAAGGTCAGGCTGTCCGGGCAGTTCAAATCTACAGCAAAATCAAGAAAATAATGCAGTGTTCCTTTTGCCCGCATACCAATGAGACTGGTAAACATTCCCTCAGGAAGAGAGGAGAAAAAATCCCAGGCATCCCAGTTCACAGGAAGTAATCTGAACCTGATCTCAGGGGTATTGCCCAGGCTAAATCTGAAATAGGGCTGGAAATTTATCTTGTTGAGATATGCGCGTGTAATACTGTCAATTTCCACGAAATGAGTACCTAAATGTACCAGAAAAGATGAATTGAAGTAGTCAATCTTTATATCACTTGTTGAGATCCGATCTCCATTGAGAACAAATCCGGTAAAACTGAAATTACCTGTCATATTTACCAGGTGCCTGTTCCGGTCCGATAAATCGATTCTGAAGCTGAGTGAATCAAAACCTGTTGCTATTCCATACATGTCCTTCAGCAAGGGTAAAGGCAGCAGATTGGTATCGGGATTGGCCATATGTACTTCAACCACACCCGCAGTTTTATCAAACCTGCCGGCCAGCGGTATTTCGACCAGGATGTCATTGCCGGCGAGTTTCATATCTGCGGCCAGTTCGCCATGGTTCATGCTTAATTTGTGAAATCCGATTACGGTTGTTCTTCCACTATAAGTTATTCTGACATCCATCCGGTCAATGAGCACCCTGGTGGGAGTATAGCTGAAAACCCTCCGGATGTTTTTATTTGTCAATTCTGCCAGGTCCACCTCTTTGATTATGTCATAAATCCGGGTTGAATCCGCCGATTCTGAAGCTCCTTGTTTTGTTATAGATTTTTTTGATTTAATGCGGACGGTTATGGCATTACATTCCAGGCTTTTAATCCTAAGTTTTGTGAAAAAAAGCGGAAGTATACGAACACGCAGCGAAATAGAATTAATAAACACTTCGTTCTCACCATCTTTGCTTTGAAAATATATTCCTCTCACAAAAACTGTATTCATCCCTTTAAATCTTGCCCCGTCCCAATGTGATATATACTGGCGATTTCTGATACGCGAATTAACCGAACCAATTGCTTTGTGAAGAATTACCCCCCTAAGGATGAAAGAAACAATCAGCATCAGGAGGAGAAAACCAATAACCGATGCCATTAGAATCTTTCTTTGAAGAATTTTCATGTATTTTTTACAGATGCCATCTGCGAAAATATATATAAAATATGCAACCTTCATTTTATTCTTTGTAACGATTGCTTTTCTGCCCTGAAACCTTAGTTCAATACCCTCGTAAACAAAAAGCACATCTGGTATTTTTAGTGTTTAACATTGTAAAGCAATAGGAAACTCCAATGAGGTCGATATTTATTCCGGCATTTTTGTTACTGAATGCACTTTCCTATTCTCAATTCTCAGATAATCTTAAGAACAAGGAAAATATTGCACGTAACCAGGTAAAGAAACAGATCAACTGGGATTATAAGTATTCAGGAGATAAACCGGAAAAAACCGGAGTAAAAACTTCAATTACGACTTATACCGCCACCGGTGAAGTTTTACAGGTAAATGCCTTAAATGTCAAAGGGGTAGTCCTGCATACTGAGAAATATTCCTACGATTCCAGAGGTAACAAAACAGAATACATAAGAAGTTCAGGTGAGAGTTCTTACCAGAAAAAATATACCTACGATAACAAAAACAAACTGACCGAAGAAAGCGGATTTGACGGGATTGAAGATTTCAGCAACATGTATATATATGATCCTAAAGGTGAAATGGCTGAGATCAGGTATATGAAAAAATCAGTCCTTCAGGAAAAAAGAGTTTTTGCGAAAACGGGTGCCATTACTACTGTTTCAGTTTATAACACATCAGGAATCCTCTCAACAAAACTAGTCCTTAAATACGACAGCATGGATAACCTGGTGGAAGAGACAGTTTATGGTTTGAATCAGCGTGAACTGGAGAAAAAAACTTACCATTACGATGATAAAAGCAACCTGAAAGAAGTGGCAAAATACAAACTTTATAAGTTCTCACTAAGGACCACCTATAATTATAATGCTGCTGGTGTTTTGCTGGAAATATCGGAGGAATCACCCGGTATGCAGAAGTTTGTGAAAAAGAGCCTGAACTACGATGAAGACGGAAATCTGCTCGAAATAAGATGGCGCAGGAAAGGTACAGAAGAATTCAACAGGATAACTTACCAATACGATAACCGGAGTTTGTGCACCTCTGCAGACACCTATTATCCTGCCACCAAATACAGGGTACTGACAAAATACATGTATGAATATTATTAAGATCGCTTCATCGCGGATCATTAATCTTCTATCTTTGCCCCTCAATTATCCCAAATTATTACATGCTGCTCAGGATACATCCCGAAACACCCAGCCAAAGGCAGGTTCAGAAGGCCGTTGAAATACTTCAAAACGGCGGAGTGCTTGTTTTTCCCACCGATACCGTGTATGGCCTTGGTTGCGATGTATTTAACCATAAGGCCGTGGAACGGGTCGCCCGAATCAAAGGTATCGAGTTGGCAAAGGCTAATTTTTCATTTATATGCCATAGTCTGAGTCAGCTAACCGATTATGCCAGACATGTTAATAACCCCACTTTTAAACTCATGAAGCAATGCCTGCCCGGACCATATACCTTTGTACTTGAAGCCAGCAGTAATGTTCCAAGAATTTTCCGCAACCGGAAAAAAACCATTGGTATCAGAATTCCGAAAAACAATATCATCCTTGAAGTGGTAAGGGAGCTTGGCAATGCCGTTTTAACCACATCCATCCATGATGAGGATGAAGTACTTGATTACACAACTGATCCCGAGTTGATTTATGATCATTATAAAAACCTGGTAGATGCTGTGATACATGGTGGCTATGGAAACAACATACCTTCAACGGTAATTGATTGTACCCAACAGGTTCCCTATGTTCTCCGGCAGGGTATCGGCACCCTCGATCTATAGCTTTGCCGGTCACTTCCGGATACTCCATAAATAAGCACCTTTTTCGCCAACATTCCAGCAGGGAAGGTCCAATAGTCTGCAACCATTTTGCCAATGAGATGCCTGACTTTTTCCCACCGATGAATCCAGAACAATCATTTCCGTATCCAGTGTTCTGATAATCCCTCCAGGGTCCGGCTTCACAGTGCCGGAAACGATTACCAGATCAACTTTCAGTGGATTACCGGTATAATGATTGATGAGCTGGTTATCCTGTAAAAAGAATATCCGCTTTCCGGAAAAAATTATCAGGTAATTATCACCCTCAAAGGATGTTTTGCAGTATGCATCATCCAGCCCTCCAATTTCAGTATTAAGACTCACATCCTTATGAATTCTGATGTGGCTGGCCACGCCGTGTTCGATCCAGAAATTGAAAAGAGAATACCGCAGTGCATTATTATTGCCTATAGTACCTGAATCACCCCAGAACACGCCGGTTCTGCCTGATATCAGGTTAAAGGCAGAGTGGCTTTTCAGATTACAAACCAGGAAGATCTTCTGATTTCTTATCATAGCCTGATGAGCCGTATTCAATAATTGAAACCCGGTAAGCAGAACCAGGGATATTAATACAAATACGGACTTTCTGTAAATAAAGAAAAGTCCCAGAAATAGAAAAAGTATCATTAAAATCAGGGTCTGATGTAAGCTGATGTGAATATTCTCGAGCAAAGACAAGGGGAGTATCTCAGTAATAATCACTGCCTTATACAAACCATTCAGTAAAACTGTAAGTATCTTTCCGGTTACAAAGGCTAGCGGATTAATTATGGATACAAGCAGATAAACTCCGGCCACAACAATTATAACCGACACCAGGGGTACAACAAACAGGTTTGTTAGCCAGAAGTACACCGGAAACTGGTGAAAATAATACAGGGTCAGCGGAAATGTTGACAGCTGGGCAGCGCAGGAAACTGAAAACAGTTTCCATACGCTGTCGGCCAGAAAATTCCTAAAATGAAGGAACCTGTACAGGATAGGATAATACAGCAAGATGCCTATCACGGCGGTGAATGACAGCTGAAAACTGACATCGGCAATGAGGGCCGGAGAAAAAGCCAGAAGAAAAAAAGCAGATGCAAACAGGATGTTATAAGTATTGATATGCCTGCAAATCATTTTACCGGTTAAAACAAAGGTAATCATGACTGCGGCCCTTGTTACCGAAGGCGATAGTCCGGTAACAATAGCAAATGCCCAAATTACCAGGATGATAACAAGTGTTCTTAATATCCTGCCTGTCCGGAACCTGCGGAATGCACTTAATAGAAAATTCAGGGCAAATGCCAGGATAGCCACATTAAAGCCTGATAATGCCATTACATGCATGACGCCTGCCTGAGAGAAGGCTTGCCTGGTACGTACTTCAAGTTCGTTGCGGTATCCCAGCGTTAAAGCTTCCAAAATACTGTTCAGGGTTTTGTTCAGACCTATCTTTTTATATGTCCGTAACAGATTATCCTGCAAGTGTAACGCCAAAAATTTCAGGTTGGTTTTATCCAAAACTGCGGATAGTTTCCATGATCCCGACTTTACATAGGCCCGTTTATAAATATTCCTTGCAGCCAGGTATTTTCCGTAATCAAATTCTCCCGGATGGTCAGCCGGAGAGACATTGGTGATGCTTATATCTGTCAGCAGCATGCTGCCAGGTTTCAGGTGAAGTACCGACGAATCTTTCTCAAAATGCACCAATACCTTGCGGCCGATTGATTCCCGGGAAACTGAGTTCATGTTTCCCTTTATTTTTGTGACTGCTGATACCACACGTTCCTTTTCCTCAGGTCGTTCAACAATCTGCAACAGGTAAATGCCCTGCGGTAATTCCATATGGCTTATCCTCCGGGCCGTTTGATGCCGCATATCCATATTTACCAAGCCAACAATGAACACTATTCCTGATGAAACCAGTCCCGTTCGCACTCCGGTATGGTAGTTCACGGACTCCTTCACCATCACAAACCTGATTCCCAATAACAAAAGCAAAAATCCTATAAACACCAGAAACTTAATTAAACTCATTCCTTCAAAATAATAAGCCGTTGAAATTCCGGCAGCATAAAACAAAAGAAGGCGTGCGAAAGGACTCTTATGAAAAATTGGCAATAACGGCATGCAACCAGGGGATTAATTGCTGATAATAAGTATTGAAAATTAATTCAATTTCCTATCATTTAAAAACAATTGGCACGCGTATTTATTTTTCTTGTACCGTTAAGGTTTTTTCCTAAATTTGCGACAAGTCGAACAACGGGTGAATCGTAAAACATCTTAAAAGCATTTAAAATGGTTGATCTTAAAACAACGTACCTTGGAATTGAATTAAAGAACCCTCTTATTCTTGGCGCAAGTAATCTTGTCACAAAAATCGACAACCTTAAAAGGGCTGAACAGGCCGGAGCAGCAGCTGTTGTTTACAAATCTCTTTTCGAAGAACAAATACAGCTGGAATCAGCACAATTTGATGAGGAACTTGAGGAGTATAATGAGCGAAATGCCGAAATGGTAAAATTGTTTCCTTCCATTGAACATGCGGGACCGGAAGAGCACTTACTGAATCTCCGTAAGGTAAAGGAAAGTTTAAATATTCCTGTTATTGCCAGTTTGAACGCGATTTACACTGAATCATGGGTTGAATATGCTGAATTACTGGAACAAACAGGAGTTGATGCATTGGAACTAAACTTTTTCTATATTCCCATGGACACAAAAACCGATGGCAGGGATGTCAAAGAACAACAGCTTGAAGTGCTCAAGGCAGTGAAGCCAAAGGTTAAATTACCCATCAGTGTCAAGTTAAGTCCGTTTTATGCAAATCCCCTGAATGTTGTGGCCCAGATGGAGAAGCTGGGAGTTAACGGATTTGTGTTGTTTAACAGGCTTTTCCAGCCGGATATCGATATTGAAAAACAGGCACATTTTTCTCCCTTTAGTTTGAGCAGTCCTGAAGATAATAAACTTAGCCTGCGTTTTGCAGGTTTACTTTATGGAACTATTTCGGCATCCATCTGTAGTAATACCGGAATATACAGTGGGTCTGATGTTGTGAAAATGATACTGGCAGGTGCTGATTGTGTGCAGGTTGTAAGTACAGTTTACAAAAACAAGGTAGAATATATCGCCACTATTCTGAAAGAATTGCAGACCTGGATGGAAAATAAAAATTACAGTAAGCTCAATGATTTCAGGGGCAAGCTGTCCAATAAGAAAATCAATGATCCTTTTGTGTACAAACGGGCACAGTATATCGACCTGTTACTGAAGTCGGATCAGATCTTCAAGAAACATCCGGTGGTTTAATACAAGTAGAGACGTAATGCATTGTGTCTCTCGCAATGCATTGCGTCTCTACACCATTATTTTAACACCTTGATTTTATAAGAGACATCCACGTTACACTTCGAAATATCATTCAGCTTACCCTTAAGCAGTTTCTTTCTGAGCGCATTAATCTTGTCGATAAACAATACACCATCCAGATGGTCGTATTCATGCTGAATAATCCTTGCTTTCAAGCCCTCATAAACTTCTTCAAAGAAATTCCAGTTTTCATCGTAATAGGTGATGATGATCTTAATATGACGGTTAACATCTTCCCTTATTTTAGGTAAGCTTAAACAGCCTTCGTTCATCACAATGGTTTCTTCCCCAACCAGCTGTAATTTTGGATTAAGGAAGACCTTTTTAAAATCTTTTAATTCCGGATCTTCTTCGGCCAGAGAGGTGGCATCAACTATAAAGATTCTTATGGATTTGCCTATCTGCGGGCCTGCAAGGCCCATACCATCCGACTGGTGCATTGTGTCGAACATATCGGCAATTAAAGTCTGCAAATTGGGGTAGTCCCGTTGAATGTCTTTTGCTACCTGCCTGAGAATGTGTGATCCGTATACGACAATCGGGTAGATCATTAATGAAATTATGAATTAGGAATTAGGAATTAGGAATTATGAATTGCGTATTTCACAGTTTTCACGGTATTCCAGATAGGACTGCAGGATAATTGTAGCGCTCACAGCATCTACCAAAGCTTTGTTCTGCCTGTCCTTTTTCTTTACACCACCCAAAACCATAGTCTGGACTGCCATTTTTGAAGTAAACCGCTCATCCATAAGATATACTTTTTTACCGGGAAATGATTTCCCCAGCAAATCAATAAACGGATCGATATATTTAACAGCCTCGGAAGGGGAATTGTTCATTTGTCTGGGATAACCAACAACAAATGCATCCACTGTTTCTCTGGATGTATAAGATAAAAGGAAAGAAATCACTTCCGATGAGGGTATGGTAGTGAGGCTGTTGGCAATCAGCTGTAAAGGATCGGTGACAGCAATACCTGTGCGTTTGTGCCCGTAATCCAGAGCGATTATTCTTCCCATTTTTTTTGCAAAGGTATAAAATACATAGAGACACAAGATTTTGCGTCTCTACATACTTACAATAAAATACCTTAAATTACTTAGGCTGCACGGAATAATCCATGATAGCCATCCTCCTGTAACTGTTATACCGCCATCTGGCATTTTCCTCAGCCGATTTGAACAATTCGGATGCTTCTTTGGGAAATGCTTTCTTCAGAGAGGTATAACGTACCTCGTTATTCAGGAATTCCTGGAATTTACTCCATTCGGGTTCTTTAGAATCCAATTCAAAAGGATTCTTACCTTCCTTCTCCAGCAGCGGATTATATCTGTAAAGGTGCCAGTAGCCAGCTTCCACGGCAAGTTTCTGCTCTTCCTGTGATTTGTCCATTCCCAGTCGCAAACCGTGGTTGATACACGGAGAATAAGCAATGATCATGGATGGACCCGGATAAGCTTCCGCCTCCCGAAGGGCTTTCAAATACTGATTCTGACTTGCACCCATAGCAACCTGCGCTACATAGACGTAGCCATAAGTTATGGCCATAGCACCAAGATCCTTTTTCCTTACCCGCTTACCTGATGCGGCAAATTTGGCCACCGCACCGATGGGCGTTGATTTGGATGCCTGTCCTCCTGTATTGGAGTACACCTCGGTATCCAATACCAGTAAATTAACATTTTCTCCGGAGGCCAATACATGGTCCAGTCCGCCATAACCAATATCATAAGCCCAACCGTCACCGCCAAAGATCCAGATGGACTTCTTGATAAGATATTGCTGCAGGTTAAGGATTTCCCGGGCAACCGGATTCTTTTCCACTGACAGGGCTTCAATAACTTTTAAAGATGAAGCTTTGGATGCATGTGCATCATTTCCAGATTCCAGCCATTCCTTAAAAGCTTCCAAGGATCTGTCGGATAATCCAGGGTTTGATGCAACTGATTTCTTCATGATGCGCGCAATCCTTCCCCTAAGCTTCTCAGTACCCAGGGCAATACCCAGGCCATATTCAGCATTATCTTCAAAAAGTGAATTTGCCCAGGCGGGACCTTTACCTTCTTTGTTGGCACAATATGGAGTTGAAGGAGCAGATCCTCCGTATATAGATGAACAACCAGTAGCATTGGCAACAATCATCCTGTCACCAAACAACTGAGTAACCAGTTTGATATACGGTGTTTCACCGCATCCTCCGCAGGCGCCTGAAAACTCGAACAAAGGCTGAGCGAACTGGCTGTTTTTCACCGATTTGTCTATTTCAACCAGATGATCTTTATTGGTAACTTTTTCGGCCATGTATTCCCATCTGCCTATCTCCGGGCTTTGAGACGCCAATGATTTCATCACCAGAGACTTTTCCTTGGAGGGGCATACATCAGCACAAACGCCGCAACCAGTACAATCCAGCGGGCTAACCTGTATACGGTATTGAAGCAATTCAAATCCTTTTCCGATTGCTTTAAGTGTTGTTGTTCCGTCGGGGGCACCTTTCATTTCCTTCTCATCGAGCAGGAAGGGCCTGATGGAAGCATGCGGACATACATAGGAACACTGGTTACACTGAATACAGTTACCGGCTATCCATTCAGGAACATTAACCGCGATACCGCGTTTTTCATATACTGTGGTTCCTGACGGGAAGGTACCATCTTCACGACCGAGAAATGCACTTACTTTAAGGTCATCCCCTTTCATGCTGTTGATAGGTTCAACAACATTCTTAATAAAATCAGGGATTTTACGGAGGTCTTTTTGAGGTTTAATTTCGATACTGGCCCATGTTTTTGTAACTTCCACTCTGGTCACGTCGCTGCCCCGATCAATAGAGGCAATATTCATGTTAACGATTTCCTCGCCTTTGCGGCTGAAAGTTTTAATAACTGCTTTTTTCATCTGCGACATGGCATCTTCAAATGGTATTACGTTGGCAATTTTGAAGAAAGCCGACTGCATAATTGTATTGGTACGGTTTCCCAGACCAATTTCCTCAGCAATTTTAGTGGCATTGATGATATAGAACCTGATTTCCTTTTCAGCCAGTGTTTTCTTAATGGAATCCGACAGCTTCTTTTTGGTTTCCTCGGCATCCCAGATACTATTCAGAAGGAAAGTACCTCCCTTTTTGATTCCCTTCAGCATGTCGTATTTCTCAAGATATGACGGAACATGACAGGCAACAAAATCAGGGGTACTTACCAGGTAAGGTGATCGGATGGGTTTATCACCAAAACGGAGATGAGAAACGGTGATACCGCCTGATTTCTTTGAATCATAGGCAAAGTAAGCTTGTGCATATTTTTCGGTGGAATCTCCGATTATCTTGATTGAATTTTTGTTTGCTCCAACAGTTCCGTCAGAACCAAGTCCGTAAAACTTAGCTTCGAAAGTACCTTTTTCTGAAACACTGATTTCAGGTTTCAGCGGAAGTGAAAGATGTGTAACATCGTCAATGATACCCAGAGTGAAGTGTAATTTGGGCTCCTTCAAAGCCATGTTTTCATAAACGGTAATAATCTGAACCGGAGTGGTATCTTTGGAACTCAGGCCAAAACGACCGCCAATGATCAGAGGCGCACCGGGTTTCCCGTAGAATACTTCTTTTATGTCGAGATACAAAGGGTCTCCATTGGCACCTGGTTCTTTGGTTCTGTCGAGTACTGTGATTTTTTTCACAGATTTTGGAATCACTTTCAGCAGATGTTTTGCAGAAAACGGACGGTACAGATGTACAATGACCACACCTACTTTTGCTCCCCGGGCATTCAGGTAATCCACCGCCTCACAGGTTGTCTCCGTAACCGAACCCATGGCAATGATAATATCTTCAGCATTCTGCGCTCCGTAGTATCTAAAGGGAGCGTATTCGCGACCTGTAAGCTTAGAAATTTCCTTCATATAATCCTCAACCATATCGGGTAACTTATCATAGAAGGGATTTGCAGCTTCCCTGCTCTGGAAGTAGATATCGGGATTTTGAGCTGTCCCCCGTGTAACAGGGTGATCAGGATTCAATGCCCTGTCTCTGAATTCCTGCAATGCTTTGTAATCCAAAAGTTTGGCTAGATCTTCCATCGCCAGCATTTCGATTTTCTGGATTTCCGCAGAAGTTCTGAAACCATCAAAAAAATGCAGGAATGGAACTCTTCCCTTAATTGCAGTTAAGTGCGCAACTGCCGAGAGGTCCATAACCTCCTGAACGCTGCTGGTTGCCAGCATGGCAAATCCTGTATGCCTGGTGCTCATCACATCACTGTGATCACCGAATATTGAAAGGGCCTGCGCAGCCAGACTACGCGCTGAAACATGGAATACGGCAGGGAGCAATTCACCGGAAATCTTGTACATATTCGGGATCATCAGTAACAAACCCTGTGAAGCTGTAAAGGTCGTAGCAAGAGAACCCGACTGAAGCGCACCGTGGATGGCACCAGCTGCACCGGCCTCAGACTGCATTTCAATAAGTCTGACCTCTTCTCCGAAAATATTTTCCTTTTTGTTTGCTGCCCACTCATCAACATATTCCGCCATGGTTGAAGAAGGTGTAATGGGGTAAATAGCCGCAACTTCACTAAACATATAGGCTATATATGCAGCTGCATAGTTACCGTCACAAGTATCAAAATTCTTCTTTAAGCTCATCTTAACTTGCTTATAATTAATATATTAGATTAATATTTTAAAAATAAAGTACAAAAATACAATAAATCAGCTATAATCTGCTATCGTTTTCACAATCCTGTTGTTATTTTGTTTCATTTTAAATAAGGTCAGATGCACCCCACCCCTGCCCCTCTCCTTGAGAGGGGTACTTTGTTGTCCCTCCCTGCCTCCCCAAATGGGGAGGAGTACATTTGTTAATAAAATATATTTTGTTTAATTAGCAATGCGGAGCCTTCTAAGGAGGCAAAGACCCCCATTTGGGGTATTTAGGGGGCGCAACAGTTGGCAGGGGTGAGGTTAAAAGGACAGGCGTACGGTGAGCACTCACTCCCCATTCATGGAGATCAGAAATTCCTCGTTGGTATCGGTTTTTGCCAGGCGTTCACGGAGGAATTCCATGGCTTCAATGGAGTTCATATCGGTGAGGTATTTCCTCAATACCCAGATCTTATTCAGAAAGTTCTTATCGAGCAGCAGATCTTCTCGGCGGGTACTGGATGCGGTAATATCAATAGAGGGATAAACCCGGCGATTAGATAATTTTCGGTCGAGCTGAAGCTCCATATTGCCGGTACCTTTGAACTCCTCAAAGATCACATCGTCCATTTTCGAACCGGTATCTGTAAGAGCTGTAGCAATGATGGTCAATGAACCGCCATTTTCAATATTCCGTGCGGCACCAAAAAAGCGTTTTGGCTTCTGCAGCGCATTGGAATCAACACCACCTGAAAGGACCTTGCCTGATGCAGGTGCAATTGTATTGAAAGCCCTGGCCAGACGTGTGATAGAATCCAGCAAAATAACCACATCATGTCCACATTCCACCAGTCTTTTTGCCTTTTCAATAACAATATTTGCCACACGAACATGCCTTTCTGCCGGTTCATCAAAAGTTGAAGAGACCACTTCGCCCTTCACATTACGGGCCATTTCAGTAACTTCTTCCGGACGTTCATCAATCAGAAGAATAATCAAATATGCCTCGGGATGGTTTGCCGCAATGGCATTGGCAATATCCTGGAGTAAAATGGTCTTTCCGGTTT
>Ga0299915_10001386_pt1 | contig 17971 bp, 18 predicted proteins | sample RVTome_13_FD_200263 | JGI IMG/M metagenome (GOLD analysis project Ga0299915, IMG submission 200263) | Soil microbial communities from uranium-contaminated site in the Upper Colorado River Basin, Wyoming, United States - RVT92D227 (version 2) ... | reverse complement strand
CTCTGGGATATTCTCAATACCCCTGAACAAGACCTAAGAAGGGTAAGGGTAAAGAGTGGCAAATGAAAGGCAGGACCAAAATTAAGAATCTTCCACTTTTAATGTTAATCCCCATATCTATTTTCTCAGGGGTAACTCATCCCTTTGAAGTTCATGGAGAGAATACTTTTGTAGAAAAATACCAAGCTTATCAGAATGCAGTAAATGCTGGGAAAGCCTCTCTTAACAAGAAGGATTATCAGGCAGCGATCGATCATTACACCAAAGCCATCGAGATGTCTCCCTTCGTAATGTCTCATTATTATGACCGTGGTATCGCTTTCTATAGGAAAGGAGAGGAAAAGAAGGCAATAGAGGACTTTGATAAGGTAACTATTTTGGAACCGAGGTCGAGTTCTGCTTATATCTATCGAGGTCTATGCAAATTGAAAGGAGGTGATTATCAGGGAGCGTTAAACGATTACAAGAGGGCTTTGGAAATGAATTCCAAGGATCCAAGTATCCATAACAACCTGGCATGGCTCTATGCTACGGCAAAGGACGAAAAGTTCCAGGATAAACTCAAGGCACTGGAACATGCCGCAAAAGCGGCAGAGTTATCGAATGAGAAGAATGCGGAGATTCTGGACACTTTGGCGAGAGTCTATTTTATCAATGGAAAGATCAACGAAGCCATTGAAACTGCCAAAAAGGCTATGAAATTAGAGCCGAATAATGAAAGATTCAAAGAAAACCTGAAAGAATACGAAAAGGCAATGAAAAAGAACTAATTAGTAAACCCTATGCACCATGCCCTATGCTCTATGCAATTTCATTTAACACAAAGGAGGTAAATAAAATGGAAAAGTTCAAAAAAACAATCATGATAGTTTTTGCAGTGGCAATTCTCATGATGCCAGCAATGACCAATGCAGGAAGCTTGGAGCCACCCCAAGGTGCACCCGCCCCAACAATGAAGACGCTTGACCAGATACCACCCACATGGGATCTTGTAATACCAGGATCCCAGAGATTTGTGAGCGGCAGTGGCAATTCTTACATGGATAGAGAAACCGGACTGACATGGATTGCTCAGTTCTTTATGGGTTCTGGTTCTTGGCAGTCTGCTCAAAGCAGTTGTCATAACCTTGTTTATAATGTGGGAACTGATGTAATAGGAGGAAGAGCCGGTTGGCATCTGCCTACTGTGGAGGAGTTATTGACTTTGTATGAACCATATCCTCTAAACCCACCTCCATATCTTCCTGACGGGCATCCGTTTAATACGGTTCAGGCCGGACCGAATGACTGCTATTGGACCTCAACAACATCAGTATATGATTCCGATGATGGTGTTGCCATAACCTTTAGTGTTGACTATCCCTTCTATTTAATTCTTCCAAAAAGCTCTACTTGTTCTGTGGTTTGTGTAAGGGGAGGGCGATAAGAATCTATTTAAAGAATTCACCATTAAAGGACATTAATAGATATGTGTAACAGGTAAAACTTGCCTAATATAGGGTTAACTCCCTTGAAAGGGGGTGGAAAAGGCCATGCGATACAGGCATTTAATGGTTTTGTTTTTTCTGATTTTTCTTATCCTTTACCCGAACATTGGATTCAGTGTTGTCAATATCGACCCCCAGGATGAAGGGTATAAATACGCCTATGGTGAGAACGTAGGATGGCTTAATCTGAAGCCAGGTGGAAATGGCGGCCCGGGCGTTGAGGTAGGGAGTTCGTACCTCACAGGATACATTTGGGGGGAGAATATTGGTTGGATAAGTCTGTCATGTTTGAATACTGAGAATTGTGCAACAGTGAATAATTACGGGGTGGTTAATGATGGCGCCGGCAACCTGCTGGGTGATGCCTGGGCGGAGAATGTCGGCTGGATCAACTTTGATTGGGTTATGATAAATCCAATTACCGGCGTATTCAGTGGTTATGCCTGGGGAGAGAATGTAGGTTGGATAAATTTCGCTCCGGCAGGTGGAACAATCAAGACCTCCTGGCGTAACCTTCAAGCATGCCATGACTATGACAATGATGGATATGCAGCAGAAGGAGGTTTCTGCGGCCTTGCTGACTGCAACGACAAGAATTCCTCAGAACATCCAAATCAGACCTGGTACAAAGACGAAGATAATGATGGGTATTCTGACGGAACGACCAATACTACGTCCTGCACGAGGCCACCCGGTTATAAGGTTTCAACAGAGTTGACTTCTGCTTCCGGTGATTGCAATGACAACAATGCATCAATATACCCCGGAGCTACTGAGGTTTGCGACAGCGTTGACAACAACTGTGACAGCCAGGTTGACGAGGGGTTTACAACCACCACCTATTACCAAGATGCAGATGGGGATGGGTACGGAAACCCCGTTGTTTCAGTACAGCTTTGCACGCAACCAACAGGCTACGTGCTCAATAACCAAGATTGCAACGACAACATTGCAGCAATAAACCCTGAAGCTACTGAGGTTTGTGACGAATTGGACAATAACTGTGATGGGCAGATAGATGAAGGGGTGACCACGACCTTTTATCAGGATGCAGATGGGGACGGGTACGGTAATCCAAACAACTCAACCCAGGCATGCGCGCCGCCTACTGGATATGTAGCTAATAATTCAGACTGCAACGACAAGAACCCAGCTATCAATATTGTTCAAGGGACTTGCGGCATTATTGATCCTGAGAGTAATGACTCCCAATATGCCTGGGGTGAGAATGTTGGTTGGATCAATTTTGCTCCGTCTCAAGGCCCTGGAGTAAATGTAACGGACGTGGGTCTTTATGGCTATGCGTGGGGTGAGAACATTGGTTGGATCAACCTCAAACCAGCTACTGGAGGTGTTCTCAATGACGGCGCTGGTAACCTTTCCGGTTATGCCTGGGGAGAGAATGTTGGGTGGATCAATTTTGCCCCGACAGGCGCTGGGGTTTTTATTAATCCAACTACTGGTGTTTTCTTTGGCTATGCCTGGGGTGAAAACATTGGTTGGATTAACTTTGGACCCGCTACTGGGGGAGTAAAGACGTCCTGGCGTCCTTCGGTTCAATTACCAGTTGCCTATGATCAAACGGTTAGCACTGATGAAGACACCCAAGTGTTAATCACTCTAACCGGTTCTGACGTAGGGGGTAATCCTCTAACTTTTACAGTGGTTGGTGGTCCATTCCATGGATCACTTTCCGGTACTTCACCAGATCTGACATATTTACCCAATAGCAACTATTTCGGTCAGGATAGTTTTACCTTCAGGGTAAATAATGGGACGTCGAACTCCAATACTGCCACAGTGTCGATAACCATTGGACCTGTCAATGATCCACCGGTGGCCAATGACCAATCAGTAACAACAGATCAAGGTACTTCTGTGGCCATTACCCTCACAGGTTCAGATCCTGATGGCGATACTCTGACTTTTAACGTGTTAGGCGGACCTGCTAACGGAACGTTGAGTGGTACGGCGCCCAATTTAATGTATACGCCAAATCCGAGTTTTGTAGGGTCTGATACTTTCACTTTCAGAGTAAATGACGGGCAGGTTGACTCCAATGTTGCTACTATCTCGATAACCGTGAGTCCTGTGACCATAAAGTTCACGGTGCAGACCTCGCCCACGGGATTGACCTTTACCGTGGACGGTAGCACCCCGTACACCAGTCCTCAGACGTTCCAGTGGACCCCTGGCAGCTCCCACACCATCGCCACCACCTCGCCTCAGGGCAGCGGCAGCACACGCTATGTGTTTAACAACTGGTCCGATGGCGGAGCAATCTCGCACAGTGTAACGGTCCCCGCTTCTCCCACGACCTATACCGCCACCTTTGAGACCCAGCACCTGTTGACAACCAGCGTCTCCCCCTCCGGGGCCGGAACCATCAGCGCTAACCCAAGCTCCGTCGATGGTTATTACAACAGCGACACCGGGGTTCAGCTGACGGCCACGGCCAATTCAGGCTATCAGTTTGCCAACTGGAGCGGCGATCTCACAGGCCCCACCAACCCACAATCGCTGACCATGAGCACACCGAAGAACGTGACGGCCAATTTCAACTACACCTTAACATACATCTTCTATGGGTTCTTCAGCCCAGTTGATAACCCTCCAATTGTTAATATAGCGAAAGCTGGCCAAGCCATTCCCGTGAAATGGCGATTGACTGACACAAACGGCGTTCCCATTAGCGATCCCGCAAGCTTTAAGAGCCTAAAATCATACTTGATCAGCTGTGATAGCTTAGATGGTGACCCTGACCAGGCTGTTGAAGAGTATGCAGCAGGTTCGTCAGGGTTACAGTATTCAGGTAATGGTTACTGGCAGTTTAACTGGAAGACACCTAAGACTTATGCGAAACAATGCAGAATGATGATACTCAATTTGGTGGATGGAATTCCGCACGATGCCAACTTCAAGTTCAAATAAATGACAGTATCAAGTTCAGTTCCATTCAGAGAGGGCCGGCTTGGTAGCTGGTCCTCTTTTTTGTTGGGTAAGGGGTCGGCCCTTGACACGGGACAATTACTTGGATAAATAAAACCAGGAGGAGTATAGAAAAGTTTCAGCCTGAGGCCTTGTTCCTAAATAGGCCCGCTCTCATCCACAAACCGGTTCACTTCTGAAATAAACCTGTCAATAATATTTAGACTTTTCTTTGTTTCCAAAAATAGTCTTTGGTCATCTGTCTTCCAATAGCCGTGAATAAGCTGATGCCTTAATTTAATCAATGGAACCAATTGATTCACAACTTCTTCTGAAAGAAACCCCTTCTCCTGCATTCTGATGATCGTTTCCGCATATTCTTCAACTGCAATGAGGGCTTTCTTGGCCAAGATGTGCCGGCAAAGATTGCAGATAGCCTCCACCAAAACAATCAGTGTATATTTCATCGCCTTGATTTTTAAAGAATCCCGAATATAATCAGCCATGTCCTGTTAAGTTATCTCACTAAGTACATTCACGGCCTCTTTGATTTCGGTTTCGTACTGGAGGATCTTCCCTTTGTCCAAGACTGCCATATTAGCCCTCCACCACCTCTCGTAGCGATTCCACGCGAAGATATGAATTTGCCATTGCCCTTTCACTCGTCTGCTCAATGAAATCGGCAAGGACCTCTTCATCCTCTTTTAGAGCCAGATATTTACTCCTGAATAAGCTGATGAGGAATGGGTATGGGGCATTGTTGATAATTTTAATCTCAATGGGAGGAAACTCAATGCCTCGACCCATAAGAAGCTTTGAAACCTCGACTTCCATCTTTGATTCAAAAAGATATTCAGGTATGTTAATCTGCTCCGGTTTCAAAAAGAGGGCTATGTCAATATCACCGTACTTTTCGGGGGCAATAGGACCAACCATAGATCCATAAAGAAGAGCAAAGATTATTTCTTCGCGGTTTTGAAGAAATGTTTTTAACTCTTCGATAATCATCGCCCTTTTAGAATCTGATATTTTCTTCAATCTTCGGATAGCCATTTCATTCTAATCATACAGGAATTCAGAAAAAAGTCAAAGGGCAGAGACGGCTTGAGGAAAGAAACCAGTGCCACATCTTCATTTGTCATTTTTTAAAGCAAGTTGAAAAAGGGAAAGAGGTAATAAAGTAGGGTTATTTGGAAATCTTTCTACTCGATACGCTCTGCGCTATGCTCTTTGCTTTTATTAGCAAACTTGTTTTGTCCCGCAGGATAAAACTTGTTTTGCCTTGCTTCCACTTCGATAGATGGTGATGCCTTTGCATTTTTCCTGATAGGCCAGAAGAAAGGCTTCTTTTAGATCATCCTTCGTTGCATCCCTTGGGAAGTTGATCGTTTTAGAAACGGCATTATCTGTATATTCCTGAAAAGCAGATTGAATCTTGATGTGCCAAAAAGGAGGTATCTCAAAGGTGGTAATAAAAAGATCCTTAATATGCTGGGGGATATCTGAAATATCTCGAAGGGCGACCCCTTCCGAAATGGCCTTCAATAAATCAGGTTTCAGAAAGCCTTCTTTCTCTCCTATTTCAAGAAAGAGAGAATCGGTCATTTGGAACTCTATATCCTCTAAAGCCCTTCGGATATATTGAATGGCAAATAAAGGCTCAATACCACTGGAACAATTGGCAATCAGACTGAGCGTCCCTGTAGGTGCAATGGTCGTGAGGGTGGCATTTCTTAGCTTCATCCCACCATTTTTATTATAAATAGAACCTCTGAAATTTTGGAAAACGCCTCTTTCTTCAGCCAATTTCATAGATCGCTCTCTGGCTTGATGCTGAATGAAATTCATTAGACCTCTTGCCACTTCCAAAGCCTTCGGTGAATTGTAAGGAATGCCCAAGCGGATGAAGAAATGGGCCAATCCCATTACTCCAAGACCAATCTTTCGATTCCCCTTTGCCATTTGAGCAATCTGTGGCAAGGGGTATTGGTTCATGTCTATTACATTATCCAAAAAATGGATTGCATCCTTCACGGTCTTTTTAATCTTCTCAAAATCAGCCTCCCACCTCCCATCTCTCTCTCTTACCATATGAGAAAGGTTGATCGACCCTAACACGCATGGCTCATAGGGGAGCAGAGGGACTTCACCACATGGATTGGTGCTCTCCATATCCCCTAATTGTGGAGTGGGATTGGCTTCATTAATCCGATCTAAAAATAAAACTCCTGGATCTCCCGTTTCCCAGGCCGCATTGATGATGGCCTCAAATACTTCCCTCGCCTTTTGGCGACCTGCCTCTCTCTTCGTCCGCGGATTGACAAGAATATATTCACTCTCTTTTCCAAGGGCTTCCATAAAGTCCTTAGTTAATCCCACCGATAAGTTAAAATTTGTCATCTCCTCATGGTTCTTTTTAATGCTAATAAATTCTATGATATCCGGATGATCTACTCTTAAAACTCCCATGTTAGCCCCTCTCCTTGTCCCTCCCTGTTTAATGACCTCTGTCGCTATATTAAACACCCTCATAAATGAGGTAGGACCACTCGCAACTCCTCCTGTAGATTGAACAGCATCATCTTTCGGTCTCAGACGGCTGAATGAAAAACCTGTTCCTCCTCCACTTTGATGGATAAGGGCTGTTTGTTTTACAGTTTCGAAGATCGAATCGAGGGAATCCTCTATGGGAAGGACAAAGCAAGCAGCTAACTGTTGTAGATCTTTCCCCGCATTCATCAGACAGGGTGAATTAGGAAGAAAATCTAAGGATGCCATCCTCTGAAAAAAAATCTCGGAAAGTTCTTCAATGGTGTTCTGATGATTATAAAAGCGTTCTGCCTCAGCAATATTTCTGGCAACACGCCAGAACATTTCCTCCGGAGTTTCTATGACTCTCCCCTGGGCGTCTTTTTTCAAATACCTTTTTTCTAATATGGTAATGGCGGGTGCAGAAAGACGAATAGAATCCATCTGATGCTCCTTAAGGGAAGTCCACCAGGGTGGACTTCCCTTAAGCATTTAAATGGTTTCAACGCTTTTTACCTCTGGGACTTGTTGTTTGAGGATCTTTTCTACCCCCATCTTTAAAGTCATCTGCGACATAGGACAGCTACCGCAAGCGCCGGTTAATTTGACCTTAACCACTCCATTTACCACATCGATCAATTCGACATCCCCTCCATCGGCTTGAAGAGCAGGCCGAACTTTCTCTAACGCTTTTTCCACACTTTCTCTCATTCGGTTTTCACCTCCTTCCTTTCATTGCGAGTCATTCGATTCACTAAATCTTGCATCGTTACATTCTCCAAAATATTTAAAAAATGGTGTTGCACTTCTTCCCATACGGGATGCATTGGACAGATCTTCTCTTCTTCGCATTCTCCTTTTTTGAGGAGGCAACGGTTTAAGGCAATAGGACCTTCCAGAACTTCGATGATCTCTTTCATGGTAATCTCATCGGCAGGCTTACCGAGTGCAAAACCACCCTTAGCACCACGAATAGAACGCAATAGCCCCGCCTTAGAAAGACGCTGAAAAATTTTTGCCAAAAAAGTCCCAGGAATGTTCTGTTCCCTTGAAATCTCACTGACCAAGGTCACTTTTTCTGGAGGTTGTTTAGCTAAAAAAACTAACCCCCTCAACCCATATTCTCCGCTACGTGTAATTTGCATAAATCGGACTAAAAAGGTCTTTTTTTAAAAAATAACCATAAACAGGGAGTTTGTCAACCCTTCGACTCCCGGCTTGAAGGCTGGGTCTTACTCAGGGTCAATAAAAAAGGCCTTCCATTTCTGGAAGGCCTTTCAAATATGTATTAAAATTTGGAATCCCATAACTACTTAGCCAAATTTAGCTTTATGGAAAAAAGTTCTAAATCCTCCTTTTGCCTGTCTTAGACAGGAAAAAGATTACAAAGGGAGAAACTATTATCGATGTCACAGTAGCCGATCCCTTTCCCAATGCTCAGAGTCTTTGGTCTCTTGAAAAGGGGACATTCCTTTTCCTTTCCCATTCCAAACCCCCTTCCCTTTTAATTTGTTCGAAGAGATATGTTCTTAAGGCATTGGGTTTCTCACAGAAATCAATATCTCCATCACAAGTCGTTTGGTCACAATCGAGATCGCAATATCCTATACCTACGCCAATGTTAATAGTTCCTGAATCCTTATAAAACTTACATCGTTTTGGAGTTGTCATCCAAACCACCTCCTTTGGTTAAAAGAAAAAAGTTCAAAAAAAGGCCCGTGTTAAACTATACCACGGGCCCAGCAAAATTCCTTTTGCTTCGGCAACCCGGCTATCCCGCCGAAGGCAGGACCCGTGCCTGCACGCCGTAGTGCTTGCCAATGCCCGCTTGCGGTAAACAGGGTTGATAAGCATTTTGGCTTAGAGGCACTCCTGCGTTTTGGCACGCAGGCGTGGCTTTCCGTCCCACGATTACTCGTGGTTTGGCTTTATCGGCTATATTAATTAAAAAAACTTTATTATTAATATTGCATTTTAAATGCCAAATAAAATATATTGATTTAACTAATTGATCTTTAAGTATAAATATTAATTCTAAATTTTTTATTATAAATTATAAAGTGCCTTTTTTTGTTATGGGGAAATTAAATATTTGGTAGACCCAACTAATTATTTTCGAAGGGATTATTGGGAAACCCATTCTGGAATTTCATAGGAATCTTCAGATCCAAATTTCTGTGTAAATCTTCCCAATCCATCAGGATCAATAATAAGATAGTCAATAGGTGGTTCTTGATCACTATCTACGACATAGGCAAAGATCTTACCATTTCCACTTATCTTTGCAACATGTCCCCCATCGGGGGTATAGAATTTTTCAACAATCTTCTCCACTCCATCCATTTGTCTAACCTGAATGGAGTAAGGGATGAGCTTTTTTAAATCAGGGACGGGCCACCCCTCTTTATTAATTTCTTGACCTATTGTAACAACCGGAATGGCTAAAACTCCCAAAAGTAGAAGGAATGTGATCACTAAATTCATCTTGTTGTTTCTAAGTTTTTTGACTTGAACTTTGAACTTTGATTCTTTGGATTATTCCTTTTCCTCCAAATATTTCTGTGCAGAAAACGCAGCGGTTGCTCCATCACCTACTGCAGTTGTAATCTGGCGCAGTAACTTTTTCCTGCAATCCCCAGCCGCAAAAATTCCTTTTTCAGAAGTTTCACAATCTTCATTGGTTAAGATATATCCTCCCCCATCCATCTGGACGATACCTTTCAAAAATTGAGTCCTGGGTGACAATCCTACAAAAAGAAAAGCACCATCAGTTTCAAACTCTTTGATCTCCCCTGTTTTCACATTCTTTACAACAATCGAATGTACGATCATGTCCCCTTTGATCTCCTGAACAATCGAATTCCACAGGAATTTGATCTTGGGATTGGTTAACACCCTCTCCTGATAAATTTTGGTTCCTCGAAGAGCATCTCTCCGATGGATAATGGTCAACTCCTTGACGAACTTTGTGAGAAAGAGTGCTTCAGTGAGCGCAGAATCTCCTCCTCCTACTACAACAATTTTGTTGTCTTGAAAGAAAGCCCCATCACAGGTAGCACAATAGGAGACTCCTTTCCCAGCAAATTCCTTTTCCCCCGAAACTCCTAATTTCCGATATTCTGTTCCTGTACAGATAATAAGCGCTTCACATCGGTAGGTTGATTCATGAGTTTGGATCACCTTCATGTCCTCTTCTATACTCACCTTTATAATTTCCTGTGTAACAATTTCCATCCCAAATTTTTTTGCCTGTTCCTCCATGAGACGGCTCAACTCGTCACCAGTGACCCCTTGTGGAAAACCCGGAAAATTTTCAACCATTTCAGTAGTGGTCATCTGTCCCCCGAGGAGGGCGCTTTCGACCAGGAGAGTATGAAGTCTCGCTCTCGATGCGTAAATTCCTGCCGTCAAACCCGCGGGTCCTCCCCCAATGATAATCACCTCATAATTTTTTGTATTCGTTCCTTCCATCCATACCTCCTCCCCTTCAAGATAATTTCAGCATAGGATAAACTTAGCATCCTTGTCAATCTGCTTACCATTGAAACTGAACTTGACAATTAAGATTTGTGAAACATAAATTTTACTTTTATACTTTGAACTAAAAGGAGGAAGATATGGAAAGGACATTATCTATTGTGAAGCCGGATGGCGTTCAGAAGCATCTGATTGGTGAAGTGATTAAGCGATTTGAAGATCATGGACTAAAGGTGATTGGACTGAAGATGATCTGGATGAACAAAAAAGAGGCCGAAGGCTTCTACTCAGTCCATCGAGGTAAACCTTTTTTTGAGAGTCTGACCACCTTCATGTCTTCTGGACCTTCTGTTGTCATGGTACTCGAAGGAGATGGAGCGATTTCAAAAATACGGGAGTTGATGGGTGCTACTGATCCCAAGCAGGCCAAGGAAGGAACTTTACGACACCAGTTTGCTACTAATATCGAAAGAAACGTTGTCCATGGCTCTGATGCATCTGAAACGGCTCTATTTGAAATCAAATATTTTTTTAATTCTCTGGAGATGTTCGAATATTGAAAAGTTTTGAATTGAATGATTCTACGGAAAAAGTCGACATTAAGAATTTAAGTCCTGCTGAACTCACGGAATTCCTCAAATCATTTGGGAAAGAACGCTATCGAAGTATTCAGATACTGAGATGGCTCTATCAGAAAGGTGTCCAATCCTTCGATGAGATGACCAACCTTTCAAAAAGATTCCGTCAGGAGTTGAGCCAAGTCAGCTCCATCTCAACCCTCCACTTCCTGCATCTGGAGCAGGCGAAGGATGGAACAAAAAAATATTTATTTCAACTCGAGGATGGAAACCGGATCGAAAGCGTCCTGATTCCTGATAAGACACGCCTCACCCTTTGTCTCTCCACTCAAGTGGGGTGTGCCTTCGGATGTCAGTTCTGTCTGACCGGCAAAATTGGATGGAAACGAAATCTGAAAACCTCTGAGATCCTTAATCAGATTTTAGCCGTCAGGAAAATGGTCCCTGATAATAAATCCATTACCAACATTGTCTTGATGGGAATGGGGGAACCCCTTTCCAATTACAAAAATTCATTGAAGGCAATAGAGTTGATGGTTCACCCCGATGCCTTTAATTTTTCGTCGAGGAGGATTACTCTCTCAACAGTGGGGCTCCTTCCCGAGTTAGAACGGCTTGGAAAAGAAAAGACTCCATTTCGTCTGGCCATCTCCTTAAATGCATCAAATGAGGAAACCCGAAGCCTTCTCATGCCAATTAATCGCCGTTACCCATTAATAAAATTATTAGAGGCATGCAAAAACTTCCCACTTCGACCGAGAACTCGAATCACCTTTGAATATGTGATGGTGGAGGGAATAAATGACTCTCAGCAGGACGCAAAAAGATTATTAAAAATATTAAAAGGCATCCCCTCCAAGATCAATCTCATTCCCCTTAATGAAGCCCCTGAGATCCCCTTTAAAAGGCCTTCTGATGAGAAGATTAAACGATTTCAAGAAATATTAATGGAGGGTGGCTTCACTGTGATCGTCCGTATTAGCAAAGGGGCGGAAATTTCTGCTGCTTGCGGTCAATTGCAAGGAAAGATTTGAGTTCGGGGTTGAGTCCGATCATTGATTTTTTATAACAACAGGGTTAACATCGATTTAAATATAAACCTTAACGTTAAAAAGGTGGTTGGGTATACTTCCAAACCTTTACCAAGCGGGTTTTAGACCTGTTATGGGTAACACATGATATCACCTAAGGTGACTTTTATAATATGCTCGGCAACTGGGTAGTAAAACTCTTAAAGGTGTCGCTGTAAAGGTTTTTCAGCACACCCAACCACCTTTTGAGAGAATTTTATCAACTGCAAAGTTAACTGTGTGTTGGAATGGAACAAAGGAGGATAAGAATGTCAGAAACTATCGTTGGGGTAATCGGTGGGTCCGGTCTCTACGAAATGGAAGGACTTGAGGATGTTCAAACAGTTTCCCTGAAGACACCTTTTGGAGATCCCTCTGATTCGTTCATTGTGGGGCGTCTCGAAGGAGTGAAGGTGGCCTTTTTGCCTCGCCATGGGAAGGGCCATCGCATTCAGCCCTCTTCTCTTAACTTCAGGGCTAATATTTATGGAATGAAATTGCTTGGTGTACATTGGATCATCGGTGTCAGCGCTGTGGGTTCGATGAAAGAATCGATCCATCCGGGGGATATGGTGATTCCAAACCAATTCATTGATCAGACGAAGGGGCGTCCAAACACTTTCTTCAGCGATGGGATCGTGGGCCACATCAGCTTTGCAGATCCGGTTTGTCCTACTTTAAGCCAAATCCTTTTTGAGGCAGGAAAAGAAGTGGGAGCAACGGTTCATAAGGATGGAACTTATATTTGTATCGAAGGTCCTCAATTTTCAACCCGAGCTGAATCAAACCTATACCGAACATGGGGAGTGGATATTATTGGGATGACCAACCTCCCGGAAGCAAGGCTCGCTCGAGAGGCTGAGATTTGTTACGCCACCATTGCCTTTGCGACCGATTACGATTGCTGGCATCAGGAGGCAGGAGATGTTTCGATTGGTGATGTCTTGAGAATCCTTGCTCAGAGCACGAAAACAGCAAAAAGTGCGATTCGACATGCGATCAAGCATCTTCCTGAAAAAAGAGAGTGCCTTTGTGCCAACGCATTAAAATATGCCTTGATCACTGGTAAAAAGTTTATCAATGAAAAAACGAAAAAAGATTTAGAGCTGATCATCGGGAAATATAAGTAATGAGGAGTATGCCCCCTCACCCCCATCCCTCTCCCCCGATGGGGAGAGGGGGAGTCGCCGACGCGCCACAGCGCTCTGGCGACGGTGCGGATGAGGGGAATGAAATTTATTGTAGATTGCATGCTGGGGAAATTGGCTAAGGAATTGAGAATGCTGGGTTATGATACCATTTACTACCGGGGCGAAGATCCTTATCAATTGATCCAAATGGCAAGGGATGAAGGTCGGATGATCTTGACCCGAAACACCAAACTCACTCCCAAAAGACCCGAAGATCGAATCATCTGGATCATGGAGGACAAACCTTCTCCCCAGTTGAGTGAACTCATTCAAAAGGGCTATATCTCACTGAACGAGGAGACCCTTTTTTCCAGATGCCTCCTCTGTAATATGCTTCTTGACGAAATCCCATGGAAAGAAGCGAAAGGAAAAGTTCCAGATTTCATCTTCCACCAACAGAAAAGATTTTACCGGTGTCCCCAATGTTTAAAAATTTATTGGCAAGGTTCCCATCAAGAACATATGCAAAAAAAGGTGGATGAACTTTTTGGTTGATTTGGTCTGTTTGGTCTATTGGGTTAGCAAGACAAACGAAACAAACCTTAGAAACAAAAAGAACGAGATATGCGGATTATTAGTGGAAGTTCGAAAGGGAGAGTGCTGGCGAGGCCAAAGGGACAGGCGATTCGCCCCACCTCTGACCGGGTGAAGGAATCTATCTTCAATATCTTGAGAGATGAAATAGAAGGGAAAATGGTCCTTGATCTTTTCGCAGGTACAGGAAATTTGGGGATCGAAGCCCTGAGCCGAGGAGCGAAGAAAACCATCTTTGTTGAAAAGGGGAGACAAGCTTTACGAATCATTCAAAGAAACCTTACTCAATTCGGATTCGAGGAGCGATCTGAAATCATTCCCAAAGACGCAAACCGAGCCATTGGAATTCTCAAACAGAGAGGAGAATCATTCGATTTGATCTTAATGGATCCTCCTTATGAGAAGGGATTGATCAAAAGAACCTTAATGAAACTAGATTCAAATCCGATATACCACAAGGACTCTATACTCATCATCGAACACGACCGTCGGGAAAAACTTCCTCGCACCATGGATTGGAATCCTTTTAGGGAACGACAGTTTGGAGATACTGTGATCTCTTTTCTGACGCTTCTGAATGATCATCCCATTATTGAGTTGAGAATAGAATCTTGAGCACATTTCTCTCTCCCCGCAGCAGGAAAGACTGATGGAGGTTTTGGAGTGGTTGAGAATAAGAAAGGAGTGAATAAAGATATGGGAAAAGTAGCTATCTATCCAGGTTCCTTTGACCCCATCACCTATGGTCATATAGATATCATCGAGAGGTCTCTTGAGATTTTTGACAAAGTGATCATTGCAATCGCAGATAATATGGAAAAGCAACCCCTTTTCTCCATTGAGGAACGTCTTCAGATGGCGAAAAACATTTTTAAGGATTCACCTAATGTCATTGTAGACAGTTTCAAGGGACTTCTCGTCGATTATGTAGCGAAGACAAATGCCAAGGTGATTTTAAGGGGCCTCCGTGCAACTTCTGACTTCGAATATGAATTTCATATGGCCTCCATGAATCGGAGCCTCAACACTCATCTGGACACCCTCTTTATGATGACCAGTAAGGACTATTTCTTCGTTTCCTCCCGAACGATCAAAGAGGTCGCAAAATTAGGGGGTGGAGTCGAGGGATTGGTCCCAGACCTTGTCGTCAGGCGGTTAAAGGAAAAGTTCAAGCTCCCTGTCACAAAAAAGAAACAGATCGGCTGGGATGATTAAAGATTAATATCCAATTCCCAAATTCCAAGTTCCAAATAAATCCCAATAACTAAAATTCTAATTTCAAAACAGAGAAAATCAGTTTGTTTGGACATTGGTTATTCGAATTTGGGTATGATTTGGGATTAAATACTTGGAATTTATTATAATACGTTTTTTTGATTGGGAATTTTGTTCTTGCGTAAATTGCGATGAAAAGATTAATCCTTTGTGATTTCGATGGAACAATTAGCGTTAGGGATATAGGCTATCTCCTGGTCAATCAATTCACCTCGGGAAACTGGGAGGCGATCGGCCAGGGGTTTCGTGAGGGAGAGATTGGCTCGAAGGAAGCTTACTCCCGAATTGCAAAAATCCTTAAGGGGAATAAATCCACCATGCTCCGTTTTGTTCAAGAGCATTCCGAAATTGACTCATCCTTTTCTATTTTCTACCAATATTGCCGTGAGAATGGCATTGATATAAAAATTATCAGCGATGGTCTTGGTTTCTATATTAAGAAGATTTTGGAAATTCACCGCCTCGCAGAGATTCCCTTTTATTCCAACTGTACCCATTTTCAGAAAGGGGAGGGAATCGATATCTCTTTTCCTCATGTTAAAGAGGAGTGTAGTCTCTGTGGAACTTGCAAAAAGAGGCTCATCCAACTCCATCGGAAAGAATATGATTCTATCTTTTTCATTGGAAACGGTTTTTCCGACAGGTGTGCGGCTCAGGAAGCTGACTTCGTTTTTGCCAAAGATTTCCTCTACACTTACTGTACCGAACAGGATATCCCCTGCCATTATTTTAAGGATTTTCACGAGATTCTCGGTGATCTGAAGAAACAGATCCGTGGTATTATCTTCGACCTGGACGGAACGCTGATTGAAGCCTACGAGGCAATCTATCTTGGGTTGAAAGAGTGTTTTCAAAATCTCGGGAAAGAGATATTTCCTTTCCCCGATTTGAAAAGATATCTGAAGGCAGATTTAGAGACGACACTTTCCCGATTCTTCTCACAGGAGGAGGTTTTAAAGGGCATCCCCATTATGAGAAAGAAATATGAAGAGGTCTACCTCGGTAAAACTCATTTTTTAAATGGTGCAAAAGCAGTTTTAAAAGGACTCCATTCCACTGGGATCATCCTGGGAATTGCCTCCAATAAGTATGGTCGTTTTTCAAGAGGGGTTCTCAACCATTTGAGGGTGTCAGACTATTTTAAATCCGTGATTGGTGCTGGAGATGTCGCACGAAATAAGCCTTTCCCCGATATGATCCATACAGCTTTAAAAGAGATGAGTCTTCCTGCAGAGGATGTAGTCTTCGTTGGAGACACTCTCACAGATATTGAGACAGGGAAACAGGCAGAAGTCGATGTCTATGCCATTCCCACTGGATTCTATTCTAAAAAAGAGCTCTCACAAGGGAAGCCAAAACGACTATTAATAAATCTCACAGAACTTGTTCAGGTCGTTAAAGATCCCTTATCATAGATCTATCCACAGCAACATTAATCATAGCAAGGGACGTCATTCCTGCGAAAGCAGGAATCCAAAAAAACACTGGATTCCAGGTCAAGCCCGGAATGACAAACCGGGTAAGACTTATGTCGTTATGTATATTTGATTCTAACTCCATATATTAAATCCCTTTACCCCGTTAGAAATCCCCAACATTTATGCTGGGGATGGTAGAAATAGAAAGCATCAGCTCCTTATTGAGGGCGGGATCAAAGCCCTGCCATTTCTAACGGGGTTTACCCTATTCCATATTTCTTTAGAATCTGTTGTGCTGCTATGATTCCGCTGAAGACCTCTCCTTCCAGACCCAAATAAGGGAAATTCTCTTTTCCAACGAAATAGACTTTTTTTGAAATACTTACAGGAACCACCCCATCTCTCCAATTAAAATCAGAAGTGGCCTCGTAAAAATAGTGTGCATAAGACCATTTTGGAATATGCTCACTGGCCCACTGGTAATCGGAAAATTCGATGTGGTCCTCAAGAAAAGGGATGAGATGATACAAATGCTCCATCACTCTTTTCTGATAATCGACGAGGAGGGGTTGTTCCCATTTTTTCAACTCCATCAATCCTCCAACGGTGAGTGCCCTTCTTCCCTCTGGTGCCTGGCTTTTATCTCCTCTTGGACTTAGGAAAATGAACAGGACATTTCCAGCCTGGTAGGGTTTTTCGAGATCCAAAATAGAGATAAGAAGATCTCTCATCCCAACCGGAATGACTTTTTCTCGGACCCCTAAAAATAAAGGGATCATCACATATCGAGGTTTGATCCTCTCCCCCCACTTTATTAATTCTTTCCCTTTTTTTCCTAAGAGGGATGAAATGTGATGAAGAGGAGAATTAAAAATAATAAAATCCGACCGAAATTCTTTTGGGTCTCCTTCTAAAAATAGAGTGAGCCCTTTTCGCCACTCCAGATTGATCTTTTTCGCCCTATCGATCTCTTCAATTTTTCCACCAGATTTTAAAAATTGGTTTAAAACTTCTCTCTCCAGTTTTTCTAAATCAAAATTAAAATTTGCTTCATTTGTCTCATCCGATAAAATGTGAGCAGCCAAAGAGATAGGAAAACGATCTGAAAAAAGATTCCCCCAGGAGAACAGTTGGAGTTGAATGAATTCTCTAAAATTTCTCGTAAATGGGAAGAGCTTCTTGTCTACTCTTTCTTTTGGAAAGGTATCGAATGAAAACAATTTTTTGATGGAAGACCGCTGTTGAAAGGGGAAAAATGACGGTAAAATGTGCTGGATTTGATCGAGTTCATTATAAAATTCTTCAATCTGAACTGTCTCTTTGGGAAACTCCCTCTTCCATTCCATCTTGGATAGGGGACGCTGAGGGGAAATGTCAATCCTTGCCTTTGGAAGGATCACTTGAAAGGTAACTTTCTGCTCTGATTTTCCCGAAATAATCTTTTCCTGGTTGCCCTCTTCTTGAGTCCCTATCAAAAAAGGAAGA
>Ga0299915_10001385_pt1 | contig 17993 bp, 21 predicted proteins | sample RVTome_13_FD_200263 | JGI IMG/M metagenome (GOLD analysis project Ga0299915, IMG submission 200263) | Soil microbial communities from uranium-contaminated site in the Upper Colorado River Basin, Wyoming, United States - RVT92D227 (version 2) ... | reverse complement strand
TATCTCTGCATGACCCGTAACCCTCCTTTCAATGGTCCTTGACACTCCGATTCACGATTACATAGAATTCGGCCACAACTTCTCTCGTCGGGCAGGGGAAAGATGGATTTGCTCGCCGCCCTGGAAAAAGACTTCCTCATCGGTGACGGCGGCTATGGAGCCATCCTCCAGAGCCGCGGCCTCGGCCCCGAAGAATCTATCGAACTCTGGAACCTGACTAATCCCCGCGAGATTGAAGAAATTCATCGCGATTTCATCCAGGCCGGCTCGGAACTCATCCAGACAAATACCTTCGGCGCAAATCGGATCGCTCTTGCCCGCCACGCCCTGGCCGAGAAGGTGGAAGAAATCAACCGCGCCGGAGTCGAGATCGCCCGCCGCGCCGCCGAGGGAAAGGTCTTCGTTGTCTCCTCTTTCGGCCCCAGCGGAGGGCTTATCGAACCCTATGGTGATTTGACGAAAGAACAACTCTACGAGGCTTTCCGAGAACAAGCCGAGGCCCTCGCCCAGGCCGGTGTTGACGGCTTTTTCGTCGAAACCTTTGTCTCCATCGAAGAGGCCGAAATCGCCGTCTCCGCCGCCCAGGAAACCGGCCTCCCCGTCGCCGCCTCCCTGGCCTTTCAGGCAAATGGCGCCACCGCCTTCGGAGTGAAGCCCGAACAAGCGGTTGCTCGCCTCTCCGCCGCGGGCGCGGAGGTCATCGGGGCAAACTGCGGCATCGGCCCCGCCGAACTCTTTCCCATCATGCAGGAGTTCAAGCGCTGCTATTCCGGCCTCACCATCGCCCAGCCCAATGCCGGGATTCCCCAATTGGTGCAGGGAAGAGCCGTTTTTCCGAAGACACCCGAGTCAATGGCCGTCTATGCCCTCCGCTTCCGTAATCTCGGGGTGAATATCATCGGCGGCTGCTGCGGAACCCGTCCCGAACACATCCAGGCAATGGCAAGAGCACTGCGACATCGGTGATGCGTTACGGGATGCCCGTGGTCCTGGTTGGAAGGTCTCCTTTGAGGGCTGACCAGTGCTGTTGGAATTTGTCTATCCCACAATCAGGGTGAGAGGGGAATTGGTAGCCGCAGGCTTTAGTGTCTTAGGCAAGCACATGGGTAACAGATTGAAATCTGCGTCATCTGTGTAATCTGTGGACAGAGATCCGAATCAGCAGGTTATCACAACTCCCCCGCCAACTTCTCCGCCGCTTTCCTCAGCCGCGCTTTGCGCTCCTCAGAGAAGCGCGTTGTCTTCAAATATTCTTCCAAGGCCGCCAGCGGCTCATCCCACCCCCGCGCAAGCCCGGGTGCTCGCAGCCGCGCCGCGGGCTTCTCGATTTCTCTCACCAGCGGAGTCGCAAAATAGGCCTTCCCAAGCGCCCGCCGAATCTCCCGCTCATCCACCGCCATCTCTTCTCGCGAGCGCAATATCACCTTCACTACCGCATCATCAATCTGCGCCTTCTCAATCGCCTCTAAAACATCCACCGTGCTCGACTCCGCCGTCAAATCCACCGCAATGGTGAGAAACTTCCGCGCCGGCGTCGGAATGAAGTCATAGTGAGTCGAGAGTCCAGAGTCTGGAGTCTTGGGTCCAGGTCTTTTCGGCCGTTGACTCTCGACTCTCGACCCTTCGGCTTCCCTCGGCTTCGCTCGGGACAAGTCGCTCAGGGCAAGCCCTCGACTCTGTGACTCTATTTCAACTAGCACAACCCCCTTCGCCTCCTGTTCCTCGCTGAAATCCACCCTCTCCGGGCTCCCGCAATAGACCAGAGGAGGAGGCCCACCCGGGTTCAGGTCTTGAAAACGATGAACGTGCCCCAGCGCCACATAGCAGAACTCCGGATGCAACAAGGCCTCGCGGGGCAGCATCACCTCGCGGCCCACGGTCATGATTCCTTCCGTCCCAACCCGCGCCCCTTCAATGCTCACATGTCCGGCCAAAATCGCCGGACCGTCCTGCTCCACCTGCCCGGCCATCTCCTCCACCAGCCGGGCAACCGCATTCTCTTCCGCTGAACCCTGAACGCTGAACCCGCCGTCGCCATCCCGCTTCGCTGAAGCTTCGCAGGACAAGAGGCTATGGCGGGCAGGCTCTGAACTCTGAACTCTGAACGCAGAACCCTGTGCCGGCAAACAGGCTACCTGCAAAAGCCCGGAAGGCGTTTCAATTCTCCGCAGCCCGGCCGTGCTGACCACTTCAACCCCAGGCACATCGAGAATGGGATAGATCTCCAAGGCCGACCGCCTCCCGGGCAAGGGCGGCAAATCATGGTTTCCCACCAGAAGCAAAACCGGGATTTGCGCATCGGCGATCCGCTTGATGCGTTCCGCAAAAAGACACTGCAGGGTGGGGGAGGGCTCGCGCCCGCGAAAGGCGTCGCCGCAGAAGAGAACCAGGTCAACCTCTCGGGCGATAGCGGTCTCCACAATGAAATCCAGCGCGCGCAGAAAATCGAGCACCCGGCTGTGCAGTCCGCGGGCCGCCTCCAGCCGCCCGTAGTTCTCTACCCCCAAATGCAGATCAGCGAAGTGAAGGATACGCATGGTTCCGCTTCACATCACAATCCCGCGGGGCCGGCCCGCGCGGCAGGAAATCTGGCAGCGAGGCGCGACCTCGCGCAGCCTTCGCCGCAGGGCGCTGTGGCTCACCCCAAAGCGCTCCGCCAGCACCGCCACCAGCCCCTCCCCATTGGTGGCGAATCTCTTCACCTCCCGGCGAACCGCCCATTCCGGCATGAGCAAAGAGGCGGCAAATCGGTCCGCCAGCCTCTCCTTCCAGACATCACTCAGAAGGGAAGGAAAACGGGGATGGCCGGCGAGAATCTCAAAAGTCTCGTGCCACAAGGAAAACCTTATAGAAGCCGACCTTTCATACTGGCTGTAGTGGATGGTGTAAGCGCCGCCGCTTCGCACCCAGACCGCCCGGCTCGCCAGCAGGTGAGAAGACCTCTCCAGTTTCACTCCCATCATTGGCAGCAGCAGAAACGGGTCCCGGGGCACCCCGAGCGCCCGCAGATGTCCGGCGAAAGCCTCGGCAAAATAGCCCATATTCAGGTGATTCACAAAGGCGTAGCGCCGCAGCAGCCTCCCCATGAAGGTGTCAAATTCGGCCGCGCCTCTGAATGCGGGAGATCCCACCTCGCCTCCTCTCCCCCCAATCCGGGTAGTTTTCTCAATACCTGCTGTAATCAAACAAAGTCTTTGGGCAGCAAATGGATTCCCTTATAACGCTCATAGAGACGCACAATATCCAGCATCGTCTCCACAGAAAGTCGTTCATCCCCCCGCGCGCCAAAGCCAAAATCATCATCCCGGCAGACCACCTCGAAGGCGCTGCGAATGATTCGCTCGCGCGGGTTCTCCGGCGGCGGAGCAAGCCCTTCCAGCAGGGAGGCCATGGGGATTTCCAAGGCGGCCGCATAGCGGGCCAGAACCTCCTCCTTCAGCCAGTGCCTCCTCTCAATATAGGAGACGGCGGCCTGGGTGGCATTTGCCCGCTGGGCCAGTTCTTCTTGGGTCAAGCCTAGTTTCTCCCGGACTTGCCTGATCCTCTCGCCAAGATGAACCTTCAGCATCTTGTCTCTTGTCTCCTTCCTCCCCTGCCCGCAGCAATTATACCATATAAATCGCCATAATTTTAGTCAAGACGAACAGGCATTTCATTTTGATAAGCGCAAGCAACTTAACCTTATGCTAATAAATAAAAGTAGGCGGGTCTTGACAAAATAGATATGTAGCCTTATAATCATAGTGACGAACACTTATTCAAGTGTCGCACAGAAAGGCCGGGGAATTCGTCAGCACTCCCTCGCCCCTCGCCGAAAGCCTTTGACCTTCGGCCCATTGCTGACCAGGTCGTCAGCAAGCAAATCTCCCCCGGGGTCAAGTCGCCCTTTTCGGTCTAACCCGCGTCGGTCAGACCTGCCGGGGACAACGCCAATTTCGTTCTTGGGAGGCAAACCGTGCGCATCTTCCGCCAGGCCATCTTCCATCAGGGGACTTTCGAGAGCATCCTCAAAGCCCTCCACAGGGCCCGCCGCTGCCACCGCGCCGCGGGCGGCTATTGGGAGCTGGTCTTCCGCCACGACGGGGTGCAAATCTATCGGCGCGCCGAATACGACCTCGAGTGGCTCCGGGAGCGCGTCGAAGAATACGAAAACCACCTCTATCGCTCCCTCGCGAGCGGCTTCTGCGGAAAAGACGGTCTCCTCAGGCAGCGCACCATAAACGTCCTTCATACTTCCGGCGGCTTTCGCCAGACTTCCACTTGAGCCAACCCGAACAAGGCGGATCAAGGTGCAGAGTATCTGGAAAACCCTCTCAGAAAAATATTTGGAACTGGAAGAGACCTGCTATCGCGCCGCAGTTTCCACCCGTGCCGGCAGGGGAAGATTTCGCGGCCGTTACACCGTCCCTGCTCCCCTCCTGAAGAAGATAGACCTCGACCGCGCCCTGCTTAACCTCTATCTGAGATTCTTCGGCGACTTGAAGGACTAGCCCGGAATTGGCGGAAAATTGAACAACTCTGCTTCTCTCCCCCGAAGGGTCTTCCCTTTTCGCGATGGAAGGGGTGGATATGGTATCTGCAGGAGGCCAAACTTTCTGACAGGAGGGAGTCAGGATGGCAGAGAAAAAGCAAGGCAGTCCGGCCACCGTGGTGCTGCTGATCATCTTGATAATCGTCGTGATCGCAGTAGCCTGGTGGTACAACACCAAGTCCAAGCCCCCGGCGCGAGTGCTGCAAGGGCCGCCTCCAATGGCAGGCGGGCATGGGCCCATGGTAACGCCCGTACAGCCCGGTGGACCCGCCGCCGCGCCGCAACAGGCCCTACCCGCTCCGGGCGCACCCGCTCCAACTGCGCCCGCTCCGGCCGAGCCCCAAAAGGCTGCTCCAGCGGGCGGCGCTCAGAAGACGCACAAGTAGCGCCGACCAAGTCTGCAAACGCTTTTCCGCACGCTTGGCTGGCCCCGACTCCCCCGGGGCCAGCGGGCTTTTTCTCCCCTTTGTCAGCAGCCCAGGGCATTGCTCCTTCGCCGCGTCAGTGCAAGAGAGGCCTCTCCTCCAATCAGCCCCCGACTGTCTTGACAGAAAATCTTGCTTGGCCTATACTCCGGCCGGAAAGAGGGGTTAAAAGTGTACTGGCTGTGGGGTATTCTATTGGGTATGGTTCTCACGGCCGCCTTGCCTCTTTTGGCCGGCGTCCTCAGCCTATCGGACCGAATCGTGGATGAGAAAGACGCCATGCTCGTAGCGATAGCATTGGTGCAGTTCTGCCTTCTCGGAGTGCTCATCTTCAAGCCGGCCGAGACTTCGCGGCCCGCCCGCATGCCGCGCAGCCGAGCCCGCGAGGAGGACCAGTGAAACTCCGCCTGGGGCTTCCCAAAGGCAGTCTGCAAGAGGCCACCTTTCGCCTCTTCTCTCGCGCCGGATACCGCATCTCCGTCGAACCCCGCTCCTACTATCCCAGCATTGACGACCCGGAGATCGAGGGGGTTCTCATGCGCGCCCAGGAAATCCCTCGCTACGTCGCCGACGGCGCCCTAGACGCCGGAATCTCCGGCAAAGACTGGGTGCTGGAAAGCCAGGCCCGGGTCATCACCGTCTGTGATATGATCTATTCAAAAGGAACCGCTTCCCCCGCCCGCTGGGTGGTGGCCGTGGAGGCCTCCGGCCCCATCCGAAAACTCGCCGACCTGGAAGGCAAGCGGATCGCCACCGAACTGGTTCAGGTGACCAAGAATTTCCTCGCCAAAGCCGGAGTAAAGGCCGAAGTGGAGTACTCCTGGGGAGCCACCGAGGTCAAAGTCCCCAAATTCGCCGACGCCATCGTCGAACTTAGCGAAACCGGCGCTTCCCTGCAGGCCAACAACCTTCGCCCACTGGAAACCGTGCTGGAAACAAATACCCAACTGATCGCCAATCCGGCCTCCTGGAAAAAAGAAGCCAAGAAAAAGAAGTTGGAGCAATTGGCTCTCCTTCTCCAAGGAGCCCTCTTGGCCGAGGAGAAGGTGGGATTGAAGATGAATGTGGCGAAAGAGAATCTCAAGGCCGTCTTGGCCCTTCTGCCCGCCCTGCGCCAGCCAACTGTTTCTTCTCTGGCCGAAGGAAAATGGGTGGCGGTGGAAACAGTATTAGATGAGAAAGTGGCGCGGGACCTGATTTTTAGGCTGCGCGAAGCCGGAGCAGAAGGTATAATTGAATATCCGTTGAACAAAATCATCCCATAATGGGTATGATGTTGGTTGGTGAGGCCGGCCCTTGGCGGGCGGGTTCAGATGGAGGCGTGTGGTGGCTCGCTGTGCCCAATGTGGAGCAGAAAGCCCTGAGGGGGCGCGTTTTTGCGTCCTCTGCGGCCAGGCCGTTGCTCAGGAGGAGGCGCCTTCTACAAGCGCTCCCTCCGGTCCCCCTCCCTCCCAGGAGGATCTGACAAGAGCCGACCGGATCTTGACCGAAGCCTTCGCCTGCAGCGACCAGGGCCGCTTGACCGAAGCCGTTCGCCTCGCCCAGCAAGCCCTCAGTTTCAATCCCAATTCCACTACCGCCCACTCCCTCCTCGGCACCCTTTATGAACGCCTCGGCAACCGGGACGCGGCAATTCGCGAATACCAGGCGGTCCTCGCGCTTTCTCCCGGTTCAACCGCCGACCGCCAGCGTTTGAATGAATTGCTGGGAATGCCGGCCGCACCCGCGCCGGCTCCTCCCGCCGCCCTTCCCAAAGCAGCCCGCCGCCCCGACCTCTTCTACATCGCCGGCTTCTCTTTGCTCGCCATCATTCTCATCGCCATGACCCTCGTCTTGCTCCACCAAACCGGGAAATCCTCGCCGGAAGAGAAAACCGCTCGCCTCACCACCCCAGGTCCCGCCACCCCCAGGTCCAGGGCGCAGAAAGCCGAAAGCCTGAGTATTCCGTCAGAGCTCTTGCCACTGCCCGGAGTGCCCGCAGGGCCCTACCTCGCGCCCCAGGAAGGGGCGCCAAGCGAAGAGGAGACGGAGGAGGGCCCTCCCACCGCCTCCAGCGAACCCGCCATGGAAGATAGCGGCGGCTCCGCGGTCTCCTATGAGCCGGAGCCGGAAGAAGGCCTGCGGCCGCCTCTCGTTCTTCCTTTCCGCGGATATACTCCGCCCACTGAGCCTCCGACCCGCTTCCTCCCCGGCGGCGGGGTCGTGCTTTACTCTCCTCCGACCGTCACTACTCCGCCGCCTGTCGCCGCCGCCGGCCCTGCCACCCGCGCCTTCCAACCCAATATCCGCACCGCCCGCCAACTCGTCGTCTCCGGCAGATTGGAGGAAGCCAGGGATGTCTATGAGTCAACTCTTGCCTCCCGCTCCTCCGCTTCTCCAAAACTCAGACAAGAACTCGCCACGGTTTATTTCCGCCTCAACCAGCCGGCCAAGGCCGCCACCCAATATTTGAGCGCCTACCGCGCCTACCAGGCGGAATTGCGACACGGCGTTGAAGGTGTTGAAGCCCAGGAAGCAGAGCACGGCCTGGCCACTTGCCGGGCGGGCTTGCGGGCGTTGGGAGTAGAGGCTCACTAAAAATCAGGAGACTCCAGAGTAGCATCATGGCCACCAGTCTCTTCATTCAGCCGGCCGCCCTTCTCAGGCGGGCCGCGCTTTTCTTCTTTGTCATAGCACTCCTCTTCACGGTAGGAGTGCCGCTGAGCGCCCAGCAGACAGAGCAAGTCCCCGCTTCTGAGCCGCCTCCGGCGGCTCAACAAGCACCGGCCGAGCAAGCCCCCTCCCCCCAGCCGCCCCCTGTCAACTGGCTGGTCATTCCGGTCAGGGACCTCAGCGGAGAAGGCCCCTCGGGCATCGAAGAGGCAACAACCCAGGCCTTGACCGACAAACTCGCGGCTTTCGATTCCTGGAAGGCCTCGGTCAATGACTCGCAGGCGGAAGTCGTCAAAAACGCCATTCGGGAAGGAATGATAACCGAAGAGGAGGCCGCCTCTGTGCCCGACCTCGCTTCCGCTCAGAGATTGGGGCTCGTCTGGGGCGCGGACACAGTGCTAATCGGCCTCCTGGTCCGCCGCGATCATTCTATCGTTCTGCTGTTGAATGAGATCGGCACCATAGGCCGCCAGTCCGCCGGACCGGGCAAGGCGCTGGACATCCCTTCTCCACAGGTGGAGGTGACGGAGGGCGCCTCCGTCGAAGACCTGGCCAAGGGATTGACAGAAGGAGTGGTGGAAAGACTCCTGCCTCTGCTGCAGGCGAATCGCGGCCTGTGGGCCAAAGATGCTGAATTCGCCCCCGCCTGGGAAGCGGAAGGCGATGCCTACATGACCGACGGCCGTTACCGAGAAGCCCGCATGGCCTATGCCGCCGCCCTCGCCGTCAACCCTTCCTCCGGGGTCTATCATCGCAAGCAGGCCCAGTCCCTGCTTGCCCAGGGCGATGCGGAAAAAGCCCGCCGCCAATTGGAAGAGGCGCGCGCCCTTCTCCCGAAAGATGGGGAGGTCTTGCTCGCTCTGGGAGAGGTCTTTCTCGCCCTGGGCAATCCCGGGCGCGCCGCGGGCGAGTTCGAAGCCGCCGCCTTCTTCGCCAAAGATGACCTGCGCCCCAAAGAGGGCCTTGCCCGCGCCAACCTGGCAAGGGGAAATATCTCCGCCGCCCTCAAGACCTATGAAGAATTGCTGCGCCAGGCCCCCCAGGACCTTGCTCTTCACCTGGGCTATGGCCAGGCCTTGATAGCCGCCAAACGTCCGGACAAAGCCGCGGCCGAGTTCAACCTCTGCCTCCAACTCGACCCCGAAAATGCCGACGCCAGGCAGGCCCTTGCCGGGCTTCTCTTCCAGCAGGGCAAACGCTCCGAAGCCATCGAGCAGTTGCGTCTCCTGACCGATTCAACTCAGGCGCCCTTAGTATATTCTCTGTCCAGTTATCAGGAACTGATGCGTTCCCTTTCCCAGGAATTCGAGGGCCTCGTCGGCCAATTCGACCAGCGCCTCTCTCAATATTGGGAGGACTCAATCTCTTCAGGGCAATTCACCGAGGCCACAGAGATTCTCAACCAGCGCTCCGATAACCTCGCCCGCCTGATGGAGAGAATTGCTCCCCCCAGCGAATTGGACAGAAGCCATCGCTACTGGGTCCTGGCTGCCGCCCTGCTGAATCATTCCGATTTCGAGGCCTACCGCTATGCCCAAGACGAAGGGCAGGAATACCTGCGAAGAGCCCAACTCTTCCGCCAGGCCGCCAGAGAAGCCGCCGACGAAGCCAGAAACTTCGCCAACCTCACCCCGCCGGCAGGAACCCCCGGCCCCTTCCTCGCCCCGTAGGTAACAACCGCTTCTCTTGGAACGTAAGAAAAAAGAGACTCCTCCTTCGCCTCCGTTGTCTCGCAGGGCAGGCCGCCTCAGACCTCCGGCCATTTCTCTGCCCGGGCCTTTTTCAAGCAAGTGATATAATGACTATGATATGAGACTCCTCCTCCATCTCTGCTGCGGCCCCTGTGCCACCGGCGCGCTGGAGGCCCTGCGGGCTGAATTGCCCGCGGCCGAGATAACCGGCCTCTTCTATAACCCCAATATTCACCCCGAACCCGAATACCAGCGCCGCCGCCAAAGCCTGGCGCGCGCCGCCTCCTCCCTCGATTTACCCATCATCTGGGCGGGCGAAGATTACACCAGGGGAGAAATGGATTATCTCCATCAAGTCGCCTTCCGGGAGGCGGACCGCTGCCGCGTCTGCTATGCCATGCGTCTCGCCCATGCCGCCCGCCAAGCCGCCGCCGCAAATCTCGATGCCTTCTCCACCACCCTTCTCATCAGCCCCTATCAGAACCAGGAGGCCCTTCGACTCATCGGAGAAGCCCTCAGCAAACTCCTCGGCCCCGATTTCCTCTTTCAAGATATGCGGCCCTTCTATCGGCTCAGCCGCCAGCGGGCAAAAGAACTGGGGCTCTACCTCCAAAAATACTGTGGCTGCATCTTCAGCGACCTGGAACGCATCCAGGCAAAGGCGGCAAGAAAAGGAGCAGGAAAGCGCGCGGAGTCTTCGCCGCAAGGAACAAGTATTCTTGAGTCAAGACTCTCGACCATTGACTCTGGACTCAACAGACTGGGTCTGGCGCAAGACCGCGCCAGACCCTTCACCCTTGCCGGCCTCGACCCCGAGGCCACAGCCAAACTCCTCGCCAGCGTGGCACTGCCCGCCGGCCAATCGAAGAAGAACTGGCGTCCCCGGGGAAACGGATGAGAAGTGGCACGGGCATCTTGCCCGTGTGGGAGAAAATGCTGGAAACCTTAGGCAAAACGCTTCTGCTCTTCGGCGCAACGATGCTCTTCTTCGGCGCCCTTCTGTGGGGACTCTCCAAGGCCCTCGGCGGCCGCCTCCTCCCCGGTGACATCGTGATTCACAAGCCCGGCTTCACCTTTTTCTTCCCTGTCGTCTCCTCTCTCCTCGTCAGCCTCCTCCTCACCCTCATCTTCTGGCTCATCGCCTTCCTTCGGCGCTGATTCATCGGGCAGGAGTTCGCCTCCCCTCCAACGAAAAGAGGCCTTCGCGCAAGCCGTGGACCTTGACGAAGCGAGGAGGCCGCTCCGGGAAAGAGGCAAAGATGAAACAACTTCAGATCGTCCCCAAGCCAGGCTTCAATCTCTACGGCGCTTTGGTGGACCGCGAGGTGCAGCACCGCCGCAAGGCCCGGGGCACATTCTATCGAGTAGGAAGAAAAGAGAAAGATCAGGCCCGGTGGGCCCATTCCACCTATCCCGGCTGGGTGAAGATCGCCCGCGGCATGGGAGAGGTCGTCCTCGCAGAGATCCACACCCGCGCCGAACCGGAACTGGAATGGCGGCTCTTCCAGGCCTTCCTCGGCTTCCTCGACCGCCATTTTCGGGAAAACCTCGCCGCCGTGAATATCCAATTCAGTTTGTAGTGGCGCCATTCATGGCGCGGCTGGGCTCCGACTCAGTCGGAGCCGCTTTGGCGGTTCCCGCAAAGCGGGAACTTAGCCACTTGACTCGTGCTTCGTAGCGTAGTGGGGGAGGCTGCTACGCTGCTACGCAGAGTAGCATTTGACGGGCGATGGTTCGACAGGCTCACCCTTCGGTTGCCCCTCGACTTCGCTCGAGGTAAACACTCAGGGTGACCCTGAGCGAAAGTCGAATGGGTCACCCTCCCGAGCAACGTCGAGGGAGGAATCGCCCTACTACGAACAATTCACCGTAAGACTTCACCAGCGGCGGCTTCCTCCCTCAGCAGGTTTCAACTGCTCCACCTCCATCCGGGCAGGAACGGGGCACCCGCTCGCCGAAGAACTCTCCCGTGCTCGCTCACATTGACAGTTGCGCCATCCTGGGAATTGACGCCCACCTCGTGCGCGTCGAGGCCGACGTGGGCGGCGGCAATCCGCACTTCACCGTCGTCGGCCTGCCCGATGAGGCGGTAAGAGAATCCAAAGACCGCGTCGCCTCCGCCATGCGCAACTCCCAGTTCTATTTCCCCCTCCACCGCATCACGGTCAACCTCGCCCCCGCCGACGTTCGCAAGGAAGGTCCCTCCTTCGATCTGCCCATCGCCCTCTGCCTCCTCGCGGCAACTGAGCAATTCGTCTCCACCGACATGGCCGATTTCGCCGCCGTGGGCGAACTCGCCCTCGACGGCTCCGTGAGGGCCGTCGCCGGCGTCCTTCCCATCGCCCTGGGAGCAAAAGCCGCTGCCAAGAAGCGGCTTATCCTTCCCGCGGAAAACGCCCTGGAAGCAACCGTAGTTGAGGGGCTGGAGATCTATCCGGTCAAAACTCTCTGGGAAGCGGCCGAGGTTGTCTCCAATCCCTCCGCCCGAAAGGCGGCTTCCACCACCGCCTCAAAATGGAATCTCGACCAGCCCGACTATGGCCTGGATTTCTCCGAAGTGAAAGGCCAGGCCCACGTAAAGCGCGCTCTGGAAGTCGCCGCCGCGGGCGGCCACAATCTCTTGATGGCGGGCCCTCCCGGAGCAGGCAAAACCATGCTGGCGACGCGCCTCCCCACAATTTTGCCTCCCCTCTCCCTTGAAGAAGCCCTGGAAGTGAGCAAGGTCTATTCTATCTGCGGAAGACTGCCCAAAGACACCGCGCTCATCACCACCCGCCCCTTCCGCGCGCCCCATCACACCATCTCCACTCCCGGTCTTGCCGGAGGCGGAACAATCCCCCGCCCCGGCGAAATCAGCCTCGCCCATCACGGTGTGCTTTTCCTGGACGAATTGCCGGAGTTCAATCGTGACGCCCTGGAAGTCCTTCGCCAGCCCATGGAAGATGGAAAGGTCAACATAACCCGCGCCGCGGGTTCCATGACCTATCCCGCCCGCCTAATGCTGGTGGCCGCCATGAATCCCTGCCCCTGCGGCTTTTTCATGGATTCCACCCGCCCCTGCAAATGCACCCACGGCGCCATCCAGCGCTATCTGCATCGCGTCTCCGGCCCCCTCCTCGACCGCGTGGACATCCACATCGAAGTCCCTCGTCTGACGCAGGATGAACTCCTCTCCGCCAACAATGAGGAGAGTTCCGCCTCCATTCGCGGCCGTGTCCACCGCGCCCGCGAAATCCAGAGCCGCCGCTTCGCCGGAACCTCGCTCTTTTGCAATGCCCACATGAACCCGCGCCAACTCCGCCAATTCTGTCCGCTCTCCGAGCCGGTGCAGCGCTTTCTCCGCGGTCTCGTAGAATCCCTGGGCCTCTCCGCCCGCGCCTTCGACCGCATCCTCAAACTCTCCCGCACCATCGCTGATTTGGAAGGCGCCGACCAAATCACCACCTCCCACATCGCCGAAGCCGCCCAATACCGCAGCCTTGACAGAAAGTTGTGGGGATAAGAGAATCGTCTCGTCATGGAACCATTCGCCGCAAAGACGCAGCCTGCTTCGCCGAGGCTTCGCAGCCCATGGAGAGCGCAGAGAAACTGCTTGCCCTCCGAAGCTTCAGCGAAGGAGGGTAGGGCGGGGGCTCTCTGCTTCGCGAGCCTGCGTAGCGCTTGCTACTCTGCGAAGTAGAACTTCGCTACGAAGCACGAGTCGCAGAGCAGGCCGCCCCCCGCCGAAACCCCTTGCCAAAATGACCGAGAGTGAGGACACCACTGGGATGACCATCCGCCCCGCGACCCAAAGCGATGCCGCGCCTATCGCCGCGCTCTCAGGGCAACTCGGCTATCTCGCCACCACGGAGGAGATGGCCCTTCGGCTCAGCCGAATCCAACCAGCTGATAATCATGCAGTATTTGTGGCTGAATTGCCGGGTGCACAGATCGTCGGCTGGGTGCATGTCTTTTTCGGGTATCTGCTCGTGCAGGAGTTGCGGGCGGAAATCGGCGGACTTGTCGTGGATGAGAGACATCGCCACAGCGGCATCGGTCGGGCCCTGATGCGGCAGGCCGAAGCATGGGCACGCTCAAGGGGCTGCAGAGCAATCGTCGTCCGTTCCAGCATCACCCGCGAGGAGGCCCACGCTTTCTACCAGAAGACAGGGTACGAAAAAGTCAGAACTCAACACGTCTTTGTCAAAGACCTCGGTTAATGAATGGTAGCCGCAGACTTCAGTCTGCGAAGGCTGTTCGCTTTACCGTTTCCTTCCGCGCCATTACAATGGGATAGGTCTTAGCATGCGCAGATGAGAATAGGACAATCTGATTTCACCCGCCACAACCAAATGGTCGCCAAACTCTGGCGTGACTTCGACGCTGGCAAACCCGAACGCCTCCCCGCCATCTTCAACATCGGCACCCGCTTCTATCTGCTGACCCCGGCGCTCAATCCTCAGGGCTATTCCTTCAAGCAATATTTTGAGGGCCCGGCGATCCAATGGGAAGTTCAACTCTCCCTCAGGAAATGGATTCGCGACAATGTCCCCCAAGACCAAGAGCGCGGCCTGCCGGAGGAATGGCCCGGCCTCGCCCCGGATTTTCAAAATGTCTATGAAGCCGCCTGGCTCGGCTGCAAAATCGAATACCCCGAGGGGGAAGTTCCCGCCACCCGGCCGCGCCTCAAAAATAAGAGCGAACTCGCCTCAATGAACCTCCCCCATCCCTTGAAAGACGGCCTGCAAGCCCGCGCGGTCGAATTCTTCCAATATCTTGAGGAACGCCGCGCCCGCGAGGACTTCGCCGGCCGGCCCGTCGGCCGCTCCTTGCTCTCGGCCGTCGGAACAGATGGGCCTTTCACCGTCGCCTGCAACCTCCGCGGCGCCACAGACCTATGCCTTGACCTCTATGAAGACCCGAAATTCGCCCGCGAATTGCTGGCCTTCATCACCGAGGCCATCATTCTTCGCGTGAAGACCATTATGGAATTCAACAAGACCGAATACCCCCAGCAAGGCTGGTGGTTCGCGGATGATTGCATTGAATTGCTTTCAGAAAAGCAATACCGCGAATTTATCCTTCCCTGCCATCAGCGCCTCCTCTCCGTATTTTCCAAAGGAGGCCCGAACTCGATCCACATCTGCGGAAGTGTCCAGCATCTCTTGGCCGCGCTTCAGAAGGAACTCAACATTCAGGACTTCGAACTCGGCTTCCCCGTGGATTTGGGCATTGCGCGTAAAATGCTGGGGCCGGCTGCCATTCTGCGCGGCAATCTTCATCCACAGATTCTGCGCGATGGGCCGATTTCGCTCATCAAAGAAAAGACCGCGGAGATATTATGCAGCGGGGTCAAAGCAGGCCGCCGCTACATCTTCTGCGAAGGCAACAACGTGGCGCCAAACACGCCATTAGAGCACCTCGCCGCCGCCTACGAAACCGCCCTCGCCCTGGGGAGATACTAAGTTGAGTTCTTCACCGCAGAGCCTCCTTCGCCATCCTGCTTCGCCGAAGCTTCGCAGGACAAGCGGCTACGGAGCCCAAGGACGCAGAGAGCGCAGAGAAACTGCTTGCCCTCCGAAGTCCGCCAAGAGAGTTCGGCGGACGAAGGAGGGTAGGGCGGGGGCTCCGCTTGCCCTGAGCCCGGTCGAAGGTACCCCCGCCGCATCAATTGAAGTTCGCAGGGCAGGACCTCGTGTCCCGCCAATCGCAGGGCCTTATGACCGCGACTCCCTTCAGCGCCCCCGCGAACCTTCCATCACCACTCTCGACCACATCCCAATAAAGGAATCTGGCGAGCCGTTGGTGCCTCTGGGCGGAATCTCAACTCGCATCCGGCTCAAATGTCCCATTCCCTGGGCGCGCAAGACCGCCGCCGAGATGCTGGCCGAGGCCGCCGCGCATCTGCCGGAAGGAATCTTCCTGGTGGTGGGCACGGCCTTGCGCTCTCTCAAGATGCAGGCGAAGAGTTACCGCCGCTATTCGCGCATTCTGCGCCGCCGCCATCCCGACTGGCCCCCCGGCGTCCTGCGAAGAGAGGCGAATCGCTTCCTCCATCCGCCCGATTCCATCTCACCGCCAGGTCATTGCACCGGCGGCGCCTTTGACGTGGTTCTCGCCTATGCCAACGGTCGCCAGGTGGACACATTCTCCTCCACCATTCCCGAAGCCAGAACCTGGGCGACCTTCTATCCCCATTTGACCCCAAAGGCGCGCGCCAACCGCGCCTTGCTCTACACGGTGATGATTGAGGCCGGTTTCACCAACTGCTATGAGGAGTGGTGGCACTACTCTTACGGCGATACCGGCTGGGCGGCCCGCGCCGGCAAGCCCTGCGCCATCTACGGCCTTCCGACCGACCTCTCTCCGACCCTTCTCCAATCCATCGCCCGCGCCGAGAGAAAACCTCCCCGCCGCTTCCGGCTGTGAGCCGCCGAACGAGAAGACCTAATGGGCAGGAGCCGCGCCTCCTGCCCCTGCTTGCCCGCCATAGCCTTGCTCCTGCGTAGCCCCGGCGAAGCAGGATGGCGACGGCGGGTAGGGCGGGGCTGTTTAGCCCCATTGTCATCGCGAAAAGTGCGTCCACCCCAGTCTTTTCAGAAGGGACATTCAGCCAGGGATTGGAAGGAATCGCTATCTGGGCATAGAAAATCCTCTTCAGGAATCTGAAGGTCCGCCTTTGAGCAAGAAGGAGATGATAATGGCATCCTCAGAACCACCGGAAGGAGTTCAGCCTCCGGTGAGAACACTGAAACCGCATCGTGGAACCGCAGTGCTGGTACTGGGGATTCTAGCGCTGGTGACTCTAGGGTGTTATGGGATTCCCGGACTCGTCCTTGGAATCATCGCCTGGGTCATGGGCAACACTGACTTGAGAGAGATGAATCAAGGAATCAAAGACCTATCCGGCCGCGGCCTGGTAGTCGCCGGACGAATCTGTGCGATAATCGCCACGGGGCTGATTGCGGCAATTCTGACAATAATACTTATCATAGCCTCTTATTATTACATTCGCCCCGGCGGGGTCAGCCGAATGAGTTATCCGCAAAGGATGGAGCAAAGAGCCAGGCAACTGCGATATGCCAACGAGAGAGAGATGTGGGAGCATGGCGGACCTTGGCAGCAGAAAAAGGGGCCAGAGCAAGAGCAAGGTGGCGGCCCTGAGCAACAACAGCCCCCTGAAAGACAGCGAGAAGAGCCCGGGCATTAGTCCGTAGGGCAGGAGCGGGAGGCTCCTGCCACCCTGCCCTCGCCCTTGACTGATACGACAAGAGAGAAGGCTTTTTCAACCTCTTCCGCTTCGCCTTCGAGGGAGAGCACTACCGCCCCTTCGGAACCGCAAATCCCGCCGGAGGCCGCGTGCCAGACCCCTACATCGGCCAACATCTTCAGAGCCTGAATCTCGGTGACCACCTTTGCCGCAGGAAGTGGCACCAGCCCACAGGGGAGGCCCGTCACTCGATCGAACCGGCCTATCCCCATGTGCCCGGCGGCCTCCATCACTGAAGGGACGAGTTTCTCCAGCCCCACAGGAACAATGAGATGACAGCCCCGGGCGCTCAAAATCCCCAGGGACGCGCCCACCGTCCCGCCCTCCGGGCTGCCCACCAGAACTCCGGCGATCCCTTGGCGGTCAACCGCATTCGCCCCCTTCATGAAGACATCTTCGGCCTCGAACTCTCGCAGGACTTCCTGCCAGGGGGTATCCACCCGCTTGCCCTTGACGCAAACGAAAAGCAAGAGCCGCTCCTTGCCATCGGTTACCCCGAGTCTCCCCTCTGCCACGATTCCGGCCGCATATCGCACCTTTGGCACTTCCATCCCCAGAAGTTCTTCGGCCACAAACGCATTTGTCGTGCCATTGGCGATAATCAGCCGGCCGCGCTCAAAGGCCTTTCTTACCACAGGCATAGCCGCCACGCCCTTGGCGATAAGGCGTTTGCTCTCTGCCGGGGTAAGAACCACAAGGGCGCAAGAAGGGGCCATCTTCATCTCCTCAAATAGAGAAGTGGTGAAAAAGACAAAAAAACGGCCCTATGCGGGCCGCTCTGCCAAGACGCGTGCCGCGCCCTCCATCGGATCACAGCGAGATCGTCGCCATGAGGACGTGGGCGATGTCGCGATACATCAAATCATAGAGTTGGCCGTGCTGGGCAAGCGTCAGGCGGGAGGAATCGAAATAACAGACCCGGCCCAGATGGGTGGTGCCATCTTTGAGCCGGACAATCACATTCAGAGGCGCAACCTTCCGCCAACGGCTTTCCAGCCGCCCCTGCAACAATACTTCTGCATCTGCGCTGTGATCATATATCAGCGTCGGAGGAGGAGAAGGCCTGAGCATCTCTGCCACCTCTCGTTGCTGCGACCACAACCTGCGGCAGCCACAAGGGATAGAGCTTAGGAAACCTAATTAATCCGAGTTCGGGCCGCCGAGCCTTCTGCTCCGACTTTCGCGCAGTCCACCCCTCCGCTTTTCGAGTCGGGTACATTATAGCACGGCCTGGAGGCTTTGCCAAGCCCCTGATTAGCTCACGGTTACCCAGTTTTGGTCCCACGCTCATTCTGCGGGAGCAAGCTCCCGCAGTACAAAGCGGTGGCAAGCAGGCTGTTGCAAAACTCTCCTCACGATATCGCTAAGATAGGAAACATACGCTTGTTTGGCGAATAAGCAGCAGCAGAGGAAGCCCGATGTCGTACTTCATGCCGATGCCAATG
>Ga0299915_10001384_pt1 | contig 18000 bp, 19 predicted proteins | sample RVTome_13_FD_200263 | JGI IMG/M metagenome (GOLD analysis project Ga0299915, IMG submission 200263) | Soil microbial communities from uranium-contaminated site in the Upper Colorado River Basin, Wyoming, United States - RVT92D227 (version 2) ... | reverse complement strand
AGGATGCCCTCGATTGCCGGCGTGTCGTCCGCCCCCGCACTCTCGACGATCACGCCTTCTGGCGAGCGCTGCGTTCCGTGTGCAGGACCGCCCGGTTTGCGCCCCACGATCCGGGCGCTCCACACCCTGCCGACCACGGCGCCCTTCAACTCGGCGAGGAAGCTCTCCAGACGCTCCCCACCGTCCAGCCGCTCCAGGGTCTCGCGGAAGAACGCCCCGAGCGCGTCTTCGCCGTAGGCGATGCGCGTGGTCACGGCGACGTCCACGAGGCCCGCCTCTCGCATCGCGGCCAGGTACTCCGACTCGCGGATCGCCCCCGCAACGCAGGCGACGTAAAGCTCCGGGTCGTTCCTGAGCGAGGCGGGGAGCTCGGGAACGTCGTCGGCATAGACGATGTCCGAGATCGCGACCCGTCCCCCGGGCTTCAGCACTCGAGCCACCTCGCGGAAGACCGTTTTCTTGTCCGGGGCGAGGTTGATCACGCAGTTCGAGATCACCCAGTCCGCGGTCGCGTCGGCCACCGGCATCGCGTCCGCCTCCCCGAGGCGGAACTCGACGTTGGTGACCCCGGCCTCGCGTGCGTTCTCTTTCGCCTTCTCGATCATCGCCGGGGTCATGTCGAGACCGATCACCTGGCCCGCCGGGCCCACCCTGCGGGCTGCGATCAGGCAGTCGATCCCCGCGCCCGACCCGATGTCGAGCACCACCTCACCCGCCTCGACATCGCTGAAGGCGGCCGGGTTGCCGCAGCCGAACGAGTTGGCCACCGCTCCGGTGGGCAGACCCGCGAGCTCCGCCCTCGTGTACCCGAGGGCGCTCGGGCTTCCGCAGCCGCACTCGCCCGCCGGCGCAGCCGTCGCCGGTCCGCAGCAGGAGCCGCTGCCGACCCTCGCGGTGTACCCCAGCCTGACAGCTTCCTTGATCTCTTTATCCGTCAGTTGTCTCGGCACAGCAGGTCCCTCCTTGGTGTGGCGTTGCGCCTCGCCACTCGTCCACGGCCCGCGACAGCTCCTCGAGCGCGTGGATCACCGACTCCCGGTGTTCGGCCGGGACCTTGGCCAGGATTGCCGTCTCACCCTCGAGCAGCTCGGCGGAGATTCTCCCCAGCAGCTCGCGCCCCTTGGGGGTGGGCTCCACGCAGCACACCCGCCGGTCCTCCACGTTCTCCCCCCGTTGCGCGAGGCCGCGCGCCACCAACTGGTCCACCACGCGGGTCATCGTGCTCACCGAGAGGTGCATCTGCGATGCCAGTGCGCCCATCGCGAGCTCGCCGGCCTGGCCAAGCACCTCCAGCGCGTGACACTGCGAGACCGAGATCCCGAAGCAGCAGATTTCGGTGCGGTCGCGGAACTGATACCTGCGCACCAGCTCCGTCACCGCCCGGTGCAGGCGCTGGGCCTGGCGGGTGGTTTGGGAGGACGAATTTGTGGCTGCGGATATTTGCATTTTACAAATATAGAGCCCCTGCGGCCCCCTGTCAAGGGATCTCGAGGCCTACCCCCCCGAGCGGCGAAAACCTCAGAACCGTTTCGCGATCTCGGGCACTAAACGGGCCCGGATGTCGTCGCGGACGGTCCGGTAGACGGCCAGGCGCTCATCTTCGGTCCCCGTGGCGAGCACAGGGTCTGGAAAGGAAACGTGGATCTGCTCCGCCGCGCTCGGGAAGAGCGGGCAACTCTCCCGGGCTGAGTCGCACACCGTCACCACCAGGTCCCACCGCTTGTCCAGGAACGGTGCCCAGTGCTTGGGGCTCGCCTTCGAGATGTCCACCCCGACCTCCGCCATCACCCGCACCGCGAGTGGGGCCACCGAGCCGGCCGGGTGCGTTCCGGCGCTCTCGACCTCCCAGCGGTCGCCGAGGTCGTGCCGCACCCACGCCTCCGCCATCTGCGAGCGGCATGAGTTTCCCGTGCACACGATCAGGACCCGCTTCTTGGTCATTGTTTTCATTGTCGCCCCCCACGCCGCACCCCTTGACAACACCCGACAATGATACGATATTTCGCAATGTGACGAAATGAGTACGCCGACCCTCGCCCCCCTGGTTGACACCTACAAGGCCCTGGCCCACCCGGCCCGGCTCCGCATCCTCGCGATGCTGCGGGGCGGCGAACTGTGTGTCTGCCAGGTCACCGCCGTCCTCGGCCTCGCGGCCTCGACGGTTTCCGCCCACCTCGCCGAGCTACGGCGCGCGGGCCTCGTCGACGAGCAGAAGGAGGGGCGGTGGGTGCGCTACCGCCTCCGCGAGGCCGCCGGCGACCTGGGCCCCCTGTGGCCAAGGCTCGACGCGGACCCGCAGGCACGGGCGGATGCCGCGCTGCTCGCCCGGCTGCGCCGGGTTCCCCTGCAGACACTGTGCAGGGCCGACCTCGACCTGTCCCGGCTCGGGATCCGCCCACCGCGGCGGGCACGGAACGGGCAGGAGGGTGCATGAGCGAGACCACCAAGACGATGAACGTTTTCGAGCGCTACCTCTCGCTCTGGGTCGCGCTGTGCATGGTGGTGGGCGTCCTGCTCGGCAAGGCACTGCCTGGCCTGACGGGCGCACTGCGCGGGATGGAGTTCGGCTCGGGCTCGCACATCAACATCCCGATCGCGGTGCTGATCTGGCTGATGATCTACCCGATGATGCTCAAGATCGACTTCGCGTCAATCGCGCGCGTCGGCCAGCGGCCTCGCGGCCTCGTCGTCACCCTGGTCGTCAACTGGCTCGTCAAACCGTTCTCGATGGCGTTCTTCGGCTGGCTGTTCTTCAGTCACCTGTTTCTGCCGCTGATCGGCCGGGAGTTGGCGAGCCAGTACATCGCCGGTGTGATCATCCTCGCCGCGGCCCCCTGCACCGCGATGGTCTTCGTCTGGTCGTACCTCTCGGACGGCGACCCCGCGTACACGCTCGTGCAGGTCTCCGTCAACGATCTGATCATGCTGGTGGCGTTCGCCCCGATCGTCAAGCTACTCGTGTCCGGGGCCACCGATCTCGAGGTGCCATTCAAGATTCTGCTGTACTCGGTGATGATCTTCGTGGTGATCCCGCTCGGAGCCGGCTCGCTGAGTCGTCACCTGCTCATCAGGCGCAAGGGGCACGAGTGGTTCAATCGACGGTTCCTGGCGTTCTTCCACCCGGTGACGGTGCTCGCGTTGCTTGCGACCCTCGTGCTGATCTTTGCATTCCAGGCGGAGAACATCACGACTCGCTGGTTCCACGTGCTCCTGATTGCGATCCCGATCCTGATCCAGGTCTACTTCAACGCGTCGCTGACCTACGGCTTGATGAAACTCTTCAAGGTTGAATACGCGGTGGCCGCCCCGGGCGCGCTGATCGGCGCGTCGAACTTCTTCGAGCTGGCGGTCGCGACCGCGATTGCGCTTTACGGCGCCGGCTCCGGCGCGGCTCTGGCGACTGTCGTCGGTGTGCTCGTCGAGGTCCCGGTGATGCTTTCCGTGTGCCGGGTGTGCCTGGCCACCAAGAACTGGTTTTCGCCCCCTGCGACCGCATAGGAAAGGGATGACTCTGAGCGCCTTGCCCACCGCATTACACGCCGACGCACGCGTGGGTAAGGTTGTCTTTCGCCTTTAGAGGGAGCAGACATGAAGCGAAAAACGACGATCCTCGTTGCAATGGGCGCGCTGGTCTTTGCGGGCAGCGCCTTGCTCTCGGCATCCCCGGTCGAAAAACCAGCGATCCTCCCGCTTTCTCCTGATTTACTCAAGGCAGCGATCGGCGGCGGTACTTGGCTCATCGTCGAGTTCGGGGGTGAGCACTGCATCCCGTGCATGCAGATGCAGCCGGTTCTTCAGGACCTGCAGGTGGCGCTCGGGAAAAAGGCTCGCCTGCACAACTTCTGGATTCAACAGCACCCCGACGTGGCCAGAGCGCACCGCATCATGGTGATGCCCACCCAGGTCATCTTCAACCCGAAAGGCGAAGAGGTGTTCCGTCACATGGGGTACTTCCCGCCTGAGGAGTTCCACGCCACACTCCAAAAACTCGGCCTCTTCTGATGGAGTCACTTCTCCAGTCGCTCGCGCAAAGCGCCGCCGCAGCTCCACCGCTGGTGATGCTGTTGCTTGTGTTCCTTGGTGGTGTCATCTCATCGGCGAGCCCCTGCGTGTTGGCGGCGGTGCCGCTCGTGATCGCGACGGTGGGTGGCGGCGCGACGACGCGAGGTCGGGCTCTCACCCTCTCCCTTGCCTTCGTCGCTGGCCTGGCACTGTGCTTCACGGCACTGGGGGCGGTCGCCGCGCTGACGGGCACGTTGATCGGAGACGTGAGCTGGCTGTGGAAGGCACTCCTTGCGGTCGTCCTGATCGCGATGGGTTTACACCTTTCCGGCCTCGTGCAACTCCCGCTCCCCCAGCTCGACGGGAGGCGCTTCCGCGGCGCGGGGCTCGCGGGAGTGTTTGGCCTGGGTGCCCTCACTGGCACGCTTTCGTCTCCGTGCGCCACGCCCATCCTGGTCGTAGTTCTGTCGCTCGTGGCCTTCGAGCGCAAGGTGCTGTGGGGAACGACGCTGCTCGCCGCCTACTCCCTGGGACACGTCGTGCTGCTCCTTGCGGCGGGCACCGCCTCGGGCTTCGCCGCTGCGTACCTGGGCAGCCGTGCGGCGGTGTGGGCCAACCGGGTGCATCAGGTGTTTGGTGTGATCCTGGCGGCCGTGGGCGCGGCCATTCTTGTCTGGCTCGTGCGCCTCGCCCTGGCCTGAAGACACGAGCTCTGAAAGGAGAGCATGCGCATGAGTGACACCCCGAAAACCATCGAAATCCTCGGACCCGGATGCTCGCGCTGCAAGGAGACGTTCCGTGTCGTGCAGCACGTCGTCGAGAGCGCCGGGCTTTCCTGCCAGGTGATCAAGAACGAGTCGATCAATCGCATGGTCGAGTTGGGGCTGATGGCCTCGCCCGGCGTCGCCTTCGACGGCAGGGTAGTGATCTCCGGCCACATCCCCAAGACCGAGGAGGTCAAACAGCTGCTCGGGATCGCATGAGCGAACGTGCTGTAGACGGGCGCCCCGACCCCAGCCGATTCGGAGAAACCGTGAGAGAACGCACCAAACTGCTGATCTTGGTCGGCGTCTTCCTAGCCGCCTACTTCTTGCCGATCCAGCACCCCCGCGTGCAGGGGGCGTTCCTGGAGGGGTTGTACCTCCTCAAGGACTACGCCCGGCAGCACGTGCTGCTCTGCCTGGTGCCGGCGTTCTTCGTCGCCGGCGCGATCAGCCACTTCGTCCGTCAGGGCGCGGTGATGCGTTACCTGGGCGCCTCCGCACCGCGCCCGGTGGCGTACGGTGTCTCCTCGGTGTCCGGGGCGGTGCTCGCGGTGTGCTCGTGCACGGTGCTGCCGCTTTTCGCCGGCATCTACAAGCGTGGCGCGGGGCTCGGGCCGGCGATCGCCTTTCTCTACTCCGGACCGGCGATCAACGTGCTGGCCATGATCCTGACCGCCCGGGTCCTCGGCCTGCGGATCGGCATCGCGCGGGCCGTCGGTGCCGTGGCGTTTGCCGCCATCATCGGGCTCATCATGGCTGCGCTGTTCCGCAAGGAGGACGAAGCGCGCCTGGCCAACGGTCCCGACCCGTTCGCCCTGGCCGCCGAAGGCGAGACCCCGCGCCGGACCGGCTGGCAGGACGCAACCTTCCTGGCGACGATGATCGCGATCCTGGTCTTCGCCAACTGGGGCGCGCCGAACCGCGCCGTCGGGGTGTTCGCCGCGATCTACCAGGTGCACTGGTACCTGACCGTGGCGCTCCTCGTGGCCCTCGGCTGGATGATCGTCCGCTGGTTCGACCGCGAGGAGCTGTCGGGCTGGATGCAGGCCACGTGGAACTTCGCCAAGCAGATCACACCCCTCCTGCTCGGCGGCATTCTGGTGTCGGGCTGGCTGATGGGCCGTCCCGGTCTCGACGCCGGCCTGATCCCGTCGTCGTGGGTCGCCTCCTCGGTGGGCGGCAACTCGCTGCTCGCCAACTTCGCCTCCAGCGTGGTCGGCGCGTTCATGTACTTCGCGACGCTCACCGAGGTACCGATCCTGCAGACCCTGCTCGGCTCCGGCATGGGCCAGGGGCCGGCTCTCGCGCTGCTCCTCGCTGGCCCGGCGCTGTCACTACCTAGCATGCTGGTGATCAACTCCTACCTCGGGCCGAGGAAGACCGTCACCTACATCGCCCTCGTCATCGTGATGGCGACCGTGACGGGCCTGGGCTTCGGCGCCCTGGCAGGCTAGCGGAGGGGAATAAGACTGGGTAGTAACCCCGCGGTGCCCACGCACCGCAACGTCTTGTGGAGGCGCCACGCCCTCTTGCACCCCCCGGCCTCGAGCCTTTACAGTTGGCATCAACATACCAGTCGCACGGCGACGAGGGGGGTCTTATGACGCGGCAATGGATTGCATGTGCAGTGCTCGCTCTGGCGGCGGTTCCCGCGGCGGCGATGGAGCTCGTCGGGGTCACGCTGCCGGACACGACGACCGTCAACGGCAGCAGTTTGAAGCTCAACGGCATGGGGGTGCGCACCAAGACGATGCTCAGGGTCAAGGTGTACGCTGCCGGTCTCTACCTCGCGACCCCCAGCCGCGATGCGGCCGGAATCATCGCCGCCGACGAGCCCAAGCAGGTCGTGATGCACTTCCTCTACAAGAAGGTCGAGAAGGACAAGCTCACCGAGGCGTGGCGGGAGGGGTTCGCGAACAACTCCGCGGCCGCGTTGCCGGTCCTCAAGGCGCGTCTCGACGAGTTCTGCGCCCTGTGGCCCGACATGGCGAGCGGCGAGCGGGCGGTGATCACGTACACCCCCGGCACCGGCACGAGACTGGAGCTAAACGGCAAGGAGGTCGGCGTGATCCCGGGTAAGGACTTCGCCGACGCGTTGTTCGCCGTCTGGCTCGGGTCCAAGCCCGCGGACACCGGTCTGAAGGAAGGCATCCTCGGCAAGTAGGGACCCGCTCGGCGGCCGAGGCGCTCGCCGGCCCGCGAGGCTCACGCCTTCTTCTTGAACTGCTCCTTCGGAGCCTTGCACTTTGGGCAGGCGGCGGGACGACACCGGCCCTCCACGACCGTCTTGCACTTTGCGCACACCCATTTCGGCATCGTTGTTCCCTCCCTGATGACCGTCGCAGCCGGCCTTCAAGGGAGGATATGCGGCGCACGGGTACACTGCAACCGTGGCGTGGGCGCTTGGCACCCTCGGTGCATTGATCCTGTACCAGCTCTTCGTGCTTGTGCTGACCACCGTGTTGTGGCGCAATCCCAGGGTTCCTTCAAGGCGGACGCCAGAGAGCCTGGGCGTCCCGTTCTCGGAGCTGCGCTTCCCCACCGCCAACGGGCGGACGCTGCACGGGTGGTGGATCCCCTGCGATGAGACGCGGCGGCCAGTAGTGATCTTGGTCCACGGGTGGGGGCGCAACGCCGAGCGGATGCTGCCGTACATCGCCATCCTCCGCCCGATGGGGTACCACCTCCTGGCGTTCGACGCCCGTCACCACGGCGCCTCGGATCGGGACGGTCACGCTTCGATGAAAAAGTTCTCCGAGGACATCCGAGCGGCACTCGACGTGCTCGCGGTTCGGCCCGAGGTGGACGTCGAGCGCGTCGGCGTTCTCGGCCTTTCCGTTGGCGGTGGCGCCGCCATCCACGCCGCGGCCCACGATGCGCGGCTGCGCGCTGTTGTGACCGTGGGCGCCTTCGCCCACCCGGGCGAGGCCATGCTCGAGATGGGCTTCGGCAGGATCTGGCTGGCGCCGGCCATGCCCTTGGCATTCCGATTCATGGAGTGGCGAGTCGGTGCGAGGTTCGACGACCTCGCCCCCGAGCGGCAGATCGCCCGCCTGTCGGGGCGGGTGCTGCTCATCCACGGCGAGCGGGACACCGTGGTGCCGGCGAGCAACGCCCACCGTCTGGCCCGCGCGGCGCCGGGCCACACCGACCTCTGGCTGCTGCCGGGCCGGGGACACTCCGACGTGCACCTCGAGCCCACCTTGCCGGCACGCCTGGAGAATTTCCTCGCGTCCTCGCTGGCGTAACAGGAACCGTCCCTGCGGCCGCGGAGCCGCGAGGGCTGATGTTCACCAGGACGAGGAGCTACGAGCAGCCCTGGACGGTTCCGCAGTTGCCGCACTTGTAGCAGGAACCGCTGCGCACCATCATCATGCCGCAGGTCGGGCACGGCGGCGCGTCCGCCTGGTTGACGAACAGCTGAGCCCCTTCCGAGAGCTCGAGCCCTGGCAGCGAGGGCTGCCGGGGCGCTGGCTGCGCCGGCGTCCTGCTCTCGTCGCTGGGTAGCGGCTGAACGCCGACTGCCGCCTGCTCCTCCGGAGGGAGGAACTTCGCAGCCAGCCAGCGGAAGATGTAGTCGATGATCGACTTCGCATAGGGAATCTGGGGGTTGTTCGTCCACCCGGCCGGCTCGAAGCGCACGTGCGAGAACTTGTTGACCAGGAACTCCAGCGGCACGCCGTACTGCAACGTCAGCGAGATTGCCGTGGCAAAGGCGTCCATCACGCCCGACAGCGTCGAGCCTTCCTTGGCCATCGTGATGAACAGCTCGCCCGGCTTCCCGTCCTCGTAGAGCCCGACGGTGACGTACCCCTCTTGCCCCTCGACCGAGAACTTGTGGGTCATCGCCACCCGTTCGTCGGGAAGCTTGCGCCGCACCGGCTGGAACGCCGCCACCCCGGTCTCGCCCGCGGCGGCAAGCGGCTGCGAGCCCTTGCAGTTGTCCCTGTAGACCGCCACTGCCTTGAGGCCTAGCTTCCACGCCTCGATGTAGAGCTTCTCGATCTCCTCCGGGGTCGTGTCCTCCGGGACGTTGACGGTCTTGGAGATCGCCCCGGAGAGGAACGGCTGCACGGTGCCCATCATCCGGAGATGCCCGAGCGCGGAGATGAAGCGGGTGCCCGAGATCGCCTTGAAGGCGCAGTCGAAAACCGGGAGGTGTTCGTCCTTGAGCCCCGGGGCGCCCTCGATCGTGCCGGTGGACTCCAGATACTTAAGGATTACGGTGCGGCTCTCCTCGTCGTAGCCAAGCTTGGCAAGGGCCCGCGGCACCGTCTGGTTGACGATCTTCAGCGTCCCGCCGCCGACCAGGCGCTTGACCTTCACGAGCGCGAGGTCCGGCTCGATGCCGGTCGTGTCGCAGTCCATCATGAAACCGATAGTTCCCGTCGGTGCCAGCACCGTGACCTGCGAATTGCGGTAGCCGAACTGCCTGCCGTGGTCGAGCGCCGTGTCCCACGAGTCGGTGGCCGCGCGTCGCAGCTCAAGCGGCACGCCGCGCGTTGGAACGCGGTGCGCCGCGTCGCGGTGCATCGCGATCACCTCGAGCATCGGCTCACGGTTGACCGCGTACCCGGGGAATGGCCCGAGTGCCTCGGCGATGCGCGCCGACTGAAGGTAGGCTTCCCCGCACATCAGCGAGGTGATGGCGGCCGTGTACGCCCGCCCCTCCGGCGAGTCGTAGGGGATGCCCTCGGCCATGAGAAGTGCGCCCAAGTTTGCATAGCCGAGCCCGAGCGGACGGTAGTCGTGCGAGTTCGCCGCAATCCTAGGCGTTGGGTAGCTGCTGAAGTCGACCAGAATCTCCTGCGCCAGGATCGTGACGTCGACCGCGTGCCGCAGGGCCTCGGCGAGGAAGTTCCCCTTCTCGTCCACGAACCGCATGAGGTTCAACGACGCCAGGTTGCACGCGGAGTCGTCGAGGAACATGTACTCCGAGCAGGGGTTTGAGGCGTTGATTCGACCGCTGTTCTTGCAGGTGTGCCAGCGGTTGACGGTGGTGTCGTACTGCAGCCCCGGGTCGCCGCAAATCCATGCCGCCTCGGCAATCATGCGCATCAGCTCGCGCGCCCGGTATCGCCCCATCACGTCTCCCGTGGTGACCGCACGGGTTTCCCACCACCCGTCATCCTCCAGAGCACGCATGAACTCGTCGGTTACCCGCACCGAGTGGTTCGCGTTCTGGTACTGGATCGAGTCGTAGGCGCCGCCTTCCTGGTCGAAGCTGGCCGGGTAGCCCGCCGAGATCAGGGCGTGTGCCTTCTTCTCCTCCTGCGCCTTACACCGGATGAACTGGGCAACGTCCGGGTGGTCGATGTTCAGAATCACCATTTTCGCGGCGCGCCGGGTCTTGCCACCGGATTTGATCACACCGGCAAACGAGTCGAACCCCCGCATGAAGGAAACCGGCCCGGAGGCTGTGCCTCCGCCCGCGAGCGCTTCGCGCGAGGACCGCAGGACGGAGAGGTTGGAGCCGGTCCCAGAGCCGTACTTGAACAACATCCCCTCGGTCTTCGCGAGGTCGAGGATCGAGTCCATCGAGTCCCGCACCGAGTTGATGAAGCAGGCGGAGCACTGGGGGCGGGCCTCGATCCCGACGTTGAACCAGACCGGTGAATTGAAGGAGACCGCCTGGTGCAGAATCAGGTGGCAGAGCTCGTGCTCGAACGCACGCTCCGAGTCGGCGTCGGCGAAGTACCCTCCGGCACGCCCCCACTCCACGATGGTTCCAACCACGCGGGAGATCAGCTGCCGTACCGATCCCTCTCGTTCCGGGGTGCCGAGGCCCCCGTGAAAGTACTTTTGCACGACGATGTTGGTTGCAGTCTGGGACCAGAACTCGGGAACCTCGACGTCGGTTTGCTCGAAGACCACCGCGCCGTCGCTGCCGGTGATGCGGGCGGTACGCAACTCCCACCGCACTAGGTCGAAGGGGTGGTGCTCCCCGTCAGTGAACACCCGCCGCACCGACACTCCCTGCGCGTTGGGGCGGCGAGCGGCGGCAACGGCCAACGTTGACGGTTCCGCAGACATCCCAGCTCCCCCTTCCCGAGTCCCTCAAGAGCTCAAGTGGTACTTGAACTTTTCGAATCGAATCTAGAGCGCACCACCCCGCTTGTCAAGGGGCGAACCGCAATATATGGGGTTCCCCTTGGATGCGAGCCCCAACATCTTGTACCAAGAAGCTTTTCCCAAATTATGGCATGAATCTTGCTGCACTGCGAACCGTTCTCAACACTATCGAGGCGATCGCTCGTACGCCCAAGCCCACGAGCGGGGGGACGGGAGTCTACCTCAACCGAACGCCGTCTGCGACCGCCCGTCAAGAACCCCAGGCGGGCCGTTGAGCGGATGTGGGACCCCCCGCAATCAAGCGAGCGGGGATTCACTCCCCGTGAGCGTGGGGGGTTCGGGGGGTCCCGAGGCGACGGTGGTCAGGTGGAGTGTCGCCGAACCCCCCGCAATGTGATGTAGAGACAGCCAGGGCGCGGTCGCCCGCGCCCCGAGACGAACCGAGAGAGTCAGCGTCTACTTCGAAACCTTCTCCTTGAGCGTCTTGCCAACCTTGAAGGTGGGGTACTTGCGCGCAGGGATCGTGATCGCCTTACCGGTGGCGGGGTTGCGGCCCTGTCTGGCCGACCGCTTCCGCGACCCAAAGGTGCCGAAGCCCGGGATGCTGACCCTGTGCCCGGCGTCCAGCTCGACCGCGACGATGCCCTTCTTGGCGTTGAAGACGGCGTCCACCGCCTGGGAAGCCTTGGCCTGGGTGAGGCCCGTCTTCTTCGCGAGCTTGGTGATCAACTCGGTCTTGTTCATCTCTCCTCCTCCGCTGCCCGGTCTACTTTGCGACCTTCTCCTTGAGCGTCTTGCCAGCCTTGAAAGTTGCGTACTTACGCGCCGAGATTGTGATCGCCTTACCGGTGGCCGGGTTGCGGCCCTGCCTGGCCGACCGCTTCCGTGTCCCGAAGGTGCCGAACCCGGGGATGGTGACCTTGCGCCCGGCGTCCAGCTCCACCGCGACGATGCCCTTGTGTGCGTTGAAGATCGCGTCCACGACGTCCGCCGCCTTCGCGTGGGTGAGGCCGACCTTCTTCGCGAGTTTCACCGCCAGCTCTGACTTGTTCATTCCCCGTCCTCCTTTATGGGTCGGTTCGTACTGTATTATTCGGACCATGATTCGAGTTTGTCAAGGGCCCCACACGCTTTTTGCCGTCGCCCTCGCCGCTTGGCTCGGCGGGACCGCTGCAGGAGCGGCTACGCCGGCAGCAGAGCCTGCTCCCACGGGCATTCCCATCCACCTGGCCGCCTGGACTCCTCGCCCGTTTGCAGAGGTGGTTCTGGACGCCCCGGAGCTCGCCGCGAGTTTCCTGCTGTCGCCGGGGTGGTGGTCGACCGCCGGCAAGCCCACCTCCCTGCCCGACGCAGTCGCGCTCTCGAAGGCTCTCGCGGGTCAGCTCCACGCGCTGGTCGACAGCGGCGCCCTGCCGGCGGCGGAGGTGGTGATTGCCGCCACCGAGAGCGCGAACCTGGCGGCGGTGGCCCACGGAGACACGGTGCTGGTTCTGGTCCCCAAGACCGAGGGGGCCAGCGACGTGGAGATCGCCCGGAGCGCGGCGCCAGCGCTGCTTCTCGCGTCCGCAACGCCGCCGGCGCCGGACCCGCGCTGCGGCGAGCCGCTGCTCTTGATCGGGCACGCCGTCGCCGTGGCCGGCTCGTTGACGCTCGCCGCTCTCCCCCCCGAACTGCGTCCGGTGCGGGACTGGCTCGAGGTGAAGGACGCCGCGCCGGCCCTCGAGAGACTGGTCGGCGAGGCACTCGATCCCGACGCGCGCTGGCCGAGCCGCCGTGCGAGGTTGCTGCGCATGGCGCAGGTGGGCGGGTCAAGCCCGCCGCTGGCAGCGGCCGCGGCGCTGGTCGTGGAGGCGTTTGGGGATGCGCCCATGGCCCGGCGCAAACCCTTCGATCTCCTCGCCGCTTGGCAAAAGGGCAGCGGCAAAGGGTTCCCGCCGATGCCGAGGACGCTGCGAAACGCCCTCGCCAAACCGCTCGAGGCCGGCATGCCCAAACCGACCGCGAAGCCCGACCTCGACGAGGTCACCTGGGGTGCGCTCACCCGCCGTCTTGGGGCCGAGCCCGTTCCTCTCGCGGAGGTCCCAGACGCCGCGCCTTTGCCCCTCAAGTTGCTCGCCGCCGCTCAACTCCGCGCCCGGGGCGGGACGGGGCTATGCGAATGGCTGACCGCGAACGCGCTCCCTCCGGTGCGCACCGGCTGCCGCAGCGAGGGGGAGGAAGGCGGGCTGGTGTTCGCGCGACCAAGCGCCGGCGGCTTCGAGGTTCTCTGGCGCTCTCTCACCGCGGAGGACGCCCTCCTCCTGAACTGGCCGCGTTGGGTGCTGTTTCCGCGGGTCATTCCGGCGCTCGCTGAGCTGTGGTTCATCGACGGGAAGGGCGTCTGGCGGGTGGCCCTCGACGCCCACGAGGCTCCTCAGTTGGCGGCCGGTGGCTCCTTCCGCCATCTCGCTGTATCTCCCGACGGGAACAGTCTCGCCGCCGCACGCTGGCCCTCCGGTCAGGTGGTGGTGATCCGATCGTCGGGGACGCGCGAACTGCGCCTCAATGGGGTCGGCGGCCTCGCCTTCCTCGACTCCGACGTGCTGCTGGCGAGCGACGGCACCCAACTGTCCCTGGCCTCGATCGACGGTGAGGTGCGCCCGAGCGTCTCGCCCTCCCCGTGCTGTCACTCGTTGGTGGTCACGCCTGGAGGTATCGCTGCGGGCGTGGCGGCGCCCTGCGAGCCGGGTGTGGTTCGGATCGTGCTCGCTGACCGCAGTTCCTCCTCGCTCCTTAGGCTCCCGGACGGACCACTGGGCCTGGTCGGGCTGCCAGCGGGCGGCCTGGTGCTGGGCACCGCGGATGGGTTGTGGTCGTGGCGCGGCGAAGGCGCACCGGAACGCATCGGAGCCGGGCTGACGCCGGGCCCAGGCTAGGTGGCCCCGGCCTCTACCAACTCCTCGTGGAGCTTGAGGTAGGAGGTGTACCTCCGCACGGAAAGGGTGCCCGATTCGACCGCGGCGCGCACCGTGCAGTCGACCTCGTTCGCGTGGGTGCAGTCGGCGAACGAGCACCCCGAAGCGGCGCGCTGGATGTCCGGGAAGCAGCCCTGGAGCCGAGAGGGCTCGAGGTCCCACAGGCCGAACTCACGCAACCCCGGTGTGTCCACGACGAACCCGGAACCCGGTAGCGGCAGGAGCTGCGCGGTCGTCGTGGTGTGGCGGCCCTTGCCAGTCGCTTCCGAGATCGAGCCCTCGCGGAGTCGATACCCCGGGTGGATGGCGTTCAGGAGCGCTGACTTTCCAACGCCCGAGGGTCCGCAGAACAGGGTCGTCCGGCCAGTCACCTTGCGCGTCAGGCAGCCCACCCCGCGTGCGGTGCGCGCCGACGCGAGGAGGATGTCGTACCCGGCATCCTGGTAGTCGCCGATCCAGGTGTCGACCCCCGCCGTTCCCTGGTCGACTTTGTTGAAGCAGATCACCGGCTGGATCCCCGCGTGGTGGCAGGCAACCAGGAGGCGGTCGAGCAGGCGGGGGTTGGGCTCCGGCGAATTCGCCGCCATCACCACGACGGCTTGATCGACGTTGGCCGCGATCACGCGCTGGCGCCGCTCGCCCGGTGACCGCCTGGTGAGCGTGGTGCGCCGCGCCCCGACCTCGGCCACCACCGCGTCGGGAACCTTACCGTCGAGCACGACCTGGTCGCCGACCACCAGGCGGCGATCCTCGATCTCCTCGTGCCAGCGGAGCCTGCGACGGAAGGGCACGATCAACGTCTGCTCCCCCACCTGCACCCGCACCAGAGGGCCATACACCGCGGTCACCACGCCGGCCGCGCGCTCCGTCACGTCGGGAAGTATAGCCCAGGCGCTTACGACGGGAGGGGGAACGGCAATTGGTACGCAAACGGTCCGCGCTGGATGACGAGCAGCAGAGAGGATCGCGTGTGCTCGCGCGCCACGATCCGATTGACCTCCCCGATGCTGCCCAGGCGCTTGCCGTTCAACTGCAAAACCACGTCGCCCGCGGTGAGACCCGCCTCGTCGGCGGGGCTGCCCTGCACCACCCGGTTGACGAGAAGGCGCTTGCCCCGCACCACGAGCTTGATCCCCACGTACCGCAGCAGTACCTGCTCCCCGATGTCCTCCGGGGGCCGGGTGGCCCGCACGTTGACCTCCCGGTTCTTGCCACTCTCTGCCACCAGGAGCGTGACGCGGTCCCCGGGTGCGAGTTGCGCGAGGAGCGTGGAGTAGTCGTCGCGACTCGCGAGGGCCTTGCCGCCGGCAGCCAGCAGCACCGCACCGCGACTCAGGCCAGCGGCCGCCGCCGGCGAGCCCGGGAGGACCTCCACGACCTCTACGCCTCCTCCCCTGCCGTACCGCCCCTCGCCCCGGCTCCGCACGAAAACTCCCAGCCAGGCGGCCTGCACCTGCCCGTAGCGCAGCAGGTCGTTCACGACCCTCCGTACTCGTTTGGCCGGGATCGCGAAGCCGATCCCCTGAGCGTCCCCGATGATGGCGGTGTTGATCCCGATCAGGCGCCCGTCGAGGTCCACCAACCCTCCGCCCGAGTTGCCGGGGTTGATCGACGCGTCGGTCTGCAGGAAGTCGGTGTATACCCTGCGGGTGCTGGGCGACGTGACGGTGCGGTCGCGTGCGGACAGCACCCCGACCGTGACTGTGCTCTCGAGCCCCAGCGGATTCCCGATCGCGATCACGGTTTCCCCGATCATCGAGTCGTCCTGCTCGGCCAGCGGGAGGTGCGGTCTGCCACGGGCCGACGCGCGCAGGAGTGCCAGGTCGGCGTCCGCGTCGGACCCGATGACCTCGGCCTCGTCCTCCTTGCCGTCGGCGTAGCGCACCTTGATCTCGGCCGCGCCCTCAATCACGTGCTCGTTGGTGACGATCAGCCCGTCCGGTGAGATCAGCACACCGCTGCCCAGCGACTGCGACATCACCCGCTCGCCGGGCGGAGCGAAATCTGGGAAGAGATCGTCGAAGATCGAACGCCGGCGCACCGTCACCACCTGCCTGGCGGTCAGGTTGACCACCGCGGGCCGCACCCGCTCCACGACCCGAACCACCGAGGTACGGCGAAGGCTTTGGGCCCCGGCAGGGGTCACCGCAAGCAGCACAACCAGAAAAAGGTGGCGGTACCTCACACGTCCCCCCCGGACCGCGTCGGCGGGCCGCGTATAGCCTACAACGTCGCGCCGTCGTGCCGGACCTTGATGCGGACTCCTCCCGGGGATCCTTGGATTGTGAAGGTGCAAGGCCTAGAATTGCGAGTGCGGCTCGGCCGGCGCCGGTGTTTGAGACGAAGCTCAAGACCGGCCGCCGTTGGTGCCGACACGGGGGGTGCGCGGGTGGACGTTCCGGTTCGCGAAGTGGTGCGCCCGGGAAGCCTCGCAGAAGCGCTGCTGGCGCTGGCCGAGCGTCCCGACGCCCTCGTCATTGCGGGCGGTACCGACCTTCTCGTGCAGCTACGCGACGGGCGCAAGCGCGCCGCGACCCTCGTGGACTTGGACCGGCTCGACCTCGCCGGCGTTCGCGAGACCAACGGAGGGATCGAGATCGGCGCCGCAACGCCGATGGATCGCATCGCCGCCGACCCCCGCATCCGCCGGCTTCACCCGGCCCTTGCCGAGGCGGCGGCGCAGATCGGAGCCTGGCCGATCCAGTGCCGTGCCACGCTCGGCGGGAATCTCGCCAACGCCTCCCCCGCCGCCGACACCGCGCCGGCCCTCCTCGTGGCGGATGCGTCGCTCACCCTGGTTTCGCATGGGGGGACCAGGAAGGTGCCGGTGGAGGAGTTCTTCCGTGCGCCCGGGCGCAGTGCCCTCGCCCCTGCCGAACTCATCCTCTCGGTCCTGCTTCCCACCCCAAGCGAGGAGCGGGGCCTCCGGGCGTTCGAGAGTTTCGTTAAGGTCGGCTCCCGCCGGGAGCAGATCATCTCGATGGTCAGTCTTGCCGGGCGTGCGCTGGTAGCCGGCGACGGGACATTCTCCGAAGTCCGCCTGGCGTTCGGCTCGGTGGCACCCACGCCAGTGCGCGCGCGCCGAACCGAGCACCTCATCACCGGACGGCGCCCCGACGCGGAGCTCCGCCGTGAGGCAACCCGGGTCCTGCAGGACGACATTTCCCCGATCGACGACGTGCGCGCGCCGGCAGGCTACCGCCGCATCGCCTGCGCGGTCCTGCTCGCCCGCTTCCTGGAGGAGGCCGCCCATGGCTGAGCGCGTGACCGTCACCCTGACGCTCAACGGCGAGCGGCGCACCTTCGAGGTGCCGCCTGGGCGGCGCCTCCTCGACCTGCTGCGCGACGACGCCGGCCTGACCGGGAGCAAGGAGGGGTGCGGCGCGGGCGAGTGCGGGGCCTGCACGGTCCTCCTGGATGGTGTACCGGTGACGTCCTGCCTGGTGCTGGCGGCCTCGGCCGACGGCCACGAGGTGGTGACCGTCGAGGGGTTGCTGCAGGCCGGCCGCCTGCACCCGTTCCAGGACTCGTTGGTGACACGCGGCGGCGTGCAGTGCGGCTTCTGCACGCCAGGTATCGCGGTGACGGGTGCGGCGATCCTCGCGCGTGGTGAGGCCGATCCGTCCGAGCAGGCACGCCTGCTCTCGGGCAACCTCTGCCGCTGCACCGGCTACACCAAGGTCATCGAGGCCTTGCAGGACTCATTTGCGAAAGGCGGCCATGCCAAGTCGTGAGCGCACTCGCGCGGCGGGTATCGCTTCGGATCCCGGACCACGGTCTACGGACCACGGTCCGCTGGGCGGACGTCACGAGCGCCCCGACGCCCGCGCAAAGGTTGCCGGCAGCACCCGCTTCGTGGCGGACCTCGCGCTGCCGGGGATGCTGCACGCGGCCCTGGCCGTCTCACCGGTTCCCTCGGCACGGCTTGCCGGGCTCGAGCTCGCCGCCGCCCGTGCCGTCGACGGCGTCGAGGCGGTCGTCACCGCCGCGGACATCCCCGGGAAGAACCAGGTGGGCGTGGTCTTCCCGGACCAGCCGCTGCTCGTCGAGGACCGAGTGCGCATGGTGGGCGACCGGCTGGCCCTAGTGGCGGCACGCACGCCCGAGGCGGCCTGGGAGGCGGCGCGACTCGTGCGCCCGCTCCTGGAGGAGCTGTCGGCCGTCCACGACCCGGTGGCCGCCTTGCGGCCGGGCGCTCCTCCCTTGCA
>Ga0299915_10001383_pt1 | contig 18001 bp, 27 predicted proteins | sample RVTome_13_FD_200263 | JGI IMG/M metagenome (GOLD analysis project Ga0299915, IMG submission 200263) | Soil microbial communities from uranium-contaminated site in the Upper Colorado River Basin, Wyoming, United States - RVT92D227 (version 2) ... | reverse complement strand
CATTTCTCACCATAAATTAGTTTGGATTGTTCTGTTGGACTCATCACCTTCGTTATATTTTTGAACTTTATAGTGTAAGCGGATGATCGTATCATAGACCCTTAAAAAAGATCATAATAGGTTTGCCTCGGAGACCTCATCTTACTCCGTCAATGTGGCGATGAGTCTTTTGGGTTTCAAAAAGAGATCTAAGGCATCAGAAATATTCTTTACAATGATGTCTGCATTCTTCATCGCTAAGACAGACATTCCCTCATCTCCCAAGACTGCAATGCCCAAAGCAGCCTCCCTCAAAATGAGATGATCATTATTACCGTTTCCGATAACAACCGTCTTCTGCGGGGCGAGGGATTTCAACACTCTCAATTTCACTTCTGCACTATCCTCTTCTGAAACCTTCAATAATTCCGCCTCCATATCTGAAATCTCTTTACTGGCAGTTCCTTGGGTGTCGGCGGTTAATATATAGACTTTTACCGTTTCAGAGAGAGAGTTTATTTTCCCCTTCACTTCCAAAGGAATCTTTCCGTCCGTGGCAATGGTGCCGTTGAGGTCTAAGACAATATTTTCAATCTCCATGTTTCCCCACCCGGGGGTATCTATATTCATCATCGTGATAGTGATTCGTGTTGGTGACTCGTGAAAGTAATTTTCTTTTCAAACATCGAGCACACTGCCGACACAGCCTTGGAAGAACCGGTCCCCGAATGCTTCCCTAAGACTGAAAGAAGCCCTCATTCCGGTGCAGTGGGAAACACCGATCTTGTCAATCCTCATCTTTTTCAAGAATTGGACTGATGCATCCATTTGATCAGGAGTTAGAAAATCCAGATGGGTTCCCCCCAGAATGGCATGAAAATCCTCCCTCCCCATTTTTTGGATGACATGGCTGATGATGTTAATTATTCCGGCATGGGCACAGCCAAGGATGAGCACAAGTCCCTTCCTGGTCATGATAATCAGGGACTGGTCGTCCAGGAAGACATCCGGGACTCTTTTCCCGTTCTCCTCTATGAAGAGTGTTGCATCCTGCTTTTCAAGAGTGGTTATCCTTGGAACTTCCCCCGTTAAAAACATGCCTTTCTCAACCTCTGTAAACTCCGTGTTCACCACAAAACGAGCCCCAAGGTATTCGAGGTACCTTTTCTTATAGGGGATTCCTATATAGCGTGGTATTTCTTTCCCGTTTTGTTTATGAATGGCAATCCGGTCCGTAAACAGATTCGGGTGGGCGTTGACATCCAATTCCCCCGAAAGTTTTAGAACCTCGGGTAACCCTCCGGTATGATCATAATGTCCATGGCTCAAGAAGATTTTTCTGATGGTTCTTAAGTCTTTATTCAGAACAAGAGAGTTTGCTACAACAGAATGGCCACTTCCTGTATCGAAGAGGTAATTTTCTCTGTCTGTCTCAATAAAAACAGAGAACCCATGTTCACCTATGCCCACAAGTCGGCCCACTGAGTTTTCACATAAAATCGTTATTCGAATGTCCATCAGTTTTATCTCCTCTTTATGAAAGTTCCAGTTCTTTTTCTTAACCTAAATCTTAACCTTTTATCATTCTTATAGAATCTCCTACTTTCACCTCTCCCCCCTTGACTACCTCGCAGAACACACCTTCATTCGGTAAAATAGAATATCCTTGATAGTTGTAAGTATGAGCTTGTGACGGGTCTTTTCCGATTTGAATTACCTCGAGCTTTGCATCACCGGTCTGTAACCTGGAACCTATGGGGAGGGAAGTCAAATCAATTCCTTCGGTTGTAATATTTTCTGCAAAACATCCAGGCTCTGCTGAAATGCCTGTCTCCTGGCAAAGTTTTTGAATACTTTCAATAGCCAGAAGGCTTACCTCTTTTTCGGTACCTGCATGGGAATCATCCACCAAACCCACTCCCTTCTGGAGAAAGCCCGTGCCCACATTCTTTTTGGGATCGGTTCTCTTTTGACTGATACATACGCCAATAACTTTCCCCGATTTTTTCATTGCGTCTTATGCTCCTTCGCTGATAGCTTTCTCCGGACATTCTTCGATACAGGTCCCGCAATCGACGCAAGTCTCTTTGTCCACAACTGGTTTATCATTCTCCAACTTAATTGCCTCTACGGGACAACCCTCCTCACATGTGCCACACCCTGTACATTTTTCGAGATCAACAATGACTGCCATTTAACCCCTCCTATTGAATTTAGAACCCTGATGGGAACTTTACCTCTGACGGATTCTTTGGGTTGCCAAAGTCTTTACAAACGGACGCGGTCACAATACAATGCGTGCCGTTAATGTGTCCGAAACATGTACCATCATCAGTTGTGAAATATGTCTTTTTAAGATCAGAAGGCGTGTGATGCGTAATTAATCTGAAACCACGTTGAGACAGGAAATCTTCTATAGTCCCGTCTTCTATAGCGGAAGTCCAGCCTTCCCCGGCCCTTGACACTGTCTCATATATCTCCCTTTCGCCGTAGAACTTGTTCTCGCGTCTAAGCACTGAAGCATAGATATAATCGAAGGCAACGATACTCTCTTCCATTGTGCTGCAGTGGATAAAATCAAGCGTACTGTCAACCGCATCTGAAGTCAAATACATGGTCACGCCTTCCCATATGAAAAGGCTCTTTTGTTTCTCTACATAGCCAGCATTACAAAGTGCATCAGAAATATTCTGCTTATTGAAATCGATAGGCACAAAGACAAGTTCTTTGGGCAGAGCGATCTTTTTTCGATTCAGGATTTCGACTTTAGGCTGCTGTGTAGTTCGAATGTCAAGTTCGAATATTTTCGACCCCATGTTTCTGCTTTTAAAGCGCAAGGCTCTTGTGTCAAAACCAGCCCCGAGCAACACGATCTGTGTGAATCGATTCCTTAGTGCATCAATGAAGACCTCATCAAGCAGCTTCGTCCTTGCCAACACATACTCGTATATCCCAGGAGGAGCGATTTTCCTCATAAAGAGCTTTCTCAGAAAAGGAACAACAAGGATAAACTTTGCTCCTAAAGGCAGAAAAATCTCAGCCATGTAATCTGGTCCATGAAAACGTTCATCTTTCTCTCTACTGGCACATGCACGTGAGAAACAGGTATACCCCGCTGTATTGGAAGCTTTGTGTTCAATCGTTCGCTTGACCATAATCTCTTTGCTCTAAACTCTCCCCAGTTTTTCCCGAAAGTTGAAGCGAATTCTGCCGAAATCGATCATCTCCCGCTGGTAGTGTTTTCTGATCTCCTCCAAAATCTTTGGTTCCATCTCATTACTCCAGAATCATACGAAGGGGTTACTTTGAAGTCCCTTCCTTCTCCAAAATTCCAAGGGCTTCTTTTACGAGGTTTTTCTCATGTTCGAAATCCACAACCCTTTGAATCATAATCTTTTGGGCCATCACCGGACCCGCTCCATGCCAAGTGGCCACTCCATGTTGACCGGCTGTCCAGTTCTGAAGAAGTTTTGTTACTTTCATAATGTGTTCAGTGGGTATATTGGAACCAAATCCAAGGAATTCCTCTACATATTTCTTCGTTTCTGGATTTTTTAGTTCCTTCAAAGAGGGTAGGGTGGCGATGAGGCCTCCGCCTATATCTCCAGCGAGAGCCATCACACGCCAGAAGGCGTTGCAGATGTTAAGTTTTGATACGTTTCCCATCAATTCATCAGGAAGGAATACTCCTGACCCTTCTGGTTCCTCCTTGCCAAGATTGGCTGATGCCAATCCGCAGGCCCTTCCCGTTTCCCTGAGGACAACCATCTCCATCAATTCATCATTGATATGCTGGGCCTTCTCCAAACCTTTATACTCCTGGAGAAGTTTACAAGCTCCGATGATGAGATTCATGAATCCCACTTTACAAGTTCCTCCGCACGTCATTCGATGAGTCTTGGCAAAGCGTTCCACAAATTTAATCGAATATTCGACCTCACCGTAGTGAAATACTCTTTCCCATGGGACAAAGACATTGTCAAAGACTACCATGGAAGTCTCTCGCTGGCCGAAGATGGGATTCCCCAGCTCATAGACGTCATCCGCCATCTCCCTCTCCGCAGAATAGGGAGAGTATTGACAGATATACGTCATCCCCTCTGTATCCGTTGGAATGGCAAAAGCTAAGGCATAATCCTCTTCACCTTTTCGCTTTGCGGATTGGGGTAAAACCACCAATTCATTAGCTACATAAGCGCCACTGATGTTGATCTTTGCCCCCCTGACAATAATTCCATCCGATTTCTTTTCAACCATCTTAACTGAGAGAAATGGGTCGGGCCAATCGAGAGCCCGTTTCTTCCGATCTCCCCTCGGTTCGGTTAAAGCTCCGGAAACGACAAGATCATTTTCTTGAATCCATTTAAGATATTTGATGAATCGATCATGATATTCCGTCCCAAGATTCTTATCCATCTCCCAGGTTGTGCTGGCAAGGGAGTGAAAGGCATCCAACCCTGGACATCGATAGATACAGGTCCCTAACTTTTCAGCAGTAAATGTTCCAGCAATAGCCTTGGACACTAAGTCTTCCTTACTTCTACAGACATACACGTATCGGTTAACTCGATCGTGGGTCAGAGGCGATAAAGCGGTCATGAGGTCTTGATAGAGGGGGTCCATGGCCCACTTATAACTTGCTTTGTTAGCCTCGACCACTGTCCGAAGGTTCGGGTTGTCGAAGATATTTTCTACCTTCTTTCCATTCATAAATACCCTTTGGCTTTTTCTTCCCCTCAAGCTTTCTTCGTATTGTTCTGGTGTAATCAGGGCCATCTTATAGTCTCCTTTCTATCCTTATAAATGACGTTCCCGTGTCCCTGCCTACCGCAGGCAGGCGCGTCACGTGTCAACGAACCATTTCTAGCAAAATAAAAATCTTTAACCTCAACCCTTCAGCCTCAAACTTTAAGCTTTTTAGTCGCCTGCTCAGCAGCAATTAAAATCGGATCAAGGGTACTGGAGAAGGGAGGGGCGTAGGCAAAATCGAGCCTTGAAATTTCATTGATTGTCATTCTTTGATGGAGGGCCACTGCCAACGCATTGATCCTTCGAGCCACTCCTTCCTTTCCTACCATCTGAGCGCCTAAAAGCCTTCCATGCTTTCTATCAAAAATCAATTTGATGAGTATTCGTTTTGCTCCCGGCATATAACCCACCTTTGATTCAGCCTCGATCACCTGCGAATCGACATCAAAGCCATATTGCTTAGCGATCTGTATGCCTAAACCCGTGAAGGCCACCTCTAATTCAAATACTTTGAAAGCTGCTGATCCCACCACACCGGGAAAGGTGGCCATTCCACCAGCAGCATTTTCACCTGCTACCCGGCCTTGTTTATTGGCAATATCTCCGAGAGGTGTGTGAATCCAATCCTGACTCACCAGGTTGAAGACTTCACAGCAGTCTCCAGCGGCATAAACATTCATAAGATTTGTCATTTGGGTAAAATCGGTCTTGATAGCCCCAGTCTTTCCAAGTTCGACGCCTGCCTCTTTGGCTATTTCCACATTGGGGATGACTCCGATGGCCATTAGAACTATGTCTACTGGATAAATTCCCTTGGTTGTTTTAAAAGATCTCACCTCCCCATTACTATTTAATTCAAAAGCCACTGGTTCGTGATAGGGTAGGAAATGAACACCATTTTCTTCTAACTCCTTCAATAATTTCTCAGAAACTTCCCTTTCTAAATTTCCTGCCGGTAAATCCCTGCGACAGAAAACATAAGTTTCGATATTCCTTAAACGAAAAGCCTCACACATTTCGAGTGCAATAAAGCCACCGCCCAATATAGCGACCCCCTTCGGTCTTTTTTCGTTGATATAGTCCTTGATACGGATACCATCCTGAAGATCTTTAAGGGTGAATATATTCTTTGAGTCGCTCCCAGGGATACTCAGCCTTCTTGATCGGGCACCTGTGGCAATGATGAGTTTATCGTAGGAAACCCAACGAGTTTCAGGTTGAGCTAAATTCACTACCTCAATCCTTTTCCCCTTCGGATCAATTCTGTTGACCCGATGTTCCGTTTTGACATCGATATCCTGCATTTCTTTAAACTGTTGGGGAGTTCGAACGACTAACTTTTTCTGATCTTTTACTACATCACCGATGTAGTAAGGGGTTTCTCAGGAGCCATAGGATACGAACCGTCCCTGTTCAAACATCGTAACTTCGAGCTCAGGGTTAACTCGTTTTGCCTTGGCCGCTGCGCTGGGACCAGCTGCGGACCCACCAATGATCAGGAGTTTCTCTTTCTTTGCCATCTTTTTCTCCTTCGATAGGAATCAATTTGTGGATACCTTCTGGCAGCTTTTACATACCCCAAATACCTGAATGGAGATATTACCCAATTTGAAATCTTTATCCTTGCAGACCTCAGATTTAAGAGTTTCAAGACCATTGCTTGAAAAATCCATGATTTTCCCACATTGTTCACATATCAAGTGGCCATGATCCTTTTTTTGAGATCTGAGTTCGTAATAGAAACAATTCTTTTTGATATCAAGTTTTTCGACGAAGTGAAGTTTTTCGAGAAGCTTGAGTGTTCGATAAATAGTGGGCCTTGAGACGGTTGATCCCTTTTGAACGAGGGAAAAATATAACTTCTCGGCATTGAAATGGTCTTTACGCGCTTGAAGTTCTCCGAGAATGATTTCCCTCTTTCTCGTACTTTTTAATCCTTTCGCTGACAATAAATCTTTCAATGAGTGGCTCATTTATCATCAGAAGAGTTTGATTCTCAATTTCAATAACATTTCCAAATGAAGGCGTTTAGGTGAATTACACCTCAACGCCTCTCTCTTTCAATGTGATTAAAAAACACTCCTACTTTTTCGCCGATTCTTCAGTTTCGCAAGCATGGCCCTCTTCTCCGGGATGGCAGATGGCGATCTGTTCGTCCGAACAATCCTTTGGCTCAGCTTTCAGATTTTCGGGATGGGTACAACTGGATTTGCTTTGACACATCGAAATCACCTCCTTTCAAAAATCTTGGCGGATCCTCCTTTTGAAAATAGAGAGCGAAAGAGCAAAGATCAGCACAACGAACCCCAAAAGAATGAGCAGATCAAGAAACAAAGGCATCATCGGTATTCCCTCCAGCAAACAATGCCTTAGGCCATCGACCGTATAAGTCAATGGAAGGAGATAAGAAAGAATGGGAAGAGGGAAGGGCATGGAGGGAACTGGGAAGAAGACCCCGCAGAGAAAGATCATAGGGAATCGAAAGAAATTGGACATGGTCATCGCCTCAAAGACCTCCTTGACACCTACCGAAATCAGGATTCCAAGAAGGGAGAAGGCAAGGCCGGATAAGATGAAGATAAGAACAAACGCCCAGAAGTGTTTTACGGAAAGCCCCATGAGTGGAATCAGGATGAGGGTAATGAAAACGGCCACCATCAGCCCAAATAGGGTGCTTCCGAGAGCTTTGCCTAAAAGGATGGTTCTGAAATTCAATGGAGCCAGGAGGAGCCTCTCCAGAGCACCTATTCTTTTCTCAAAGGTGATCACAATGGCGGCCATGGATGTACATGAGAAGAGAAGGGTTAAACCAATCAATCCTGGGACAACCTCTTTGATTCCCGCCGGATTTCTGAAATAGAAAGCAAAGACGAAGACGATGGGAAGCATTAATCCCCAACTGATCAAAGGGGGTTTTAGATAGTAAGCCCCCATATCTTTCTTGGCAATGAAGTAGGACCTTTTAATTTCCTCTCTCATGATTCTGACCCCCCTTTCACAGGCTTATCGATCTTCATCAACTCCGAATCGAGGCCGGTTATTTTCACAAAAGCATCTTCAAGGCTTGGACTCAACGTATTAATCGATTTAATTTTGGCTCCATGTCCTTCAAGAGATCTGATAATAGGAGATGCAACCTGATCGAGCCTCCTGGTATGAAAACGGACACGGTTTTCGTCAATCACAATCTTGTCGATCCCATCCACGGAAGGGAGCTTACTCTTTAAATCCTCTGGAGTGCGATCCAATCCGATCTCAAGGACTTCGGCCTCCTTCATCTGGTCTCTTATATTTTCGGGGGTATCCACGACCCGTATTTTGCCTTGAACAATAATGGCGATTCGGTCACAGAGGGTCTCTGCTTCAGGGATATAATGAGTGGTTAAAAATATGGTTAATCCTTTCTTTTTTGAATCGAGGATAAGTTTCCGCAGCCCCCTTGCACTCATCACATCCAGACCTGTGGTGGGTTCATCAAGGAAGAGGATTTTGGGATGGTGGATCAATGCAGCGGCAATCGTTAGCCTTCGCTTTAATCCTCTCGATAATTTCTGAAAAGGTTTGTCTTGATGTTCCTTCAAGCCGAATTCCTCAAGAAGCCGGAGGGCACGATCTTTTCGTTCTTTTCGCGCGATTCCGTAGAGCTCCGCTTGGTAGATAAGATTTTCAAGGGAAGTCAGTTCACCATAGAGATTTGAGGCCTCAGGAACCAGACCGATTGTTTTTTTAACCTCCACGGTTTCCTTTGTTACATTGTGGCCGTCCACCCATGCAGTGCCTGAACTGGGCTGGGTCAGGCCTACCATCATCCGAATGGTGGTCGTCTTGCCCGCACCATTAGGGCCTAAAAATCCAAAGACTTCACCCTCTTTGACGCTGAAGGAGATGTGGTCAACGGCAAGAGTAGGGCCGTAAAATTTGGTGATATCTTTAACTTGAATTAGAGCACCCATATAGTGTCACCCTTTCTTCCATTAATGTATCTCTCCAGTAAAGCACTTCACCATTGCTACTTCCCTGTTAACTCTTCGATCTCTTTTTTACCCTTTTCCAACTCCACTCTTTGCTCTCCATCTTTTCTTAAAAGCAGAGTCAGGAATTCTCCGACATGGGTCTTTTCTTCTTTCGCTATATCAAGGAGAATCTTTTTGATGTCATTATCTTTGGTCATGGCGGCCATTTGTTCGTAAAGATTTATTGCATCAAGCTCCGCTATGACCCCTGTTCTTAGTATTTCTTTTTCCATGTCTTCTTTCCCTATACTCTCAAGAATGATTGGTATCTTTGATAACATGCTCTTTTACCTCCTATTTTTATTTGCAGCTGTGATTTCTTGCTGTTTCGCGTTTGTTGATTTTCGAAACGGGCGTTTGCCCTTTTCAAACAACGGTTCTTCCATGTCCAATACTTTCAGAGGGCTCTTCCCGGTAAAAAACTTGATGATCTTTCCAACGGTGTAAGCATTCCCTCTAAGCATCAGTTTGCAGTTTTTGAAACTGCATCCGGAAACTTCTGTCTCTCCTCTTTCAACGATGATGATGCAATTCTCGAATTCACAGTGAATAAATGATTTCCCATCCAGTTCGACCTTCTCGTTAGAAAATTTGGAATTCTTGTATCGAACCTTATAATTCTCCATCATTCCCCTTATTCCGTTGTTTAACAGGATCGTTTCTTTTAGAATCGAAGTAATTTCTGATAGCCTCTTTTAGGGTATTCGATGCCAAGAGAGCACAATGAACACTCTCCTCAGGTAAAACATCCAGGGCATCCAGTATCATTTGTTGACTGATTTTTACAGCCTCCTCAATCTTTTTTCCCTTGGCCAGCTCTGTTGCCATACTGCCAGAGGCTATACTCGAGGCACATCCATCCGTCATGAATCTAATTTTTGAAATTTTATGGTCTTTCACCTTAAAAGAGATTTGCATCGTGTCTCCACAGGGGCCCTTAATTTTTGCAAATCCATCCGGTTTCCTTATCTTTCCCAAATTCCTTGGATTTAACCATCGTTCGATCACTTTTTCAGAATAGATCTTTCTCGCATCTTCCATGATGGATGCCTGAAGTTCGTTTACCGTCTTTTCAAAATCACTGGACATGTTTCGACTCCTTCAGCCCCTTGGCGTAGACTTTTGAAAAATCTGTTTCCTTAACCCAACCCACTCTGACATTTGCCTTTGCATCAATTTCTGGCAGATAGGGTTTGATATCAATGAGGGGTGTTCCTTCCAATGCGTCTAATCCTTTCACCTTCAGCCTGTTTCCATCTCTCTCAACCAGCTCCACGACAGAAAAACCTAAGGCATTTGGTCTATCTGGCGACCGGGTGGCAAACACCCCATGGGGCTCAGAATCCCAGGGTGTTTTTACCAAAAGGGAATAATTTTTGGAACAATGAAGCCAATAGAATAAGATCAGATGAGAGAACCCGTCGATATCCTTCAGACCTTCCTTATATTCTTCAAATACCTCGATCCAGCAAATTTCTTCCCGACCCTGAGGCGGGCATTCCTTCCTGTTCTTATACGGGGAGTGAATGATTCCTATGGGTTTAAGATTCATTTCTGATCAGCCTCTCCTCTATCGGGCATTTCTGTGCTGCAGGATCTGCTTGAGGGATTCGACACAAAAGGCATTTTCTTCACCCGTCCCAAGACTGACCCGGATGAATTTTCTATTCTTGAAACCTTTCACGGTTTTAATCATCACCCTCTTTTCCAACAAGGAATGAACCACTTCCTGGGGATCACAATCCGTTTCTGTGATATCGACGAGAATGTAGTTCCCGTACGAAAAGTAGGCTTTTACCCCGTCCATCTTATTCAATTCTTGGAAAAGATATTCCATTTCACGATTGTTGTTCCCTATTTTTTCTTTCAACATACCGCCATCGCTCCAGGCCGCATAGGCAGCAGCGATGGCCATCAGGCTGACACTCCAAGGCATCTGCATTTTTTTAAAAAATCGAATCACCTCTTTATCAGCCAGGCAGAAACCAATACGAATTCCAGCTAATCCAAAAGCCTTTGAGAATGTATGGGAGACGATGGCGTTGGGATAATCTCTGATTAAAGGGGCCTTGGAAGGATGTTCCTGATGATATTCAAGGTAGGCCTCGTCAATCAACGTGGGAATTCCTCTTTTGAGAATTCGAATAAGGTCCTCATCAGGAATGAAATCACCTGTAGGATTGTTAGGTGTACAAATGATGATGACTTTTGTCTTTGAGGTAATAGCCTTTAAGATCGCATCTGTATCGTATTGAAGGTTTTCTTTTTGATCCACCCTGACCACTTTTCCGCCTGCGATGGTGGCTCTGGACTCAAACAGACTAAAAGTGGGATTGGGGATGATGACTTCATCACCCGGGGCCACAAATACCTTCATGACCATTTCGATAATTTCAGAGGAGCCGTTTCCCAGGAAGACATTGTCAGGATCAAGTTGATATTTTTTAGATATCTCAGCGCGAAGTTTGGGCCCGTCCCCGGGATATCGATTCCCATTCTTGGCTACAGCAAAGATTGCTTCCAACACCGCCTTGGAAGGTGGATATGGATTTTCATTTAAAAACATCCTGCGAACCTCGGGGTGTTCCCACGCCAAATTAACATCGTCAGTGGGATAGGGTTTTACATCTTTCAACCAGGGAACTGTAAAATCAGATAGACTTTTCATTCCGAACCTCTTCATTAATCACTTATTTTTATGAGTTTAATCTCATTTGCAGCCATTCTGGCCGCCTCATTTTCCTCAGAAAGGTGCCTGAAATAATAAATTATATCCATTGTTAAGAGACGCCTGAATACATTTTTGAGATTTAGCCTCGCCTGCAGCTACCACCCGTAGAGCAGGGCGGGGTGGAGCATCGCTCTTCCCTCCCGCAGCAGGTGTGGCCTGGTGGCCTTCCTCCACTCTTCAAAGGGCGTGAGACGGAAATCATTTTTTCCAATTGGGAGCTTCCACACTGTTTACAGCTTAAAGATTCACCTTTTGAGCCTACACCCACTAAAAACTCTGAAACAGATCCACAATCATTGCAGCGATATTCGTAGATCGGCACTTTATTCCTCCTTTTTGAATAGTGGGCCGTGCGGGACTCGAACCCACGACTCTCTGCTTAAAAGGCAGATACTCTACCTCCTGAGTTAACGGCCCCACACGGAACCCCTGCTCAATCGCTACTTTTATTGATATTCTTGTCCCTATAAGCTCTCACTTCAAAATAATGGTTCATTGGAAGGCCAGCAAACTTAACGGCCCCAATGCAGGGGACGACATACTTCACCGGCCATTGATTCCCAAGAATGTTGAAAAATTCAAGACAGGAGGAACAGACATGGATGCTATCAGCAATCGAATAAGGAACCTTCGCCCCGTTAAGAGTGACAAAAAATTTAGGATCGAGAAAGTTGGCATGGTTTGCCGAATGGCTCAGAAGGATTTGATCAAAATCAAAAGGTTCCTTTCCCTGTTGACGCTCAAACCATCTCTGATAAAAATCCTTCTCAAGAGGATCGGGCTTATCCCATTCCGGAGGTTTTTCCCTTTGATACTCCTCTGTTTGAATCAATTGAGCGATCTCTTCATGGGTTGGAAATTTATCAGGTCTAAAATTGGATTCTGTGATAATGATAGGATTTCCGAAGTCAGGGAGGCCTACTGGAAAGCTGCTGACAATCAGGAATTTCCTGGCCTTCTGAGATTTACGATGCCATGAAGTTCTTCTTTTGCAGAAGCCCTCCCAAGCTGCTGGGGCTACATAGCCAATCTCCATAGAGGTCCTTAATACACGGCACGGAATGCGGTCTTCATCGATGGACTCAATATCTATTTTTTTGAGACTCTCCCTTGCTTTTTTCAAACTATTAGAGTCCAACCAATAGCAATATTTTTTGTATTCAGACATTTCTCGACCTTTTACCCCCCACCCTCACCCTCCCCCACAACTGGGGAGGGAAGTGGGGGTAAGAATCCTTTCCACTTCTTTCCACATTCGCAAAACAATATCCTGTACTTCGTTGCAAGGATAATCCATCACGGTCTTCCTATTCACCAGTGCTTCGACCACTTTTGGTTCGTAAGGGATTTTCCCAATGATTTTGGAGCTGTTATTTTCACAATAAGAAACAATGTGTTGGGTGTTCTCTAAATTGATATCGAATTTATTGATACAAACCGTCGAAGGTATTTTAAAATGATCCGATAGTTTCAAAATTCTTTCCAGATCATGAATCCCAGAAAGAGTAGGTTCTGTTACTGCTAAAACGAGATTCACCCCAGTCAATGATGCCGCCACAGGGCATCCAATGCCTGGAGGTCCATCGATGAGAATGAGCCCAAGATTCTTCTCTTTTGCAATTTCCATCGCCTTTTTTCTAACTACAGTCACCAGTTTCCCTGAGTTCTCCTCTCCGATTCCGAGTCTTGCGTGGACAAAAGGACCGTAAAGCGTATCAGAGACAAACCAGTCTCCTGAAAAAGCTTCCTCCATTGAGATGGCATTTTCGGGACAGATATGGCTGCAAAAACCACATCCTTCACATGATACAAGGTCCACGATACCATTATTGATTGCTTTAAAACGGCATACCTCAGTGCAGAGGCCACACTGAGTGCACTTGTCTAAATCCACTTTAGGGGATTTTCCACCAAAATACTTTTCCTGGGATAAGACCTTTGGTTGGAGGAGAAGGTGGAGATCGGCGGCATCGACATCGCAGTCCACCATTACTTTATTTTTAGCCAATGAGGCGAAGGCAGCAGCAATGGTCGTCTTTCCCGTTCCGCCTTTACCACTGACGATGGCTAATTGCTTGATCTCGGAGTGGTCCATAAATTTCTCTTATTTTCCCTCACCCTTCCCCTCTCCTACTTTGGGGAGAGGGAGGAAGAGAGGACTGATAATTTAAAATCGCCTGATGTAATCCCCTTATTGCTAAAAGAGAACAGTGGGCCTTTCTTGCCGGGATACCTCCGGCTGCATGGATCACATCATTGTCTGTAAGCTTCAGTGCCTCCTCGAGAGTCTTCCCAATTGCCAATTCTGTAGCGATACTTGATGTGGAAATGGCTCCAGGGCAACCCATGGTCAAAAATTTAAAGGCGGATATCTTCCCATCTTCCACCTTGAGATATACTCTGATGAAATCACCGCAGGTGGGATCACCCACCACCGCCATAGCATCAGGATTCTCGATTTCTCCCGCATTCCTGGGGTGCATGAAGTGGTCGATCAACGTCTCGTTATAGACGAGATAACCGGCCTCATCAGCTAATTCTTCTGTCTCTTCAATTTGACTCATGGAGTTTCTCCACAAATCCCCCCAACCCCCCTTTACTAAAGGGGGGCGAGGGGGGATTATACATTTGAAACAGCAATATAGTTCCTAATTTTTTCAAATAGGCCTTCGAATTCTTGGATATAAGAAGTATTTTCAATAACGATTGGAATTCCTCTTGAATAGGATTCAGCAATCCTTCGATCCATGGGGATTTCCATCAGGACAGGGATTTTTTTCGATTGGCAGTAATCCCAGACTTCTCGGTCCCCAACATCCGACTTGTTGACAACCACTCCCTTTGGAATTCCCAACTTCTCCAACATTCCCACTGCCAATTCAAGGTCATTCAATCCGAAGGGAGTTGGTTCTGTGACGAGAAGACAGAAGTCACTTCCTTTGACGGTTTCAATAACAGGACAGGCTGTTCCTGGAGGAGCATCGAGAATGACGATCTTATCGTTTTGAATCCTCTCCTTTACCTTCCGGATCAGTGGAGAGGCCATCGGTTCTCCGACGTTCAACACCCCATTAACAAAAGGAATTCCATTTGAACTTCCTTCCTGGACAATCCCGATTTCTCTTTCCACTTCAAATATGGCTTTCTCAAGACATAGATAGGAACAAGCGCCGCACCCATGGCAGAGCTCGTCGAAAACCAGAACGTTTTTTAAAATGACTGCAATTGCATGGTATTCACAGACCTTTGCACATTTACCACAGTAAGTGCATTTGGATTCGTCAATGCGGGGGACTGGAATTCCCACAGAGGAAACCTGGTGGATGGAGGGGGATAGAAAAAGGTGAGAATTTGGTTCCTCCACATCGCAATCAATTAATTGGACAGTCCCTTTGGGGAGCGAAAGGGCTAAATTAACGGCGATTGTGGTCTTTCCGGTCCCCCCTTTACCACTGGCAATCGAAATGATCATGGAATATTAACTCCGATTCTCTCTTTGTCCTTCCCTCCCACGTAAGTGGCCATTGTGCTGCAGCAACTAATGCATCATCTCCAGACGAGAGGGAAGAACCCACGAAGAAGCACTCCACCAAGCTGGGTCAATCCAGGGATGTTCCGATTCAGGAGGACTTTCAAGATAGTCCACCAGGAATTCGTCATCCTGCGGGGGATACTGGAGAGATGCTATGAAAATCTTCCTTAAAGAGGTCATTGAGTTTGAAAGTTCTTGCCCTGATTGCAGGAAAATTCCTGTTCCTAGAATCCACTCATGGATGGTGTCATCTTGAACTTCGGTCGCTACACCATCTGGATCGATATGATAGATAACCCCAGGGGATCTCGATAACCTCAGAGCAATAGGACAGCACTTATGAACGTAACAAAAACTTAGTAGCAATTTGTCAAAAAAGCACCAGCTCAGCTCCCAACCTGCAACATTCCTGATTACCGATCCCTCAGGAATGACTTCTATCGTTCGTCTATAGTCAGTTTTAACGATAGGCCCGCCTTTGAGGATTTCGATCCATCGATCTTGCGAAGAGACTCCGAGTCTTGCAAAGTTTAAATCCCTATCGAAAGCTAAATGAAGGGTCCCCACAACGAAAAAGGATTTGTGGATTGCGTCTTGCTTGCCGAAAAAGGGGATTCCAGTGTGATCAAAACAAGGGCTGATACGGACTTGCCTTTCGACAAAGGCATACTCTTCAAACAAAGGTTCTTTAGGGGAGGGGTAATATCGTAATATGAAGTCAGATACAAACCAAACGGGCCTTTCATTTGGGGAAGGACGTTTTCCTTCCGATTTTGCTTCCGTGGGTTCTGTGTCGACGAGTTGTAAATAATAAGCCCCCTCTCGATCTTTTGTCCAAAGATACCAACCCGGCATTTTACCGATCACGGGGCTTATTTTGGTGAATCCGATTCTGTCACAGGCATGTTCGTCAAAAAACAAAAGAATGAACATGTCATCCAAGATCCTCTGAACCAAGCCAATATCATTCCTATGAAGTTCTTTTTGCTTTTCAGTCACTTTTGGTTCCATTTTAGTTGGTCGGGATGCTTTCGTAATAACAATGGTGTTCATACATCCGATAATGGACGACTCCTTCTTTCAGGAGTTTTTCCAAACATTTCACGACCTCATCTAAATGCAGTCCCAGAGCCTTAGAAATATCTTCTGCTGTACAGGGCCTTCTCTTAATCAGATTTAGGATTTCCGAATCCCTAATCGAGTTAAATTTTTCTCCTGTAGGCGCGGCAAATTCAGAGATAATCTCTGCCTTATCTCCCAATCTTTCTCTTATTTCTTTCAGTTGATCCAAGTTTAAAGGAAAGGCAAAATCTTCAGCGGGAGGTCTGACCGGTGTGTTTAATTGAACCCTATCAGGCTGGATCTTTTCTATAACCCCCTTGAACTTTTCGACCTCTTCATTGCCATCATTCACACCCCGGCAAAAGAGGATTTCCAGCCAGATTTGACCTCGATATTGTTTTCGAAATTTAATGAGACCCGAAACGATTTCTTCAATCCTTAGGGATGGGTGGGGTCTGTTAATATATTCAAAAAGGGTTGGAGTTATTGTATCAAGGGAGGGGAGAACGACATCGGCTTCCGAGAGATCCCTTCTTACCTCATCTAACGAGAGAAGAGAGCTATTCGTTAAGACGGCTATGGGAGTAGAGGTAATCTCTTTAATCCCTCGGATTATTTCTCTAATGTTAATATTCAATGTTGGCTCACCAGAGCCAGACAGGGTTATAAAATCTGACCTTTTATCCAAAACTGATAGATGAAGTTCCAATTCCCCCTGGATCTCTTCTGGAGGGACATAAGATTGCCGAGATATGGTCTTATGAGTTGTCCTTCCCAAATCGCAATAGATACAATCAAAGGTGCAGGTTTTATAGGGAATGAGGTCAATTCCCAGGGATCTTCCAAGTCTCCTCGAAGGAACCGGGCCGAAGATGTATTTCAGTGAGTTCATGCCTATCAATTCTGGATCTTCTCAAATTCTTGAAGTAACCGCTTCTGATTGACGCCGAATAGGATGCAGGCCATCCCGAGCGTCTGGATCTTAAATCCCGGCCTTTCCAGGCAATGTCCACCAAAATATCTTTCCATGATCCTGGCCATCTGGGGATATTCCTTTAGAATATTCCCGATCAATTTATTCTCTAAAGAAGGAATCTGAGAAGAAAACGGCGTCATTTTTTCGCCCCTTAATTAACCCTTCTTTTCATGCTCCTATATTTGGCCTCTGCGCTTGCCACCCTCTTCCCATCCACCAAAGCCTTCCCTTCTAAAATGAACATTTCATGGAATTGGTCAACGATCCTTGCTTCTAACTTTACAACTGTTCCCGTTCGAATGGGGGTAGAATACTTGATCGACAATCTTCCCGTGAGGGCAGGGATATCTTTCATTAAGAGACAGTGGGTCATCGCAGAATCCAACAGTGTAGCTATAATTCCACCATGAATGATTCCAGAATAGCTTTCAAACTTTGGATCTGCGAAGAAACTTCCAACCACAGTCCCATCTTCATGTTTGTAAAATTTGAGCCCCAAACCCATTCCGTTATTTGAACCACAAGCGAAACAATTTCTGTGGAGACTGTTTTCTGTCTGTCCTTTCTTACCGGTTAACATTTCATTCATGGATTCCCTCATTTCTTAAACCAATTGCGCTATATCTTGTTTTTTATCACGAGTCATGGATCACGGATTACGCCCCAATCTGATCAGGCGGCTTCCATTTTGCGGCGTTTCGCCTTTGTCCTATTTCCTCATCATTTTTGAGCCGCATTTTGGACAGACCTTGTAGGAACAAGGGATTCCGGCTTCATGAGATACAACAGTTCCACATTTTGGACACATACATTCTCCTGCCGGACCTGCACCGGCTCTGGAGCCGCCCATCCTTCCTCTACGAGATCCACCCATTCCTGCACCTCTTCCTGTTCCTGGACCACCCCCCCCGGGTGGACCAGTTCCGTCACCTCTTGGCATACTAATCACCTCCTTTCGT
>Ga0299915_10001382_pt1 | contig 18002 bp, 16 predicted proteins | sample RVTome_13_FD_200263 | JGI IMG/M metagenome (GOLD analysis project Ga0299915, IMG submission 200263) | Soil microbial communities from uranium-contaminated site in the Upper Colorado River Basin, Wyoming, United States - RVT92D227 (version 2) ... | reverse complement strand
CACGGGTGACGGCGAGGAGCTCCTCCCTGCCTGCGCTTGGTGCACCGGCCAGTATGGGATCGACGGGGTCTACGCCGGGGTTCCGGTCCGGCTCTCGCCGAAAGGGGTCGAGGAGATCGTCGAGCTCGACCTGAACGCCGAGGAACTCAAAGCGCTCCAAGCTGCCGCCGAGGGCATTCGCGCCAAGTGCGCGGACCTAGCCAGGCTCTAGGGGTCGCTTCCGGCCGACTCGTCGTCGGATCCACGAGGCAGCGCCGGCGTCACGCGGTTCGCCCACAAGATGGACAGGACGCCACCCGCCGCGGCCACGAGGCCGCCGGCGATCACCAGGAAGATGCCGGGCTTGAGGTCGACCCGAAGGTCGGCGCCGTACTGTCTCTCCAGCTCTGCGCGGACCTCGGCGTAGGGCTGATCGAGGTGCGACGAGAGGTTGTGGGCGATCGCGTCCAGACCGCCGGTGCCGCCGAACCGCGCGTCGGCCCGGAGCGCGTCGCTTGCCGCAAGCGCCGTCGCCGCCAGTCCGAGCACGATGATTGCCGCAGCAACGACCTGCCGAGTGCGGCGCTCGCGCAGTAGCCGCATGGCGACCATCCCGACGAGGGTGGCGACGCCGGCCGCGAGCGCCAGCCCCCCTTCCCAGACGTCGATGCCTTTTGTGGGCAGGTCCAGCGCCCCCTGGGCGTCGCGGGTGAAGCCCACGGTCGCCCAGGAGAGCAGCGCTCCCAGCCCGAGGAGCATGCCGCCGAGCGCCAAGGTGAGGAACCCGGCGAAGCGGAGCTTCGTCGGACGCGCGGTGGAGAGGATCTCCCGACCCATGGCCGAGAGGCAGCATGACACTCATCCACCCCGAGCAGAAGCACCCGCACGGATGGGCGCCTGTGCTCGGGTGGGCTACCGCTTCGCCGTCTTTGCCTTGCTCGCCGGCGTCTTCGCCCTCTTTGCCTTGCTCGTTCTGCTTGCCGCCTTGGTTGGGGTCTTGGCGGGGACTATCCTCGCGGCGCCCCCGCCAGGAGTGAAGACGGTCTCGTGCCCGTCCGCCCAGCGGACCCGGTAGCGAAGGCCGACCGCGCCCTGGGTGATCTCCAGGATCTCGCCCTCCCGGGTCGGCTGGCCGACGGACTCGGACTCGACGACGATCCGATCTCCGACCTTCCCGGTCATGCCGACACCTCCATGAAGTCTGTGGCCCCTATTTCTAGCGCGATCTGCCTGCGCGAGGCTACTCCCGGAGTCCTTCCCACCGGAGGGCGTTCGCCACTGCCTCGGTCGTCTGTCGATCCTAACCGGTCCACCGGCGCTCAGAACCGATCCAACAGGATCAAGCGCTTCACGTCCTGGATGGCCTTGGTGACCTCGATGCCGCGCGGGCACGCCTCCGTGCAGTTGAACGTCGTGCGGCAGCGGAACACTCCGGTCTTGTCGGACAGGATCTTGAGCCGCTCGTCGGCGGCCCCGTCGCGTGAGTCGTGGATGAACCTGTGGGCGTTCACGATGGCCGCCGGGCCGACGTACCCGGCGTCGCCCCAGAAGATCGGGCACGAGGTGGTGCAGCAGGCGCACAGGATGCACTTCGTCGTGTCGTCGAAGCGGTGCCGTTCCTCGGGGGACTGCAGGCGCTCAGCTTCGGGCTCCGCCTCGTCGCTTACGAGGTAGGGAAGGATCGAACGGTACCCATCGAAGAACGGCTCCATGTCGACGTACAGGTCCTTGAGGACGGGCAGTCCCCTGATCGGTTCCACCGTGACCTTCGGCTGGACGTCTTTCACCAAGACCTTGCAGGCCAAGCGATTTCTGCCGTTGATCATCAGGGCGTCCGAGCCGCAGATGCCGTGGGCGCACGACCGGCGGAGGGCGAGCGTTCCGTCCTGGTACCACTTCACATGGTGGAGCGCATCGAGCAACCGGTCGTTCGGATCGGCCTCGATGGTGAACTCGTCCCACCAAGACTCGTCCCCGCGAAGCTCGGGGTTGTAGCGCCGGATCTTGAGCGTGAGGGTCACCAGGCCCGCCTTGTCCGCACGGGGCCGGTCTGAAGACTCGAGCACGGCGCCGGGCGTCTCCGGAGGAGATGCCATCAGTACTTCCGCTCCATTGGCACGTAGGGCCCGAGCTTCACGTCCTTGTACTCCATCCGGACCGATCCGTCCTCCAGCCGATACGCGAGCGAGTGCTTCAGCCAGTGCTCGTCGTCTCGCAGCGGGTGGTCCTCCCGGAAGTGGGCGCCCCGGCTCTCGTCTCGGGCCAGAGCGGAGCCGACGAGCGCCGCGGCGTTGTCGAGGAGAAACCCGAGCTCCACGGCCTCCATCAGTTCGGTATTGAACATCCTTCCCGTGTCCTGGACGCGGACACGCGCGAACCGCTCCCGCAGATCGGCAAGAAGGTCCTGCATCTTCTTGAGCCCGGGCTCGGTCCGAACCACGAACGCCAGATCGAACATGGACTCCTGGAGTTGCGCTCGGATGTCGGCGGCGTTCGTACCCTCTCGCCGATCCAAGAGCGCGGAGACCATGTCTTGCGCGAAGCCCTCCGGCCGCTCTGGCGGCTCGGCGAGGTCGGCCTGACTCGCGTAGCCGGTCGCGTGCTTACCGCCCCGGCGGCCGAAGACGACGATGTCGAGGAGCGAGTTCGTGCCCAGACGATTGGCGCCGTGCACGCTCACGCACGCGCACTCGCCCGCCGCGTAGAGCCCCAGGACGGGCGTCTCCTCGGCGCCAAGGACGACCCGCCCGTCGACGTCCGTGGGTATTCCGCCCATCGCGTAGTGGGCGGTTGGCTGGATCGGGACGAGCTCGGTCGTGGGCTCCACCGACAGATAGACGCGCGCGAACTCCGTGACGTCCGGAAGCTTCTCCTCGATGATCTCCCGCGGGAGATGCCTCACGTCGAGCCAGACCGCGTCCCTCTTCGGCCCGGCGCCGCGGCCTTCCTTGATCTCCTGGTAGATGGCGCGGCTCACGAGGTCGCGGGGCGCGAGGTCCTTCACGGTTGGCGCGTATCGCTCCATGAACCGCTCGAGCTCTCCGTTCAGCAGGATTCCGCCCTCGCCGCGGACGGCTTCGGAGAGAAGGATGCCCATCCGGTACACGCCTGTCGGGTGGAACTGGAAGAACTCCATGTCCTCGAGCGGGATGCCGCGGCGCCACACGACCGCCGGACCGTCGCCGGTGAGCGTGTGCGCGTTGGAGCTGACCTTGAACATGCGTCCGAAGCCGCCGGTCGCGAACAGGACGGACTTCGCGCGGAACACGTGGAGCTCGCCGGTCGCCAGCTCGTAGGCAACGACGCCCGCCGCGCGCCCGTCCGCCATGAGCAGGTCCAGCACGTAGAACTCGTTGAAGAAGCGGACACTCCGCTTCACGCACTGCTGGTACAGGGTCTGCAGGATCATGTGGCCGGTGCGGTCGGCCGCGTAGCAGGCCCGCCTGACCGGCGCCTCGCCGTGGTTCCGGGTGTGCCCTCCGAACCGCCGCTGGTCGATCTTGCCGTCGGGGGTCCGGTTGAACGGCAGGCCCCAGTGCTCGAGCTCGTAGATCGCGTGGACCGCCTCCTCGCACATGAGCTCGGCGGCGGGCTGGTCGACGAGGTAGTCGCCACCCTTCACCGTGTCGAAGGCGTGCCACTCCGGGTAGTCCTCCTCGACGTTCGAGAGGGCGGCGCACACGCCTCCCTGGGCCGTGCCGGTGTGCGATCGGGTCGGGTACAGCTTGGAGATCACCGCGGTTCGCACTCGGTCGGACGCCTCGATGGCGGCGCGAAGGCCCGCTCCGCCTGCGCCCACGATGACCGCGTCGTAGGTATGGGTGACGGTCACTTCACGACACCAGCCATCTGCTCGGGTCGAACGTGAACACGACGACGCTCCCGAGCACGAAGAGGATGAACCCGACCACGCAGAAGAGCATGTTCACGGCGAACCGCCACGCGGCCGGCCGCACGTAGTCCTGCACGACGATGCGCAGGCCGTTGATCCCATGGAGGAGCGCGAGCGACAGCAGTGCCCAGTCCCACGTCCGCCAGATGGGGCTCTGCCACCTGCTGACCACGAAGGAGAAGTCCACACGCGAGACCCCGGTACCGCCGACATGCATGATCAGCACGTGCCCGACGGCGAGGAAGAGCAGCAGGATCCCGGAGATGCGCATGAACAGCCATGCCCATAGCTCCCAGCCACCTGCGGGCCGCTCCCGCCCGGCGCGGTAGCCGAGAATCCCCACACGTAGTGGCCGGTCGGCAGGTGTCTTGGCTTCTGTCTGGGTCGCCATCAGAGATTGAGGTTGAAGGCCAGATCGAGGATGTCCTTGCCCATGATCCAGGTGATCGGGATCATGCCGAGCACGAAGACGGCGATCGTGGCCGTGGACAGCGCCTTGAAGTGCCTGGCAGAGCTCGGCCAGAAGTCGATGATCATGATCTTCACGCCGTTGAGCGCGTGGTAGAGGACGGCGGCGACGAGGCCGAGCTCCAACAGTCGTACCACCCAGTTGTGGTAGATGACCGTCACCCGGTCGTAGGCCGTCGGCCCCCAGCCGATGACGGCCGTGTCGATGATGTGGACGAAGAGGAACAGGATGATGGCGATGCCGGTGATCCGGTGGGCCATCCACGACCACTGTCCCGGGCTGCCCCTGTAGAGGCTCCCGACGTCGCTCTTCCTCTTGGCCACGAGCTCTCCTCTTCGCCCGAGCTCTCTTGCCGGCCCCGGACTCTGGCTCTTGACCTCGAATCCTCGGGCCCAGAGTATCGCGGGTCGCTAGCCTCGCGAGGCCGGTTCGGGGACCGGAACCAGCCACCAACCCCCCGCGTCGACAGCAAGCCGCACTCGCCACTTCGGATCGGGTTTCGGGAAGTCCTCACGGTAGTGGCCGCCTCGGCTCTCGTGCCGGCGGAGAGCGGCCTGTGCGATGAGCCAGGCCACGAGAGAGGCGACCGGGGCGCCGCCCTCCTCTTCGGCCCCGTCGAGGTCGGCGACCAGGGACTCGAGCTCCCGGCCGGTCCTGCGCACGCCGAGCACACGATCGGCCCGCGTGCGGATCTCGTCGAGAGGAAGTCCCAGTCCCGGCGGCGGGCCGGCCAGCGAGTCCCGCTTGTCTGAGAGTGCGAGGTCAGTGGGTTCGTCGGCCGCGTTGGCCGCTCGGCGACCGAAGACCAACGCCTCTGCGAGTGAGTTGGACGCCAGGCGGTTCGCCCCGTGGACGCCGGTTGCGGCGACCTCACCAGCCGCGAGCAGCCCCGGCAGCGATGTACGCGCCCAGGTGTCGGTGAGGATGCCGCCCATGAAGTAGTGAGCCGCGGGAGCCACCGGCAGCAGGTCGCGAGAGAGGTCCAGGCCGACCCGGGCACAGGTCTCGGCGGCCACCGGGAACCGCTCTGCGACCCCAGGGATGCCTCGCGCGTCCAGGTACACGGGTCGCCCGGTCTCCGCGCGTACCCGCAGGACCGCTCGAGCCACGACGTCGCGCGGGGCGAGCTCGCCGAGCTCGTGAAAGCGGTGCATGAACCGGTTGCCGTCGGCGTCGACCAGCAGGGCTCCTTCGCCCCTGAGCGCCTCGGTAAGCAGGCGGGCCGGCATCCCTGGGACGTCGAGCGCCGTTGGATGGAACTGCACGAACTCGAGGTCCGCGAGGGCCGCACCCGCCTTCCAGGCGAGGGCCATGCCGTCGCCGAGCGAGGTCGCCGGCCCCGTTCTGCGTCCGAAGATCCCGCAGGCGCCTCCGGTCGCGAGCACGACCCGTTCGGCGTCGATCGCACGACCGTCCTCCAGGACAATCCCTGTCGCATGACCCGCGGAAGTTGTCACCTCCAGAACCCTGGCGTCGATCCGGTCGATCCGCCGGTCCTCCTTGACGCGGCCGGCCAGGAATCGATGGAGCACTCGGCCCGAAGCGTCGCCGCCGGCGTGCAGGACCCGGCGGGCGCTGTGACCGCCCTCCAGCGCGGGCCCTGCTCCCTCGTCGAAGGCCATGCCGGCCGCTCGGAGCTCGGAGACGGTCTCCGGCGCATCGTGCACCAGCACCGCGACCGCGCGAGCGTCGCAGAGTCCGCCGCCGGCCCTGAAGGTGTCGGCGGCGTGAAGCTCCGGGGAGTCGTCCGGTCCGAGCGCCGCCGCGATTCCGCCCTGCGCCCATTCTGTTGCGGCGCCCAGAGGCGCCTCGGGCGCAACGAGCGTGACCGGTCCGCGGTCGGCTGCGTGCAGGGCGCAGAACAGGCCCGCCGCCCCTGCTCCGACCACGACCGTGTGCACCGTCGACCTACCCGGAGCGCCTGTCCGAGGATGCCGAGGCGGTCGACGATCCAAGCTCGATCATTCGCTGGACCGCTTGCCGGGCCCGCTCGGCGACGTCAGCCGGCACGGCGATCTCGTGAACGCCCTCCCGAAGCGAGGTGAGCAGCTTCTCCGGGGTGATCATCTTCATGTACTGGCATACCGCGTCCTCGTCGACGGCCTCGAAGACCTTGGCGGGGTTTGCCCGTCTGAGCTGGTGCAGGATGCCGGTCTCCGTGGCGACGAGGAAATGCTCGGCCGGGCTGCGAGCCGCCTCGGTGACCATGCCACCGGTGGACAGCACCTTCGTCCGTTCGGCGGAAAGCTCACCCTCCGAGAGCAGCCACAGCGCCCTGGTCGTGCAGCCGCACTCGGGATGGATCAGCAACTCCGCCTCGGGATTTGCGGCGGCCTTCGTCTGTAGCTCGTCCGGATCGATGCCCGCGTGGACGTGGCACTCACCCAGCCAAACGTGCATCGAGCGGCCGGTCTCCCGCTCCACGTGGGCGCCGAGGAACATGTCGGGAAGGAACAGGATCTCGCGGTCCTCGGGGATCGAGCGCACGACGTCCGCGGCATTGGACGAGGTGCAGCACACGTCCGACTCGGCCTTGACCTCCGCCGAGGTGTTCACGTAGGCGACGACCGCAGCCCCTGGGTGCTCGGCCTTCCACGCGCGAACCTGCTCGGCGTCGATCGAGGCGGCCAGCGAGCAACCGGCCTCCAGGTCCGGAAGGAGGACGGTCTTGTCGGGCGAGAGGATCTTCGCGGTCTCCGCCATGAAGTGGACGCCACAGAACACGATGACGTCCGCGTTCGTGTTCGCGGCCTCGCGCGACAGCGCGAGCGAGTCGCCCACGAAGTCGGCGACGTCCTGTATCCAGGGCACCTGGTAGTTGTGGGCGAGGACCACCGCTCGCCGGGACCGGGCGAGACGGCGGACCTCGTCGGCCCACGTCTCGAACGCCTCGAGCGTCGCGGAGTCACTCGCTTGCATCGACGATCTCCAACGAGAGGTCGAGCGCCGGCGCCGAGTGTGTGAGACGCCCGACCGAGACCACTCGGGCGCCCGCCCGGACGAACTCACCCACCGTGTCGAGCGCCACCCCGCCCGAGATCTCCAGCCGCTCGGCGTCCCCGATCCGTTGGAGCGCAAGGCCCACTAGCTCTGGAGTTGGGTTGTCGAGGAGGATGCGGTCGGCGCCGGAGGCCAGGGCCTCGTCGAGCTGCTCGAGGGTCTCGACCTCCACCTCCACGGGAACCCCGCCCAAGCGCGCGCGGCGGACGGCTTCTGCCACGCCGCCCGCTACACGAAGGTGGTTGTCCTTGACCAGGACGGCGTCGGAGAGCGAGGCGCGGTGCAGCGTTCCTCCGGCGGCGGCCACCGCTTCGCGCTCGAGATTGCGCAGGCCTGGGGTCGTCTTGCGAGTGCAAAGGACCCGAGCCGGGGCGGCTGCCTCGACGAAGGCGCTGGTCAGCGTGGCAACTCCGGACAGGTGCGAAAGGAGGTTCAGTGCCACGCGCTCGGCGCGAAGCACGGTGCGAGCCGGGCCGCGAACTACGGCCAAGACCTCGCCCGGGGCGACACGCGCGCCATCCTGGGCCTTCCAGACGATCTCGACCGGACCGGCGGCGTCCTGTCGCGCGACTGCCTGGAACACCTCCGTCGCCACGCCTCGGCCCGACAGCACTCCTGTCGCCTTGGCGCGAAGCTCCGCGGTGCAGCGGGCATCGGCCGGTACCACCAAATCGCTCGTCAGGTCGCCTGACGGAGCATCCTCATCGAGCGCCGTCTGAATGAGCGCGGCGATCTCGGCGGGAATCGGGGCCGGTGGGGCTGACAAGGTAGCCACCATCGTACCGGGCGAGCTCCTTCCACCGCTGGTCGCCCGCCTCTTCACTCGCATGGCACGAGCGCAGCGGTCGACGGCGGGCGGGACCTCGGTCCCGGCTCGACCCTGCCGGCAGGCCTCATGGCGGGGTCGAGGCGTTCGGATAAGCTCGCAGCCATGGACATCACAGTGATCGGCGGAACCGGGGAGGAGGGGTTCGGGCTCACCCTCCGACTCGCGATGGCAGGACAGCACGTGATCATCGGCTCCCGGTCGGAGGAGAAGGGGCAGACCGTGGCCGCGAAGGCGAGGGAGCTCCTCGGGGGCAAGGGCGAGGTCGACGGCACGACGAACGAGCTCGCGGCCGAGATGGGCGAGATCGTGTTCGTCACCGTCCCCTTCGCGGGCCAGGCCGACATCTACCGGGCGATCAAGGACCACGTCGCGGACGGGAAGATCGTCGTCGACTGCACGAGCCCACTCGCAACGGCCGTGGGCGGGAGGGCGTGGCAGGTGGTCCGTCCCTGGCACGGCTCGGCGGTCGAGCAGGCGAAGGCGATCCTCAGGCCCAAGGTGAACATGGTGGCGGCGTTCCACACCATCTCCGGCGAGCAGCTCCAGTCGATCGACCGTCAGATGGAGAGCGACGTCATGGTCTGCGGCAAGGAGGCGGAGGCCAAGGCCAGGGTCGGCGAGCTGATCGACCAGATCCCGAACCTGCGGTGGGTCGACGCCGGCGACCTCACGATGGCCCGGATCGTCGAGACGATGACCGCTCTTTTGATCTCGGTCAACCGCACCTACAAGATCCACGATGCGGGATTCCGCGTCACGGGTCGCGACACCTGGGGCCGCCCCGGCGCCTGACCGGCGCGGGTCAACCGCGCCAAGTGCGGCGACTAGTCGATGACCGCGAGCGTCTGGCCCGGCTGAACTACCTGGCCCGCCTCGATCCTCAGGTCGGAGACGATTCCTTCGCGCGGCGCAGGGATAGCGTTCTCCATCTTCATCGCCTCTAGGATGCAGACGACGTCGCCGGCCTCGATCTCCTGTTCCTCCTCGACCAACACCCGGAGGATGGTGCCCTGCATGGGGGCCGCGACTACGCTGTGGACGCGCTCGCCGTGGTGGGCGGTGTGGCGGGCCGGTGGCCTCGGAGCGGTGTCCCGGCGGTGATCGAAGATCCGGATCGGTACGCGACGACCGTCGACCTCCACAATGAGCTCTGCCGGCACGGGCCGTCCAGACTCGGCGGCGGGCGGCTCGCTCGAGGGTCCCGGGAGCCGGGCGTCGCGGAGTGCCCGCTCCAGCCAGGTCGTCGTGTGGGTTCCCTTCCGGAAGTCCTCGGTCTCCAGCACCCACAGGTGAACCGGGACGGTCGTTAGGACCCCCTCCACGCTGAACTCGCCCAGGGCGCGCAGCATCCGTCGGCGCGCGAGATCCCGGTCGCCGCCCGACACCACGACCTTCGCGAAGAGCGAGTCGTAGTCCGCCGGGACCTCCTTGCCCTGTCGCACGCCGGAGTCCACGCGGACGAACGGGCCGCCGGGCTCGTGGTAGGCAGTGATGCGGCCGGGGCTCGGGAGGAAGTTGCGGGAGGGATCCTCAGCGTTGATCCTGCACTGGATGGCGTGACCGCTGGGCCGCACCCACGAGAGGTCGAGCCGTTCACCGAGAGCCACTGCGATCTGCAGCGCAACCAGATCGAGGCCGGTCACCATCTCGGTGACGGTGTGCTCGACCTGCAGCCTGGTGTTCATCTCCAGGAAGTAGAAGCAGCCGTCCTCGTCGACCACGAACTCGACCGTGCCGGCGTTCGTGTAGTCGCATCCCTTCGCCAGTGCTATCGCCGCCTCCCCGATCCGGACCCGAAGGTCCACGTCGACCACGGGGGACGGCGTCTCCTCGATCAGCTTCTGATGCCTGCGCTGCACCGAGCAGTCGCGTTCGCCGAGGAAGAAGACGTTGCCGTGGTGGTCCGCGAAGACCTGAGCCTCGACGTGGTGAGCTCGGTCGATGTAGCGCTCGAGGAACACCTCCGGCCGGCCGAAGTACGCCTGCGCCTCCCGCGCTCCGCGCTTCAGCGCGACGTCGAGCTCCTCGGGCCTGCGCACGATGTGCATACCGCGCCCGCCGCCGCCGAATGCCGCCTTCACGAGCACCGGGTAGCCGATCCGCTCCGCCTGCTTGCTGGCTTGCTTGCGGGTGATCGGCTCCGGCGTGCCGGGGACGATCGGCACGCCGGCACGCTCGGCCGCGCGTCTGGCCACGGACTTGTCGCCCATTGAGTCGATCGCGTCGGCGGGTGGGCCGATGAACGTGAACCCGGATTCCTCGACCGCACGAGCGAAGTGCGCTCGTTCGGACAGGAACCCGTAGCCGGGATGGATCGCGGTGGCCTTCGCGCGTCGGGCAGCATCGAGGATCGAGCCGATCGAAAGGTAGGAATCGGCGGGAAGCGGCGGTCCGATCCTGTAAGCCGCGTCGGCCATCTGGACGTGGAGCGCGTCGCGGTCGGCGTCCGAGTACACGGCCACCGACTGCAGCCCAAGCTCACGGATCGTCCGGATGATCCGAACGGCGATCTCTCCGCGGTTGGCTACCAGGATCCTGGTCTTCGGCAAGGGCGGCTCCGGGTCGCGATAATCGGTCTCCCCAGGACGGGAGTCAAACCTTGCTGTCCGAACGCGACCTGCGGCACGCGCTCGAGCGGATCGGGGCAGATGCCCCCGTCCGATTCGACGAGGTTACCCGTTCCACCCAACTCACGGCGCTTGGATTGGCCGAGGCGGGAGCTCCAGAGTGGACGCTGGTCGCGGCCGGCCACCAAACGGAGGGACGAGGCAGGCTGGGGCGCGAGTGGGTCGACGAGCCGGGGCGGGCGCTCTTGTTCTCGGTCGTGCTCCGGCCCGAGCTCGCTGCATCGCGCGGCGGTCTGATCACTCTCCTTGCGGGCTGGGCGGCGGTTACCGCGTGCCGCCAGGTGGCCGGGGCGGATGCCTGGTGCAAGTGGCCCAACGACGTGCTTGTGGGCGGGGCGAAAGCCGGGGGGATACTCGCGGAATCGCGCGTCGTCGGAGGGCGTTTCGAGCACGTGGTCCTGGGCGTGGGTCTGAACCTGGGGGCGGCCCCCCCCGGGGTGCCGGGATCGGCGGTGATCGGGGACGCCGACTCGGCCGCGACGCTGGAAGTGTTCCTCGAGGCGTTCGTGTCCAGGTACGTGCCCGCCGACCCGGCGTTCCCGAACGGCGTCGTCGGCACATATCGGGAGGTCTGCGAAACGCTCGGGCGGCGGGTCAGGGCGGTTACGAGCGGCAGCCGTACGGTCGACGGCGAAGCGGTGGATCTGGACGAGGACGGAGGCCTTGTCCTGCGCACGAACGCCGGTCTGGAGACCGTCCACTTCGGCGAGGTCGAGCACCTGGGCGGGCAGCGGGGCTAGTTGCCGCGGAACCGTGGGCGGGGTAGCGTCGCGCCATGGCGTTCCCGAGGCGGCTGCTCGTGGACGGCGAGGAGCTCATCCTCGACCTGCGGCCGCACCCGATCGCTCTCGCGCGGGCGGTGATCGTCACCCTGCTCGTGGTCGCCGGCGCGATCCTCGCCCTGACGAACCTACCGAGCGGCAGCTCGCACGACGTCCTGTTCTGGCTGACCTTGGGTGTGGGCCTCGTGATCCTGGTCTTGTGGCCGGTTCGCGACCTCGTGCGCTATCTCACATCGCACTTCGTGGTGACCTCGGACCGGATCATCCACCGGTCGGGCTGGATCGCGAAGGACTCGATGGAGATCCCGCTCGAGGCCATCAACGACGTCCGCTTCCATCAGGGCGTGTTCGAACGGGTGATCGGTGCGGGCTCCCTGGTCATCGAGTCCGCCGGGGAACGCGGCACCTCGACCTTCCAGGACATTCGGAAGCCCGAGGAGGTCCAGAAGATGATCTACCACCAGGGCGAGCTGAACCAGCGCAAGATGATGCGGGGCGCCCCTGCGGCCGGGCCGGCGGCGCCTTCGCCGACCACGGAGCTCCAACGTCTCGCCGACCTGCGCGAGCGAGGCGTCATAACGGAAGAGGAGTTCCAGGCGCAGAAGAAGCGCATCCTCGAAGGTAGCTAGTTCGCCTCCTCCGCCGCCGCTGCCGGGCGGCTGGGGTGACATCCCTCCCACGTATGCTTGGCTGGTGAGCCAGGCCAGGTGCGAACGCTGCGGCGCGGCGTTGCCCGGAAGCGCGCGCTTCTGCCCGAGCTGCGGGTTCCCCGTCGAAGCGCCCGCGGCAGATGAGCGCAAGGTCGTGAGCATCGTCTTCGTGGACCTTGTCGGCTCGACCCGGCTTTCGGCGCTGATCGATCCCGAGCGCTACCGGGAGGTGCTCGCGGCCTATTACCAGGCGACCGCCGAGGAGCTCGAATCGCTGCGCGGTCGGGCGGTGAACGTCGCCGGCGACGCGGTCGTCGGTGTCTTCGGTCTTCCCCAAGTCCACGACGACGATGCGCTGCGCGCGATCCGGGCCGGAATCTCGATCGCCGCTCGGGTCGGGGAGCTCGGGGATGCGCTATCGCTGCCGGTGCCTCTTCGCTGCCGGGTCGCCGTGAGCACCGGCCCGGTAGCTATCGGTGGGGAGGCGGTCGAGCGTGGCCTGCTCTCCGGGGCTGTCGTGAACACCGCCGCCCGCCTCCAGCAGGCTGCGGAGCCGGGAACAGTGATCGTTGGGGAACTCACCCGGCTGCTCACTGAGGACGCGGTCGAGTACGGCGAACGCAAGGACGTGCGGGCGAAAGGCTTCGACGACGCGTTGCCCGGCTTCCCGGTCGTCGCGCTCGCGCCGCGCTCGTCGCGCCGAACGATCCCGTTCGTGGACCGTCGGCACGAGCTACGCCTCCTTACCGATACGTTCGAACGCGCCGTCGAGTCCCACCGAGGCCACATGATCACCCTGCTCGGCGAGCCGGGCATCGGCAAGAGCAGGATGGCGGACGAGTTCCTCTCCGCTCTCCCTTCCGAAACGAAGGTGCTGAAGGGTCGGGCCAGCCCGTTCGAGGAGGACGTGACGTTCGCGCCTCTGGCTCAGATCCTCCTCCAGGAGATCGACGAGCGCCCCGACGCGCCGCCCGAACGACTGCAGGCGCGCCTCGAGGAGATGGTCCTCTCCTGCTGCCCCTCGGACGAGGCGGGCCCGATGATCGTCAGACTCGGGTACGCCCTCGGGCTCGGTGAGGAACCGCGCGACGAGCGGCGCTACCGGGCCGGGGAGATCCGATCCGGCCTGGCGCCCTTCCTCCGAGGTCTTTCGCAGCGGGGTCCGGTGGTGCTCGCGTTCGAGGACCTTCATCTCGCCGAGGAGCCGCTGCTCGACCTCGTCGAGCAGCTCGTGCGCGACTCGAAGGGGATGCGGCTGCTTGTGCTCTGCGTGGCGCGCTCCGAGCTGCTCGACCGGCGGCCCGGCTGGGGAGGCGGCCTGGGCGATTCGCTGAACATCTACCTGGAGCCGATGTCGCCCGAGCACGCGACGGAGCTCGCCCTTCAGGCGGGTGAGGGTCTGGACGCGCGAACGGCCGAGCTTGTCGCGCGGCATGCCGGCGGCAACCCGTTCTTCATCGTGGAGACGACCGGGATGCTGCTCCACGAGGAGGTCGGGCTCCCCCCCGGCGCCGAAACCTTCCCCGAGCAGTTGCTGCCGCCCACGGTCCAGGCCGTGATCGCGGCGCGCATCGATCACCTCTCTCCGGAGGCCCGCGATCTCGTCCGGAAAGCCTCGGTGTTCGCGCGGTTCACGTTCGCCCTGTCGGAGCTCGAGCTGATCGCCGAGCCGAACGAGCGGGCGCTCCAGATGCTCGAGGAAGAGGAGCTCCTCGTCCGGGACGCTGAGGGCGTGTACCGGTTCGGCCACGGCCTGGTGCGGGACGTCGCCTACGAGAGCCTTCCCAAGCGAGAGCGCAGGAGGCTGCACCTGGCGCTGGCCGAGGCGTTGTCCGTCGACGCGGAGACCGCGGCCCGGAACCCCCGGTCGATTGCATACCACCTCGAGCAAGCGGCGAGGGCGGCGCTCGACCTCGACCCAAACGACCGCTCGCTCGCCGAGCGGGCCTTCCGGTCGCTCTCACGCGCCGGAGAGCTTGCGCTGGACGCATCCGATGCTCGCGCGGCCGCCGATCTCTGCGAGCGGGCGCTCGCGATGGCGGGTCCGCGGAAGGGCTGGGGGCCGTCCGAGGCCACGGTTCTGTCGAACCTCGGGGAGGCGCGGTACTGGCTCGGAGAGTTCGAGGGGGCGGCACGGCCCCTCACAAGCGCGTTGGAGATAGGAGGGGCCGAGCCCGGCATCCGTGCCCACGCCTCGCGGTTCCTCGGAGACGTCGAGCTCTCGATCCGCGGCAACCCCGAGCGAGCGGGCGAGCTCTTCGACCAAGCGCTCGACGCGGCGCGCGATCTCGGCGACCCCTGGACCCTGGCACGGACCCTCCTCGTCGCCGGCTGGGCTCCCTACTGGCGAGGCGACCTGGCGTCGGCGCGGGCCATGTTCCGGGAGGCCCTTGCCGTGACGCGCGACAACTCGCTTGGTGATCCCTGGGCCGAGGCGAGGGCCCTCTGCGCGCTCGCGACGGCGGTCGAGGACGACGGCGACGAGGAGGAATGCCTCGCGCTCAACTCTCAGGCTCTGGCGATCGCCGAGGCGAAGGGCGATCGCTTCTCGATCAGCGTGGCGCGCGAAGGTGTCGGCAACGCTCTGCGCCGCATGTGGCGCCTGGACGAGGCTCTTCCGCATCTGGACCAGGCGGTCGAGGCCTTCCGCGAGCTCGGTTCCCGGTGGGAGCTCGCGAGCGCCCTGACCTCGCGGGGGATCCTCCACCGGCTGGCCGGCAGGACCCGGGAGGCGGTGAAGGACCTCCGGGAGGCGTACGGGATCTGTAGGGAGGTGAAGGAGCGAAGCATCGTCACCTGGACGGCCAGCGCCCTCGCCCAGGCGCTGCTCGCCTCCGGCGACGTGACGGCCGCCAGGCTCGTTCTGCGGGAGGCCGCGTCGGTGGCCAACCCGGAGGGGCCCGCGCCGATGATCTGGCTGCAGGAGGCCGAGGTCTGGGTCCTGCTCGCCGAGGGCGATAGCGACGCGGCGCTCGATCGTGCCATGGAGCTCCTGCGCGAAGCGCGGGACGGGGGCCATGCGAAGGACGCCGCCGCGTGGACCTGGCGCATCGGGCGAGTCTGGGGCGCCGAGGCCGCAGGCGGCGAGGGGGAAGTCTCGGCGGCGCGCGGCCTACTCGAGTCGGTGCACCTTCAGCAGATCCTGCGCGAGCCCGTTCTCGCCGGGGTGTGAGCGCGTGGACTTCGATCTGACACAGGAGCAGGAGGAGTTCCGGCTGGCCGTCCGGGAGTTCGCCGAGGATGTCCTCGCTCTCGGCGTGCGAGAGCGCGATCAGGGCGAGGGCTTCCCGATCGAGATCGCCCGCCGGATGGGGGAGCTGGGGTTGTTCGGGCTCCCGTTCCCGGAGCGATACGGCGGGCTCGATGCCGACTTCCTCACCTTCTGCGTCTGCCTCGAGGAGATCGCGCGGGCGGACTCACGGATCGCCATGATGCTCGAGGCGGCGATGGTTCTCGGCGCGAACCCTGTCTACCGGTTCGGCACGGAGAGGCAGAAGGAGCGCTGGCTCACGCCAATGGCGCGGGGCCAGATCCTCGGCTCCTTCGGGCTCGCGGAGCCCGGCGGCAGCTCCGACGCGGGTTCGATCCGAACGACCGCGCGTCTCGAAGGCGACGAGTGGGTGGTCGACGGCTCGAAGGCGTTCGTGGCGAACGTCGGCACCGCGATCTCGAAGGTGTGCACGGTTGCGGCGGTAACCGGCGAACGGGAGATCTCCTCGATACTCGTGCCCGCGGACACGCCGGGGTTCTCTATCGGCCCCGCGGATCCGAGGGCAGGGCGGTACGCAGGCGATCCCCGCGATCTGGTGCTCTCCGGATGCCGAGTGCCGAGAGAGAACCTCCTCGGCGAGCCTGGGCGCGGGTACGCCCAAGCCCTTGAGCTGCTGGACGACGGCCGGATCGCGGTAGCCGCTCTCTCGACCGGCCTGGCGCGCGGGCTCGAGGAGACCGTCACGCTCGCGACCGAGCGGGAGGATGCCGGCCAACGGGCGGGTGCGCTCGAGCCTATCGGGCTCGACATCACGGATGTGAGGACGGCGCTGGAGAACACGCGGCTCGGCTATCTCCGAGCCGCGTGGCTGAAGGACCACGGGCGTCCCTACGAGAACCAGGCAGGCGTCGCGAACCTGCTGGCGGCGGAGCTCCAGCAGCTGCTCATCGCCGGCGACCTCGACATGCCGGGTACCGAACACCCGTTCGGTCTCAAGTCCACCGAGCCGGGCGACGACGAAGATGGTTGAACGGGCCCACGGTCGGGAGCACGCTCTGCAGGCACGCGAGTTGACATCCCACCCGCTCATCCGATAGGAAGGCGGACCTAGTGAGAGCGAACCGGGGGCGCTCGGGCGTCGTGCTGCGTCGCATCGCAGGCGTTGCCGCCGCATTGGTGCTGGTCACGGCGCTTTCTCCGAGCGCCGGCGCGGATATCCAGCAGCAGCTCGAGGACGCCAAATCAAGGCTCGCGGAGCTCCAGCGTCAGATCGACCGGCAGGACCGGGAGCTGGATGTCTTGGAGTCCAAGGCAGCGGCGGTCGCGGCGCGTCTCATGGACGCTCAGGACGCTTACGACCAGATCACCGCGGAGCTGAACCGGACCCGGCACGACCTGGCCGAAGCGTCGAAGCAGTACCGGGAGCTTCGAGACCGGCTGAACCAGCGGGCTCGCGAAACCTACATGCAAGGCCCCGGGAGCCCGATCGAGTTCCTGCTCGGGGCCAGCTCCTTCTCCGACCTCAACGACCGTGTCGAGTACGTCGACGCCGTCTCGAGCGCGGACGCGGATCTCGCGAACCAGGTCCAGAACCTGAAGAACCGGCTCGCCGCTCAGGCCCGCAGCCAGCAGCGGCTGCAGGAGAAGAAGGCGGAGAAGCTGAGGGGGATCGAGGCCGACCAGGCGCAGGTGGACGCCCAGCTCACCGAGGCCCAGCGAATCATGGACGCGATCGAGTGGAAGGAGAGCCGGGCCCAGCAGATCGTGCAGAAGTACCAGAAGCAACTCGAGGCCTCCTGGAGCTCGTTGTACGGCGGAAGCTACAACCCGAACGGCATCTTCAAGGTCTGCCCGGTACGCGGACCCCACATCCTGACCGACTCGTTCGGAGCGCCCAGGTACGCGGGCGGGTTCCACTACCACGCCGGCAACGACATCCTTGCGGCGGAGGGCACGCCGATCGTCGCGCCCTTCGACGGCACCGCCCGCGCCAGCTACAACAGCCTCGGGGGCCAGGCCGTGTACGTGTACGGGGCGAACGGCTACGTCTACAACGCCCACCTGTCCTCATATCCGGACCAGCTCGGCGAGGTGCACGCCGGCGACGTCATCGGGTACGTGGGCAACACCGGCGACGCGGGAACCATCAACCACGACCACTTCGAGTGGCACCCGAACGTGATGCCCAACCCGGACACGTGGCCCCGGAGCCCGTACGGCTTCTCGGTCGTCGGCAGCGCCGTGAACCCCTACCCACTGCTCTCGCAGGTCTGCTGACGGCACAGAGCCCGACCGCGGCTGCCTCGAGCAGAGCAGCGGCGGTCAGCCCTCGCGGGCGAGCAAGGCCGGCGCCGTGATCATCGCGATGGCGAACAGGCCGAACGCCGTCACGTGGGCCACCGTGCACCATTCGCAGATGGCGCCGATGATGAACAGCTCCGCGTACACGAGCCAGAGGGCGAACCCCACCCCCGCGATCGCCCCGCCCAGGCGCGCGAGGTGCACGAGGCGATTCTCGGATTGCCACGCCTGGGGAAGACACAAGGCGGTCATCGCGACGAAC
>Ga0299915_10001381_pt1 | contig 18015 bp, 20 predicted proteins | sample RVTome_13_FD_200263 | JGI IMG/M metagenome (GOLD analysis project Ga0299915, IMG submission 200263) | Soil microbial communities from uranium-contaminated site in the Upper Colorado River Basin, Wyoming, United States - RVT92D227 (version 2) ... | reverse complement strand
CGGGCGACGAGAGGACCTTCCGCATCACGGCCCGGCACTTCGGGCACGTCGGAGGCTTCCTGTCGCCGGATTTCCCGAGGACCTCGACGCATTCGCCGCAGGTATCACATCGATATTCGTAGATCGGCATCTAGTTTTCCCGGTCAGAATTCTCGACTCAACGACTTGATTCATTATAGCAGAGGCGGCCCAGGGAGCCAAGCCCGCCAGCGCCGGGCAGCAGGAGTCAGTTCATTCGTGAAAGACGATGGCTTCGAAGACGGCCACCGTGGCCCCTTTCCGCCAGGCGTCGGGCGGAAGCCCGGCCTTGAGACAGCCTTGGGCGAGGAACGTCTCCCGGTCCCAGCGGTTTTCCGTGGCGACCTGGGGGAGGAGGAGGCCGCGGAGACCGTCACGGCTGATGACCAGGCCGTGCCGTCCCACCTCGACCGTGCGCGGGTTGGCGACTTCGCGGACGGGTGTCAGGACCGAGACTTCGAACTCGAGGTTGGGAAGCTCGCCGGCGGTGACGACCGGAAAACGGGTGTCCTCGGTGGCCGCCAGGATCGCGGCTTGGACGACGGTCTGGGCGAGAGGCAGAACGGGCTCGACGTAACCGATGCAGCCCCGAAGCGCGCCGTTTTTTCTAAGCGTGACGAAGGCGGCCCGCGGGACGAGAAAACTCGCCCGGTCCGACGGCGGGACGACGACCTCGCGCCTGGAAACGAACCGCGTCACCGCCTCCCGGGCCAAAGCCAGGAGAGCTTTTTTTTCGTCCGCCGAGAGCGAGAATTCCTCTGTTTTCTTTCCGTCCGCAAAGACGGCCGCGGCGAGATAGCCGACGATCCAATCCGGTGTTCCACCGCCGGCCAGCGAATCGGTCCGCCCCAGGACTTCGATACGGGCTGGGCCGAGCTCTTCGGCGTAGAGGAGGGCCGCGGCGACAGGCCCGCCGCCGCACATGATATTCTCGCCGCGGGCCATGCCGCGCAGGATGACGTCGGTCTTGAACTCCTCGATGAGTTTGACCGTCGCCTCGTCCCGGGCCGTCGCGTCTTTGGGGGCTAGGCCGTGGGAGAGGTCGGTTGAAGCGACAATCAGGGCGCGCCGTCCCCGCAGGCCTTTGACCAGCGCGGCGGCCAGCGCCTTGGAGGCCGCCTCGTTCTGGTCGCCCATGACGATCGGCACGATCTTAGCCGCGGGGAGAGCTCTCTGGACGAAGGGAACCTGGACCTCGAGCGAATGCTCCTCGGCGAAGGCTTCGGGCACGTAATCGAATCCCCCGGCCCGGCTGATGGCGGCGGCGGCGTCCGCGTCCACCGCGGCCACACCGAGCGGCGTTTCGAAACCGCCCTTGGGATAGATGGAACAGCCCCTGAATCCGTATCGATGAGAAGGCCCGATGATGACGACCACGTCGTAGGGCCCGCCCCGGACGAGAGCGTAAGCCCGCCCGGCCATTGAGCCGGAATAGGAGTAGCCGGCGTGCGGGGCAATCAGGGCTAAGGGATGATCCTTTCCCGCCTCTGGAACCGGAGCGCGCCCGAGATAGCCATCGACCAAGGCGCTGAGCTCAGCCGCATCGGCCGGGTAGAATTGACCGGCGACGACCGGCCGCCGCACGTCCTGGGCGGCGCTGAGGCCGGCGGCCACGACCGCCAAGGCCGCGGCCCATCCCCATATCTTTTTCATCGCGGCCTCCCCCGACGGGACGCCCGTCGTCGACTTACTAAGCCGGGCGAAATATAGTTGACTCCACATTTCCTTATCGCCCGGCTAGTACTCGGGGAGCAGCAAGGATTATGCAAAGTATATTCTGCTCCCCGTAGTAAATAATAGGAGCGCTCGTCGGAAAAAGCAACCGCGCGGCGACCGCGGCCCCTGTTGACAAGGGCCGCGATTTTGATAAAAATGGAGGCGGAAGGTTCAGATGAAGAGTTTCCTGAAATCGCTGCTTGCCCTGTTCACCATCGGCGGAATGTTCATCCTCGGCTTCTGGTTGGGGAAGGAAAAAGAAAAGGCCAAGATCCCTAAGTTCCAGGACGAGCCGGACAAGACTGTCTGAATCGGGGCGCCGCCGCCCGCCTGTCCTCCGCCGACCGCTCCGCGCGGGAAGGCGTTATTGACCCATTCGCCGCAAGCGCGGCTCAGGGTTAACCCTGCAAACAGAAGAGTGGAGGGTTTGACCCGTTCGCCGCGCCGGGCCTTGCCTTTTAAGGCGGGGATAAGAAACGCGGCCTGATTCCACGTGTGCCAGCCCCGCCTTTCCAGGAGGCGACTGCGGGGCCGGATCCCTTGGGTGCCAGCCCCGCGGACCCTGGCGGGAATCGCGGGGCCGGATCCCATGGGTGCCAGCCCCGCGGACCCTGGCGGGAATCGCGGGGCCGGATCCCATGGGTGCCAGTCCCGCCATTACCGGAAGGACTGGCGGGGCAGGGTTAACGCTAACAAGCCGGAGAGTTGAGCGTTTGCCCATTCGCCGCAAAGCGTTGCCATTAAGGGCGAGCGGGGCTCAGGGCTAACCCTGATTAAGCGAGGCCTTACGGCACGAGAATAGTGGGTTTGACTCCACTCGGACGCGGTGCCTATAATGAGAAGAGGCCGATGTCCCGTCGGGGTCGGCCCGACCGGAAGGAAGGAACCATGAGCTGGGGAGTCTACGGCATCCTCATTGTCTTCGCCGCCTTCATCCTCTTGCTGATCCTCAATCCGAACCTCTCTTGCTTCGGCCGGAGGATCAAATCGCCCTTTTATCCGTTGCTCCGGAAACGGCGGGCCCAGAAAAAGGCCGCCGCGCACCATCTGAAGCCGGGCGACCACCCGCCGGGCAAGACGGCAGCCGAGGGCCGCCGGAGCGCGGCCGACAAAGCGGAAGACTACGGATTCCACCTGGATTAAAGGCGGACGACGAGATGCCCTTCTCAGGTCCGCGCGGCTCCCGGAAGCGGATACGGTGGGCCGGCCTCGCGTTCCCGGCGTTCCTCCTCTCGTTCGCCTCCTGTGCGGCGCCGCCCCCAACACTCATCCCGCCCGTCGAGGTCCGCTCGGTCGAGGGCTACGGCTCCGCCGCCGTCGAAGGCCTGGAAGCGGCGGTCCGGGGCCGTTTCGCCTTTCGTTTCGGGGCCGACGGCCGCGGCCGGGTGGAAGCCTTCGACCCCCTGGGCCGGACCGTCTATTTCCTCGACTTCGAAGCGACCCAGGCCTGGTTCGTGCTGCCGGCGAAAAAAGTCTACTGGGAGAACGAGCCGGGCGAGCTGATGAGCCGCTTCCTGGGTTTCGTCCTGCGGCCCGAAGAGGTCGTGCGCCTGCTCAGCGGCCGCTGGGATGCCGGCGCGGCGGGCGGGCCGGCGCCGTGGATCTTGCAGAAGGATGCCCAGGGCCGGGTCGTCGCCGGCGAACGCGTCACGCTCCGCTTCGAGGTCCGCGAATTCTTCGCCGGCGGCGGCGTGCCGCGGACGGTCATCGTCTCCGACCTCGCCGCCGCGGCCCGGATCAAGGTCCTCGAGTTGCGGTTCAACGCGGCCGGACCGGCGTCCGCGCCCGAACGCGCCTTCCTGAAGACGTACAGCCAGGTCACGTGGGCGGAGATGGCGCGCTTCCTCAACCGCGATGAGAATTAAGGCCTTTGCCAAGATCAACCTCGGGCTGGAAGTCGTCCGCAAGCGGCCCGACGGTTATCACGATATCCTGACCCTTTTCCAATCCATAAGTCTCGCGGACGAGGTCGAGTTCCGGCCCGCGCCGCGGGGCGAGCTTCTCGTCCGCGGCGACGACCCCGGAGTTCCGTGGGACGAGTCCAACCTGGTCCACCGGGCCGCCTGCCTGCTCCGGGAGAGGACCCGGGCGGAGGCCGGCGCGGCCATCGCCGTCCGGAAAATGATCCCTTCCGGCAAGGGGCTGGGCGGAGGGAGCGCGGACGCCGCAATGACCCTTTACGGGCTGAACGCCCTCTGGGAAACGGGCCTGGACCGGCCGGCCCTGGCCGGGCTGGCGAAGGAACTGGGGGCCGATGTGCCCTATTTTCTCACTGGGGGCCTCTGCCTGGGCCGGGAACGGGGGGATGTCGTGGAGCCCCTGCCCGACCTCCCGGCCCTCCCCGTCGTCCTCGCCCTGCCGTCCTTTCCGGTGCTCACCGCGGACATCTACCGGGCCTTTCCGGCCGCCTTGACTTCGGAGGGCCGAGACAGTAAAATAGTCCGGTTTTTCGAGGCCCAGGACAAGGATTTTGGCCGCCTGGAAAACGGGCTCGAGACGGTCATTTTCCGTTCCTATCCTCAGCTCGCCGAACTCAAGAGTCTTTTCCGCGACCGGGGGGCGACGCTCTCTCTGGTGAGCGGCTCGGGCTCGGCCGTGTATGGCCTTTTCCAAGACAGGGAACGGGCCGAAGCCGCCCGGGACGCCGTTGGGCGGCTCGTCCCGGCGGTCCTCGTCGAGACCCTGTCCAGGGACCGGTATTGGGAGAGTCTACGCGCTGGGGTGTAGCCAAGTGGTAAGGCAACGGACTTTGGCTCCGTCATCCGGAGGTTCGAATCCTCCCGCCCCAGTTTTGAATTTTCGGCCAAGGAGGCGTCCATGAAGATCTTCGCGGGTTCATCGAACATGGCCCTGGCCTCCGAGATCGTCAAGTATCTGAAGATCGACCTCGGCCGCTGCGTCTTGGACCGCTTCTCGGACGGCGAGATCCATATCTACATCGACGAGAACGTCCGCGGCGAGGATGTCTTCGTCATCCAGAGCGGCAACCACGACGCCAATTTCCATCTCATGCAGCTCTTCCTTATGCTCGACGCCTGCAAGCGGGCCTCCGCCGGGCGCATCACGGCCGTTATCCCCTATTTCCCCTACGCCCGACAGGACTGGAAGGACCGCCCGCGCGTCCCGATCTCCGCCCGGCTCATGGCCGACCTGCTGGAGAAGGCGGGCGCCAACCGGGTCCTGACGATGGACCTCCACTCGCCGCAGATCCAGGGTTTCTTTTCCGTCCCCGTCGACAACCTGACCTCCGTCCCCGTCCTGGCCGGACACATCGAGACGCTCAAGACACCCGACCTGACCATCGTTTCGCCGGATGCGGGCGGTGTGGGCCGGGCCCGTCACTTCGCCAAGCGGCTGGACGCCAAACTCGCCATCATCGATAAGCGGCGGCCGGCCCCCAACGTGGCCCAGGTCTTCAACGTCATCGGCGACGTCCGCGACCAGGATGTCGTCATCTTCGACGACATGGTCGACACGGCCGGGACCCTCGTCCTGGGGGTCGAGGCCCTGGCCCGCGAAGGCGCGCGCCGGATCTTCGCCGCCTGCACCCATGCGATCCTCTCCGGCAAGGCCCTGGAGAAGATCGACGCCTCCCCGCTCGAAAGCCTCTTCGTCACCAACACGATCCCGCTCTCGGAACGCGCCGGGGGCTGCGCCAAGCTCCAGGTCGTTTCCGTGGCCGAGCTGTTCGGCGAGGCCATTCGCCGCATCAACGAGGGCAGCTCCGTCAGCTCTCTCTTCACCTAAGGAGGAACCCATGAGCATCACGATCAAGGGCGAAACACGGACCGAATTCGGCACCAACGCCGTTGGCCGGCTGCGCCGGAAGGACCTCATCCCGGCGATTCTCTACGGCGAGGGCGTTGAGAACGTCCCCCTCGTTCTCCACAAGAAGGACATCGTCCAGGTCCTCCGCTCCGAGACGCGCGAGAACACGATCTTCAAGGTCGACCTCGGCCGCGAACTGCGCGACGCCATGTTCAAGGACATCCAGGTCGACCCGACAACGGACGAGATCCTCCACGCGGACCTCATCCAGATCGCCATGGACAAGGCCGTCCGCATCGCCGTGCCCATCGTCCACCGCGGCGAGCCGATCGGCGTCAAGACCGAGGGCGGCTTCATCGACTTCGTCACGCGCGAGGTCGAGGTCGAGTGCCTGCCCAAGGACATTCCCGAACGGGTCGAGACCGACATCAGCGGCCTGCACATCAACCAGTCGGTCAAGGTTTCGGACCTCGCCCTCCCGCCGGGCGTCCGGATCCTGAGCGACCCCAACCAGGTCCTCGTCGTCATCAGCCTGCCGCACAAGGAAGAGGAGTTCCCGGGCGAGAAGCCGGAGGAAGCGGCGGCGGAGGCGGCCGAGGCCAAGGAACCCGAGGTCATCAAGAAGGAACGGGCCGGAAAGGAAGAGGGCGAGGAGAAGGAAGAGAAGAAGGAGAAAAAGGAAGACAAGAGGGAAGAAAAGAAGGAAAAGAAAGAGAAGAAGGAGAAGTAAGGCTTGTGGCTGGTCGTGGGCCTGGGGAATCCCGGCGAACCGTACGTTCAAACGCGGCATAACGCCGGTTTCATGCTGGTCGAACGCCTGGCCCGTGCCTGGGACGCCGCCTTCCGGGAAAAGAGAGGCCAGGTCCGGGTCGCCGAGGCCCGTTGCGGGGGCGAGCCGGTCCTCCTGGTCCAGCCCTTAACGTATATGAACCTCAGCGGGCACGCGGTCCGCGCGCTCGTTGCGGCGCGGCGCGCGGCGCCCGAGCGCCTGCTCGTCGCCTACGACGACCTGGACATCCCCCTCGGGGAGATCCGGGTCCGCCCCCAGGGCAGCGCCGGAACGCACAAAGGGATGCAGTCGATCGTCCGCGAGCTCGGGACAACGAAGTTCCCGCGGCTGAGGATCGGGATCGGTCCGCTGCCCGAGGGCCGGGACGCGGCGGCCTACGTCCTCCGGCGGTTCCGCCGCGACGAACGCGACGCCCTCGAGCGGGGCCTGACGCACGCCGCCGAGGCGCTGGAGATCATCCTCGCCGCCGGGATGGAGAAGGCCATGACGGCCTTCAACCGGAAAATCCCGGCAGGATGATTTTTTTTGGGAATTCGGATACAATAGGGAACCGTCTCCTTGTTCCTTCCCGCAGGGAAGGAGCTTTAGAGCCATAAGGAGGTTTTCATGTCACAGTACGAGACCGGGTTCATCGTCTCAGCCCATCTCGCCGAAGACGAGACGACAAGTCTTATCCAGCAGATGGCCGAGGTCGTCGCCCAGAAAAAGGGGCGGCTGATCAAACAGGACGTCTGGGGCAAACGCCGGCTCGCCTACACCATTAAGCGGCAGAATGAAGGCGTCTATGTCTTCTTCATCTACGAGGGCGGCGGGGATATCCCGCAGGAGCTGGAGCGGCGCTTCAAGCAGATCGACACGATCATCCGATTCCTGACGGTTAAGAAGGACGGGCGCGACCTCGTCCGCCGGAAGAAGAAAACCCCCGCCGGCGCCGAGGCCCCCCCAGCCGAGAGCGCGGCGACGCCGGCCGCCGAAGGCCGGGAGGAGAGGTAAGATGCCCAGAGAGGACCGTCCCGAAAAAGGCTCCTACCGGAAGTATTTCCCGCCGAAGAAGAAGTTCTGCCGGTTCTGCCAGCGGAATATCCGCGGGATCGACTACAAGGCCGTCGAAATCCTCAAGAAATACATCCCGGACCGGGGGAAGATCTCGCCGCGGCGGATCACCGGCACGTGCGCTTTCCACCAGCGGAAGCTGTCCATGGCCATCAAGCGGGCCCGGCTGATGGCCCTCCTCCCCTACGTTGAGGATTAAGGGGAGACGCCATGAAGGTCATCCTGAAGCAGGACATCGAGAAGGTCGGCCGGAAGGGGGACATCGTCAACGTCACCCCCGGGTACGGCCGGAACTATCTCCTCCCCCGGAAACTGGCCCTGGAGGTCACGCCCTCCAATATGAAGATGGTCGAGATCGAGCGGGCGGCGCTCAAGAAAAAGGCCGAGGCGGAGCGGCAGTCGTTCCAGGGCCTCATCGGCCAGCTCAACGAGGTGACGCTCGTCTTCGTTCGCCGCGCGGGCGATAAGGACGTCATCTTCGGCTCGGTCTCCGCCCAGGACATCAAAGAGGCCTTGGCCGAGAAGGGCTTCGACATCGACCGGAAAAAGATCGCCCTCGACGAGCCGATCAAGCGGCTCGGCCATTTCAGCGTTCCGGTCAAGCTCCATCACGAGGACCGGGCCGAGGTGAAGATCGTCGTCGCCAAGGACGAGAGCGGGGCGGAAGAGGCGAAAGCCGAGAGCCCGGCCGGCGGCGGCGGGACGAAGGACTGAAGCGGAACCCGGGCCCGGACCCGGGAGGGAGCGGGAGGTCGACGTGGAACTGGACCTGATGTTCCTCAAGAAGACCCCGCCCCACAGCCTGGAGGCGGAGCGGACGGTCCTGGGGGGGGTCCTCGTCCAGAACGAGAGCCTCAACACGGTTCTCTCCATCCTTTCTCCGGAGGATTTCTACAAGGACGGCCACCGCCGCATCATCGAACGGATGGTCGCCCTGGTCGACAAGGGTGTGCCGATCGACCTCCTGGCCTTAAGCGAGGACCTGCAGCGGGCGGGCCTGCTCGAGGAGGTCGGCGGGGCGTCTTATCTGGCTTCGCTGCTCGACGGCGTCCCCCACAGCCTCAACGTCGAGTACTACGCCCAGATCATCAAGGAGAAAGCCCTCCTCAGGCGGCTCATCCTGTCCTCGGCCAAGATCATCAACTCCTCCTACGAGGAGAAGGAGGAGGCCGACGAGCTCCTCGACGCGGCCCAGGCGGCCATCGTCGAAGTCGCCGAGCAGCGGATCAAGCCGGGCTTCGTCTCCGTCAGCTCGTTGACCCCACCGACTCTCGGCTTCATCCGGAGGCTCCAGGAGCGGAAGGAAGCAGTTACCGGGATTCCATCGGGCTACCTCTCTCTCGACCAGCTCACCTCGGGGTTCCATCCCCAGGAGCTGGTCATCATCGCCGCCCGGCCCTCGATGGGCAAGACGGCCCTGGCCCTCAACATCTCACAGCACGTCGGCCTGAAGAGTGAGCACTCGGTCGGATTTTTCTCCATGGAGATGGCCAAGGAGGCGATCGTCATCCGCCTTCTCTGCGCCGAGGCCAAGCTCGACATCAAGCGCACCCGGACCGGCTTCATCAGCGACCGCGAATACGAGCGGCTCAAGCTGGCCGGCGAAAAGCTGGCCCAATCGCGGATCTTCCTCGACGAATCGGCGGCGCTGACGGTCATGGAGATGAAAGCCAAGTGCCGGCGGCTCAAGATGGAGCACAACCTCGACGTCGTCTTCATCGATTACATCCAGCTCATGCGCACGGGCGGCCGCTTCGAGAACCGCAATCAGGAGATGTCCTTCATCACCCGCTCCCTCAAGGAACTGGCCAAGGAGCTGCGCATCCCCGTCGTCGGGATCTCTCAGCTCAGCCGGGCGACCGAGAAAGGCCGCCGCGGGGAACCCAAACCCCAGCTCTCGGACCTCCGGGAATCCGGGGCCATCGAGCAGGACGCCGACGTCGTCATCTTCATCTACCGTCCCGAGTACTACGACCCGGAGAATCTGGAAGTCAAGGGCGTCGCCGAGGTCAACATCGCCAAGCAGCGCAACGGCCCGACGGGGATCATCCGGCTGGCCTTCCTCCGGGAGTACGCCCTCTTCGCGGAGATGGAGAGATACGTCCCCGAAGAGGCCTAACATGATCCGGACGCGGCGCATTCCCGTCATCTCGCCCTTCTTCTTCCAGCTGGGCGAGGCGGGCCTGCTCGCGGGGCGGGCCTTCCGGGGGCTCTTCCAGCGGCCGTTCGAGGGCCGGAACTTCGTCCAGCAGCTCGAGGATATCGGCGTCCGGTCGCTGCCCGTCGTCTCGCTGACGGCTGCTTTCGGCGGACTCGTTTTCGGCCTCCAGGCCTATATCGGCTTCCACAAGTACGTCGGCTCGGGGACCGAGGTCTACAGCGGGGGCATCATCGCCGTCGGCCTGGCCAAGGAGCTCATCCCGATCCTCGTCGGGCTGATGCTCGCCGGCCGGGTCGGGTCGTCCATGGCGGCCGAGATCGGGACGATGAAGATCACCGAGCAGGTCGACGCCCTGATCAGCCTGGGCGCGGACCCCCATAAGCACCTCGTCGTGCCCCGCATGCTGGCGAGCTTCATCATGTTCCCGATGTTGACCCTCTACGGCGATATCATCGGGACGTTCTGCGGCTTCGCCTACAACATCTTCGGGATGGGCGTCAACCGGGCCATCTATCTGCGGAATACGCTTTTTTATACGCGGATCTGGGACATCGGCGTCGGCCTCATTAAGGCCTCGGTCTTCGGCATCGTCGTCGCCATCGTCGGCAGCTGGCAGGGCCTGCGGGCCGAAGGCGGGGCCGAGGGTGTGGGCCGGGCCACGACCCGAGCCGTGGTCGACGCCAGCATCATCATCCTGATCCTCAACTTTTTCCTGAGCAAGGCTCTCCCGAACTAGGACGGACGCGTGATCCGCATCGTCGGCCTGCACAAAACCTTCGGGGGCAAACCCGTCCTCCAGGGCGTCGATCTCGAGATCGCCCGGGGGGAGGTCATGGTCGTCATCGGTCAGAGCGGCTCGGGGAAGAGCGTTCTGCTCAAGCACCTCATCGGGCTCCTGGCCCCGGACCGCGGCGAGATCTATATCGACGACCGCGAAGTCACCTGCCTTCCTCGCCAGGCCCGGCTGGCAGTCGCCCGCCGGTTCGGGTATCTCTTTCAGGGGGCGGCCCTGTTCGACTCCCTGACGGTGGCCGAGAACGTGGCCTTCGGGCTGGAGCGGTATACGACCTTCGGCCGGGACGAGATCCGGCAACGCGTCACGGAGAGCCTGGAGAGAGTCGGGCTCCGGGGGGTGGAGGACCTCATGCCCCACGAGCTGAGCGGCGGAATGAAGAAAAGGGTCGGCCTGGCCCGGGCCATCGCCTACCGGCCCGAGATCATCCTCTACGACGAGCCGTCCACGGGCATCGACCCGATCCGGGCGGACTCGATCAACGACCTCATCCTCCAGTTGAAGAGGGAGCTGGGCGTCACCTCGGTCGTCATCACCCACGATATGGTCATCACCTTCAAGCTGGCGGACCGCATCGCCATGCTGTACGAAGGCCGGATCATCGAGGTCGGCTCTCCGGCCGAGATCAAGGTCTCCGCCAACCCGGTCGTCCAGCAGTTCATCCACGGCCGGGCCACGGGCCCGATCAAGGATTATTGAGGGACAACCATGCGCAGAGAAGTTAAAATCGGCATCTTCATGGGCGGCGCCTTTCTTGTTTTCGCCGTCCTCGTCTTCATCATCGGGAACCTGTCGCAGCTCTTCCAGCCCCGCGGCTATCCGCTCGTCGTCCATTTCGATTCCGTGCTCGGGCTCGACAAGTCCGCGGCGGTCCGGATGGTCGGGATCAAGGTCGGCTATGTCAAGGACATCCAGCTCGACCTCCGCCGCGCCCGGGTGACGCTCAACATCTTCCCGCGCTACCAGATCCCCCGCGGGTCGAAAGCCGCCCAGGCCGCCCAAGGCTTGCTTGGAGAGAAGTACGTGGATATCCAGCCGGGGGAGGAAACGACCTACTGCCAGCCGGGCGACGAGCTCGCGGCCGCGACGACCATGGGCCTGGACCAGCTCGCCCCCATGCTGACCTCGATCGGAGAGGAGATCAAGGACTTCAGCCAGACGCTCCGGAGCATGCTCGGCGAAGATACCAAGGGCAGTCTCCATCAGACCCTCCAGAGCCTCGCCTCGCTCGCCGCCGAAGTCAACAGCCTGGTGGCCGATAACAAAGACCGCTTCGGCCGCGTCCTCGACGGCGCCGACAGGGCGGTCAGCGGTCTGGATGGCCGGCTCCAAGAGGTCACGGCGACGGTCGGCCAGGCTTCCAAGGAGTTGCGCGACCTCGTCGCCGAGAACCGCAGCGGCGTCAAAGATAACCTGGAGCGGCTGCAGGGCGTCCTCGAGAAACTCGACGCTTCGCTCGAGGACTTGCGGTCCACCCTGGACAAGGTCCGCCGCGGCGAAGGCACATTGGGCAAACTCGTCAACGACCCCGGCCTCTACGACAAGGCCGAAGGGGCGGTCGACGACATCAAGCGGCTGGCCGGTCCGGTCGCTTCCCTGCGCGGCTCGCTGGACTTCCGGGCTGACTATTATGCTTCGAGCGGGCGGCTGAAGAGCGCCTTCTCCTTGGCCGTCTGGTCAGCGCGGGGTCCGCTCTTCCTCGGCCGGATCGTCCATGACCCCTGGCAGGACCGTTTCCTTTATACGGCCCAGGGCGGCTGGCGCTGGGCGAGCTGGGCGCCGCGGGTCGGCGTCATCGAGTCGTCCTTCGGCGCCGGGGTCGATGTCTATGCCCTTCGCAATCGGGTCGTCCTGAGCCTCGAAGGTTTTGATTTCGAGCGGGCGGAGAGCCCCGTCGTCCGGGCCTTTGCGAGATTCTACCCCCTGCGCAACGTCTTTCTCATCCTGGGAGTCAACGACTTCACCCTGGCCCGCAAGAGCGAAGTCTTTTTCGGTCTGGGCCTTGGCGTCGAATGAAGATCAAAACGACCTTCACCTGCCAAAGCTGCGGGACACGGTCCCCGAAGTGGCTGGGCCGCTGCCCGGGCTGCGGCGGCTGGGACACTTTCGTCGAGGAGGTCGAGGACGAAGCCTCGGCCGCCGAATTCGCCTTCGCCCCGGCCGAGCCCACTCTCTACCGGGATATCAAGGATACCCCCGGGCAACGGGTCCGGGTCGAAATGGAGGAATTCAACAAGGTCCTGGGCGGCGGGGTCGTCCTCGGGTCGCTCGTCCTCATCGGCGGCGAGCCGGGCATCGGCAAGTCGACACTCCTCCTGCAGGTCTCCCGCGACATGGCCGCGGCGGGCGCAAGCGTCCTCTATGTTTCGGGCGAGGAGTCGCTCGAGCAGGTCAAACTCCGCGGCGACCGGCTCGGCGTGCGGGACGGAAAGCTCTATCTCCTGGCCGAAACGAACCTGGAACGGATCCTGGCTCAGGCCGAGAAGCTTCGTCCCCAGGCCCTGATCCTCGATTCGGTCCAGACCGTCTTCTCGAGCAAGCTCCAGTCGAGCCCGGGGACCATCAGCCAGGTCCGCGAGGTGGCCAACCAGGTTTTCCGTTTCGCCAAGCGCAGCCAGGTCCCGGCTTTTCTCGTCGGACACATCACCAAGGACGGCACCTTGGCCGGCCCCAAGTCCCTGGAGCACATCGTCGACGTCGTCCTTCTCTTCGAAGGGGAGAGAGACCACAGCCACCGCATCCTCCGCGCCCTGAAGAACCGTTTCGGGCCGGTCTCGGAGCTGGCCATCTTCGAGATGGAATCCTCGGGCCTTCTCCCCATCCCCAACCCGTCGGCCTTCTTCCTCAAGGAGCGGCCGAAGGAGGAGCCGGGGAGCGCCGTCATCTGCACGATCAAGGGCACGCGGCCCCTGCTGGCCGAGGTTCAAGCCTTGGTCTCGTCGACGCTCTTCACCGGCAACCCGCGCCGGATGACGATCGGCCTCGACCACTACCGGACGGCCATGCTGATGGCGCTCATCGAGAAGAAGCTCGGGTTCCATTTCGCCGGAGAGGACATCTACCTCAACGTCGCCGGCGGGATGTCCATCGAGGAGCCGGCCGCCGACCTGGGCGTCGTCCTGGCCGTCGTCTCCTCGCTGAAGAACCGGCCCCTCCCCCAGGGCCTGGCCGTTTTCGGCGAGGTGGGGCTGAGCGGGGAAATACGTTCCGTGGGTCAGGCCCTCCTCCGGCTGCGGGAGGCCCAGGCGCTCGGGTTCGAGACGGTCATCCTGCCGGCGGGGAACCTGGCCGCCCTCGATAAAGACGAGCTCCCCCGCCTCGAATGCCTGGCCGCCCAGAATGTCAAGCAGGCCCTCCAGTATGTCTTGTAAGCCCGGAATCATCTATTTATTATAAGGAAACATTTCATGGGCCTAATCATCTTCCGGTTGATCGTCATCGGCCTGATGGGGGCCGCGGGTTACTTCCATCCGCCTTTCAAGCTGGGCCGCGAAGCGGGCGCGGCGGTCGCCTTGGGGCTCGGCCTGCTCATCATGGTCCTGGAGACGCGCATCCGTCGCGCATCCTTCAAGACCATCTGGAGCGCCACCCTGGGAACCCTGCTCGGCGTCCTGCTCGGCTGGATGCTGGGGTCCATCTACGAGTCGGTGGCCACCGACCCGGACATGGCCGACTTCATCCGCATCTTTTTCCTCCTCGTCATGCCGTACATCGGGCTCCTCGTCGGGACCCGCAAGGCGGAGTGGTTCAACCCGGCCAGCCTGGTCCGCCTCTTCCGGGAGCGGCATGACGGCCGGACGCCCAAGGTCCTGGACACGAGCGTCATCATCGACGGCCGGATGTCCGACCTCTGCGAAACGGGCTTCATCGAAGGCCCTCTCGTCGTGCCCCAGTTCATCCTCAAGGAGCTGCAGCTCATCGCCGACTCCCCGGACGGGCTCAAGCGGCAGCGGGGGCGCCGGGGGCTGGACGTCCTCGACCGCCTCCAAAAATCGGTCCACGTCGCGGTGACGATCTCAGACCTGGACTTCCCCGAAGTGCGCGACACGGACTCCAAGCTCATCGAGTTCGCCAAGCGGCTCGAGGCCAAGGTCATTACCAACGACTTCAACCTGAACAAGGTGGCCCGCCTCCAGGGCCTGCAGGTCCTCAACATCAACGAGCTGGCCAACACCCTCAAACCGGTCGTCCTGCCCGGCGAGTCGATGCAGGTCTTCATCATCAAGGAGGGCAAAGAAAAGGACCAGGGGGTCGCCTACCTGGACGACGGGACCATGGTTGTCGTCGACAATTCCCGGCGGATGATCGGCCAGACGATCCCCGTGACCGTGACCTCGGTCCTCCAAACGACGGTGGGTAAAATGATTTTCGGCCGCTACAACGAGGAGACGCAATAATGTCCGTCGCGGCCCTCATCGTGGCCGCCGGAGCGAGCAAGCGCTTCGGCCAGCCTAAGCAATTCGCCTACCTCAAGGGCAAGCCCGTCCTGGAGTGGACGCTGGAGCGCTTCCAGGCCCACGCGGGCGTCGGCCAGATGATCCTTGTCCTGCCCGACGAAAGCGACCGCAAGCACTATGAGACCCGCTATGACAAGATCACGAGCGTCGTCCGCGGCGGCGAGCGGCGCCAGGATTCGGTTTGGCAGGGGTTCCGGCTGCTCGACCCGGCGCGGACCAGAATGGTCCTCGTTCATGACGGCGCCCGCCCCCTGGTCGGAGCCGACCTGATCAGCCGGGTTATCGCCGAGACGGAGCGTGCCGGCGCGGTCGTCCCCGCCATCCCGGTCGTGGATACCTTGAAAGAAACGGAGGAAGGGCGGGTCGTGCGGACCGTGGACCGGGCCCGGCTCGTCAGGGCCCAGACGCCGCAGGGCTTCCTCTATCCCGTTCTGAAAATGGCTCTGGAGGCCGCCCGGGCCGACCGGTTCTACGGGACGGACGAAGCCGGGCTCGTTGAGCGAACGGGGGGAGTCGTCCAAGTCATCGAAGGGGAGCTGCGGAACATCAAGATCACGACCCCCATCGACATTCTGATGGCGGAGGCTCTGGTCGATGTTTAAGGTCGGTTTCGGCTACGACCGGCATCGTTTGGTAGCGGGCCGGGCTTTCCGGCTCGGCGGCGTCGAGATCCCGGCTGAACGGGGCCCCGCCGGCCATTCGGACGGCGATGCGCTCATCCATGCCCTCGTCGACGCCCTTCTGGGCGCCCTGGGCGAGGGGGACATCGGGCGCCTTTTCCCGGATACGGACCCTCGCTTTCGCGGCGCCGCGAGTCTCAGCTTCCTCGAGGACGTCATGGGCCGGGTCGAAGACGCCGGCTGGAAGGTCGTGAACGTCGATACGGTGACGGTCGTCGAGGAACCCCGGATCGCGCCGCACGTCGACAGGATCCGGGATGTCCTCTGCCCGGTGCTGGGCCTCGAACGCGCCGGCCTGGGAATCAAGGCCAAGTCGGCGGAGGGCCTGGGCGAAGTGGGCGAAGGCCGGGCCGTGGACTGCTGGGCGGTCGTCCTCCTCGAAAGGGCCTAGCGCCCTCGCCGCGGCGAACGTCAGCGATAAACAGAAAGGGAGCGGCGGACCCTTTCTCGCGAAAGAAACCCGCCGCTCCGGATACTGGATGGAGCGAATCGGACCGGCCGCCCGACCCGGGCTCAGCCCGAGCCCGGACCGCGTTATGGACCCGCCGGCCCAGGAACTATCCCCATGGCCGGAAGAGAATAGCGGCTATTCGTGACGCTGCTTCCGGACCGACTGGACGCCGCTCAAGAGACGACGGTGATCTCGTAGCCCTGGGTCTTCACTGTCTGTAAGACCCCCCGTCCCGAGTAATCGGCGATGGCACCGAATCCGATGACGGTGATCAGCAAGGCCAAGAACAGGATGGCGATTCTATTTCTGAGTTTCATTGTTTCCTCCGTTCTCATTCTCTCCGTACGTAAAGATATACGGGCGAGCCGCCGAAAAGGTTCCATGGGGCGCGGATGAAGTCCTCAGTCTCCGCCCAGGCGAAGGATGGTGTCCGAAGCGGGGCGTAGAAGCGACGAGCGAGTCTGCCCTCCGAGCGTTCCTCGCCGACCCGGTTGACTTCGTTCGTCGCTTCCCGATATGCTCCCCTGGAACGAGAAAGGAGTCCCGATGAAAACGAAGCGGATCAAGACGTTGGGCTTGTTATTTATGGCGGCCGCGGCAACGGTCTGGCTGGCGGCGCAGGAGGGCCGGCCGGCGGCCCAGGAAGGTCGGCCGCCCAAGGTGCATATCGTCGGCGGAGAGAGGCATGGCGCGAGTTTCTTCCCGCTCGCCGACTATGCCGCGGCTGAACCCAAGGTCAAGGGTGAGATGGACTTCGCTCATTACCACACCTACGGGGAAGTCGTCGAGTTCCTGCGGCGATGGGAAAAGGACTACCCGAACTTGGTTTCCCTGTATTCCGTCGGGCGGAGCTTTGAAGGCCGCGACATCTGGCAGATCACGATCACCAATAAGTCCACCGGCGCTGATACGGCCAAGCCGGCGATGTTCCTCGAGGGGAACAGGCATTCCGGCGAGGTCACGGCCGCGGAGTCGGCCCTCTGGTTCGCTCATCATGTCCTGACGAACTATGGGCAGGACCCGGAGATCACCCACCTTGTGGATACGAAGGCCCTCTATATCCGCGTGAAGAATAACCCGGACGGCTCCGAGCTCTATCTCCTCACCGCCCAGTCGAACCGGAGCACGGTCCGGCCCCACGACAGCGACCGGGACGGCCTCCTCGATGAGGACCCGGGCGAGGACCTCGACGGCGACGGCTTCCTCCTCCAGATGCGCCGGAAGGTCGAGGCGGGGAAGGGAGACGCGACGGTCGACCCGGACGACCCGACCGGCCGGCTCATGAGGAGGGCGGGTCAGGGCAAGGGCGACTACCGTCTCTTGAGCGAAGGCGTCGATAACGACGGCGACGGACGCTACAACGAGGACGGGATAGGCGGCCTGGACCTCCACCGCAACTACCCCGAGAACTGGCGGCCCGAGCCGGGACTCGACCTGACCGGCCGCGGCTGGACCCAGGGCGGCGCGGGGGCTTATCCCCTGTCGGAAACCGAGACCCGGGCCGTGGTCACGTTCCTCTTCCAGCATCCCAACGTTTCGGTCGTCCAGACCATGGACACAACCGTCCCCATGCACCTGCGGCCGCCGTCAACGTCGCGCTCCGAGGAATCGATGCTTCCCGAGGACCTGAAGCTGTACCAGTATTTCGACCAGGAAGGGAAGAAGATCACTGGCTATCCCTACGCCGGAGCCGTCTATTGGGAATACGCCAACCTCGACCGCGGCTTCATGCCCGAGGGCGAGAGGCCGCGCGAGATGCGCGGCTTTCCCCTCTTCGGGCACTCGCCCGACTTCGGCTATTTCCAGTTCGGGGCCATCTGGTACGGCGACGAGCTCTGGAACGGCGGCCGGATGAAGGACTATGACGGCAACGGCCGTATCACCGACCTCGAGAACCTGCGCTGGCTCGACGAGACCCTGCCCGGCAAGTACTTCAAACCCTGGACGAAATTCAACCACCCCCAGCTCGGCGACGTCGAGATCGGCGGTTTCAACCCCAAATTCTTCCGGCAGAACCCGCCGCCGGAAATTCTGGAGGAATGGGCGAAGAAGGAAGCCTTGTTCAACCTGCTGCTGGCCAAGTCCCTCCCCCAGGGGAAAATCGTCTCCGTTGAGGGCAAGCCCGTTC
>Ga0299915_10001379_pt1 | contig 18032 bp, 21 predicted proteins | sample RVTome_13_FD_200263 | JGI IMG/M metagenome (GOLD analysis project Ga0299915, IMG submission 200263) | Soil microbial communities from uranium-contaminated site in the Upper Colorado River Basin, Wyoming, United States - RVT92D227 (version 2) ... | reverse complement strand
CACATTCCTCTTCGACACATCTGTCTTGATGAAGTTCAGCGTGATGTCCTTCCTCCCGGACGTGTGCCTGACGATACTGTCGTTCAGCCTTCTCTCGAACTGGATGTTCTCCGTCATCGGCATCGTCCTCGTGCTCTCATCGATGGGTGCGACGACGTGGATACTGTACAGAGGCATCGAGAGCAAATGGTCCAAGACCCCTTTCTATGCGTAAAGCAAGGATTATCTGGGCTCAAGCGGATTGGCCTGGGTGCCTGTGTCTGCCATGCGTAGAGATGTAGCCCTCAGAAGAATAGCACATCTTCTGATTGCTCTCACTCCATTGTACTATGCGCTGCCCGTCGAGCTTCCAATCCTTTCCGTGCATAGATGGGCTCTCGTTGTGGTCTTTTTCTCCGGCGTGTGCGTCTTCGAGGCGTTCAGGCTCTGGAAGGGGATCACATTTCTTGGCCTAAGGCCTCACGAGAAGGAGCAGATCGCATCCTTCGCATGGGCAGCAGCCGGGATAGCCGCAGTGCTTTGGCTCTGCCCTCATGACGTCGCCGCCGCGGCTCTTGTGGGGATGGCCTTTGTCGACCCGTTGGCCGGAGAACTCCGAATGGCCAAAGGCGACGCCATTGCCGTCGGCGTCTCCCTCGCCGTCTACTTCGCGCTTGCGTTTTCCATCCTATTCCTCTGGGAGTGGAGGGAAGGCATGCTCGTTGTTGTTCTCGCAGCGCTTGGCGCGGTGGCTGCAGTCGCAGCGGAGAGGACCAAGGTGAGGTATGTCGATGACGACTTCCTCATGCTCGTCATCCCAGGCGCCGTGATGACGGCGCTCGCGCTCGTATGAGAAATCCCAGCCGATAGAAAATTCGCGAGCGGCTAGGTTATCAGTTCTAGCTTGCCGTACTTTCCCGCGCTGACCTGCAGGTTGTTCTTGTACGAGGATGCCCATCCGTTCGTGATCCGCACCTTGGAGTTGACCTCCACCTTCTCGATGTCGTCGTTCCAGAGGGTCAGAGTCACGGTGTCCCCGTTGTCGTCCTGTCCGACCGCATCGCAGACCCTTCCCGAGGCTCCGCTCCACTTGGACTGGAACTCCCTGGGCTCCTTCTTCTCGACAATCGCGAGAACCAACTCGTCGACCTTAGACTTGTCCTTGAGCTCCTTAACCATCATCGGCCGCACGCCCTTCTGCCGTCAGTAGAGTCTTATCATACTTAAATATCACGCCCGTCTCGAACCCCCTACAAGGGACCTCCGCACCCCCAATAAATGCGACATTTTCGGTCGAGCCAGATGGCGAAAAACGCACATCAGTCATTCCAATTAGGCTTATATGTATACAACCGGATAAGGGCAGTCCATGACTAGGATCAAGGTAATCACCGAGCCCGCAGAGCTCGTTCCAATGTTCCGGGCGGTGGATACCAAGGTCAAGCGAGAGGTTCTTAAGCTCGTGACTCTCGAGTGGCACACGGTAAGGGACATCGAGAAGCAGTTCGGACCCGCAGGCAAGGAGGCCCTCCTGTTCTTCGAGAAGATGAAGCTCGTCGAAACGAGGTGGCAGACCTCCCCCGAGCAGCAGCCGGAGAAGGCATACCACACATACTACACGTCGTTCCACATAAACGCCTCATGGCCTGTCTACGAGATCAGCGACGTCCTGGCAGCCGCCGTCATGGAAGAGAAGGAGTTCCAGAAGATCGAGAAGCAGATCCATGAGATGGTCGGGGCACAGGGCAAGTTCGCTGGCGATGTGGCCGAGGTCCTGGGAGTCACCTTCACGATGCTCAAGAGCTTGGTCAAGAGGAGCACGAAGCTGGATTACCGGGGCCACCGCATCGAGCGGGTGAAGGAGTAGTCCGAGGCGGCCATCATGATTGTCGTTCTAAGGCTGGGCCATCGGCCGACTAGGGACCAGCGCGTCACCACGCACGTGGCACTCACCGCGCGCGCGTTAGGCGCTGATGAGGTATGGGTGTCCGCGGAGGACACCAAACTCGAGAAGACCGTCAGGAGCGTCGTCGAGCGCTTCGGTGGCAAGTTCAAGATCAAGTCCGGGGTGGAGTGGCGCAAGGCGATCAAGGGTTGGAAGGGCGAGGTGATTCACCTGACGATGTACGGCGAGTCCATCTCCAAAGCGCTCCCGACGCTCAGGGACAAGGATCTCATGATTGTCGTCGGGGCCGAGAAGGTCCCGAGAGAGGTGTACGACCTCGCGGGCCGGAACGTGAGCGTGGGCAACCAGCCGCACTCGGAGGTCGCAGCTCTGGCAATATTCCTGGACAGGTACAGGAAAGGTAAATCCTTGGAGAAGGATTTCAAGGGGAGGCTTAGGATTGTTCCGAACCCGAGGGGGAAGACGGTAATTGACCGGAGCAAGAGGAAAGGTCCGAGAGCTTCCAAGTAGGGACGAATGCCTCGCGATCCTTCACGAGCACGCGTGCAACGACGAGGTCGTCAAGCACTGTGTCGCGGTGTCCATCCTGGCAGTCAAGATCGCCAAGAAATGCAGGGCTAAAGTCGAGTTGGTGGAGGTCGGAGCCCTCCTCCATGATCTGGGCAGATGCAAGACCCACGGCATGGCGCACGCAGTCGAGGGCGCGAAGATCGCCTCCAAACTTGACCTGCCTGAATCGATTGTGAAGATCATCGAGAGACATATCGGTGCCGGGATAACTGCCGAAGAGGCTCAGGCCATTGGCCTCCCGAAGAAGGACTACGTACCTGAGACTCTTGAGGAGAAGATAGTGGCCCACGCCGACAATCTGATGTCCGGAGATCGGAGGACAAGCATCAAGGAAGCGGTTTCACACCTCGCTCGAAGGGAACAGCACGACGCCGCCATGAAGGTGCTCAGACTCCATGAAGAACTGTCTGAGATCTGCGGCGCCAACATCGATGACATCTGGTAAGGGCTGTCCCGACTCTGTGCTCCTTTGGCGCTCCAACTCATGGTTTGTAGCGCGCGAACTCTCCGCGCTTGTGCGCGTCCCTGAGATCGTGATATGCCTCAGCGTTCTTCTTCGCGGCGTCCATGAGCGTCTGGTCGTTCTCGCGGACGACCTTCGCCGGGACACCGACGACGAGACTCCCTGGCGGCACCTTCATCCCCTCTCTCACCAAAGCGTTGGCGCCGACCACGGAACCGCTCCCAATCTCAGCCCCATCAAGGATTGAGGAATTCATGCCCACGATGACGTAATCGCCGACCTTGGCCGCGTGGATTATCGCCCCGTGGCCCACGGACACGTTCGTCCCAATCGCGACGTCCTTCCCAGGATTGCCGTGGATCTGGCAATGCTCTTGGATGCTGGAACCTTCGCCGATCCTGACGCTGCACAGATCAGCGCGAATGACGGCAAATGGCCAGACGCTGCATCCCTTTTCTATGACCACATCGCCGATGATGACCGCCTCTGGAGCGATGTAGCATGAAGGGTCAACCTTGGGCGCGAGCACGAACGCCTTAGCGCAAGAATATGATAAATGCTTTATTCCTCGATTGGCAGCTTCTCGGCCTTGGGCTTCGGGCTCCTCTTCACGGCCACCCTCTTGGGGAAGTATTTCAGGATCACGATGTCCCCTATGGATGAGATCCATCTGTAGGGCACGTTGACCGACTTGGACCCCTCCACCATCAGCGGATTCGTGTTCGTGACGAACAGCCCGTTCACCTTGTTCTCGTCGACATCAACAACGAGGTTCCCCACGTTCCCGAGGTAGACCCCTTGGCTGGTGTAGACCTGCAAACCTATGAGTTCAGAGGCTTCTTGAAGCATCCGGCATCCCTGCGACCATATCGCCATCCGCTCCTTAAAAGGTTTTTGCAGGCCAGCATACCGCGCTCAAGACTTCGTCTTGAGGGGTCTTGGGCCGTTCCATTTCGTCGCAGCATTTAACTACGTCCAGCCCATTCGATATTGCAGGATAAAGGCACAATCGTGCATAACTCGGTGGAAGAGATGTCGTCCGAAGTCGAGGAAATCAGGCAGAGAAAAATGCAGGAAATGATGAAGCAGGCCTCACCCACAAGCGAGGGAAACAACGGCTACCCGGACCACCCGGTCGAGGTCTCGGACTCCAACTTCGAGGAGATTGTCAAGAAGTACCCCAAGGTCGTAGTCGACTGCTGGGCCCCCTGGTGCGGCCCCTGCAGGATGCTGTCCCCGACGATTGACGCGATGGCGAAGGACCACAAGGGGAAGGTCGTCTTCGCGAAGCTGAACACGGACGACAACTTCGGCACCGCGGGAAAGTACAGGATCATGAGCATCCCCACGCTGCTATTCTTCAAGAACGGCCAGCTCGTCGACAAGATGATCGGCGCCGCGCCGAGGGCCGTTGTAGAGCAGAGCATGAACAAGGCTCTGTCCAAGAACTGAGGATTACCCCCAAGACCCACCCCATGTTTTTCTTTTTCTGTTTACTTGCTAGCGGATGCCATGGATTGTGCGCTAGAAAGTATAAATCGGTCGAACTCGGTGGCGACCTGAACACGATGAATTTCGAAACAACGGTTGTCTGGAACGAGAAGTTCCCGGGCAGAATACACTGCCAGAACGGCCAGGTCATCGACTACTCATCCCCCGTGGAACTGCAGGGCATGCACGGCCCTCTGACCCCCGAGGATGCGTTCGTCGGTTCGGCCAACATGTGCTACCAGATCGTATTTGAGCGCGTCGCGAGGGACCTCGGGATCAAGCTCCTGGAGTACAGATGCAGAGCCGTTGGGGATCTGGAGGTCGTTGAGGGAGTCAAGAGGTTCGTCAAGATCGTCCTCTACCCCGAGATGCGGTTCGACCAGGGATCAAAGATGTCCAATCTGGAGAAGGCCATATCGACCACCAAGCGTAAGTGCCTCGTGACTAACTCTATGGACCTCGAGGTCGAGATAGTTCCGAAGGTGCTCTGATGTGCAGGATGGTCGGGGTTGTCTTCACAGGGGGCTTCCCGACTGGCACGCTCAATGATCTCAGACATGTTGCAGAGGTCGGGCAGGTCCCAGACGAGAAGGAACCCGGCCACAGGGATGGATGGGGCATGGTCTCCTTCCGGTCGGGGTCTCCAAGATACATCGGCCGGAGCCCGAGGCCGATTCACCTCGACCCCTCTTTCGATTCAGCGCTAGAGGATGTCGCCAGGCTGGAGTCCCCGAACATTCTTATCGCGCACGCCAGAGCCGCGTCGACAGGCGGCGCCTCAATCCCAAACACCCACCCGTTCGTCGTCAACGACATCGTGTTGGGTCACAATGGAACCATCAAGGATTTCCTTCCTCAGACGAAACGGACCCCCAAAGGGGAGACGGACAGCGAGAGGCTCGCCCTTCTGCTCGGAGACAGAATGGACGAGATGGGTGCGCTCAAGACCGCTCTCAAGTCCGTTATCCTGGAGGATATCGCCTCGAAGGAGTTCTCGGCTGCCGTCCTGTTGGCCTCGGATGGCCAGCGGCTCTACGGATACCGCGATTTCGCCAGGGAGGACAGGGCAGACTACTACGATCTCAGGATTGCGAAGTGCAACGGATACGTCGCGCTCTTCCAGGAGAGCTTCGTGGGGTACTGTGGCCGTGTATCACGCGTGAAGAAGGGAGAGTTCGTGTCCGTCGATCTCGATCTCACCGTCAAGAGGGAGATGCTTCTCTAGACCTTCGATTTCCGTGCGGCGAGCTTGATGGCTTCGGTCACGCTGTCCTTTGGGACGATCGTGGCTATCGGAATGTCAAGGATCCTCTCTATCGTCGGACTCACGATGGGGGCGCATACGACTGCCACAGCGCCGTCCCTCTCCGCTCTGATCGACGAGACGATCGCATCCTCAACCGTGGCCGCGGGATACTCCCTGATCTTGACTGTCTCTCCTCCAATCTGAACCGATCTCTCAACGACCTCGTCCAGAACTCGCCTTGTGACGATCAGAGCGATGAAACTGCCCGCGCGCATCCCCTCCGCCTCTCGGACTGCGTTGAGGATCTTCCTCAGGATATCAAGGCTTGGCGACCTCTTCTCGTTCGTGATCTTATACAGCGTGCTTGGGGAAACGCCCGCCTTCTTCGAGAGCTCCTGGATGGTCCAACCAAGCGCGTCGAGCGTTTCGAGGAGCGCCTCGCTGAACCTCTCGTCAGATTCAAGCGCCGCCTTCTGCAAATTCCTCGTCTTTTCCATCTATTCTCCCAAAAGTGCTAATATTTATCCAGATATTTATACAATTGTATTATGAAATCGGTACATATGTGGAAAAGGCTTAATAAGTCCGGGCCAATCAAGAGTGCTAGAGGCGCTTTCAATGGAGAGGAATGTCCTTTACGCAATCATAGTGGCTGCGGTCGTGATAGTCTCGAGCGCCGCCGCTGTCTACGTGCTGAGCGGGGATGATGAGCCGAAGGAGAAATACCCTGTTTACTTCGTCACGATGGGCGTGACCACCATGAACGCCGCACTAGCGAGCGGCGAGATTGACGGCTTCATCGCCTGGGAGCCTTTTGGCTCTGAGGCCATACTGGGGGATATCGGAGAGGCCCTCATTTGGTCGGGTGACATAGTGCCGAACCACCCATGTTGTGTAGTCGTCGCCTCAACAGACTACCTCGAGCTGGACCTGGGAGGCGGCGTGTCTGGTGCATCGATGACCACGAGATTCGTGAAGGCGCATGCCGAAGCCACGAGTTGGATGGTCGATGCGTTGGATGACGGGGATGGTGCCAACTACACCCTCCTTGTGGATCTGGGAGTCCAGTTCACGGGCAAGAGTGAGGCGATAGTCGAATCCGCTTTGGATCACATGAAGTATGGATACCAGATGGACCTCTCGTTCATGGAAGGGATCACCAACTTCACTGAGATGTTCATCATCGGTGGAGCAATAACTGAGGACAAGCTCGCGACCGGTGGATACGAAGACGTGGACGACTTCGTTGAGCAATACACGAATGAGACGTTCCTCGACGCAGAGAGCACAGTGCAGCCGAGCGACGTCATACTCAATCCCGATGACCCGGTGCGGATCGGCTTCCTCAAATCCGACATACACCAGCTCGCGCAGTGGGTCGCTCAGAACAAGACCGTAGGTGGCGGTGCAAAGAGCCTGTTCGAGACATATGGGGTGAATGTCGTGAATGCGAGCGCGGTTGGTGGATACTCAAGCGGCCCCGAGGAGATGGACAAGTTCGCTGCTGGCGAAGTCGACATCGGATACCTGGGCTGCGCTCCAGCGATTCAGAAGCACCTGAACGCGCAAGTGCACACGGTCATCGTCGCCCAGGCGAACAGCGAGGGCAGCGCAATAGTCGTCGAGGCGGGCGCTGGGATAGAATCGATAGACGATCTTCAGAACAAGACGATCGCCGTCCCCTCGACTGGCACGATCCAATTCGTTCTCCTGAAGAGAGCGGTGAATGATGAAGGCCTCGAGCTGCAACTGAAGACCGCCTGAACAAAGGGATGGGAAACATCATCCCTTTCCTCACGTTCATATGGAGATAGACACGCCATGACTCAAGATCTATTCAGGACCCTGCAGAAGACGGTCAAGGAGAACTGGAAACAGTATGTCCTCGCGGTCATCTCCGTTGCCGTATTCATCGCGGCCTGGCACCTTTATGCGTCGTATCTTCGCGAGATCGACAGCGGCTACAAGGGGTACATACCGTATCCTATGGATGTCGCAGAGGCGTTAGTCGATTCCTTCCAGTATGAGGACCCCAACACCGGGCTCACGATGTCCGATCACATTGGCGCCAGCCTTGAGAGGATCATCCTTGGATTCCTCATTGCCATGGTGGTCGCCGTCCCGCTCGGTCTGCTGATGGGCACTTTCCGAACGGTCGATGCCGTGGGAAGACCGATAGTCGAGCTAGTCCGCCCGATTCCACCGCTCGCTTGGATACCGATATTCATCGTCGTTCTGGGCATGCTCTGGGGGCCGGTCGCCATCGTCGCCCTGGGCATCTTCTTCCCCGTGCTGCTGAACGTCATGTTCGGGGTCAGGAGCGTCGAGCCTACGCTGATGGACGCCGCGAAGACGCTCGGAGCGGGAAGAGGCCAGATGTTCCTCAAGGTCGTGCTGCCCTTCACCACCCCCTACCTCATGACTGGCGTGAAAGTCGGCCTTGGCATCGGATGGATGTGTATTGTCGCAGCGGAGATGGTCGGGAACTACGGAGGGGGTGTGGGGTTCTTCATCAAGGACACCGCGGACGTCGGGGAATTCGAGTACATGTACGCAGGTATGATAGTTATCGGGCTGCTGGGGATATTCACCACGGGTGTGGCTGGTTTCATCGAGACGAGGTTGAGCAGATGGATGGGCATGAAGTGACACCCTGCATTGAGATCGAATCCCTGTCCAAGACCTTCATCAAGGGTCGAAAGGAAGTGAGAGCTCTGGCGGATTTCGATCTGGTCGTGCCTGACGCCCAGTTCGTGTGTCTGCTCGGCCCGTCAGGTTGCGGCAAGACCACGGTGCTGAGGATACTCGCGGGGTTGGAATCCAAGTCCTTCGGAGTCGTCAAGATTAAAGGAAAAGAGGTTGCGCGCGCCGGCTCGGACCGCGGCATGGTGTTTCAGGAGTTCGCGTTGTTCCCCTGGCGTAGCGTCAGGAAGAACATCGAGTTCGGGCTGGAGATCAAGAAGATGCCAGAGGCAGAGCGGAGAGAGGTATCGTCGAAGTACATCGACCTCGTGGGCCTGGGCGGCTTCGAGGACGCCCATCCCAAGGAGCTGTCGGGAGGCATGAAACAGCGCGTGGGCATTGCGCGGGCCCTCGCAAATGAACCTGCTGTGTTGCTCATGGACGAGCCCTTCGGATCCCTCGACGCGCAGACGAGGAACCTGATGCAGAAGGAGCTGCTCAGGATCTGGTCAGCCACGAAGAAGACCATACTCTTCGTCACGCACTCGGTCGATGAGGCGGTCTTCCTCGCGGATAGAATCGTAGTCATGACCGCGAGGCCGGGCATGGTGCGGGAGGACATTGGTGTGGACCTTCCGAGGCCGAGGGACCGTACCAGCAAGGAGTTCATCTCGGTCAGGGGCAAGGTGCTTGCGGAGCTCGACGAGGAATTCGAGAAGGCGAGGGCTAAGGAGCTGTCGCCGGACTGAGTCAACGACAATGCTTAACTATTAACGCCTCGATTCTGACCTACATGGGCTTCGAGCTAAATGTGGTCAGCAACACCCCCCTCACTCCTCTGAGCGACATAGATGAGGTCGCGATACTGTTCCTCAACCAGGTCGGCTATTTCCCCAAGGGTTACGACCCGAAGACCGATGTCACAGACATCCGGGACAGCGTGCCGTACAAGCTTATGGTGGACTACTTCCTAGTGAGGATGGACAAGGCCTGGGTGGTCGAGGACCTCGCGACCGGCCTCGGGACGACCAAGGCCACGGTCTACAGGCACATCAACAAGCTCAAAGGGTTCGACATACTCGAGGAGCAGAACGTCGAGGATTCCCAAGGCAACGTCAGGAAGGGCTACAGAATACGCTACGGGAGCCTGAGCAAGGCGTGGAACTTCACGGAAGCTCATGTACAGGTGGCGATGGAGAACTACAGGAAGACCATCGACCACCTGCAGGATCTAGCAAGCAAGAAGGGTGAGAAGCATGCCAAGAAAAGATGAGGCGATCGTGCTAACGCCGGGATCTCTGTACAGGGTCAAGAGTCTCGAGGCCAGGGACAAGCCGATGGAGACATTCGGGATCTTCAAGGGGTATGCCGCAATCGCGCACGACACCGCGCTCGTGATGGAGCTCGACAAGAGCCACGGCGACGACAAGGGCAAGATGCGCCTGATACCTTCACACATGATCATAGCCATCGACGTCCTGAAGGCGGAGAAGGAGAAGGAAGAGAAGGAGGCCGAGAACACATCCGTCTACTTCGGCTGAGCCGTCATGAAGCTGCAGGTCGACGCCCTCCAAGCACGAATTCTCTCGATACTCAAGGACTGGTATCCGATCACGGTCGAAGAGCTTCGGGATGAGCTGTCGCTCCCGAGCGGAGTCCTGGAACGTTCCTTGAAGGGGCTCATGGTCAAGGGCGTCATCGCCCTCGAACCGCTCAGCGACAAGACCTACATCAGGCTGCTCGTGCCGGAGATTGTTTTCGAGGTCGACAAGAAGGCCTCCGGCAAGAGCAAGAAGTCCCGTCCTTCCAGAAAGCCCGAGCCGGACGATTCGATTATGTATAGGTGATTCGCGCAACGCGTGCGCGCGCATCCGATAAGTAGATATCACGACCCTTCATCTTGGAGGTCGCGATGGATTATTTCGAAGAGCTGGTCCAAGCGATCGTGCTGGGCGAGGTCTCCACAAGGGAGGACCTGTTGAGGCTGAAGTCGAAGCTCTGCAAGAAGCACAAACTCGCGAGGGTCCCGGCCAACTACGAGGTCCTCGAGCGCATCCCCGAGGAGTACAGGGACGTCGTCGAGCCGATACTGAAGAACAAGCCGGTCAGGACTCTGAGCGGCGTTGCGCCAGTCGCAGTGATGACGAGTCCTTTCGATTGCCCGCACGGACGCTGTACCTACTGCCCAGGAGGGGTGGGGAACAACACACCTCAGTCATACACGGGCCGCGAGCCCGCGGCTCTCAGGGCATCGATGCACGAGTACGATCCCTTTATGCAGACCAAGAGCAGGCTCCAGCAGCTTAGAGCGATAGGCCATCACACCGACAAGGTCGACCTGATAATCATGGGCGGCACATTCACATCGAGGCCAATGGAGTACCAGGACTGGTTCGTGAAGCGGTGCTTCGATGGCATGAACGGTTCGGAATCCCCAGATCTCGAGTCCGCGCAAGTTGCGAATGAGACCGCGGACGCGAGATGCGTTGGACTCACCGTGGAGACCCGCCCCGATTGGCTCGGGGGCGAGCAGGTAGAACACTCGATGGTGCTCGGTGCCACCAAGGTGGAGCTGGGCGTGCAGATCCTCGATGATGCGATCCTCGACGGTGTCAGGCGGGGGCATCATGTCAAGGAGGTCGTTGATGCCACGAAGAGGGCGAAGGACGCTGGCCTCAAGGTCGCATATCACATGATGCCGGGGCTCCCGGGGAGCTCAAGATCTAAGGACCTCGCATCCTTCAGGGCAATGGTCGACGATGAGCGTTTCCGTCCTGACATGCTCAAGATCTATCCAACCCTCGTCGTGAAAGGGACGGACCTTTACCAACGATGGATGGAGGGGGCATTTACGCCAATGAGCCTCGAGGATACCGTCGACTTGCTTGCAGAAGTCAAGAAGGCGATCCCGCCGTGGATGAGGATTCTCAGGATTCAGAGGGACATCCCGGTCCAGCTCATCGAGGCCGGCGTCAGGAAGAGCCATCTCCGCGAGCTTGTGAAGGAAGAGCTTCGGAAGCGGGGCGACTCTTGCAGGTGCATACGCTGCCGCGAGGTCGGACGTGCACCGTCGGGGGGAAAGTCTCCGCATGCCTCGGAGGCAGCACTTCGCGAAATTGAGTACAGAGCCTCAGGCGGCACTGAGAAATTCATCTCCTTTGAAGTCTCGTCCTCTGACTCGCTTATCGGGTACGCGCGCCTGCGTATTCCTGGGGGTTCCCAGCCTGAGGCCGCCCTTGTGAGGGAGCTCCATGTCTACGGCGAGATGGTCCCGATAAGCGACGAGGCGGGCACGAGATGGCAGCACAAGGGGTTCGGTGAGAAGCTGCTTCGCGAATGCGAGGAAGCTGTGATTGAGCGCGGCATCTCTGAGCTTTGGATCACGAGCGGGGTCGGAGCAAGGAACTACTACAGGCGGTTAGGATACGAACGGAGGGGAGCGTACATGGCAAAACACGTGCGCGCTCCGTAACTGCCAGCGCTATCATTATATCGGCTCATTAGCATCGGAGAACGCTGGGGGAGCACTTGTATGCCATGCCTTAAGTGCGGCGGAAAAACCGAGGAGGAGGCGCTCCTGTGCGACGGATGCGCCGATACATGCTTCCAAGACCCCAAGTTCTTCCTAGACCCGGTCCTCGTCGGGCAAAGCGTGTTCGCGCGTTTGAGGAGCAGTGGATCGGCAGCGTATGTCCTCGGACCGAACACTCGGGCCAGCATGGTCAACATCCAGTCATCCGACCTGATGAAGGTCATCAGGGACGTGAACGTGCAGGCCCTTCTCCATGACGATCTTGGGCCGTTCTATGCAAAGTGCGTCGCCCTTTTGGCGCACTACGGCGTCCCGCTCAAGGTCGACAATCCCAGGCTCCTTCTCACAAAGGACGCCGCCGAGGCGGCCACCCTCATCATCCAGAAGACGAACGCGACCGAGAAAATGTACCCTCTCGAGGGCATGAGTGACCTCTACATAAGGCTTGGAGTGGTCTACTGGTGCGCCTCACAAGGCATCCTCCTGCGCACGACATCCAAGAAATGGCGAGAGGCTCGGGGCGCCTACCTGACCTCCAAGGCAAAGGAGCTGCTGTCCAAGGTCCAGCCAGGCGACGACCTCCACTCGATCGCGGCCAGGACGATTGGCCTCATCTGCCTCGACGCGGAGGAATGGACTGAGGCCGAGGAGCATCTGTCCGAGGCACTTGTGCAGTTCCCGGACGATCTCGTGATTGGCGAAGGCCTTGCGAAGTCTCATCTGATGCTAGGCAACCCCATGGAAGCCCTCGCCCGCGTAGACGAGGTCATAAACCAGGGTGAGAGGCCAGAGCTCTGGGTCCTGAAGGGCAGGATACTGCGTGACCTCGATAGGAACAGGGAGGCCCTCGAATGCTTCAGCAGGGCGATATCCACCGATTCCCGCTACATGCCAGCACATGACGTGATGATCGCGACGCTGCGCGACGTAGGCCGACTCGAGGAGGCGGCGCTGGCCGAGAGCCAGCGGTCGCTGGCCCGCAGGCCCGATCTTGACAGGAAGGTCACCGATCTCATCGCCGAGTTCAAGAAGCCCGCGCCAGAGGCGGCCCCTGCACCCTCTCCTGCTGGTCCAGGTGCTACTAAGAAAGAGCCGCCGAAACCAGCTCCTGAGCCTCCGCCCAAGAAGGACCCGATGGAGCACGCCAGGGAAGCCCTGGCGGCGAAGGACTATGATATGGCTATACAGCGCGCGAGCCACCAGCTCAAGGAGAGGCCCGACATGCGGGATGCAATCCTTCTCATCATGGAGGCTCAGGTCGCGAAAGGCGCTATCAAGGAGGCCGCGGAGATGGTTCATTCGTTCTACGAGAAGAACAAGGACGACCCGCTGGCCTGGTACTGGCGCGGGATCGTGGCCAACAAGGAGGGCAAGTGGGGCGCGTCGGTACAGTACTTCAGCAAGGCGGTGACGATCAACCCGAAGCTGCTCGACGCATGGAACACGATGGGTGAGATACTCCTCGCCAACGGGAAGACGACCGGTGCTGACGAGAGCTTCAGCAAGTCGCTCGAGATCGACCCTGAGAACGCTCGCGCATGGCTAGGGAAGGCGAAGACGATGAACGCCCTCGGAAGATGGGGCGCAGCCATCCAATCGTTCGACAAGTACAACGACTTGGTCCCAGGAGACATCGATGTCTGGAGACTCAAGGCTGACCTGCTCTTCGAGAAGGAAAAGCACAAGCGCGCCATCGAGACCTATGACAAGTATCTTGAGCTGAAAGGGGCAGATTCCGAAGCGCTCTGCCGGAAAGGGATATCTCTGAACGCCATTGGGATGGTCACAGAGGCCAAGAAGGCGTTCGTGGAGAGTTTCAGGCTCGACCCTAACAACAAGGAGGCCGCCAAGTGGTTGAAGGCCCTCACGGGGAGTGAATCCTGATGGTCGAACTGGAGAAGATCCTGAGCGAGCGCTCGGACGAGCGCATCCTCAAGGCCGTCATGGAGATCTCTGAGACCGAGTTCACGAAGCTCGTGGAGTCGGTCCTGGGCTACCTCGAGCTCAAGACCACAAAGAGCAGGCCCAAAGGGTCATTCATAATCGCCGAGTGCATTCACAGGCCAGACGGCAAGAAGTACGTCGTGTTCTTCTCGAGGCGCCCCGACACGATCGTCAAAGTGGACATAGAGAGCCTCATCTCATACATGGCCCGCGCGGAGTCCCCCAACGGGCTCGTGCTCACGACTGGTTCGATAGACAGGGAGGGTGCGAACCTCGCGGAGAAGAACGACGTGGGGCTCGCGGACGGGGCGAAGCTTGCGGCACTGCTCCGAAGGTTCGACCTCGACAAGGAGGTCGTCAGGGCGGCCGAGGCCTGGAAGGAGCGGGCGAAGGTAGTGTCCGTGCCCGGGGCCGACAAACGGCTGGAGGAGGCCATGAGGCTCGGGTATGAGTCGCTCGCAGCTCGCGACTTCATGAAGGCCCTCGACGAGTTCGACCATTCGATCATGCTCAAGGAGGACTACGACGTCCCCTGGAGGCTCAAGGGCAACACGCTCGATGAGATGGGTTATCACGAACAGGCTCTCGAGTGCTACAAGCACGCCCTCGAGCTCCACCCTGAGAGCGACGAGACGTGGTTCAGCCTGGGAAGCTGTCTGTTTTCCCTCGGGAGGTACAGCGAGGAGATCATATGCTACGACCGAGCGCTCCAGTACAACCCGAACATGCAGAAGGCGCTCGTGAACAAGGGTTCGACCCTCCACAGGCTCGGCAGGTTCAAGGAGGCTCTCGAAACCTATGACAAGGTGCTCAAGATCAATTACAGGCTCGAGAAGGTTCACAACAACCGAGGGGCAACGCTGCACAGCCTCGGACAGATGAACGAGGCGCTCGCGGCCTACAACCGCGCCATAGAGCTCAAGCATGACTATGTCGAGGCATTGATGAACAAGGGGGGGCTTCTATACGAGCTGGGGAGGTACGGAGAGGCCTTCGAGGACTTCGGCCAGATTACCCATCTGAGGCCGGAGCTCCCCAAGGGCTGGTACCTGCGCGGGCTCGCAGCTAGGAAGACCGGGAACACAAGCGCCGCGAAGGCGAGCTTCGAGGCCGCCCTGAGGCTCGATCCTGATTACACCGATGCCAGGCGCTCACTCGAAGAGATCTCGAGGAAGATCCAGGAGAAGTTCACGGAGGTCCCACGCATCGTCCAGGACATCTTCGCGTCGGAGGCAGCGAAGGCGCCCGAGGCGCCTCCAGCAGCAGTCCCGAAGGTGTCCGAGGATGTCGTTGCCAGGGTACGCGAGGAAGGCGTGGAGCAGCTCGCAGAGGAGCTGTACGGCGACAGGGCAGAGATCCTGATGCTGTTCGGCCGGTTCGACGAGGCCTTCGACTTCCTGGGGAAGTCTCTTCGGCTCGAGGGCGAGAACGCTGCGCTTCTGACGAGAGCAGGCAATGTTCTCTATGAGCAGGGGAAGTTCGAGGCTGCTGCGAGGACCTACGAGCACGCGCTGGTGAGCGATCCGTCATGCGAATCCGCGATGTTCAACCTCCACACGACATTGCTCGATTCGAACGAGATGGAGCGCGCGACCAAGGTGAGCGGCCTTCTCAGAGGGTCATCGTTCGGTTGGGCCGCACTCACATCTGCGTCACTCGAGGCCCTGGGAAGAGGAGATTTCAAGCAGGCGCTCGACGACGTCGAGCGCGCGATAGCGCTTGAAGACATTGCAGCGCTGGAGAACTACAAGGGTCTGGCCAGGCTCGCTGCTGGAGATCTCGATGGGGCGGCGGAGACGTTCCTGAGAACCAGGGACATGTCACTCGACCAATCCGAGGCACACAACAACCTCGGGGCTGCGTACCTGAAGAAGGGCGAGCAGGAACTCATGAGGAACACAGAGACGGACATGTTCGAGAAAGCGAGCTTCGAGATAGACAAGGCAATCAAATATGAACGCACGAACCCTGCTGCATGGAACAACAGGGGATGCGTGCTCTACAAACTGGACAGGTATCGTGAAGCGATTGCGTGTTTTGATGAATCGCTGCTCCTTCTCAGGGCCCCCACTGCCATGTCCAATCGCGGCTTCAGCCAACTCTCGTTGGACCTGCTTGGCGACGCGCTCAGCAGCTTCGAGGAGTCCGCTAAGATCGGGGAAACTGCCGAGGCTTTCAACAACAAGGGCATCGTTCTCGAGCGCATGGGACGGCACGAGGACGCGATGGTGGCGTTCAGGGAGGCGCTCAAGATAGCCCCCACGTTCAAGGATGCGGCCGACAACATGCGAAGGGTTGGAACCAAGCCGGGAGCCAAGGTCGATACTAAGGAGGGCAAGGCGAGGGAGGCTCCGCCTCCTGGGGAGGAGGTCATCGTCGACAGAAACACAGCGACGAAGATGCTGGCCCAGGTGGACGAGGCGTACCTCAGAGAGAAGCGAAAGACGGAGCTCGAGGCGATGTGCGAGGCCCTGGGCCTTGACCCCAAGGGGACCCGGGCGGACCTCATAGTGAGGATTCTGAAGGCGAAACGGCAGCTCACGAAGTAACCGATTGACGGCAGCTTCGCTATACGATGGTCTTTTCACACTAGCGACGCGCGTGCGTTCAGGCTATGTTCATGACTACGACGTCTCGGACTGCCTTCATCTCGCTGAAAGGCAGTATGAGCCTGCCCTGAGCGTCCGTTTTGAACAAACGCGGCTCGACGTCCTCAGCGGGGATCACGAGAACGTTCTGAAGCGCCCCGGTCTTCGTGTCCAGCAAGAAATTCTCTATCATTCCGAGTATCTGGCCATCGTTTGTCATCACAGTTTTTCCCTTCAGCTCGGTGATGAATTTGCGCATGTACATCCCATCTCCAGCTATCTGTAATAGCCCAGCCCCAAATCCTCTTTGCTCTTCTTAGACGTTGCGGTCGTCATCTGCCTGAATAGGGATTCGTAGAATTTCACCGTCTCAGAATCTGTCGACGCCCTGACCGTGGCCAGTGCCTCCTCGAAATTCTCCATCGACACCTTCGTCGCCGTCTTGCTCTTCCTCATCGCGGTCAAAGCTGCCTCTCTGCAGAGGTTCTCGATGTCGGCCCCGACATACCCTTCGATCTTTTTCGCAATGAGCGGGAGGTCCACTTTCTCCAGGGGCATGGTCTTCGTGTGAACCTCCAGGATCTTCAGGCGCGCTGCCTCGCTCGGTATGGGGATCAACATCAGCTTGTCGAACCTGCCAGGACGCAGCAATGCTGGATCAAGGATGTCAGGCCTGTTTGTGGCCGCAATGACGAAGACGTTCTCCATGTCCTCGAGTCCGTCCATGGAGGTGAGCAGCTGGTTCACGACCCGCTCGGTCGCACCGGAGTCAGAATGACCCCCTCTCCTCGGAGCTATCGCGTCAAATTCGTCAAGGAACACAATCGACGGCGAGACCTGTTTCGCCTTCTTGAATATCATTCTGATGGCCTTTTCGCTCTCCCCGACCCACTTCGACATTATCTCCGGACCCTTAATCGATATGAAGTTGGCCTTGGACTCGGTCGCGAGCGCGCGCGCTATCAACGTCTTACCAGTCCCAGGTGCCCCGAATAGGAGCACGCCCTTTGGCGGTCTGATTCCCATTCTCGTGAAGGATTCGGGGTCTTCCAAAGGCATCTCGACAGCCTCGCGAAGCTCCTTCTTCACTTCCTCAAGCCCCCCCACCTCAGACCAGGTCACCCTCGGAATTTCGACGAAAACCTCCCTCATCGCGCTTGGCTCGATCTCTCTGAGGGCGTCTGTGAAATCCTGGGCCGTGACCTTCATCTTCTCGAGAATCTCGGCGGGTATGGGCTTTCCGAGGTCTATTTCAGGCAGGTATCTCCTGAGGGACTTCATCGCAGCCTCTCTAGCGAGAGACGCGAGGTCAGCGCCCACGAAGCCGTGCGTTATCTTGGCGATGTGATCAAGCTGCACGTTCTCTTCGAGCGGCATACCTCTGGTGTGAATCTGGAGTATCTCCTGCCTACCAGCCACAGTGGGCACGCCTATCTCGATCTCCCGGTCGAATCTCCCAGGTCTCCTAAGGGCAGGATCAATAGCATCCTCTCTGTTCGTGGCGGCGATGACAATCACGTTGCCCCTCGCGGTCATCCCATCCATGAGCGTCAGCAGCTGGGCGACGACCCTCCTTTCGACCTCTCCGTGGACCTCATCTCTTCTGGGGGCGATTGAGTCGACCTCGTCGA
>Ga0299915_10001378_pt1 | contig 18037 bp, 12 predicted proteins | sample RVTome_13_FD_200263 | JGI IMG/M metagenome (GOLD analysis project Ga0299915, IMG submission 200263) | Soil microbial communities from uranium-contaminated site in the Upper Colorado River Basin, Wyoming, United States - RVT92D227 (version 2) ... | reverse complement strand
CTCGGGTGAGGTCATCTACGGGATGCAGCTTTCGGAGCGGTCGGTCGTCAGCCCTCAACTGGCCTACTTGATGGCGGACGTGTTGAGCGATGAAGCTGCGCGCGCGCTTTCTTTCGGCCAACCCAATTCTCTGGAGGTCGGGCGGCCGGCGGCGGTGAAAACGGGACTGCCTTCAGACGGCCGAGGTGCGTGGGCTGTCGGCTTCACCCCCCGACTGGCCGTCGGTGTCTGGGTTGGGACAGAGGAAGCAGAGGGGCTGACCGGAGTCGAAGCCAGAAACGGCGCGGCGCCGATCTGGCATGCCTTGATGCGCTATGCCTCGCGCGATGTGGATTCTGAAGCCTGGCCTCTACCGCCCGGTATGAGTGAAATTGACGTATGCGATCCTTCCGGACTGCTCCCGACAGCCTATTGTCCCCATGTCGTGCGCGAGATCTTCCCCCAGGGCACCGAACCGACGCACTATGACAACCTCTATCAACCTTATCGCGTCAATCGTGAGACTGGAAAGCTGGCGACGCTCTTCACCCCGATTGACCTGGTCGAGGAGCGGGTTTACCTGATCCCGCCGGTGGAAGCTGTGGATTGGGCGAGGCAGGCCGGGCTTCCGCAGCCGCCGGAGGAATACGATACGCTGTACGAAGCGCCACCGTCGGCACCGGGCGTCCAGATCACTTCGCCGGCCAGTTTCGACTACCTGCGCGGAAAAATCGGCGTTTTCGGCGATGCCCATCCCGAAGACTTCGATTACTACCGCCTGCAGTACGGCGCCGGCCTAAACCCGACGCGCTGGTTCCAGATCGGACAGGACGCGGCGCGTCCAGTGGATAGAGGACGTCTGGGCGAATGGGACACGGCCGGGCTCTCCGGCCTGTACACCCTGCAACTGGTCGTCGTCCGCGCCGGCGGACAGGTCTCGACTGCCGCCGCCCTGGTGACGATCGACAACCGCCCGCCGACAGTTCAAATCGCCTTGCCTACTCCGGGAGAGGTTTTCTCCCTGGCCGAGACCGATTCGGTGAGCATCCAGGCAGCGGCCTCGGACGATCTGGCCATGGCGCGGCTAGTGTTCTATGTCGATGGCAAGACGCTGGCGACGGTAGCTTCGCCGCCGTTCTCGACACGCTGGGACCTGACAACGATTGGCACGCACATCCTGTTCGTCCGGGCCTACGATGTGGCCGGAAATTGGTCCGAGAGCGAGCACGTTGAGATCGAAGTGAAACGCTGATGGTCCGCGCGTCATCCTCGCCTTCGATCACGCCAGGGATGTTCCTCTCCGATTGAATTCGTTGCGCCGCGCTACGCGTTCCACGCCGCAGGAAAACTCAATGAATCAGCCGACACCCCGGAGGAGAGGAAGAACGTCCTCACGCGGGTTGCCGGCAGGAGCGGGCCGGTTTGAATTTCGACGCAGTCCGTGCTCCGGCGGAACGCGGGCGCCGGCCTCCCTACCGATGGATCAGTCTGACGGGTGTTGATGCGAGGTGGAGGTTATTGGCTCGGGCTGGACTTTACGGGCGGCTGCCAGGCTGGCTGCATGTCGCGGCCGGTGTAATGAGTGAGGTTCTCCTGCCCGGCGCCGCCTTTGGCCATGATGTACACCTCAGGATTCTGGTCGCGAGTCGAGGTGAACACGATCCAGTTGCCATCCGGTGAGAACGAAGGCTCCTTATTACCAAGGCTGTCGGTCAGGCGCACCGGGTTGGCGCCGCGATCGGAAATGCGCAGGAGCCAGATCTCGTTCATGCTCGGTTGTCTCCAGGTGATCGCCAGGAGCTGACCGTCCGGCGACCAGGCCAGGTCGTCGGCGCCGATGAGCTGATCGCGTCGATCGAATTTCGTCGGCTCGCCCGGAGTCGGCTCGCGCATGAAGATGCGGCCCGGGGCTCCGTTGATCGAGGCGCTGACGGCGATCTGGCTTCCATCGGGCGACCAGGCCGGAGAGGTTTCGACGGCGAAGCCGGCCGAGAGGTTGAAGGGCTTCTCGGCTTTGCATGGACCTGGAATCGGCTCGCACGAAACAGCCGAGACGAAAACCTGGTTGAGGCGATTGATCCGGTCGCCTGCGTAGGCAATCCGAGTGCCGTCGGGGGACCATGAGGGGTCGGTATCATCGCCCGGGCTATTGGAAAGATCGGCCGGACCGGATCCATCGAGGTTGATTGCCCAGATGTCCAAACCGAGGGCATTGCCCGAGGCATCAGAGCCCGCGGGAGCGACGTACAACAGCCGGGTCCCGTCAGGGGACCAACGCGGCTGGGTCTTGTCGCCGGGGCCGAACGTAAGCTGTCTGGGGTTACTCCCGTCGGGGTTCATCAGCCACACCTGGAACGTGTGGCCGTCTTCCCTGTCGGTGACGAAAGCGATCTGTCCTCCGCCGCCAAGCTGGACAACGGGCACGACAGTCGGTTCTTGCGTCGGTTCTTCAGTCGGGACCGGAGTGGGCGCAGCGGTAGCCGGCGGTGGGACGGGGGTAGGCTGCGGCGCGGTCGCGCTAGGCACGGCCGCGGGGGCTGGGACGGTTGGGCCTTCGACGGGTGCTGTCGCCGTCGAGGGCGCGGCTGTCCCGCCCGAGAAGAGTCGGAACGCGATGAACACAACCACAGCCACGACACCCAGTAGTCCGATAGCACCCACCGCTCCCACACCGGCGAACAAAGCCATGTTTCGGCCCGTGCGTGGAGCGTCTTCGACCTTCAACGTGGGATGCACCACGTGAGCCTGAGCGGTTTCGCCCTTGAGCGCGCTCCGGAAGGTGGCGATGTCGGGGAAACGCCCACTCTGTTGCAGCGATAGGGCTCGGGTTATCGCCGCATCGATGGTCTCCGATACAGTCTTGTTCAAACTGCGGATCGGCACCAGCGGCGCTTTGTTCAGCATCCGTTCGATGCTGTCCACCGGCGGTCGCCGCGTCAACAACGTGAAGATGGTCGCCGCCAGGGCATATTGGTCGCTCCTTACATCGGTCCTTTGTCCTCCGTATTGCTCCGGTGGTGAGAAGCCCGGGGTGAGGCCGCGGGCGCCGGTCGATGTCTGGGCGTGGTCGAAGATTTTGGCGATTCCGAAGTCGACCAGGACGACATTGCCATCCGGTTGAAGTTTGATGTTGGCCGGCTTGATGTCCCGGTGGATGACGGGAGGCTGCCGGCTATGGAGGTAGGTGAGCGCGTCGCACAAGCTGTCCGCCCATGCCATCACTTCATTGACCGTCGCCGGTTGGTTGGCGATTCGGGTCTGAAGGTCGACGCCTTCGATGTAGTCCATTACGAGGTACTGGCGGCCTTCAAGGACGAAGTGGTCTGTGACGCGGGGGAGATGGGGATGGCGCAGACTCGCCAGAAGGCTGGCTTCGCGCTGGAACTGGCGCTCCGATTCAGGGTTTGGGTTGAGGTTCTCTTTGAGCGCTACGCGGATCTGCAAGGTCTGATCGAGGGCCAGGTAAACTTCCCCCATTCCACCCTTGCCGAGCTTGCCGTCGATTCGATAGCGGTTATGCAGGATCGATCCCAGAGGCAAGACCATGCGTGAGATTGTATCCGGTCGGACAAAGGTGGTCAATCATCCTTAACGGCCACGAGCGGCCAAGGCGCGTTTCTTTCCGGCAGCGTTTGGGTGTTTCGGTTGCCGATCTGCGGAAGACCCTCTGGCGGCTGAGTGTCGGGGACCGGCGGACTCGGCCTCGTCTGAGAGGAGACCTCGGGCCGCGGTCACACCTCACCCGTTTGCAGGGGAAGAGGGGCGGATGGCGCACGATACTTGGAAGTCTCGCTCGATGCCAAGGAGGGCTTGAGATTTCTGGCGCCTTCCAATCAAAGGCGCGGAACGCAAACGGAGGGCGGATCGAGTGGCTGGCCCGTGCCGATTGTCCCGATGCAGTCTCCCAACATGCACCTCAACATCAGACATCTGTAACTTGACCGTTCCATCCCGGTAGGATAGCTTGAAGTGGAAGGGAGAACCGGTCGCGAGCCACAAACGGGGCGTCACGCCACGGAATTCGTTGGCAGGTTGATGCGCCGATCAGGATGGGGAGGGTTGGCGTAAAGGGCTTTCGCTCTCCGAAGGCGAGTCGACCGCCCTGGGGAAGAGCAAGGAAGACAACCTAGGCTGGACGCCCGCAAGCCAGACTATAATGATCGAATAAACGTGAACACGCTTGCAGTAACTCCCGGGTGTCTAGGGTGAAAGCTGTCCACTTGTGATCAACTTCACATACGAGCAAAGAGACCATGGATCAGCCTGAACAACACGAACTGGGATTCCTGGATCCGATTCTGGCTGAGCACGCAGCGGGCGGGCGCTCGGAGCTTGTGCCTGTGCTCCTGCAGGCTCAGTCACAAACCGGCTACCTCACGCGACCGATGGTCGAAGTCATCGGTAGAGCGCTACGGGTCCCACTGTCCGAAATCCACGGTGTGATCGAGTTCTACACCATGCTCTTCAACCGACCCGCCGGCCGACAGGTCGTGCGCGTATGTACCAGCCCGATATGCGATCAGGCCGGAGGGCACGCGGCCCTGCGGGCTGCCTGCCGCCATTTCGGGGCTGAACCTGGCGAGGTCACGCCCGACGGCGAGTGGATGGTCGAAGAGTCGCCTTGCCTCGGTCTATGCGACCACGCGCCGGCGGCCCTGGTGGGCGAGACTCCGGTTGGCGGCATCGATCGGTCAAGCCCGGCCCGATGGATCCGCGAACCCGAACCCATCGGCCTCGGTCTGGTCGGCGGCATGGCGCGCCCTTTGAGTGGGCGCTGCGGTATCATCGATCCGTCGGACCTTGCGGCCTTTGAAGCCCACGGCGGATTCCGCGGATTGCGGCGCGCGCTGGAGTCGCTCACGCCGGCCCAGGTCATCACGGAGATCAAGGCCGCCGGCCTGTCGGGCCGCGGCGGCGCGGCCTTTCCCACCGGAACGAAGTGGGAGATGACGGCAGGCGCGCCGGGCGACACACGCTATGTGGTGTGCAACGCCGACGAGTCCGAGCCTGGGACATTCAAGGACCGGATCCTGCTCGAAGGCGATCCCTTCTTCGTGCTGGAGGGGATGGCGATCGCGGGTTACGCGATCGGCGCCCGAAAGGGCTTCATCTATATCCGCGGTGAGTATCCGCGGGCACAGCGGATCGTGGCGCAGGCGATTGAGGTTGCAGTAGAAGATGGTCGATTGGGGGAGGGGATCTTAGGTACGGATTTCGCTTTTGACATCGAGATTCGCTCGGGGGCCGGCGCCTACATCTGCGGGGAAGAGACGGCGTTGTTTGAGTCGATCGAAGGCAAGCGGGGGTTCCCGCGCTTGAAGCCGCCTTACCCGACGACACACGGTCTCTTCGGGAAACCTACCACCATCAACAACGTCGAGACACTCTGCGCCGCGGCCTGGATCGTGGCCTTCGGGGCCGAGGCCTATCGTTCGGTCGGGACGCCGGACTCTCCGGGATCGAAACTGTTTTGCCTGTCCGGGGATGTGAACCGGCCGGGTGTATACGAAGTCCCCTATGGCACTCCGCTGGGCACACTTCTGGCAATGGCGGGAGGGGTCAAAGGTGAGTTGCAGGCGGTGCTCCTGGGTGGGGCAGCGGGGGCATTCGCCGGCCCGGATCACCTGGACCTGCCCATGAGCTTTGAAGGTCTCCGCGCGGCCAACCTTCCTCTCGGCTCGGGCGTCGTTATGGCGATCAACCGAGAGCGGGACATGCGTCGGACACTCCTCAGCCTGGCCCATTTCTTCGCCCACGAGTCGTGTGGTAAGTGCTATCCATGCCAACTCGGCACGCAGCGTCAGCTCGAAGTGCTCGAGAGAGTCGTGGGCGGTCAGGCGAGAGCCGACGATTTGCAGATCCTCCAGGATATCGGCTTCACTATGACCAACGCCTCGTTGTGTGGTCTGGGGATGACGGCCGGCACGGCCGTGCTCTCGGCGATCGAGCTCTGGCCGGAGCTGCTGGAAAACAGGCGCTAGGTGCGTGTCCAATGTTTTGTTGGATTGAGGTAGATCTGAGGGTATACGGTGAGGAGGGAATATGACGCGACACGGAGCCGTCGCGGCAGGCTGGATCGAGTATCGGCGGGATTGGACACCAATCGAAGCCGAGGTGATCGAAGAGGCGTTGGTGACCATCTACATCAACGGTCGCGAGCTGGCGACAATCATGAGTACACCCCTCGAGCAGGACCATCTGGCCTTGGGGTTCCTCAAGAACGAGGGTTTCATCAGCGGGCTAGACGAGGTCACTGACGTTCACATCAGCCGCGACGGCTGCTGTGTCGATGTATGGCTCGACCATTCGGTCGCCGCGCCCAAGCGGGTGATCATCACCTCGGGCTGCGGTGGAGGCGTGACTTTCGATGATCCGTCGATTGGGATCGAACCGCTGCGCGATGAAGCCCGGCTCGAGCCGAATCGGCTGTTCGATCTGTTGAACAAGCTGCACTATCCCGGAAGTCTCTACGCGCGCGCCCGCGGCTCACACAGCGCCGGCCTGTCGGACGGTGTCGATCTGCTCGTGCAGACGGAGGACGTCGGCCGCCACAACACGATCGATAAATTGCTCGGCGCCACTCTGGTTCACGGTATCGAAACCCGTGGTCGGATCTTGTTGGCGACCGGCAGGATCTCCTCAGAGATGCTGCGCAAAGGCGCCTTGATGGGTTGTCCGATCATCGCGTCGCGCAATTCACCGACCTCGATGTCGATTTCGATGGCCCAGGTCTGGAATATTACGCTTGTCGGCTACGTGCGGCGGGACAGCCTTCGGGTCTACGCTCACCCCGAGCGGTTGGGATACGTCGATCCGGTGCAGATCATGCCGGTGGCAGGCGACTGAGATGACTTTCAGCTACCGCGGACAGGAGTGGAAATAGCGTGGCCGACGAAGTTGAGCTGACAATTGATGGACAGACAATCCGCGTAGAGCCCGGAACGACGATCCTGACCGCGGCAGAGCAGGCCGGGATCAAGATCCCGGTGATCTGCTACTTCGCCCACACGACGGCCAACGGCTTGTGTCGGATGTGCGTCGTGGAGACGAAGGGAGCCCGGGGGCTTCAGCCGGCGTGCGTCACAGCGGTCAGGCAAGGGGCGGAGATCCAGACCCATTCGCCCAACGTCGTGCGCGCCCGCAGGACGATCCTGGAGATGCTGGCGGCGACCGTCGATCTCTCGGAGGCGCCCGAGATCGGGAGCATGCTCGAGGAGTATGGCGCTAAGCCGGATCGGTTCGCCGGGGGGGAGCGTCGGCAGCCGCCGATGATCGACGACAACCCCGTCTACATTCGAGACTACGCCAAATGTGTGTTGTGCTGGCGCTGCGTCCAGGTGTGTGCTGACGACGCCCAGTACGCATTCGCCATCAACTTCAGCGGCCGAGGGTTCAAGTCATCGATTGCGACCTTCTTCGATAAGCCCATGCCTGAGACCACGTGTGTGTTTTGTGGACAATGTGTTGGTGTCTGCCCGACCGGAGCCTTGAAAGCCAAGCGGGAATTCCTGATCGAACAAGGCGCGTCCCTTGTGGACGTTTTCTACGAGACGCGTATGCGAGGCGCCGGGAAACGCTCCACCGGAGGCCCCCGCCTCGACAAGGGAGGCTGAGATGTTGCATGCCGACCGCCTCGTCCATACCACCTGTCCCTACTGCGGTGTAGGCTGTCAGATCGACTTGCATCTGCACGAGGGAGTGATCTTCCGCGTGGCCGGCCGATACGACAACGAAGTCAATTTCGGCAACCTGTGCGTCAAAGGTCGCTTCGGCTACGACTACGTGCACTCGCCGGACCGTCTCGATACTCCGCTCATCCGCCACCGGCGCGGGGCGGAGCCCCAGCCCTCGGGTTGGGACGAGGCGTTGGATCTGGTCGCAGGTCGGTTAGGGGCGATCCGCCGGGAGCACGGGCCGGACAGTATCGCCGTGCTTGTATCAGCTAAGTGCACCAACGAAGAGAACTACTTATTGCAGAAATTTGCTCGGGCGGTGATCGGGACAAACAGCATCGATCACTGCGCGCGTCTCTGACACTCCAGCAGTGTGGCCGGTCTGGCCACGACACTCGGATCCGGCGCCATGACCAACTCCATCAGTGACATCGTTGAAGCTGATGTGCTTCTGGTCGTAGGCAGCAATACAACTGAGACGCATCCTGTGCTGTCGCTTCAGATGAAGGCCGCCGTGCGCAAGGACGGCGCCAGGCTCATCTTGCTCGATCCGCGACGGATCGAGTTGGCCGGTTTCGCCTACCTGCACCTGCGCAACCGACCGGGCAGCGATATCGCCGTGATCAACGCCATGACCAACGTGATCATCGCTGAGGGGCTGCAGGATCGCGCCTTCATCGAGGCCCGCACGGAGAACTACCCGGCCCTCGCCGCGGCGGTTGAGGGCTGGACGCCCGAAAGGGCCGAACGCATATCGGGCGTAGCGGCGGAAGACATTATCCAGGCAGCGCGGCTCTATGCCGAGGCCAATGCGGCTGCCATCTTCTGGGCGATGGGCATTACGCAGCACACGAGCGGTACCGACAACGTCAAGGCCCTGTCGAATCTGGCGTTGTTATGCGGGCAGATCGGCCGACCGGGGACCGGCCTCAATCCTCTGCGGGGACAGAACAACGTTCAAGGCGCCTGTGACATGGGAGGTTTGCCGAACGTCTTCCCGGGGTATCAGCCTGTGAGCAGTGAAGACGTCCGCCGCAAGTTCGCCGCAGGCTGGGGCATTGACTTCGATCGCCTCAGCCCGAAGCCGGGCCTGACCGTGACCGAGATTATGGATGGCATTCTGGAAGGTCGGATCAAAGGACTGTTCATCCTGGGTGAGAACCCGATGCTCTCCGACCCGAACCTCAACCACGTCGAGAGGGCCCTCCGTGAGGTCGAATTCCTTGTCGCGCAGGATATTTTCGTCAACGAGACGGGCGCGATGGCGGACGTCGTTCTCCCCGGTGTGAGCTTCGCCGAGAAGTTGGGCACTTTCACCAGTACGGAACGCCGGGTGCAGCTGGTGCGACCGGCGATAGAACCCCCGGCGAACGCTCGCCAGGACTGGGAAATCATCTTAGATCTGGCCCGGCGGATGGGCGCGAATTGGTCATACACTGGCCCAGGGGCGATCTTCGATGAGATGGCACGTTTGACGCCCCAGTATGCCGGGATGAGCCACGCGCGGCTTGAGGACGGCGGATTGCAGTGGCCGTGCCCGACAGCGGACCACCCGGGAACGCCGATCTTGCACGTGGAGAAGTTCACGCGCGGCCTGGGCTTGTTCAGCCCGGTCGAGTACACACCACCGGCGGAGATCACCGACGAAGCCTATCCCTTCGTGCTATCGACCGGAAGGGTGCTCTTCCACTGGCATGGAGGGACGCTCTCCCGCCGATCGCCCGGCCTTGACGCATTGGCGCCGCAGGCCGAGGTGGAGGTCCATCCGAAGGATGCCGCTTCACTGGGGGTCACGAGCGGGATGCCGGTGCGCGTCAGCTCGCGGCGTGGATCGGTCGTGGCTGCGGTCCAAGTTACCCGCCGCTCACCCCCGGGGACCGTCTTCATGACGTTCCATTACGCCGAGGCCGCAACTAACTTGCTTACATCGGATGCTGTCGATCCGGTAGCCAAGATCCCCGAATACAAAGTGTCCGCCGTCCGGTTGGAGGCGTTGCCCGAAGCCGTTCTGCAATAGACGTGGGCGGTAACGGGAAGACCGCTCAATCCAGGCCGAGGCCCCATCCCTCAAGCAGCGGAATCTCAGGCAGCGCCGTGAGGTCGAGCTGGAGTGGGGTAATTGAAACGAAGCCTTCGGCCAGGGCCCCGATATCGGTCCCATGATCGGCAACGCCGGAAGGCGCCTCGCCGCCGATCCAGTAGTATGGTCGACCGCGAGGATCTTCACGACGCACCAGGGCATCGCGATAGACGCGCAGCCCCTGGCGGGTGATCGCCACACCCCGAATCGAATTCAACGGAAGATAGGGGACGTTGATGTTGAGCAGCACACCTTCCGGCAGGGGCAGCTGTGTGATCTGTCGCGCCAGGCGACAGGCGATGACCGCCGCTGGAGCGTAGTCGACCGGTCCTTCATGGTGCTCGGGCGTGTCGAGCGAGATGGCGATGCCGGTGACGCCGGCGATAGCTGCCTCCATCGCGGCCGTCACCGTTCCGCTGTAAGTCACATCGTGGCCCAGGTTGGCATGCGGGTTGATGCCGGAGACAACGAGCTCCGGTGACGGTTGGACCAGACCCAGCAGAGCCAGAGCTACGCAATCCGAAGGTGCTCCGTCCGTTGTCAGGGCCTTTGTCCCGTCCGCCAGGTCGGCTTCCCAAACCCGCAGCGGTCGGTGCAGCGTCTTGACATGTCCCGAAGCCGACCAGTTATGATCTGGCGCAAGCACCGTCAGTTCGCCGATCGAACGGAGTTGGTAGGCAAGGGCGCTCAGACCCGGGTGGTAGACTCCGTCATCGTTGGTGAGCAGGATGTGCATCGGCAGCCTCCGGCGCGTTGGGTGGATTCTACCCCTGCGGCAGATGCACCTGGCGTTCAATTCGATAAGTACGCTCGGGGGCTTGCTCGCCGACTTCCCAGGCTCTATACTCTTGCGGCATCCTGCGGTTTGGCGATCGTTGGTGGGAGTAGGATCATGAAAAGGCTAACGAGGTTGGCTGGTGCGGGGTTGTATTCCATTGTCGCCGCTGTCACACTGAGTTTGGCTTGCGGGCTGAGCTCAACAGTTCTCTCGACGGCGACGTCGCCGCCCCCCGAAGAATCTCCTGCCCCATCACCTCAGGCCTCACTCGGCAATAGCACTTCCGACCTGGCGCATGCCACGGTCCAGATCCTGGCCCTGGTGCAGAGCGGAGGCGGCTACGAACCGGTGTGGACCGGATCCGGTAGCGTCATTGGCCCGCAGGGCCTGATCCTGACCAACTCCCACGTCGTCGATGATCGCTACGACGAGTACGACGTCCTGGGTGTGTCCCTGACCGAAAGAACGGATCAACCACCGACCCTGACTTACCTGGCCGAGATCGCGGCTGTGGACTACGGGATCGATCTGGCGGTGATCCGGATTACCTCGGACATAGATGGTAATCCGGTCACGGCTGATCTGCCATTCATCGAGCTGGCGGATTCGGATCAGGTTGAGATCGGTGACGGCCTGCGCATCCTTGGCTATCCAGGCATCGGAGGCGACACGATCACGTTTACCGAAGGTGCGGTGAGCGGTTTCACGTCGGAGCGTGGCGTTGAAGGGCGGGCGTGGATCAAGACCGATGCGACGATCGCCGGCGGAAACAGCGGCGGGATGGGTGTCAATGCCGACGGCCAACTGGTCGGCGTGCCGACGCGAGCCTCGGCCGGCGGAGGGGATAATGCGATCGTCGATTGCCGGCCTGTGGCGGACACGAACCGGGACGGGGTCATTGACGACCAGGATGGCTGTGTGCCGATCGGCGGCTTCATCAATGGGTTGCGCCCGGCTAAGCTCGCTCAACCGTTGATCGACGCCGCGCTCAATGGGGAAGAGTACGCCCTTGGCCCGGGGCCGCTGGACATCCCGGGCAGCTCAATGGACCTGAGCCAGGTCGAATTCAGCAACCTCCTCTTTTCGGATGAGGTGACCGCCGACGACAACCCGGGGAACCTGTGGTACGCGCTCCCTGAAGGTGCTACTCAATTGTGTGCGTTCTGGGACTACGCAGGCATGACGGATGGGCTTACCTGGTCGGCGTACTGGTTCGCCAACGGCGAGCTCGATGAAAGCGGCAGCTTTCTGAATGACACCTGGCAAGGCGGTGCCAGCGGGAACTGGTGGGTCTGTGTCGCGAGTGAGAGCGGCTTGAGCAGCGGACTATACGAATTGGCTCTCGATGTGGAAGGCGAGGTCATGCTGACGGATTCGATATTCGTTGGCGGGAATCGGACCGTGGTCGATTTCACCCTGGAGAACGACTCCCAACTCGACATCTGCTTCGTTCAGCTGTCTCCCTCGGACGCCCAGAACTGGGGGCCGGACGAGTTGGGCTCGGAAGAACTCGTGGGCCCGGGAACAACGCGCGTCTTCCCGACCGCCTCGGATGTCTACGATCTGAGGTTGTTGAATTGCGACGGGGATAGCCTGCTCGAGGAATTCAACCTGGACCTTTCGGCCGACAGCTCATACATCTTCACCGGTTAGGGGCCAGGCTCGAAGGTTGTTTCTCCCGATCAGGCAGCAGTTGTCAATTCCGTTCGAGGTGACACCAGCGGTAGTAAGGAAGGGGGGCTTCCGGCGATCCCTCCACCGGGGTATAGTGACGCAAAGCGGCACCGGCCGCGCAGAAGGAAGGATATGCGAATGCCCGTGAGCCCTCAACACCGATCGATGCGGACTCGTCTGGCCTTTCCCCTGGTTGGGCTGATGATCGCCAGCCTGGGATGTGGCCTCGGTTCGATCTCCCCAACCGCAACCGCCCAACCTACCGAGCCACTTGTCCGACCGACGCAAGCCGAAGCGGCCACGGCGACGCAGGCCACGCGCCCTCTAGTGAAGCCGACCTCCGCAAGTGCCCCGGCGGAGCAGCCGTCTCCGAGCGGGGAGGCGTTGCCCTTATCCCCCGACAAATACGCCCATTCGAGTGGAACCTTTGAGCTAAATCCGCCTTTGGGCTGGACCATTGATGAAGGTACGACTTATGCCTCATGGACGGAGGAGGAGACTGGCAGCTCGGTGAAAGTCTTTGTCAACACGACGGGCTATCAGCTCGAAGCAGATGCGTTCGATGCGGTCGTGGCCGCCAATGAGGAGAATTACTTCGGCAAATTCTTTACCGACCATCAGGTCTTGGACCGGACGGTCGACAACTTCGGCGCAAAGGTAGTGACACAATCTCTGACAGATGAGGGGGTCGCCTACAGGGTGGCTTCTATCTACTACCAGGAGAATGATGTAATTTTCGAGGTGGACTTCTGGGCAGCGGAGGCAGTCGCCGACGACTACGCGTCGACGTTCAACAAGATCTGGCAAGACATGTCGGTCTCCGCCTCGACTGCTTCCAGCGCAATCGGGCCGTACATTGACGTCTACACCTTCACCGATCCGGCAGGGTTGTACTCGTTCGACGTGCCCTACCTTTGGCGTCACGAGCTGTACACTGAGGCCAATGCGGTAGTAGATACCTTCTGGTCCCCGGATCGACTGGCCTATGTCGAGAATATCAGCTACGACGACGGAACGGTGATCACGAAGTCACTCTCGGGAGCCTTCGCTCTGCAGTTGTTGCACCAGTTCTACGCGGAGGACGTGAAGATCACCGAGGACAAAGTTCAGCCGGATGGGAGCGAGCGATTGACATGGCACTCCCCGAGCGGTGGTACCTCCGGGATGACTTTCTTCGAGACGCGCGGGACGACGTTTCTGATGCTGACCCTGGGCAGTGATGATTCGCTGAGCTCCCTCTACACGCCGATCTTCGATAACGTGATAGCGACCTACCAGGTCCCCTAGAGTAAAGACGGGAGGCAGAGACCGCGCCCTCGTCGGCGCTGCCCGATTATCCGTTGAGTATTGAAGAGCCGTCCCCTTCGCGATCAGGAAGGGGACGGTATGCTTCTTGCATTGGGGAACTTTGAATAGAAGGGTGTTTGGCAGCCGGAGCAAGACAGCCCGACTGGGCAGCCCGCGTTGACAGCTTGGAGCGGGGCGTGTTATGATACGCGTGCTGTCCAGGGAGCAGCCCATTATCCTGATTGCCCTGGGAGCCCGGTTTCATTCTCGATTATTCTCTGGCGATAGTCTGCACTCCACTGCCGGGCCCGTGAGTTCACGGCGCGGCGGGCCTGATCGAGATGATAGTCACGCTCCATACGGGGCGGGCGCCAAAAACCGGGCGGTCGCCCCGTTTTCTTTTCTCTCACGTTGAGGGTTGCCCATGAGCATCGAGTTCTTCCTGAGACTGGTCGGGATGGTGGTGCTGGCGGTCGGAGGCATCTACCTCGGGGTCTACCTGGGGAGGTTGGCCAAAGGCGTTGTCGAACTGTGGGCGAGCATCTTTGCCCTGGTAGGTGCGCTGGCGGGCTTGATCGTCACCCCATTCTTGACCACCCGTCCGGTCCGGGCCTTCCGTACCTTAATGTCCCAGGTCTCGGCTCAAACAATGGTCGCCGGATTGTTGGGATTGATTGTCGGGCTGGTGATAGCCGCCCTGGTGGCCTTCCCGCTCTCGCTCCTGCCTCCCCCGTTCGGACAGCTGCTACCGTTTATTGGGGCAGTGGTTTTCGTCTACCTCGGCATTGCCGTCTTCGTCATGCGGCAAAACGACATCCGGCACCTCTTCCGTGGGCGATTGTGGCCGTCGGGCGAGGATGGTCCACAAGCCCCGGACATGGGCCGGAGCGTGCTCCTCGATACGAGTGTCATCATCGACGGGCGGATCTCGGATATCGCCCGCACGGGCTTTATCTCGGGGACGATGCTTGTCCCGTCATTCGTCTTGATCGAACTTCAGCACATCGCTGACTCTTCCGATGGTTTGCGGCGTCAACGCGGCCGGCGTGGACTGGACATTCTGAATCGCCTGCAGAAAGATCCGACGGTCCCGATCCGGATCACCGACCTGGATGTTGAAGGCGTCAGAGAAGTGGACGACAAGCTGGTCATTCTGGCCAAACAGCTTCGCCTGCCGATAATGACCAACGACTACAACCTCAACCGGGTGGCCGAGTTGCAGGGGGTGCTGGTGCTGAACATCAACGAGCTGGCCAATGCCGTCAAGGCGGTGTACCTTCCCGGGGAGTCGCTGGAGGTACAGGTCATCCAGGAGGGCAAAGAGATTGGGCAAGGAGTGGGCTACCTGGACGACGGCACGATGGTCGTAGTTGAAGATGGAAAGAACTACATCGATCGGACTGTCCCCGTGACGGTAACCAAAGTGCTTCAGACGGCGGCCGGGAGGATGATCTTCGCCAGGCCGGAGGTTGGCTGAGGCCGTTTCCAGCCGGAGATGCGGGAACCGATGAACCTGACGATCTACAACACGCTGACGCGGCATAAGGAGCCGTTTGAGCCGATCGAGCCAGGGCGAGTGCGGATGTACGTCTGCGGACCGACCGTGTATGACAAGGCTCATGTCGGGCATGCCATGTCGTCGATCGTCTTCGACATCATCCGGCGCTACCTCGAGTACAAAGGGTACGCCGTCCGACATGTCATGAACTACACCGATGTCGACGACAAGGTCATCCGCCGGGCAGAGGCGCTCGGGACGGGGGCGATCGAGCTGGCCGAACGTTATATCGCCGAGTACAACCAACACTTGAAGGATCTCAACGTCCTGCCGGCCGCGGTCTACCCGCGCGTTTCTCAGGAAATCGGTCAGATCATTGAAATGGTTCACGGCCTCATCGGCCGTGGCTTCGCCTACACCATCAACGGCGATGTTTACTTCCGAGTAGCGCGCGACGAGGATTACGGGAAGCTGTCGGGTCGCAAGCCTGAAGACATGCAGGCAGGAGCCCGCCTCGAGGTCGATGAGCGCAAGGAATCGCCAGCCGATTTTGCGCTGTGGAAATCAGCCAAGCCGGGCGAACCGGCCTGGGATAGCCCGTGGGGAAAGGGACGCCCGGGCTGGCACATCGAGTGCTCGGCCATGAGCCTTCACCATCTCGGAGAAGAGATCGACATCCATGGGGGCGGCAACGACTTGATCTTCCCCCACCACGAGAATGAAATCGCCCAGACAGAAAGCCTGACCGGCAAGCCCTTCGCCCGCTGGTGGATCCACAATGGCATGACCCAGCTTGGCGGCGAGGCGATGTCGAAGTCGACCGGCAACGTATTCTCGATCGAGGCCTTCTTGGGCAAGTACGAAGCCAATGTGCTGCGGATGATGATCCTCAATACGCACTACCGCGGTCCCCTCACGTTCAATGACGAGGTCGCTCAACAGGCGCAACGTGCCCTTGAACGAATTCGGTCCGCGTTACGCCCGGCGGCCTCGAACGATACGGCCCCCGCGGAGGCTGATGGAGGGCTCGGAGCGCAGGCGGAAGAAGCACGAGCCGGCTTCGAGGCGGCCATGGACGATGATTTCAATACGCCTTCGGCTTTGGCGAGCCTGTTCGACCTCGTCCGGGCAATCAACAACGCCCGGGATGCCGGAGTCGGAGAGGGACCTCTGGGAATGGTGCAGGCCGTGCTGATCGAGTTGACGGGTGTCCTGGGGCTTCAGCTTGCCGAGAGGCCCGCAACCGGGCAGGCCGTAAGTCCGTTCATCGATTTGCTGGCCATCGTCCGGCAGGAGCTCCGATCGGCGAAGCAATGGGAATTGGCGGATCGGATTCGGGACCGACTTGAAGAAATGGGGGTCGTTCTGGAAGACGGCAAGGACGGGTCGACGTGGAGGTTTCGCTGAGGCCGGCGGCGGATTGGCCGGCCCCGGTCGAGCGGGCCAGCGCCCCGGAAGAGCGGATCGTACCTGAGGTGGGAACGAAGGAAGTCATCAGCGGGCGGAACCCCGTCCGCGAGGTTCTGAGGGCGGGGCGGCGCAAGGTGCACAGGATCGTCATTGCCCGCGGCTCGGCGGAGCAGGGTGCGCTCGCCGACATAATCAAGGAGGCTCGGCGGAAGGACCTTCCGGTCGAACGCGTGTCAAAGGGCGAACTTGGAATGCTGGCGGCTGAGAGTCATGGGGTGGTGGCGGTCGTCGATCCCTATCCGTATGCCGAATTGGGAGACGTCTTAGATCTTGCCGAGCGTCGAGGTGAGGCGCCTCTGGTCCTCGTCTTGGACGCTTTGCAGGATCCTCAGAACCTCGGAACCTTGATCCGGACTGCGGAGGCCACCGGAACGCACGGAGTGATCGTGCCTTATCGGGGAGGGGTTGGGGTGACCCCGGCCGTGGTCACCGCTTCCGCCGGGGCCTGCGAGCATATGCTAGTCGTCGGGGCCAATCTGGCCCAGGCGATAGCCCGGCTGAAAGAGGCCGGGGTATGGATTGTCGGGCTGGATCTCGGTGGCCCAGGCGCCCCGCTGGACGCGGCGCAACTGAAGGGGCCGTTGGCCTTGGTTGTGGGGAGCGAAGGACGAGGGATGCGCCGGCTGGTCCGCCAATCGTGCGACTATTCGATCACCCTGCCGATGCGCGGGGAGGTGGAATCGATGAATGCCGCAGTGGCCGGCTCGATCGTGCTGTTCACAGCCTTCCAGGCGCGGCAAGCCGAAGGCCACACGTGAGCCCTAAGTGAAGCCGTGATCTGGCTCAGCCGGTTGGCTATTGCCCGAGGACGGCGGAGGAGCGGTTCGGCTCGGCTTGAATTGACGCTCCCCGTGAATCTTGATAGACTGGCCGGTATTGTGGGTGGTTAGGGCGTTTGGTATAATCCGAATGCGCCTGAGGGGTGGGCGCGTTTTTACCGTATGCCGACGTAGCTCAATGGTAGAGCAACCGCCTTGTAAGTGGTAGGCTACGGGTTCGAGCCCCGTCGTCGGCTTGTGCACGAGCCGACGCGGGCGTCCGGCCGGCGATTTCGAACGGGGCGTATGACGATGTCCCGATCGGGTTGGGCCGGTGGACGAATGATGATCTGGGCGGTTACCCAAGTGGCCAAAGGGGGCTGACTGTAAATCAGCTGGCAGAAGCCTTCGGAGGTTCGAATCCTTCACCGCCCACAGGCAAATAGCTATCAGCCGTCAGCCGTCAGCCGTCAGCGTGACGACCCACGGTCGTGATGTTCGCTGAAAGCTGATCGCTGAAAGCTGAGGGCTGGCTAGCCCTCATAGCTCAGTCGGTAGAGCACGTTCTTGGTAAGAACGGGGTCATGGGTTCAAGTCCCATTGAGGGCTCTGATAGACGGCATTTTGGCACGCATTGATACCGGCGTAAGGAGATCGCAATCATGGGAAAGCAGAAATATGCGCGGACGAAGCCGCACATGAATGTCGGGACGATGGGGCACATCGACCACGGGAAGACGACGCTGACGGCGGCGATCACGAAGTGGTGTTCGTTCAAGAAGATGGCGGAGTTTCGGCCGTTCGACTCGATCGATAATGCGCCGGAGGAACGGGAGCGGG
>Ga0299915_10001377_pt1 | contig 18038 bp, 15 predicted proteins | sample RVTome_13_FD_200263 | JGI IMG/M metagenome (GOLD analysis project Ga0299915, IMG submission 200263) | Soil microbial communities from uranium-contaminated site in the Upper Colorado River Basin, Wyoming, United States - RVT92D227 (version 2) ... | reverse complement strand
CAACCAAAAGATGTTACTTAGAAACTAACAATTGTTAATAAAGTAGCTGATTTTGAAAAACATGGAATAAAAGCATCTCATAAACTGTTAATAACTACCCAATTTTACTATATTGGTGAATAGTTACAAAAATTTAAACCTGTTCTGTAGGTGATTTCAAAGATAATCAAACTGGTAATTTGGTAGTTCTATTAATTGTTGTATATTGGTAACACGAAAATTAAAATAGTAATATCAATGTATGTTTCTGTATTTTAAAGGATTAATTTCAGAATAATTTCTTGTTTTCTCAGCTATGGAACACAATCTATCCTTTCTGGCAGGTACGGCATTAACCATTGGCACGCTTCATACTTTGGCAGGTCCCGATCATTACCTGCCATTTGTTGCCATGTCAAAGACCAGAAGCTGGAGTACGCTGAAAACAGTCAATATTGTTGCTATATGCGGGTTAGGTCATGTTTTGAGCTCAGTTGTTATAGGTTTTATTGGCATTGCCGCAGGAATAGCTATTGCTGGAATAGAGAATTTCGAAGGAATTCGGGGAAATATTGCAGCATGGCTGTTAGTGGTTTTTGGCGTTGCTTACATGATTTGGGGTCTATACAGGTTATGGAACAACCATCCGCATGCTCACCATGACCATGTTAAAAATGAAAAGCGGCAAATGACATTCTGGATCCTGTTTACCATATTTATTTTCGGACCTTGTGAACCCTTGATTCCTGTGCTCATGTATCCTGCAGCCCAGCATAATTATGCTGCAGTGGCTTACATTACGGTATTGTTCGCGCTTTCAACCATCATCACTATGATTGTTATCGTATTGTTGATGATAAAAGGATTTTCTTTCGTAAAATTCCATGTGTTGGAAAAATACCAGCATGTGATTGCTGGTGGTACTATTGGGTTATGCGGAGCTGGTATTATCTTTTTAGGTATATAGATCATCATTGATGAAAAAGATACTTTCTGCATTTGTGCTATTGTTTTTGGCATGGTCAGTTACAGCACATCCCTGGAAACCAAAGCATTATGTTATTGTGGATACTGATTGTGGTATGGACGATTTCAGGGCACTCTGTTTATTAATGGCATCGCCCAATGTAAGAGTGCTGGCTATTACTGTTTCTGATGGAGTACTGGATGCCCGTTCAGGGTTCAGCAAAGTGAAAGCATTGTTAAACGATCTGAATCATGAGGGAGTTTTGGTTGGTTTGAATTCCTCACCTGATATTAAACCGCAAATATGTTTTCCGGCTGAACAAATGCAATGGGGAACTATGCAGCCATCAGGTGGCGATAAGCCATTGGCTGTTGATATCGTAAATTACGTTCTCAATAATACTCAGGAAAACATCTCCTTTATCAGTCTCGGAACGCTCAGTACCGCAAGTCGTTGCGCCTTAGAATGTCCGAAATTCGCATCACGCATTAACCAGATACTCTGGAGCAGTAATCCTGATTACAAAACCGACAATCTGAATTATGAGCTCGATACAAATTCAGCTGACATAGTAATTTCAGGAAATTTGCCTGTAAATCTTATTTTTCATGGTTATCTGAACCAGTATGATGATTCCCTGATCAGTACAATCAGTAATATTTCCACTACCTGCGCTGAAAAAATTGTGAATAGCCTTGCAAACACGGGAAATCATTATGCGCGTGTTTTTTTTGATGAATCCATCATATTTTACCTGCATAATAAAGCATTGTTTCAGGCTGATACATTGGATAATCTTATTTATAATCACCTCAAGGCTTCAACACCACGTTCAGTTATTCAGGAAACCATAAAAAATATCCTTTCAGGTGAAAAATTGAACCAAAACCAGGTATTTTCAGTATTTCCGATGGATTCCTCCGATTACTATGCAGATGTTCAGAAAATTATGCCTGAAGCCCTCAGACTATACGGCAGGGAAGAATGGGTAGCCAATGTACTCTCAAATGAATTACACAGGCATCTTGGTGTATATTCAGTAATCGGAGTGAAAATGGGTGTCAGGGCCAAAGAATACTTCGGTGCAGGAATTGATGAAATGAGTATTGTTTCATATGCCGGACTAAATCCTCCGTTGAGTTGCATGAACGACGGGCTTCAGGTAAGTACCGGGGCAACCCTTGGTCATGGATTGATTATCATAGCAAGGGACTCCCTGGCACTTCCGCAAGCCGATTTTATATATATGAACGAGCATATCAGATTATTCCTGAAACCTGAATACCGTACAAGAATTGAACCTGAAATCATGGAACTAAGTAAAGTCTATGGACTTGACAGCAACATTTATTGGGAACTGGTTCGAAAGGCAGCCATAAAGTACTGGATAAATTTTAACCGAAAGGATATGTTTACCATTCAGGTGCTCTGAATCTTTGAGTAAAGATACTATTCCTCAGTCGTTGGTTTTCTACGTACTTTCTTTTCTGAACGGATAAGTTTGTCCTCCAGTCTTTTAATTATGGAGGAGGTAGTGGGCCGGGTTAATTTGCGGCTTTTTTCCGGCTTTAGTGCCCGTCCCAGCAGATTATAGAATCGTTCAATAACCCTGGCCTTATTCTTATACTGAGATCGTTCTGCCTGTGATGAGAGAATCAGGAAACCATCCTTACTGATCCGGCCTGCCAGTTTATTTAATATAATTCGCTTTTCATCTTCAAGCAGCTGTTGTGACCCCGGAACATTAAAACGCAATTCAATTCTTGAACTGACTTTATTTACATGCTGACCACCGGGACCACCGCTTCGTGAGGCAACGAAAACAAACTCCCTGCTGAAATCTCTTGATTTCAATTTCTGGCAGGAAAGACTATGTGTCATTGTTCAACAGGATAAATCATCAGTTAAGAAATTTCAGACATACCGGAGTAGGGATATTTGTTTCAATTCCGATATCAATAAGTTTACCGGTTTCCTGGTCAATCCGGAATGTCACCACGTTGTCCGAATGAATTTTACCGGATTTATTTTTACAGCAAATGACCAATACAGCTTGTAACATCAGAAAAAATCTCATTAATGTAATTGCCCGTAAAGTCTGAGGTTTAAAATAAGTAAGCAAAGATAGTATTCATTAGGTATCCAAACAATGATTCTTGTGTCCGGGACCTGTCATATTTTAAGCTGTTTTTTGTAGATTTGTCTCCCTTTCAGTTTCATATGGCATCAGATACAAAGGATAGCAATAACATTGTCCCTTCCGGAACCCGCAACATGCTGGAATTTGAGGTTCTCTTCAAACAGTATTATGCGCCTCTTGTTGTTTATGCATGTAAATATGTTTCAGATATAGATATAGCCCGGGAAATTGTACAGGACTTTTTTGTCAGGCTTTACGAGAAACGTCAATCACTTTCAATTGACACATCAGTAAAATCTTATTTATATCGGTCGGTATACAATTGCTGTATCAATTATTTTAACCAAAGGAACATACAGGAAAAACATCTTAAAAGTATTGATCTTGAACGAGATGACGAGGAAAACCTGGAAAGGGAAATCAATACGGTCGAACTTCAGCAACAGATTAACAAGGTAATAAACAGTCTGCCTGCTAAATGCCAGAGGATCTTTAAAATGAACCGATATGAAGGGCTTAAAAACGAAGAAATTGCTCAGCTGTTAAACCTCTCTAAAAGAACCGTGGAAACCCAGATCAGTAAGGCCCTGAAAATCCTGCGGAAAAGATTATCGGATTATCTGCCTGCGGATGTATAATGGCAAGCTATAGACTATTATAAAATTAACATATTGATTTACAATAGTATATAAAACAATTTAAAACAAAATACCTTACTAGAATAAGTGAATTTTTTAATATAAATGTCATATAAAAGATCCAGTATGGATATATTAAAAATGCCTATTAAGAATTTTCTGAAAAAATTTGTTAGGCCAGCAAACTCCCGCAACAAGCAGGATTTTGAAAACCAGGAAGCCACTGATCCACATATCTTTAAGGAATATCAGCTTACGCAAAAGATCTGGGATGAAGCGGGTAATTCTGGTATTTTCGACCGCATCGATACTAAATCCGACTGGCTGAAAATACACACAAAATTAGCCTTTTATGTTCCGGTTAGCTATCACCGGATAACGTGGCAAGGTTATTTCTTAAGAATTGCGGCGTTGATAATGCTGACTTTTGGACTTACAGCCGGTTTATACAAAATTTTTAGGTCATCTGATAAGGTAGTTTCCCAATTAATCATCTTTATGGCTGACAATCACCTGAAGGAAATTGTATTACCCGACGGTTCATCAGTTTCATTAAATACCGGCTCCAGGTTGACATACCGTGATGATTTTGGAGTGCAAACTAGGGAAGTAATATTGGAGGGAGAAGCCCTGTTTAATGTTATGCCTGATGTTGTGCATCCGTTTAAGGTTTTCATTGATGAATCGGTAGTTGAAGTAACGGGTACAAAGTTTTCTGTGCGGGAGGAGAACGGAACCATCAAGGTTTCAGTTATTTCGGGTTCGGTTTTTCTCTCGTCCAAGGATGAAAAAACCAAAAAGATAAATATTACAGCCAATCAGTCAGGTTACCTGCTTTCCGACAGGAATGAATTTGGAATTGAAGAAGGTATACCTGCTAATAACCTGTCGTGGAAAACCGGTCATCTGGTTTTCGAGGAAACTCCAATCGATTCCGCCCTTATTGATATTGCACGTCATTTCAGGAAAGAACTGTCAATCGAAACTTCTATCAATGAGGAGATCACCGCCGAATTCCAAAATCAGCCCCTTCATGAAATTCTTGAAGAACTTAAAATTGTAGCTGGTTTGCAATTCGACACTACCCGTACAACGCTCATAGTCAGAAAGTAACAAACATCTGACTATGAGTGTACGGGGAATATACCACCACTTTTTTCCCGTCTTTCTTATCCTTCTCATCTCCAATACGGGAATTTCAATTCAGGCGCAGCAGAGCTTGCTTGAAGAAGAGATCAATTTATCTCACACCACCGGAGAAATAGGGCAGTTCTTAAAGGAAATCGGACGAAAGGGAAATTTTTCCTTTACCTATACTTCTCAGATACAGGTTCACCGGATGGCTTCCGTTTTGCAGAAAAAGCAAATGGTGAAAAATCATCTTGCAGATATTTTCAAATATGATAGCATTCAAATTCTGGAACAAAACAATAAAGTACTTTTAATACCTCTTCGTAAAAGAAGTTCTCCGGTCTTGCATTTCCGTCTGATCAAGGGCTTGGTGATTGACAGCAAGACCCGTCGACCTTTGCCTTATGCCAATATTTTCCTTTTTAACAAAAACTCAGGTACGGTTACCAATACTAACGGACGCTTTGAGCTGAAGGTAGCACCTGCCGATATGATTGATACCCTTGGAATTTCATATATAGGATATAAATGGATAACCATACCCCTGGAATCACTTGATACTACATTAATTATTGTCAGGTTATCGTCCGAAAGGATCCAGATTAAAGAGATCGTTGTTAAACCACTGGATCCCATTTACATCCTTACCAAGGCGATAGAAAAAATACCTTTAAATTATGACAGAAGGCCGGCTGTATTTACAGGATTCTTCCGGGAATCGACCCGGCAGGATAATAAGAATATCTCGCTTTCAGAGGCTGTTATTAATATTTTCAAAGAGCCATATACCTCAATACGTAATGACCAGATTAAAATATTCAAAGGCAGGAAGGGTAGTAACACCGATGAAAAGGAATTTATTGAATTTGTTGTACAGGGTGGACTTTATAACACCATCAAACTGGATATAGTAAAGAACCTCCCGACCTTTCTGGATGCAGAATATTTTCCCTTGTATGAATATAAATTGGAACGAATTGTTGCCCATTTTGAAAGGCCAGTTTATGCCATTGCATTCGATCAGCGTGAGGGTGTAAAATACCCCTGCTATAGGGGGAAAGTATATGTGGATGTTTCAACGCTTGCAATTGTTGGTGCGGTTTTTGAGATGAGTGACCGGGGAATTAATTTTGCCACCGGTATCTATGTTAAGAAAAGCCCCCGACGGGTGGGTGTTAAGCCTATCAATGCTTATTATCAGGTATTTTACCGCCCTTTTCATGGTAAATGGAACCTGAGCAATGCGAGGAGTGAAGTAATAATCCGTGTCAGAAGAAGAAAAGATAAACAGCAGGATAAATACAATTCCTTATTTTCCTCTGTATCAGAGTTTGTAATAACCGGTAAGGATACAGCAAATATTACCCGGTTTAAAACTGAAGAAGTCTCACGTCCGAAGGACGTTCTGGAAGATCAGATAGGAGAAACGGACACTGAATTCTGGGGAGACGAAAACATTATTATTCCTGAAGAACCAATTGAGAGAACTTTGATTAAGCTTGGCCGGAAGAATAACTTTTTTTCGGAACAGGAGATAGCAGCCATTAAAGTAGAGGAGGAAAAAGAGGCTGAAAATAAGCTTGATTATGGTCAGGAAGACAGTAAAAATGATTCGAATGAAGAGTAATGCCGAATAACTTATCATAGCTATGACAAAAACCAAAACAAGCTTGACTTTACGGGTAGTTGCACTGGCATTGATTGTTTTATTAACCGGTTCCCGCAATCAGCCGGATGAATCTTTTATTGATCATCTGAAAACCAGGTTAAAGCAATATTTTCAGGATTATCCTGTGGAGAAAACCTATGTTATAACCGATCGTTTTGTATACAAACCTGGAGAAGACTTATGGTTCAAGGGTGTTGTTGTTTCTTCGGCTGGAAATCCGTTGGAACCCAATAGCGAGGATTTCTTCATTAAACTATTGAATGGTAAAGGTGAGGAAATTATATCACGGAGGTATCCCTTAGCAGGAAATCTTACTTCCGGTCGGTTACTGATTCCGAGAACAACCATTCCAGGCAGGTATTGGCTGATAGCGTATACCGGTTGGATGAAAAATCAGTGTCTACAGGAAGCATTCAGAAAAGAGATCTTGGTCAGCAAATATTATGAGAAAAGGTTCACGGCTGAGATTAACTATGAAAATGCTCCCTATTACTACGGTGATACGCTCAAGGCCAATATAAAAATATTGGATCCGGCAGGCAAACCGATTCCCGAAGCTGAATTTGAATACGTAATAGGTTCTTTAACCCATAGGGAAATTAAAGGCAATGGAGAAACAGATCAAATGGGATTATTGGCAATTCATAGTATTATACCCAGATCGGAGGAAATACTTGTACTGACTATTGATATCAGGAGCAGAAAATTTTCAGGTGATTATACCTCTATTATTCCGGCTGTCACTGTACCGCCTGAAATTTACTTTTACCCGGAAGGAGGTAACTTGGTAAAGGGAATTTCTAACATAATGGCATTCAGAGCAACACGCGAATTTGGTCAGCCAGCAAATGTAACTGGCGAAATTATTGACCATAAGGGAAATGTGATTCAGTTGGTCAATACAAACGCAAATGGGACTGGCAGGTTTGAGTACCTGCCAGGTAATGATACCTGTTTTTTAAGGCTGACAAAACCATCTGGTACAATTGCTAAATATCCTTTGCCTTTGGCCGACAGTGTTGGCTGGGTAATGCATTGTAACAGGCAGGATACAGATACTGTTCAATTCACTTTGACTTCAAGGGATAACCGACAATCCAATGTATCCTATTGGGTGGCCACCATGGGACAAAATATTGTATGGAGTGATGTTATTCCCTTTGAACAGTCGACCTATGTCACTATTCCTGTTAGAAACCTGGACGATGGAATCTTACAGGTATCAGTATTCAATCAGAACCACCAGTTGGCAGCTGACAGGCTCGTGAAAATCCAGCATACGGTTTCGAAAATGATTATTAAAACTGATCACAAGGTATACCACAGCCGGCAACGTGTAAATCTCTCGCTTGAACTTACAGGTGAAAGTAAATGGAGTAATCTGGCCATGCTGGTTTCTCTCCAGCAGTTATCGAATAATAAGGTTAATCCCGGTCTGGGTGAAATTAATTATTCTAACCGGTGTGATTCGGCTTTGGAATTCAGATATATTCCTGATGCATTATCGGATATGGATCTTTTAACCACTCACTATAGGACAATTATCTGGAATGAAATTCTGACCGGTAAGCCTTCTGGTGAGAAGTTCAAACGAAATGACGGGATCACAGGCAGCGTATATGATAAAAAGGATAACCTAACGCAGCATGCCAAAGTAAGAGTAACACACATTCCCAATTACAGATCTTATGAAACCCAAACGGATGAAACTGGAACTTTTCATATTGATTTCGGATCTGATATTGTTGACTTCAATTATTTGAATGTGGATGCTTATGATCCGCTGGGAAAGGTAAACCTAATTGCTTCAATCGATCAGAGATACGCTGAAGAACTCAGAAGTATCCTTATCGGCAAAGGTGAAAGCGACAATAAACAAAAAACCATGGATGCTTTATCCTATGGAGATCCTGATCTGATATATGCGCTGCGTTACGGTCCCGGGAAATTCAGGAAATCAATCCGTGAAACGAATAAGAAATACGACCCGAATCAATACACAGATTTTACCGATGTATTGGAAATAATTCAGGAAATTCAACCTTATACTATTGTTAATAATTCAATTGTCTTCCGGTATGAAGGTGAGCATCCACCAGGACCTGCAGTCCAGGAAGGGGCCATTATAGTTATTAACGGCGCTTTAAAGGGTACTAAGATTGAAATACTGAAAAACCTTCTTCCATCCGATATCACCAATATCAATATATCAGCATCATTGCTGGATGTGCACAAGTATACACCCATTAATTTTGAAGGAGTAATTGAGATCACAACAATACAGGGAATGTATAAGTACAGGCAACCAACGGTTCAGCTGGGTATGGATATCCTGAATACCAACCGGGTATTTTACTCGCCTGATTATTCCATAGAGAGCACTACGTCGGGTGATAACCGCAAGACCCTCTACTGGAATCCCCAGTTGATCCTTCAGTCCGGGCAGTCAGCATTGGTATCTTTTTATACTTCCGACATCAAAGGTATTTATTATGGGCGCATAGAAGGAATTGACGATACCGGCAATCCGGTACAGGCCGAATTCTCCTTTGTTGTGGAATAAACAGGCTTTCTCATTTATAATTACTTGCAGGACACAGGTAAGGAGTTAAGCCTTTAAAATTCGGGGCTTATTTATCAGGGGAATTATTAACAGGGCGACCATACCAAGAAACAGATATATCAGATTTGTGGAAGCATGTGCGATTAGAGCAAATACTTTCCCATCGGCCTTCTCAATGCCGTAAATAAACAATGTTTCATAAACCATAAAATGCCAGGGTCCGATACCACCTTGAACCGGGGCTAGCATAGCCAGTCCTCCCATCAGAAAGGTAATCATACCGGTTTGCAATGAAAGATGTGAAGTGGGCTCATAGGCCAGAAAAATAACGTAAAGCATAAAAAGCCACATAACAAAAATGAAGAAGGTATGTCCTATGAAGAGCCATTTGTTTTCAAGCTGGGCAATGGATTTAATTCCGGATACAAAGTTTTGTTTTATAAGCTTTATCCTTCTTATCAGTGTGTTTCTCTTGTCGGTTTTATTTTGTTTGTAATACCTGTTAAACAGAAAGATAAGAATGACAAAGACCAGCAAGATTCCAACTCCTGACAGGATATGCTCAACAGAGAAAAGATTCAGGAAATTGGCCTTGAAGTCAGGATGAGTGTTGAAAAAAGATACAAATACGCCAAACTGACTCAATAAAATTGCAACCACAAGCAGCATGAGTGTTATAAAATCTACCATACGTTCAACGAAAACAGTGCCTGCCAGTTTGGCAAATGGAATTTTTTCATACTTACCAAGTATGGTACATCGGAATACTTCACCGGCGCGGGGTAATAACAGGTTCACGAAATACAGGATCAAAACGGCAAAGTATGAATTGTAAAGCCTGGGTTGATAACCCAGCGGTCTGATCAGCATGTTCCAGCGAATTGCTCTGCTGATTTGTGATAATATGCTGAAAATGATTGATAGGGCGATCCAGAAATAATTGAGATGGGAAAAGGCTGATTTGTATTTTGCCAGTGGTTCATCCTTGTATACCCACCAGAAAACAAAAACTCCCAAAGCCAGGAATATAAGATACTTGGAAATATTAAGCAATTTCTTAAACCAGATGCGCATGCCAGGAGTTAAGCTACATAAACGGTCACAAAGGTAATGAAATACGTTAAACTATATATAATGCGTTTGTAATTATATGATTCAGGCAAAAGAGAAAAACACTACTTTTGTTACCTCTTATGAAATTTACTGAGTCCATTCCATTACAAAATGGGTAGTATTCGCTTTCAATGCATACAGGGGGAAGGGCGGATTGTCCGATTGGTTTACTCAGTTTATACCTTTACTGTCAAATTGGTTTTCCTTGTATTTCTTTGTAATCAGATGCAAAATGTTCATACTCAGGACATTCCATCGGATTCTAATAATGTTATCGAGAAAATAATTATGAATATGGATACCATGGTAAGGTATCCGCCTAGTTTTCAAAAGAAATGGAATGCTAGGCAGGACAGATCCATTGACAGTGTTTTGTTTCCACGCCAAAATATTCGATTCAGCAAAGAATTACTCCAGCTTCTCATCAGAAACAGTCCAGTTCAGGCCGATAGTCAAAAGTATCCTGCAAGTTATACTAACCTGATTACCAAAGACGGAAAAATAATCCGAAAGATCGAATTCCACAGTACTGATATTTTTGCGTCTTCGGTTACAGATACCTTGTACTATTCATCGTCACGAATAGAAGGGGCTTTGAATGTACTGCATATTGATACCCGCAATAAAATTCTGAGAAGACATCTGCTGCAGAAAACAGGTGATCCGCTGGATGTTTTTTTGCTGGCTGAAAATGAACGAGTTTTAAGGGATTTACCATTTATTAATGACGCATATTTTATAGCCAGATCAATTCCTGGTAGTCCCGACTCTGTTGATTTATTGCTCCTTACACAGGATTTGTTTCCCTTAGGATTTGAGGCCGAAATAACAAAATCCAATGCAGGTAATTTAAGCATTTGGAATCATAACGCATTTGGGTACGGACTTCAATCCATGATCATGGCTTTCTGGGATGGAGATCATAAGCCCCTGATAGGATATGGCCTATCTTATAGTATTTCCAGCCTGGCAGGCAGTTTCACAACTGCCAGGGTGGACTATATCGATCGCTGGAATTTGAATACCATAATGGTAGATATTTCGAGGGATTTCAGAACTTCCAGATTCCGGTATGCAGGTGGGGTGCTTTTAGAAAATACCAAGGCCCGTCAGGAATACGTATTAAAGGATACTATCCTGGTTTATGAGAATTTGAAATATACAAATGCTGATCTATGGGCGGGTCGGATGTTCAAACTCAGAAATCGATCTTCGTTAATGAGTTCAGGATTTTTTATCACCGGCCGTTTGAATCTGTTTGAGAATCGCAACGGACCAATAACGGAAGACCCTTATCTTTACCTTTATCAGGATAAAGCATTATTACTTTTTTCGGCTGGATTTTCGCGGAGAGGTTTTAAAAAAGACAATCTGATATACACCTTCGGAAGAACGGAAGATCTACCTTTTGGCTTTCGTTTGGCCCTTACCTCTGGAATTGAGCTGAGCCAAAACAATAACAGGTCATATTTCTCGATTTGTGCTTCAGCTGGAAAGTATGCTGAGAATTCAGGATACTATTATGGTCAGGCCAAATTCGGAACATTTTTCAATCAGGGATTGATGGAACAGGGTGTTTTGCAGCTGCGCCTTCAGTATTTCACACGGATTTTCAACTATCGCCGGTATCATTTCCGGAACTTTGCAAGTTTGAATTATATGAATGGGATTAACCGTTTTACCGGTGAGTTTGCGGGTCTGGAGGATAATGAAGGTATTTCTGGCCTTACAGGTGAGTCCATGCGGGGAGACGATAAATTAGTATTGAGCCTGGAATCGGTCTTATTCAGTCCTTTTGAATTTCTTGGATTTCATTTTGCTTTTTTCAGTTCAATTGATCTTGGTTTGATATCAGATAAGAATTTGTTGCAGTCCGGATCACATTTGTTTTCGGGATTACATTTTGGCGTTAGATGTAAAAACGAACAGTTGGTATTCAACACATTTGAACTGAGTTTGGCCCTTTATCCCGGGATGCCTTCCGACGGACAGGGTAAATACCTGGCAGCTGGTAGTTTAATGCGACCGAGATTTGATGATTTTTACCCGTACAAGCCGGAGATCGTAAAATACCAGTAACTACTCCATGAGTTTATTCAAGATCTGTGTCATCTGGTCACGACTAACCTGTCTGGAATATTCGGAAAATTCATTATTAAGATTCTCTGGCTCCATTTCATGAAAATTTTCCGCAACAAACCGCATTCTCAGATATAACAGGTTTAATTCAAATTCCATAAGTACGCCCTTGACTTTCCTGTAAGGATTTGTTGCATTCGGATGTTTCAGATTGATTTCGTCGGTATAATAAATTTCAAATTCGGTTTGAGTTGAGGGTAAATAAACCATGGCTTTTTTACACGTGAACCCGGCTATTTGCTTTGTTTCATTGGTTTCAGTAATTTTCATATCGTCCATAGTATCGAAACAACACATTTGTTCCTCACGTTTTCCTTTAACCAGATACTGCTTTTCAAAAACCTTTAAAACAGTAGAACATTTGCGAGTATTGAAATCCGTAATGGTACTCAGCCTGTAAAATCCCAGAAATCCTTCGATGTTGTTCATTGCCTGCTTGTCATTAAACAGGAGTTTCATCTGCCTGGGTAGTAATTCCAGGGTTTTATGATTCAGATCCTGGTTCAGGTAAGAGATTTTATAATCAATTCTGCCGGAATGAATTTTATGTCGACTGTCAGCATTATCACATGACGATGACAGCAAGAATATAGCAGAAATTAGGGTAATGTATAAAAATCTCATTATGCTATACACAATAAACCATGCAATTTTGTACGTGAATATCTATTGGTGGTTTGGATTTTTGAGCGCGTTTTGATCAAACCATGCAAATGTTAAGATAATTGTGTGGTTCCAGGTGACAAACAGCTACAAACATGTTTTTGTTGCATTTATATAAATATACACAGTATATTCATGCATTTATTGACAAATGTCATGAAATACTCTTCCGGGGTTTGACTATTTTTGTCTTGATATTATTTATTGTCCCTGTTAATGATACTTTTGTTTATCCTAACTTAATCTGAAATACCTATGCCATTCAATTTACGCAACCGCAGTTTCTTGAAATTGCTTGATTTTACTGCTGAAGAGATCATGTTTCTGCTTGATTTGTCATTTGAGCTTAAAAAAGCAAAATACTCAGGGACCGAACAGCCAAGGTTAAAAGGCAAAAACATTGCCCTGATTTTTGAGAAAACTTCAACCCGAACAAGGTGTGCCTTTGAAGTTGCGGCTCATGATCAGGGTGCTCATGTTACATACTTAGATCCGGTAAGTTCACAGATCGGGCACAAGGAATCAGTTAAAGATACTGCACGGATTCTTGGAAGGATGTACGACGGGATTGAATACAGGGGCCATGGACAGCAGATTGTTGAGGATCTGGCAAAATATGCCGGTGTCCCTGTTTGGAATGGCCTTACCAATGAATTCCATCCGACACAGGTACTTGCTGATTTGATGACCATGATTGAGCATTCGGATAAACCGCTGAATAAGCTTAAGTTATGTTACCTGGGAGATGCCAGGAATAATATGGGCAATTCATTGATGGTAGGTTGTGCTAAAATGGGACTCGATTTCAGGGCCGCCGCTCCGGCTGCCTGTCAGCCTGCCCGGGAGCTTGTCATAACCTGCAGGGAAATTGCACAACATACCGGAGCAAAAATAACCATTACTGAAAAAACTGAAACGGCAGTAAGGGATGTTGATTTCCTGTATACCGATGTATGGGTATCCATGGGAGAACCGGCTTCTGTCTGGGAAGAAAGGGTGACCTTGTTAAAACCCTACCAGATTAATCGCCGTGTACTGGAACTTACCGGAAATGAGAAAGTGAAATTCCTACATTGCCTGCCGGCTTTCCATAATCGCGAAACCAAAATGGGAGAAGAGATCTATAAGAAATTTGGTCTCGAATCCATGGAAGTTACCGAGGAAGTCTTCGAATCACCCGCATCCATTGTATTTGATCAGGCTGAGAACAGGGTGCATACCATTAAAGCTGTTATGGTGGCTACACTGGGAAGTTAGATCCCGCCCAAGAAACCATTGATCATGTCATGCTGTACCTCTTGAAAATTAACACAGGTAAGATGATTTATTTATATTGGCATAAAAGCATTTGGTTTTAAACTATCAGTTATTATATTTGTTAGTGTGCAAAAAATAACAAATCAAAACAATTTCTTTTATAAGCAATTGGATTATCTGCTTGCCATATTAGGTGCTTTATGCATATTCCTTGGCTTTATCGGCAGCATCCTACCCGGTTTGCCAGGCCCTCCGCTCAGCTATTTCGGGTTATTGTTGCTCCACTGGACAAAATTTGCCCAGTTTTCTTTTAAGATGCTGGCCATCTGGGCCATAATTGTTCTGATAGTAGCCATCCTCGATTATGTGGTTCCCGTGTGGGGTACAAAGCAATTTGGAGGGACCAGGGCAGGTGTCAGGGGCAGTATCATAGGACTTATTGTGGGTGTGCTTTTATTACCTATGCTTGGAATAGTACTGGGACCATTTGGCCTGTTTGGCATATTGGGCGGCCCCTTTATTGGAGCATGGCTTGGTGAGCGATATGCAGGACAAAGCTCAGATAAGGCCCTTAGGGCAGCGGTGGGTTCCTTTATCGGATTCCTCGCGGGAACCTTAATGAAAATATCCGTATCGCTGGTACTTGGTATTTACTATATCAGTGCTATTATACGGGCAATATTATGATATCAGGTTATTGCAATAAATAAAATATTCAGGGCTTGTCAATCAGATTGTTCCTCAGGGCAAAGATGACCAGGGAAAGTGAATTCCTGCATCCGGTTTTGTCGAGAAGATTTGCACGGTGATTTTCAATGGTTCTTTCACTTAAGAAAATTTTTTCAGCAATCTCGGAGGAACTGAGTCCTTCACAAATCAATCCAAGAATCTCCTTTTCACGGGCTGTCAGTACAATCTTTGGAGTTGCCTGTCGATTTCTGATCAGTTTTAGCAACAGGTCCTGGGAAAAATACGATTTGCCATTCAAAATCATTTTTACAGCAGTCCTGAGCTCAGAATTATCCGCGTCTTTCAAAATAAAACCTCTAACACCATTTTCGATAACACTGTTGTAATATTGTTCATCACCGTACATGGAAATAACAAGAATTTTAAGTTCAGGATTATCATGCAGTAGTATTTTACTTGCCTCAATACCGTTTACTACAGGCATATTAATATCCATGATGATCAAATCAGGTTCTTCAACAGAAACAATTTGTATCAATTCCTTCCCATTTGCCACATCGGCAACCACCTTAATATCATCCATATCCTCGAGGATCAGCTTTAAACCTTGCCTGAATAAGGTATGATCGTCGGCAATAATAACCTTATATTTTTTCTTTGTCACGGTGATTGATTGGTGTTGCCTGAATTTCAAGTTCCATCATAAAACCATTTCCCGGACTGGAGGTAATCTTGTAATCCCCGCCCAGAGATTTAATCCTTGAAACCATATTGCTGATCCCCATACCCTTGGATTGTCCCGGACTGGGCAACTGCATATCAAACCCAATGCCATCATCGCGGTACCGGCATACCAGTGTAGCCTGGAGATATTCCATCTGTATGTATATATTACCGGCTTTGGCATGTTTCACTGTATTGTTGATGAGTTCCTTGATAATCCGGTATACTACTGATTCTACCGTGGAGGCAAACCTTAAAACACCAATATTTGAGTTGTGATGGACAAGTAGATTTTTTGAAAACAAGCCTGCAATATTCTGAACGGCCGCCTGAAGTCCAAAATTAACCAGAACATGAGGACTCATGTCATTGGATATTTCCTTCAGGGATTCAATAACATCCCGGATCATTACGCCAATTTGCTCTGCCATCATATTCTTTCTGTCGACATCACTGCTTTCCACGAATGATGTGGTATACATTTTCAGTGTCGATAAGAGCGGACCGATTTCATCGTGCAGGTCCCTGGCAATCCTTGACCGCTCCTCTTCCTCAGTATGTATGATGGTTTCAAAAAGCTGCCGGGCAATGGATTTGCGTTCGGTAATATCACGCATCACGGTGAGGATAGCATTCTGATGATTAAACATAATAGGAACGTTATTGACTTCATAAGGTATCACCTGACGGGTAAGGGGCGAAATCACTTCGATTTCTATATCTCCCGAAAGCAGTCCTCGTTTGGTAAGTTCAAGCTTATCGTAAATAATGGAGTGATAGGTCGGCGCAAGAAACCCAATCAGTTTTTGGTTAGTCAGGTATTCCCTGGTTACGCCAAAACGCTTGAGGAGCGTATTATTGGCTTCCAGAAAGTTGAAATCAAAATCGGTGATAATAAAACTGTCGCTGGTATTGTTAAAAATATTCCGGAAATTGGCCTCGCTTTCCTGAAGCTGTAAATACATATCAGTCAATTCAACTGTCCTTTCCTGGACAAGACTTTCCAACCTTGTCCGGTACCGTTCAAGCTCCTCACGTTGTTTCTTTTGTTCAATAGACTTTGCGACAGTAATAGGCAGGATTTTAAGGTAATTCAGGTGATTGTCCTTGATGAGGTAATCATATGCCCCGACCTTTAAAGCTTCTACAGCGGTATCTTCACTTCCTTCACCCGTAATAATAATTAAAGGGGAATTTCCGGGTAACGGCATAAGGTCTGTTGCATAGCCTTCTCCCAGGTGAAAATCAGATAAAACGGCCTGAAACGTGCATTTCTTGAAAAGCTGCAGTGCCTCTTTTTCTGAAGTTGCCATAACGATGGTAAACGGGTAGCAGGCTTCTCTGGCTTCACGCTCCATAACAATTCGGTCAGCCGGATTATCCTCTATATATAAAACTTTAATTTCAGTATTTCTCATCAAAACTGGTCTTAAAAAAATACAGACAGCTTTTAAAACCCATAACCGGGAAATTCATGTAAAACTGATAAATTATTTTAGCATAACAAGAAAATTAACATATTGAAAAATAACATCGGGATTAATTTCATTCAGCCAATGATATTCACAATCTTTTCAGGTTTATACCATAACTTTATGCATGCAAATCATTCTGCGATGAATTTACGATTATCATATCTTTTGTGCTCGCTTTGTTTAATTTCAACCTGCCTGCCTTGCCATGCACAAATTTCTGCACAAAAGAAGATGTTTAACAGCTCAGGCAATGCTGATTTCAGAAGCAATGAATTGTATAATAAACCAATCGATTTTGAGAACATTGATTATGCCCGGATGAATGTGGTAATCTTCCATCTGACCAATGAAATCAGGGCCAAACATCATTTACCCGTTCTTGAGTATGCAGTCCAGCTCGAGAACTCAGCCACGATGCATGCACAGGATATGTTAAGGGATAAGTTTTTCAGTCATACCAATCCTTATCATAAGAACAGAAAAACCCCAAATGATCGTGCGTTGCTTTGTAATATTGCCAATCCCATGCTGGCTGAGAATATCATTGAAGGGTACGGATTGCAGTATAAGGCATTTGAAACAGTCTATCTCCGGGGCAAAGGTAAGTTCAGCAATACTCCAGAAGGCGATCTGTTGCATCCGCATACATACTTGTCATTCGGTGAATCCCTTCTGACCGGATGGATGAATTCCAGGGATCACCGGAAAAATATTCTGTCCGCTGAAGCTGTTCAACTGGGCTGTGGTGTTGCTTACTATACCGATCCGGATTTTAATGATATGCCTTCCTTCAAAGCTGTTCAGAACTTTCAGTGGTACAAGCCCATTATAACCACAAAACAATGATTACTTACATTTTCCTGGAATTTTATTATTTTTCACTGAAATTTG
>Ga0299915_10001375_pt1 | contig 18043 bp, 30 predicted proteins | sample RVTome_13_FD_200263 | JGI IMG/M metagenome (GOLD analysis project Ga0299915, IMG submission 200263) | Soil microbial communities from uranium-contaminated site in the Upper Colorado River Basin, Wyoming, United States - RVT92D227 (version 2) ... | reverse complement strand
CCCTTACGCGCATGACACCTTTTTCAGCGATTAATAACACTACTTATTTCAGGTGACAATTTTTTGTCAACATACTGATTTTATTCATAAAGTTCTTAACTATTTGAAATAACTATAAAATTCACACTAAAAGAACACATATTTTTCATGTACTTAATATCACTGAATAAGTTATTTTTCATGAGGTTTCAGCTTGCCCACAATTTATGCGTCTGTTTAACTCGCTCACTGAGGCTCATTTTCTATACTTTTGACCTTACTTTAATATGATTTATTTCTAAATCTGTTAATTTGAAAGTGATTTAAGTATCTGAAATCTTTTAAGAAATTTCTCATTTTATACACTTTAACACGATTAATACGCTTTGGTAAATTATAGGTATATTATAAAAATAAATTATCATAAAACACGAATGCACAATTCATGTGATGCGCAACTCACCTATCTCTTCTTTCTCTTATTATTATATTAATTATATTAAAATATATAAAATAATAATAAAGAAGGGAGAATAGGGGTTTAGAGGCTTGCACAATTTATATATTACTTTCTACATTTTAATATGAATCGCTCGAAAGCCTCTGATATCAAGGCTTTCAGGGATCGAGTGTTAATTTGTGGGCAAATCTACGATAAAAAGATGGTTAATAGGTTGACAATTAGGTTGAACTGTGTAATATTGACGTTAAGATTAAACTTTAACTGAGGATATATTATGAAAACGTTAGACCAAGTGAAAGCTGCAAAAGCTAAATTAGAGCTGGATATCTTAAACTTAGTTAGAAGGTTCTCAGATGACAATGGGGTTGACGTTGTTAAGATTTCTAGCAAAGGTGAAAAACTTCCGTTAGGAATCGTTCTGACTGATATTGTAATTACTATTGACATTTGAGGTTAGGCATGGCACTTAATAAAAACTTTAGGAGATACCCGTTAATTATTTGGAGGCAGTGCCCTAATTGTAAGTGTAAGATTGATCATTTGGAATGGAGATCCAAACCCAAATGGAAATTTTGTGTTTGCAAAATGGCAAAATTTAGTGAGTTCAAGCAACTTTTAGAAGGAGGTGAATAAAAATGTCAGTATTTACACTTAGAGATTCGCTTAATAACGCAACTAAAAAGACTGAACAAAAGATAAGAGTTGCTTTACAAGAGTTTCATAACGAAACTGGTATGATTCCACGTTCTGTTGAATTTGATATTATCGACGTTAGAGAATTAAAATCTCCTATGTTGACAGATATTAGAATAAACGAGGTTGTTTTAAAATCTACTACATGATGGTGAATAGAAATGGATAACTTAATAGCAGCAAAAATTTTGTTAAAAGGTATGATTGACTCAACATTAAAACGTGATTATAAAACATTTGAAGAAATTATCGAATCCTGTCAATCATACGCTAAAACTTGTGACGTTTCACAAAGTGAATTAAAACGAGTTTCTGAAATTAGGTTGTGCGATTTGATAGGTGATAGTGTTCCTGAACCACCTAGACAACTTTGCCCAATCTGCGGAAAATAATTTATGACCCCTGAGCAAATAGCAAAACCTGATACTGAATATGCTCACCAATGTGCGGTTATGGCATGGGCCTCATCAAACATAGGAAAGTACCCTGAATTGAAATGGTACTATTCTATTCAGAATGAGGAAAAGTCAAATTCTGCTTTTGTAGGTGGGCGAGCTAGAGCGTCTGGTAAGAAGGCTGGGGTGAGTGATACATGCCTTCCAGTGAAAAGGGGTGGATTTTCAGGCCTGTATATCGAGATGAAGAAACCTTCTCGAAAACCAAAACGGAAAGGGTCATTAGGCGGGGTGTCTGAAGAGCAACTTGAGTTTGGTCGATTTATTCAGTCGCAAGGATTTGGATTTATCGTATGTTATAGTTGGGAAGAGGCCCGAGATATTTTAATTCAATATTTGGAACAAAAAGAGTGTTGACAAGGTTTTATAAATAAGTCATAGTGGTCCTAACAAACGGTGAGGGCCGAAATTAAATAGAGGAGGAAACGACAATGGCAGTGGAAAACAGGTATCAGAAAGCAAATCGAATTTTGAAAGAAATTGTGGCTGCAACTTTGGCGGACGATTATGTGTTCACCCCGTCGGCGGTTCATGAAATCTTAATTAAGAAAGGATTCGTGCTAATTAACCCGGATCTTAAAAATGAAGCGGGTGAGGTGGCAACCCGCGCAACCCAAGCAGGGATCGAGGCGGTCCCCCAGGAGGAGAAACGTATGTCGGAAGGAAGCGGTGGTGTTTCAATGGCGAATGGTTTTGAGATCGAAGATGTTCCGGTGGTGGCCGGTAAGCGTTCGGGAGCAGGTAAGAAGTCCATTTACCCCTTTGATATGCTTGCTATGGGTCAGTCATTCTTTGTGGCGGCAACGGCTGATAAGCCCGAACCTTGGAAGAGCATGTCTTCCACTGTCGGCGGTGCGTCTCAGAAGTACGCCGAGTTGGTCACAAATGAGGACGGTAGCCCCAAAATGCGGCTTGTAGCAAAGGGACCGAACAAAGGGGTCGAAGTACAGGAAACCCGCCTTACCCGTCGATTTGCCATCACCAAGGCTGAAAAGGACGGCGTGCCAGGCGCTCGTATCGGTCGTGTAGCGTAAAGGAATTTACCAGCTCTTTGTTTGAAGAAAAGCCCCACTGGTCATTCAGTGGGGCTTTTTGTTGACTTTTTCGTTAACTTGGTTAAGGTGAGTCATGGTATCTTGCAAGGATTGCGTAAATTTTGATTCAGAGGTCGAGTCTGTTACTGTTCCTTGTGTTGAAAAACAGTTGGATAAAGAAGCAATAGGTAATCCTGAAAGAACAACGGCGTATTCTAAACCTTGCAAGATGTTTAAAGAAATTAGATTTGGAAGTTTTTGGTAACCAAAAGAACTGTGGTGGTTCGACTCCACCCCAACTCGGATCGTGGTTGGAGGGTGATTGGTCTCGTCCTGTTCTTTTGGTTACCAAAGTTTTTTCAAATAATCAAACGGAGGTTAAATTAATGCCTATTTTAGGAAAACGTTCTTTGGAAGTTTTAGCAACTTGCCACCCTAGTCTTCAGATGATTATACAAGAAGCAATCAGGGTGTTTGATTTTACAGTTGTTTGTGGAAGACGAGGGGAAAAAGAACAAGAAAAGGCATTTCGTGAAGGTAAAAGTAAACTTCATTACCCTGAAAGTAAACATAATGCCGAAACCCCTACTCTTTCAAAGGCTGTTGATCTAGCTCCTTACAGAGATGGTAAAATTCAGTGGGATGATCGAGAAGCCTTTGTGTTTTTGGCTGGGGTGATGAAGGCTATCGCTATGACAAAAGGTGTTCCTTTACGTTGGGGTGGTGACTTCAATCGTAATGATAATTTGCATGATGATAAGTTTGTTGATTACCCACATTTTGAGTTGGAGAGTTAAAGATGGATTTGACAGGACTTGGTAGTATTGCAGATCTTGCTAAAGGGATAATGGATCGTTTTATTCCGCCTAAAGCTACCGAAGCGGAACGGGCAGCTATTCAGGTAGAACTACAACGAATGTTAGATAGTAGAGAAACCGCGATTCTTGATGTTCAGAAATCGGTTATGGTTGCCGAGATGAATCAAGAAGATAAATTCACCAAACGGGCAAGACCTATGGTGGTCTATGCCGGGTTAATGTTCATATTTCTGGTTCATGTTTTATTTCCAATTTTAGTTTGGTTGGGGAATGAAACTGTTCCGTCTCTGGTGTTACCTGATTACTTTTGGCAAGTGTGGGGTGGTGTTTGTGCGGTGTGGATTGTGGGAAGGTCTGCTGAGAAGTTGAGGATTGGTGGTTCAGCGGTCGGGGTTATAACAGGTCGGAAATGAACACCAGTGCCCCTAGACGGCCTTGCCGCAAGCCTGGGTGTAGTAAGCTGTCCGAGGGGGGCTATTGCCCCGAACACCTCAGAAAACGAGATTTAGACACCAAGACGAAGGCGCGAAATTATGACAACTTGCGCGGCACCCGAACTGAACGCGGGTATGATAATCGGTGGTTGAAGGCGGCGGCGGTTTTTAAGAAGGAAAACCCGCTTTGTGTAATATGTGAGAAAGAAGGTGTTTATACTCCGGTGTATTGTGTTGACCATATAGTTCCACATAAAGGTGATATGGAATTATTTTGGGATAAAAGTAATTGGCAAAGTTGTTGTAAAACTTGCCATGATAGGAAGACCGCTAAGGAAGATGGTGGTTTTGGTAATGAGGGTTATCTAAATGAACGAAGACCTTTGGGTTACTTGTAATCAGTGTGGTAATGAAATGGTAGCGGATTTGGCCGATTGCGCTTGTGAACAATGTGATGCTTTTGACTGGTCAGAGCCTCATAGTTAATAATTAGGTAAACGGTAATGGTAGGTAAGAAACCAGATCCTATTGAGTTGCGTTTGTTGAAGAACGACAAGGCTCACGCGCATAGGTACGTTGGTAAGGAGCTTCCTATACCTTCTTCTAATCGTCCTGTACCTCCTGATGATTTATGTGAACGAGAAAAGGAAATTTTTGAGGATTTTGTAAATCGAGTTGAGAAGATGTACACTTGCTCTGAAACAGATTTACCATTAATCCTTTTGTATGTTAGTAATCAGGCCCAACTTGAGTCTTATGAAAATATTCTTAGAGTAAAAGGTAGTACGTTCACCAAACTTGCTTTCAATAAGGATGGTGAAGAGATTGAGGTTGGTGAGTATAAGCGACCTGAATACAGTATGCTGAAAGATTGTAAAGACTTTGCTAAATCAGTTTTGACTGAGTTTGGTTTATCTCCTTCTTCTAGGTCGAGGATAAACTTACCTAAGAAAGAGACAGTTAAGGAAAACAGATTTGGTACTTTAAGTAAAACTAAAGAAGCTTAAATTTAGCGGCTAGGAGGTATCCGAAAGCAAGTACCGTGCTTGTTGCCGCTAATTCTTCAACGGATACCTAAAACGGAGGTATATCTTTTGTCTCATCAAATAAAAGTTTTGCTTATTGACGCTGATTCTAGGATTCCAAATTTAGCGTTAATGAAATTGTCCAGATATTATAAAGATAAATATTGGGCTAAAGTAAAACTTATCAAGTTAAACCTTCCTTATTACCCAGATAGAAAAAAACAAGTTTTCGATATTGATACAAGTGAATATGACTTTTCATTTTGTAGTGTTGTTTTTGAAGGTAATTCACATTGCGTTAAAGGTAATAACATAACTTTCGGTGGAACTGGTTTTGATTATCATGTATATTTACCAAAAGAAATTGACGATTGCGAACCTGATTATTCTATTTATCATCCTGAGTTTGTAGATAATACTTCGTATGGTTTTTTAAGTAGAGGTTGTATTAGGAAATGTGAATTTTGTAAGGTTCATGTAGTTGAAGGAAAACTAACGAGATATAGAAATGTTGATGATGTAGTTAGACATTCAAAAGTAAAGTTTTTGGATAATAATTTTTTGGCTTTACCTGAGCATAAAGAAATTTTACAAGAGTTAATAGATAAAAATATAAAATGTCAGTTTAATCAAGGTTTGGATATTCGTTTGGTTGACTCTGAAAACTCATTGTTGTTATCTAAGTTAAATTATTTGCATGAATATATTTTTGCTTTTGATAACATAAAATATAAAGATAATGTTGAAAAACAATTAGAACTATTATATTGGAGAAAGGCGTGGCAATTAAAATTCTTTGTTTATGTTCATCCAAAAATGGAATTATTTGAGACAATTTCCAGAATAGTTTGGTTAAAGGAACGAGAATGTTTACCTTACCTTATGAGGCATATTGATTGTTGGGGTTCTGAATATAATAAATTTTATATTGATTTAGCGGCGTATTGTAATCAAGTATTTGCTTTTAAGAAGTTATCGTTTGATGAATTTCTTAAGCGGCGTCATGTTAACAAAGAACGAGTTCGTTTTAGTTCTGAGTTGTGGAATAGCAATATATGAAATCATATTCAGATCGAATCTTAGATTACTGTAACGCTGTAATCTCGGATACCCTCCCTAATCGCAAAACTTGTCTGCTCGAAAAATGTGCTTGCCAAAGGCATCTCAATGATCTTGCTAAACAAGATGATTTTGAATACCCATATTATTTTAATGAGGAAGCTGCTGCTAAACGTTGTGACTTCACACAAAACCTGCAACACACTAAAGGAAAATGGCGTAAAAAATATATTGAATTAGAACCGCACCAGATTTTTATTCAAGGTGTTAAGTTTGGTTGGTTAAAGAAGAAAAATGATAAAAGACGATTCACTGAGTCTTACGTTGAGTTAGCCCGTAAAAATGGAAAGTCTATAGATGGTGGAACAGAAGGTTTATATATGGGTTTTGCTGATGGAGAAATGTCAGCAGAAGTTTATGCAGGAGCTACTACTGAAGCGCAAGCGATGATGGTATTTCAACCAGCATGGCAAATGGTAAAGATGAATGAAGACTTTGTTGAGTATTATGGAGTTCAATTAACAGGAACCCCGAAGAACCCCACATCAATTTATTCAGTAGAGGACATGAGTAAGTTTGTTCCAATTGTGGGTAATCCTGGCGATGGCCAAAGTCCACATTGTGCTGAGATCGACGAGTATCACGAGCATCCTACTTCGGTGCTGTATGATGCAATGGGTACGGGTATGGGTGCAAGAGAACAACCTTTGCGAAGTGTCATTACAACAGCAGGAGTAAATACAAGTTACCCTTGTTATGATTTACATTTACATGCGGTAAAGGTTCTTGAAGGAACTGTAGAAGATGATTCGTTGTTCTGTATGATATTCACTATTGATAAGGATGACGATTGGCGAGATTTTGAATCTTGGAAGAAAGCCAACCCGAACCTAGGGGTTTCTATAGAACCTGATTACCTTTTAAAAAAGTTTAATGACGCATTAAATAAACCTACAGAAAGAAACATTCTATTAACGAAGCACCTAAACATTTGGCAAAATGCAGGAATTGGCGCATTCGATATGTTACGTTGGGAGAAGTGTAAAGATGAAAGTTTATCAATGGAGCAATTTAAAGGTAAAGAGTGCATAGCTGCTTTAGACCTTGCCTCCAAGATTGACCTTTGCGCGTTGGTGTTTTTGTTTAAGTATCAACGAAAAGTAATAAATCTTAATTGCCCAATATGCCACGGTGAAACAATTCAAAAAGATGGGTTAAATATTTGCGTTAGTGGTATTAAATTAGAGGACGAAAAGATTTGTTTTTGGGTTAAACCAATTTTACGAAATTGTGTGGTTGGGTTTGCTAGGCATTATGTACCAAGAGAAACCGCTGATAAAAAAGAAAACCAAAGTTATAGAAAATGGGAAGAAAGTGGTCACATGATCGTGACCGAAGGGGCGAGAACTGATTTTCATCAGATTGAAACTGACTTAAAAGAATTAAGTAAAGATTACGTTATAAAAGAGTTGACTTTTGATCCGAAAGAGGCTAGTTATTTAATACAGAACATTCAAACGTGGTGTTCGTTTGAATGTGTAGAGTTTGAACAAGGGCCGTCTACTATATCACAGCCGATGAAGGAGTTAGAGGCTATGATATATGCCAATGAGTTTTGGCATAATGGTGATCCTGTTTATACTTGGTGTGTTGGTAACGTTGTGAAAAAGAAATCTCGTTCAGGTGGTAGTGTTAAATATTATTTCCCCACAAAGGAAAACGACAACCTGAAGATAGATAGTGCGGTTGCTACTATTTGTGGATTAGGTAGGTTGATAACATTTGAGGATAACACAGGAGCGTATGATAAACGGGCTTCTGCTGGTGAAGATAAGGTTTTGAGGGTTTTGTAACTTCCGAGTACCTGAAGAACAATATTGTTGAAGTGGCCATACCAAGCCTCGAACTGGGCAAGTTTTGCGAGAAGCAAAAAGAAACATAACGCTGAGCTGAGGGGCGGCGGCCACTGAACCCGGCCCAGAGAAAGCTGCTCCCCGCCGTCCCTCTCAAGCGTTTTGTTGGCTGTTACTCATTAAATTTGAAGGAGGAAAGAGATGAAAGAGTTGATCGACATGATATGGACGATGAAGTCAAATGAGCTTGTGCTGTGCAGTTTTGGGTGGCTGATGGTGGGGTACGCCTTGTGGAATATCCACCAAGAACTTTCCTTGTGGAGAGCAATCCGGCACATGAAGAATTCTCGTTTTTTGCGCGGATAATACACAACTTGGCATGGCCGTTTAAGGATCGCACTTGGACAGCCAACGTTAAATTAAGCCGGCGCCGCCGTGGCGATGGCTCGAAGAACGGCACTTCCCGGCGGTCGGCTTGAAAAACCTTGTTGGCATGCCAGGAGGTAAGCCGTGACCCAGAAACAAGCATTACTTGAAATTTGCAATGCAGTTTGCCGAGGGCTTCCAGAAGGGTACACCTTGAAATTGTGCCTTGAACATGGCGCTGGGTGGGTGGAATTAGTAGCCCCCGACATGGAAAATATTATTCCTCTTGATTTTGGTGTTGATACAGACATGGATGACCAACTTGCCAACGCTGTAGCGTTTGCGAAGGGCCATGCGAAAACCCATGATTGGGGATTATGAAGCATGCCAACGCCCTTGGTATAAGGCGCGGGCCACAATTTACCAGACCTTGACTGAGGCGTTTATTCCCGTCGCTTTAATGCACTGGTTGGGCTTTTAATTAAATTAAGGAGGGGATATGACCGCAAAAAGTATAGCCGTATTAATTTTGAGCCAGATTGCCACACATGGGGGATGGATATGGTGGAACCACGGGCTGCCCGACAACCCACTAGCCGCCATAGCCATAATTGCCGGAGTGGTGGCGTGTGTAATAATTGGGCTGGAAATTGCCCAAAAGTGGGAATAATGCCCAGCCCAACAAGTTATTATCCTCCAAATTACTTTAAAAATTATTATGCGACATTGGGAAAAACAACGAGAAAGGTTTAGCCGGATGGGCAAGGCAAGCCAAAGGGTGCAAGAAAATAATCGCCTTGCTGCTGCCATCAACTATCGGCCGATATCCAGCCTGCTCGTGTTTGAGATATCAACCCACAACCCTAGAACCCGGTACGCGCCATCATTTGGAGATAAAACACGAGATCGACAATGGTACGAACCGATACAATGTCTATCTTGATGGTGCTAAGTGGCAAAAGCCGTGGAGCCGCTGGGGATTTTGCCACTGGTTGTTTGGTAAAATCGATTCTGTGGTGATGCATGAGAGTAAATAATTGAGCTTGACACACCAATCGTCTTAGAGTAGGGTTGAACTCAGAGTTCTCTTCCTCTCCCTGCCGCTCGTAGCGGTTTAAGAGGGTTACATTTTCGGATGTAGCCCTCTTTTTCTTTTATTTGTATTGACTCCCCGTATACAATGCTGTAAACAGACATAAGTGATAATTTTGTCACCTTCTCATAAACCGAATGTCGCGATGATACCCGGTGCTAATGAAAAATTTCTTCTCCCTCATAGGGCGAGGTGTATCTCGCATAACCCCGGATAAAAGTGATTCCCTCCTTTTTTTAGGAATGGGGTTTATCTTTTATGGGGTCCATCAGTGGCACCCTCCTTCCGCTTTTGTCATCACTGGTATTCTTCTTATAGTTGTATCTTTGCTTTCCCTCTTACCTAAGAGGGTTTCCTAATGGCTCTACTCACCCCATTAGTCGAGTATCGAGCCTTTTCCTCACCATCGGTTTCTCTTTCTTCTGGCGATCCTGCTTTGGTAGGTCTGTTCGGTGGCTCTGCTTCGAACTCTGCACAGATTGTCAACGCTGATACAGCCCTGGCAATTTCCACTGTTTTTGCTTGTGTTAATCGTAAAGCAAAGACTTTGGCGATGATTCCTCTTGAAGTACAACAAAATCTCGAAAACGGGGGTCAACAACCGGCTCCGTATCATCGTTTGTACTGGCAACTCAGGTACAAGCCTAATCGGTGGCAAACCTCGTATGATTACCGGGTGATGATTCACGGCCATGTACAACTACGAGGTAATGGGTACTCCCGTATAATCCCCTCTCCTGGTCGTGGTATTAACGAACTAATCCCTTTACATCCTGATCGAGTGTGGCCGTTCATCGTCACACCGTCTGGTGTTATCCAGTTCATGTACGAAACCTCACCACCTCCTCCTGCTGGTTCAAAGCTCTATTATCAACACTTCCCGATTAACGGCGAAACTGAAGTTTTCCCCGAAACGGACATCTTACATATCAGGGGATTCTCGGTTAATGGCATTGTGGGCATGGGTGTTATCAAGAAATTGATGCGGGAATCCATAGGTCTAGCAATGGCTACCGAGGAGCAAGGGGCAAGACTTTTCAGTAATGGTGCTCAGATTGGCAAAGTGTTTAAACATCCTAATTCATTAAGTGATGCGGCTTATGATAGGTTAAAGAAAGAGTTATCTACTGCTACGCAGGGTGTTGGTAACGCACACAAAACGTTGATTCTTGAAGATGGTATGAGTATTGAGAAAACAACGTTGACAATGGAGGAGGCTCAATTTCTTGAAACTCGCAAATATCAGGTTGAGGATATTTGTTCGTTTCTTGATGTTCCTTTGATTCTCATAAATCGTTCGGGAGATAAGAATCAAACGTTTGCTTCGTCGCAAGAAATTATAGCAATGTTTATTAATCACCAAATGTATCCTGATTTTGTTAATTGGGAACAGGTGCTTAATAAAGATTTGCTGTATGAATCTGAAAAACGTGAATATGAGTTTAAGTTTGATTTTGACGCACTGTTAAGAGCCGATCAAAAAGGTAGAGGTGAGTACCTTCTTAAACGTTTTCAAACAGGCAGCATGTCACCCGATGAAATTCGTGTTTATGAAGGAGAAGTCCCTACAGGAACACCTGAAGGTAAAAAGTATTATTTACAATCAGGTATGATGCCTATTGATATGGCGGCTCAAGCTATATCGAATAATATAAAAGGTGTTATTGATAATCCCAAGAATAAGATTGAGGGTGATAATAATGAAGCCTGATTATGAGCGGAGAGAACGAGTTTTGACCGAGGCTGATCTTGAAGTATTACGGGAAACCATTGCTTGTCATACTTGTTCATTTACTCCTTCTCAGGTAGACGCTTTACAATCAGTTGCTAATAATTTGAATACGACTCAAAAAGTTATGACAAAAGTTATTATTTACGGGATTGTAACAACTACTATAGGTTTTATTGTAGGTGGAATTGTAATGGGTGTTAAACATTTTATTGTAACTGCGGTTTCTACAGGAAATATACCTGGTAAATAAGGAGGTATTTATGGAAAAAGAAATTAGATCCTATAAAGTGGAACTTAAAAACGAAACTAAAGCCGGGGCGCCTGTTATGGAAGGTCGAGCTGCTGTTTTTAACTCACTATCGGGCGTTATGAAAACCAAGAAAGGTGTTGAATTTCAAGAGAGACTGCTACCAGGAGCGTTTAGAAATGTCGTTACTGGTGATTGTATGGCTCTCATTAATCATAACCCTGATAAAGTTTTAGGAAGAAAGAATTCAGGAACTTTACGTATGATAGAGAGTGAGTATGGGCTTGATTTTGAAATAGATCCGCCTGATACAACTTATGCAAGAGATCTTCGGGTATCTATGGATCGAAAGGATATTGATAAATGCTCTTTTGGTTTTAATGTTGCTGAATGTGGTGATAGTTGGGCCAGAGATGAAAGAGGTATGATAGTAAGGTCCATTAATACTATTGGTAAACTTCATGACGTTTCTATTGTAACATATCCGGCCTATGATGACACTTCCGTTGCTACAAGGTCGGTTGATAGTTTCGTTGCTACCGAAGAAGAACAACGAGCGGCTGCTGAAGCTGCAAAAGTTCCCGAATATAACCCAAGCTCAAATATGAAATTGAGGATGGAATTGGAATCCTCTTTATAAAGCCATAATCATTAATTCAAAAGGCTGAAACAGCCGAAGGAGATCAAACATGGCAAAAGATGTAAGAGAACTCCGCGATTTGCGGGGTGCTGCGGCTGCGAAAGGTCGTGAAATTTTGGACAAGGCCGAGGCTGAGAAACGCAGTCTCAATACCGAAGAGCGTTCCGCTTGGGATAAAGCAATGGATGACGTTAAACGTCTCGGTACTGATATCGAGATGGAAGAGCGCCAGCTTGCGGTAGATTTGGAAATGGTCAAGAGCGGTTTGGCGAAGCACGAGGAACAGCGCGGTAAGGGTGGTGATCCTGACGTTGAGAAACGTACTGCCGCTTTCCGTAAGGCGATCCTCTTAGGCGAGTCTCGCTTGAGTCATGACGAACTCCGATTCTTGATGCCTGAGCAGCGCGGTATGACTGCTGGTAATGATGTTGCTGCCGGTTTTCTGAACGCTCCCCCTGAGTTCGTCAAGGTGCTGATTCAGAACGTCAAGGATAAGGTTTTCATTCGTGGTCTTGCTACAATCTACCCGCTGACCTCTGGTGTTTCCATGGGCGCACCTTCCTTGGATACTGATGTTGATGACGGTGACTGGACTGGCGAGGTCAACGCTGCCGCCGAGGATACCGCTATCGGATTCGGTAAACGTGAACTGACCCCTCACGCTCTGTCGAAGTTGGTTAAGATCAGCAACAAGCTCTTGAGGTCTGCCGCTATGGATCCCGAGGCCATTGTGATGGATCGTTTGGCCTACAAGTTTGGTATCACCATGGAGAAGGGGTATTTGACCGGCAACGGCGTAAATCAACCCTTGGGTGTATTTACGGCCTCGAACAACGGCGTCCCCACAACTCGCGACGTTTCCACTGGCAACACGACTACCTCTATCACAATGGACGGCATCATCAGTACCAAGTACAGTCTGAAGGCTCAGTATCAGGCCAAGGCTATTTGGTTGTTCCATCGTGACGCCATCGCTCAGATTGCCAAACTGAAGAACGGTGATGGTCAATATCTTTGGCAGCCGTCTACTCAGGCCGGCCAGCCGGATCTGTTGTCTGGTCGTCCGTTGATGATGTCCGAGTACGTCCCTAATACATTTACTGCTAGTCAGTATGTGGGTATGTTCGCTGACTTCACTCATTACTGGATTGCTGATTCGTTGTCTCTTCAGTTCCAGCGTTTGAATGAGTTGTATGCGGTCAATAACCAGATTGGTTTTATTGGTCGTTTGGAAACGGACGGTATGCCAGTTCTGGCCGAGGCGTTTGCTAGGGTTAAGTTGGCTGCGTAATTCATTGGTTTTGCTAGGTGCAGGGCGCGTGCCTGCAAAAACTGGATAAAACGACAGTACCTAGCAGCGTTTACATGATAAGATGTAACTTCAAATATAAGGAGATAAAACGATGTTGAGTCAAAATATTCAAGTCGATCAGGTTCTTGGCTATTTCGCCGCTGGCACGACTAAACGGACTTCAGCCATTCTCGATATGTCTGGTTGGGAAGGTGTTCTGTTTATTGCGGAACTCGGAACTATTATTGCAGACGGTACGATTGACGTTTTCGTTGATCAGGATGCCGCAAATTCAACCGCGAGCATGGCACGGCTTGCCACCACTACGGCGCACACCGTTACTACCGCAAACGAGGCGTTGACGCAATCGTGTATTTTGGTTGACGTTTATCAACCGTTGAAACGTTACGTTCAATGTAATATCACCCCGGCGGTTCAGAACGCGGTCATCCTTGGCATTACCGCTATTCGGTACAAGGGTCATAAAGTGCCTTCTGGTAGCGTTACCGCTCTTAAATCCACCGTGCTTCAGTCCCCGGAAGAGGCGTAATTTCAGGTTAACGGGGCGGTTCGCCGCCCTTAGCTTTTAAGGAGAGAAATATGTCAGGTGAGAATATGTTGAATCACCGAAAACATACCGGGGAATGGGAACTTGGTGGTGAAGTTGACCTAGTTGCGGGTGTTGAGGTGTTGGGGGCCGGTGGTACTGATGCCGGTCGAGGTTTGTCAACTTTTTGGAGTGATTGCCCACTGTTGCAGTTGGCCGTTGACCCTACTTTGGGTGTTGCTGCTGGTGATGATTTTACTTCGCTTGCAACTGATGGTTTCCCTTATGATATCGTTGGCGCAAATGGTACGTTCGTTCCTGTTGCCGCTCAGATGTACGGAGTGGTTAAAGGGTCCGCGCCCGGTACTGATAATGACGAGATTTACGTCAGTACCAACAATAACCTTGCCGGGTTGATTAAGGCCGACGCTACCCATGACTGGTGGTTTGAAACTCGGGTAAAGATTAATCAAATCGCCACGGCGCAAGGGGTCTTCTTTGGTTTGTCGGAAGAAACCGGGACCGGTGTTGATTTCATGACCGATGACACCATGGCTCGTAAGGTTATTGATGGTATTGGTTTTCAGATCGTCCAGGCTACCGATGCGGCTGCTGTATGGCAAACCGCAATGTGGTTGGCTGGTGGCGCTCGGGCTGCTGTTGATGCAACTGCCGGAACTCCTACAACCAATTGGGTGAAGCTCGGTATGAAATCAGTATCAGGAACAGTAACGTTTTATATTGATGGTGTTGCCCTTGACACCACCGTTGCAAGCACGGCCACGAATTTCCCGTTGGATCAGGTGATGCAGATTGTGTGGGCTTCCAAATGTGGTTCTGCTGCTGAAAACAGTTTCTTACTTGACTGGTGGAAAGCAGCTCAGTTGGTTTAATTAGGCTTAGTTGTTGTTTTAACCATAGTTCCTTACCTTTACGGTAAGGAACTTTATTAAGATAACAAACATAAAGGAGAATAATATGTATATAGAACGGCATAGTGTAGTATTAGCAACTGACGCAGACGGTGCTTGCACAGCTTATACTGATATTGTAACAGGCCTTCTTTCTCAAATCAGTTACGCCAAAACTGATTTTGCTGATGGTGTTGATTTTGTTGTTACAGTTGAAGAAACTGGCGAAACGTTGTGGTCTGAGACAAACGTTAACGCAAGTGCGGTTCGTGCTCCTCGGCAGTTGACTTATACGTCAACCGGCTCATCAATTGCGTATGCCGCGACGTTTGGTGTATACGATAAAATTGCAATTGCAAAGAGTCGCATAAAGATTGTAATTGCTCAAGGTGGAGATACCAAAAGCGGAACTCTTCATTTTATGATTCAGTAGGAGGAGATATGAGAGAGATACGAATGAAAAGTATTGCAGCCGGACCTGAAGGTTCAATGTTTCCTGGTAATGTGTATCCTGTTGACGATTCTACTGCAAAGATTTTTGTTGACGCAGGTTATGCTGTTTATGAAACCTCTACGTTAAATAATAGGGCTGTTGCTCCTGTTGCTCCTGTTGCTCCTGTTGCTCCTGTTGCTCCTGTTGCTCCTGTTGCTCCTGTTGCTCCTGTTGCTAAACAACCTGAAATTAAGTTGAAACCTACTTGGGGTACTGGAAAATGACCGCTAATCCAATGATCTTATATAGTAAGCATAAAGATCAATTCAAATTATCTGATTTGAATAGTGCCAACTTGCGTATGATTCTATTAACAAGCACTTATACCCCTAGTGTTACCATTATTGGGCATGGTGTTCTTGCTGATATTAGCGGGGAACTAGCAAATGGAAATGGATATACAACTGGTGGTGTAGCCCTTACAGGAGTTGTTTCTGCAACTGCGGGCAATGATGGATATAAATTGTTAACTGAAGATGCAGTTTGGACCGCTACGGATGGCACAATACCTGCTTTTAGGTACGCTGCTCTTTATTATTTAGGGTCGTTATGGGGAGTAACTAATCCGTTAATTGGCTATATTTTGTGCGATAACACACCTGCTAATATTGCCGAAACTACAGTTGGAAATCCTATAACGATAAGTTGTCCTTCGTCAGGTTGGTTTGATTTGGTATAAATTATGGCAACGATAACCGCTATAAAAGGTAGCCTTTCATTAACTGGCAATGCGCCTATTGTATCAGTTCCTCGGATCGAACCAATTACAATAGCTGATGTTGAGCAACAAATACGGTTTTCAGTAACTGGCCAAGAATCTCACATAGAACATTTAATAACTTCTGTTCGTGAAATGTGTGAGGGGATTACTCGTAGATCTTTGATAGTCAAGCAAGAAATTTTAACATTAGATTTTTTTCCTTGTAATAGAGGATATGTTGAACTTCCCGGCCCCCCATTACGTTCAGTTGAAAGTATTAAATATCTTGACACGGATAATGTTGAACAAACATTACCTACTGCGGAATACAAAGTAGTTTTTAACAGTAGAAAACCGGAGCAACCATCGTATATTATTCCTGCATATAATTACAGTTGGCCGACCGCTTTAAATGAATCTGATTCAATAACGATAAATTATACTTGCGGATATGGTTCTATATTTAATTCGGTTTCCAACTTATACGAAGTTAATGAAGTTCCAAAAGCAATAAAACAGTGGATGCTGATAAACATTGCGAATCTCTACGAGCACCCCGAAACGATACAAGTTGGAACTAGAATTCAAATGATTGAAATTCCAACATTAGCAAACAATCTGATTGCTAATTACAAAATAGCAAGGTGGTAATGTGAGGAGTGGGTCACAAAGACATCAAATAACTATTCAAACCCCTGTTAAAACTAAAAGTGCGACGGGGGCAGTTGTGGTTACTTGGACTACGTTTGTTTCATTGTGGGCAAGCATTGAAACTTTACGCTCATATGAAAGGCAATCTGCTAATGCTTCATGGCCTGGTTCAGATACTAAGATTTCTTTTCGTTGGATTGACGGTGTTTTGCCCACAATGAGAATTCTTTATAATGGTAAAGTTTATTCGATTCTTGGGATTAATAATGTTGATGAACGTAATCGTGAACTTGAATTGCTCTGTCAATCAGGAGTTAAAGCGTCATGAGTGTTGAATCAAGATTACATTCAATTCTATACCCAGTTTTCGGAACTGAATTATATCCAATTGTTCATCCTGATCCAGATGGTACGGAAAGTGAAGTTTCAGCACTTTACGCCATTTACATTAAGGTTGGTGGAGCTAAGTTTCATACGTTAGAAGGAAATACTGATATAAGCCGTCCCAGAATGCAAATTTCTATTTACAGTGTTGACTTTGATGAAATGCTGACCAAAGAAGCCGCCGTTGTTGCTGCTATGAATGCGGCTAATATAGCGGCTTCTGTTGCTGTTGATAGTGGTTTAGATCCTCTTGTTGTTGAAGGATCATTACCAAATATAGCAATAAGTGTTCCTACTCACGGTAGAGAGTCAGACACAGATAGGTTTTATTCTCACATGGAATATTATGTTTGGGATAGAAGTTAAATTAGTAAATTAGTAAATTAGTAAATTAGTAAATTAACGTAGTAAAACAACTTTGTAGTAAAAACTAAACTATTGTCGAGATGACAAAAGGAGGTTCAAAATGAGTATTGCCGCACAACTTGCCCAACAAACCAAACTTTATATTGAAGGTTCTGCTGCTGCTGCCGAAGTTCTTACTGCAATCACGGTAGGGTATCCTACTATTTTGGCAATTACGGGTCACGCTGGGGTTGCTAACGGTGATGTAGTGACTCTTGCCGGGTTTACCGGAGTAGATGCCGCTGATTTGAATGGTAATAGTTATACCGCAACTCATTACGCTACGGGTACAACTAACGATACCTTTTCTATTGAGGTTAATACTGTTGGCAAAACCATTACTATTGATGCAGGTAATACAACAGCTACTCCTTCGGCCTGGATTCAAGTTAAAGAAGTAAAGGCAATTAAACCTTCTGGCGCTGCTGCTAGTAAGATTGACGTTAGTGATCTTGATTCAACTGCCAAGGAATATCTAACGGGCTTGGTTGATAACGGTACCTTCTCATCAGACATTCATATTCTTGAAACCGACGCAGGCCAGGCGGCTTGTTTGGTGGCGTTTGAAGCCTCGACCACTAAGAATTTCAAGGTCGTTACTCCCATCAAGACCAGAACTTTCAACGGAGCTATCCTTAAATTCCCGACGCTGCCAGATGCCATGGTGGATGGAGTACAGACAGGTAGTGCTGAATTCCAGATTAACGGTACGATCACAGTATCGTAAATTGGATAACGAATAAACTGGTAAATGACCCCTCTTCGGAGGG
>Ga0299915_10001372_pt1 | contig 18054 bp, 28 predicted proteins | sample RVTome_13_FD_200263 | JGI IMG/M metagenome (GOLD analysis project Ga0299915, IMG submission 200263) | Soil microbial communities from uranium-contaminated site in the Upper Colorado River Basin, Wyoming, United States - RVT92D227 (version 2) ... | reverse complement strand
TGAATTATGATGCCTAATGAAACATCCTCAATTCCATCAATCTCTTCTGCCCTTCTCGTTCTATCGTCCCTGCTGCTGTACCATGCCTCCTTTGGGACGGAAAAAACGTTCACTTCCTGAAATCCTCCAAATATGAAGTTATGTCAGACTTAACCGCGAAATGACTAAGAATGTACGTTCTGGAGAGCTTCGTGAATCCTTGTTTCTCATAGCGATGGATACCGCAAATAGTTAAAGGCAGCATGCCCTTTTGGCAGTAGCTGGGAACCACTATTGACAGGAGCCCTTCAACCTTGAAGACTGCAAGCATATTATCCCCAGAAGAATGCTCAACCCAGTCACTAGGATGCGAGTGGACTTGCGCAATTTGGACAAGGTGATGGGCATTCAAGGCTCTCACGAAATCAAAATTAGCTCTGTGTGAAGTGAATACCCCTCCGGGGCCTGATTTGGTTATGGGTGCAATGACAGCACGTACGGTGGCAATGCTTTCTTTCTCAATTCCACCCCAATAGACAAGACCCTCATTCGCGGTTTTCTTTCTCGCGTATTCAAGCAGAATTTTCTCGGTATCTCGAACTGCCTTGAGCGGAATGACAAATTTACGGCCTTTTTGGGTTCGACAATTACTTGGTTTAATAGGAAAACACTCATTCATGCATTCTTCCACCATATTCGTCTTCGTCGCTGATCCGCGAATATATCGCCAATAGAATAGCCCTTATGTTTGTGAGTGACCCAGCCTGTGGATTTTGCTGCCAGCCGGCCAGCGTCCAGTCCTGATGAGGTCCGGGAGCATACGCTTTTCTTGAACAAGGATGACAAATGCATGGAAGCCCGTGGAAAAAGCTGCCATGCCTTCCCTTTCCTGACGGGTAAGCATTCTTAGTGCCTTTTGTTCGAGTTGTCGGGTCGATGAATTCTATGTTCATTGGGATTTCCTTGTAGTTATCGAATTTTATCTCGATTATGTATTCTTGACCGTCAATGGGCGATTTCATTTTTACGGTAAAGAGTTGGTTCGACTCATCTGTTGGTGAGATTATCCAATTGTTACGGGAAGCATCTTCCTGACATTCTTCGAGTTCCTTACGGATTATGGCGAGCGAAATCTTTGGATCTACAGTCACAGTTGCACACCACCGCCGAAGTCGGTGAACACGAGTGTCTCGCCGTCCTTGATTCCATAGCTTACTAGTGTGCGGTCAGGTTTCAAAGGCTTGTCTGGGTTTCCTTTCAATGATAGACCATAGTTGCCATTTGCTGCGAATCCAAAATGTTGAACTGTAGCTTGGATGACTTCTTGGACCTTGCTAGTCTTTGAGAACGTAGCTTTTTCCCACGTGCCTCTGGTTGTCTCAATGTTAATTGTCAATAACTCATCTTTCCTGCTCAATATGTCATATCACCTCCCAATGCAGCTCAGTGTTGGATTGTTGATAACGACCAACTTAACGTCTCTTTCTGCCGTAGCGTCCACTGAGTTGGAATCTGTTTCTGCCAACCTTAACCACTTCTGTTATAATTCTCGCACGCGCTTTTTGTTCGGCCTCAGAGAAGCTCTGGAAAATGCTTCAACCAAACCCGACAGGATGCTCTGGTAGTCATCTCAGTTGTGCTAAGGGCTAAAGCGACTTCTTGCTGAGTTTTTATGCTGCCAACATTGGATCCCAAGTGATAGAATAGTCCTGAGAGAATCCCTTTTTCGCTTTTTCCACTGAAAAAAGCAGGTTTTTTTTCGTAAGCTGTTTGAATTATCTTTGGAGCCCTGGTCGAAACATCTGCCGCCACAGAAGGTTGATTCTGCCATATCTTAGATGCCACGACCATCACCTTTTCGGGCGACAATCGTTTTGGAAGATAGCTTTCGGTTTTTTTCATCCAGTCGACTCCTAGTTTCGTGAGATTTCGCCGAATGGCAACTTGGACTTCTTCAGTTGATGCAATGAAAGTTTCCTCGTTTTGCTCTCGATGTCTGGAAGTCCAGTGTCAAGTACTGCTAGATTGTATGCGTTCGTTTTCGACTTTTCAATTGCTTCGTCTCCTGTATGCGCAACATCGACTTCGTATCCTCTGCTTTCCAGTATTAGACCTAGAACGTCGCAGACACGTTTGTCATCCTTGACCAGAAGGATTCTTATCTTTTCTGAGTGCAACATTTTTCACCGCCGATCTTCGGGAATGACATTTGTGTCAGGACTGGGTTGTGCGTCCTTCAAGATGGGCCAGACGTGTGGTCCCCCGTTTTCGTCGTAGACCCGTCTAAGTTTCTTGATACGATGTGCAAAACATGTTGCGCTCTGCATGTCGAACTTGATTTTCAACTCGGCACAAAGGGCTTCAAGAATCGTCTCTTCCAAAATCGGAGCGGCTCCAAGAAGCTGTCCCCTCCCAGAACCCAATATTTTTCTCAACTCCACAGAAAACTGGTTTGGTTTTGTCGGAATTTCGTGCATGGGGCACCCACTCTTCCCCAAGTGATCGTAGATTATGCCTGCGTTTATGTCTCCGAAAACGTAGCGGATTGTCTTGTCAACGACCCGCAACAATACTTCATCAAATTCCTCCAATCTTCATGCCTCTCTCTTATCGCGCGCGCTAGGGGACACAGAACTTAGTTCTAGAGGAGAACATATATAAGCTTTATTTTTGTCGGAGCAAAAGCTTTTTTGCAGACGAATATAAAAGGAGGTGGTATGCTTGAACTTGAGAATGTTTGTGATTCGGCACTGGAAAGCAATCGTGATAGCGCTATCAGTTGGCTTGGTCGTCTTTTCACTTGCTGCTGCAAAGGCACATGCAGAACCAATCGATTGTCCGTTTGGACCATAAAGCTAATATGAAGTCAACAGGAGCGCAATAACGGTGGGAAAGGCATGCCCAAACCATGTGACAACCTTGACGTTAGAATTTTAGAAGGCCTTGCAGAGTACGGACCGAGAAACATCACGAAAGTCGCTAAAGAACTTAACGTACCAAGGGGAACTGTCATATCAAGAATCAAACGCATGTCCTCCTCTTTTTACCTGAGACTACTTACGACAATTTATCATACAAACCTGGGGATGAAAAAGGCAGTGGTCTTCGCGAAGGCGACGCCTGGACAAGAGGATGTGCTCTTTGACTGTTTGAAAGTCAACAAGTTTTACATTTACTTGAGCCGATGTTTCGGTATGTTTGAAGGATGCATAGGGATCTATGTTATTCCTGTGGAAGACACGGCCGAATTCGAGGATTTCCTGGCAGAAGTAGAGAGGTTGGGAATAACACAGGACATAAAGTTGTTCTGGTCGACTTGTTTTCACACGGTTAATCGCACAAGAAAATGGTTTGACGATGATAAGAAAACCTGGGTGTTTCCTTGGGATAAGTGGCTGGACGAGGTTTCTTCTTCAGGAAGTGAACTTCCTTATACGTTGAAGGATCCTGAGAGTTTTCCCTTGAAGGCTGATGAAACTGACTTGTTCATAGTAAAGGAGTTGGAGAAAGATGCAACGGTGAACTTGGCCTCTATCGCCAGGAAATTCGGAACGACGCTGCAAAACATTCGTTACCATTACGAAAAGCACGTCGTCAAACACGGACTAATCGAGACTTTCCAAATCGCCATATTACCGTTGGACAGAGCAACAGTTGACATACTCTTCTTCATTTTCAAATTCAGTGACAGTGAAAAAATGGGCAAGTTTGCTCGATCTCTCTTGGACAAACCCTTCGTAGCTATACTGGGCAAGATACTGAACGAAAACGCGTTAGTTTCTCAGGTTTATCTTCCCAGACATGAGTTTCGAAACTTCATCGATGCTTTATCGAAGCTTGCGAGAGATAACTTCTTGGAAAGGTACGACTATGTGGTTCAAGACCTACGCCCAGGGAAGTGGTCGAGAGAGACTATCCCGTTCGAGCTTTTCAAGAATGGACGTTGGATGTACGAACACTCGCAGCACCTGGATGCTATCCACGCTCTAACGTCAGACACAAAACAGGAAACGAGTCAAGTTCATGCAAATCCGCAAGCCTGAGGATCCTCAAGATAAAGCTAGACTTTTGGTCCGGCACACACGCACGTCCGCATGCGCGACGAGGCTAATCCGCGCAACATCGAGCCAATAACGCCGCGACAAGGAAACTGTTTAGCGCGCGCTACGCTTTTTTCTGTTCTCCGACATCCCTTGCGCCTCCTTAGCAACTGCCAAGACTTCTCGGGTCATAAACATCTCACACAGTTCACTGGTCGCCCCTTTTCCTGGCGCTTCGCTGCTAACAAGAAGCAGCGTTCGAGAAGGTTCGCTCTTGACCATGTGCGAATTTTCAAAATTGATCGTATCTGGAGATGATTAAGCATTGGCAGCAGATTTCCTTGGCTGGAATTTGAACCCAGATTCATTCAGGCGCGAATACATACATCCCGGCTTTCAATTACCCTTTTTACTAGTAAATTGGTGCTGAAATCCCTTCCCCGGCGCCAAGCTTCCATTAGAGTTATTACATCTAAGAATCTTGAATACGATTGTTGGTTGGTGTTCCTCGAATAAATGGATCCTTTGCCTGTGCGATGTCAGTGCTTTGTTCTTACCGTTACCAATGCTTTCATGGGTCTGTTTTCATCGGGTATGCTGGCGATCTTCATTCCGATTCTCTGCATGACTCGTTGTGCTGCTTGCCTGGCTTCGGTTCTTGTTGCGTATTCTCCCTTTAATTCGATCCAAGGCAGACTTTCCTCAATTTTCACCATTACACAGTACATAGACTTCACCGGTCAACGTCATGTTTGAAAATGAGTCATAGTGATTAAAACAATTATGAATTCAAAATAGTGATGCGTTATCAACATGCGAACCTGTGTTAGTCATTGTTGATGTTGACGGGCGCATGATTTTCTCGTTATTTGGGATATTGATTGAGACTTCATCAATACTATAAGCCTAAGCGTTCTCTGTTTAGACGAGGATTACTATGGCCAAGAGAAAAGAATATACACGAGGGACTCTGAAAGCTGAGGAAAAATTCAAATGCACTAATTCCTCATGTGGTTTTGTCTTTTCGAAACCCATCAAAGTAAGAAACTTGTGTGAAGATGCAGAAATCTACGACGCATGCCCACGCTGTTTCACAGCCGTCACTGAAGTTGGCGATGTCCCGGTCATAGAGGCAGAGCCAAATCCTAGTGTAGATGCTGAGAGAAGTGAAGTCTCAAGTGAAGTTGAGATGAAGAGAACTGAACCGGCGATTAGCAAACAATGCGCTCACCGCTTCGGATACCTGAGTCAACGATCTAAGAATGAGCAGATACCAGATGATTGTTTGATGTGCGAGAATATAGTGAAGTGTATGACCAAGGGAATAACTGCTTAAGACTGGCCGTCTGTAGAGAAGCAGTTTTGTAGGCTTAATTGCTGATTGCTTTTCCGCGGCAAAAGGCTTTTTCTAAAATAAAGAGTTAGATTGTGAGGCTACTTCTTCTTTTCAGGTTTCTTCGGTTCTTCTTTTGGCGCTTCTTCTGCTGGTTTTTCCTCGGTTGTCTTCTTTTCTTCTGCTTCCATTTCGCTGGTTATCTCTTCAATCGGTTTCGGCGGTGGTGTTGTAGCCATTGTCCAGCCTATCCATGCGCCTATGCCCATTATAGCGATGAACGCTATCAGGACAGGGACGGCGATGATCCAAAATCGAACGTTTGAAAGCACATTTGCGTCGTTCGCATTCAGTCCGAATACTGCAAGCCAGTTTGGATAGAATAGTGTGACGACATAGAAAATGCCGACCAACGCGCACACGATGAATATGACTCCGCCTATTGCTTGATCTTTACTTGCCATATTGTTTCACCATTCTGATAGCCCAGTTTATCTCTTTGATACCTTTTAAAGTTTACCATGTTTCAAAAGGGACCGTTACGTTGTGCCCAGTTCCCACGCTGAGAGGTATTTCCTCTGTTCTTTCGTCAGTCTGTCTATTCTGACGTGCATGGAGTCGAGCTTGAGTTTTGCGATTTGCTCATCGATCTCCTTTGGGACCGTGTGAACTTTCGGCGGGAGCCTGTCGTTTTTGGCTATGTGTTCCACGCAGAGGGCTTGGTTTGCGAACGACATGTCCATCACTTCCGACGGGTGTCCCTCTGCTGCTGACAAGTTGACGAGTCTTCCTTCGGCCAGTAGGTACAGGTTTCGTCCGTTCTTGAGAAGGTATTCCTCAAGGTTCGGGCGTATAGTTCTCTTCTTGGTTGAGAGTTGTTCGAGCCTCTTGGGGTTCACTTCAACGTTGAAGTGTCCACTGTTGGCCAGGATCGCTCCATCTTTCATTTTCACCATGTGTTCTTCTCTGATGACGCTTGTGTCGCCCGTCGCTGTTACAAAAATGTCGCCTATGGCAGCTGCTTCTGAGATCGGCATGACTCTGAACCCGTTCATAGCGGCTTCTAGGGCTCGTAACGGGTTTATTTCGGTGACTATGACGTTAGCGCCCATTCCTTCGGCTCTCATGGCTATTCCTTTTCCACACCAGCCATAGCCGCATACCACGAAGTTTTTGCCTGCGATTAGAATGTTGGTTGCTCTGAGTATTCCGTCGAGGGTGCTCTGGCCTGTTCCGTAACGGTTGTCGAACAGATATTTAGTGTACGCGTCGTTTACGGCTATTATCGGATATTTCAGCGCACCGTTCTTCTCCATGGCTCTCAGACGTTGAACTCCAGTGGTGGTCTCTTCTGTTCCGCCTTTGATTTTCGGCAGGGCTCGCTTTCTCTTATTGTGCAACGTACCAACAAGGTCGGCGCCATCGTCCAGCGTGATGCCAGGGTCGAAATCCAACACGCGGTCGACACACCAGTAGTATTCTTCCGTGGTCTGCCCGCGCCAAGCGAAGACGTTAGCGCCCTTTCTGACAAGTGCCGCGGCGACATCGTCTTGTGTCGAGAGCGGGTTGGACCCACAAAGTGCGACCTTTGCGCCTGCAGCGAGGAAGGTTTCGACGAGGATGCCTGTCTCTTTGGTCACGTGCAGGCAAGCTCCAAGAGTTACGTTCTTGAGCGGTTTCTCTTTCATAAATCTCTCTTTGACCTGGTTCAAAACCGGCATGTGTTTCGATGCCCACTCCAGCTGCAGGTCACCGCTGGGTGCTAAGTCGATGTCTTTGATCTTGGATTTCTGCATCGTTGACTCCTATTTAGGTTGTCTCACTGTTCGGTATTTAAAAGTAAGCATGAAGTCAAGACTCAAGACGCTGATAAAGAGAACCTTGCAGCTGTACCTAGGGTTTCTCACAATACTGCCCAAAAAACTAGCCTCAGTCCCGCAATTACATGGGACGGGGGGAGGGGATAGGGCAGTTCAGCTTGAAAAATGCGAATAATCCCTCTGAAAAGGTTCTCAACCAACTTCACAAGCATAACGGTAACCAAAGACCACGAACGTTCCGCTCAGTGGACAATTCCGTATCGTTAGACTTTTAACCTGTAATTGATTACTGTTGATTTTAGGCGCATTTTCTTGCTCGAACTCAAAGTCGAGAGGGTTGAAGAATACCTTTCTGAAGTGTACAAGACACCCGTGAAGGTTTTGCGCATCGTCCCATTACGCGCCGCTCAAGCTGTTGACCTGAAAGGCTTCGGCTACGGCGTCCCCTACGCAATCCAATGCAGCGTCAAAGGCGAGGTGAAGCGGCTTGTCTTGGAGACCATGCGACCTGAAGGTTTCGGACATGACCACTTTTCCGATAGAGCCGGCATCCTGCTGTGGCAACATTCTGTCTTCAATAAACTCCCCAGACACGTCCGATCCGTAGACGTTGGTTCCTTCCTAACTGACGGAGAAAAACTAAAGTCGTTGGGCGACTGTGCCGAACTCTTCTTGGTAACCGAGTTTGTAGACGGCTCACCTTACCATGTAGATCTCGATCGAATCACGCAGACCGGCTCCGTAACCGACCGAGACGAAGAGCGATGCGTAGCGTTGTCGGATTACCTCGTCGGCATACATTCCTTGAAAAAAGACGACAGAGCGTTGTACGTGAGAGCAGTACGCGACCTCTTCGGACACGGAGAATGCATCTTCGGACTTACCGACAGCTACCCCCGAAAACTGGACTACGTAGACGAGAAATTCTTCATACAATTCGAAAAAGACTGCATCGACTGGCGCTGGCGCCTCAAACACCAATCACACAGACTGTCCCAAGTTCACGGCGATTTTCACCCTTGGAACGTACTGTTCAACGAAGGCATCGAGTTCACAGTCCTCGACCGCAGCCGCGAAGAATATGGCGAACCCGCCGATGACGTGGCTGCCATGACAATAAACTACATATTCTACTCCTTACAGGCATTCGGTGAAATGAACGGACCTTTTGGCAGACTGTTCATACTGTTCTGGAAAAACTACCTTGACGAGTCAGGTGACGAAGAGATTCTGAAACTGATACAACCTTTCTACGCCTGGCGCAGCCTAGTCATAGCTTCACCCTTATGGTATCCAAACTTGACCGATGGCGTAAGAAAAAAACTATTCCGCTTTGCCCGCAGGATGCTCGAGACGAAGACTTTCGAGTACGAAAGAGTCGAAGGATACCTCAAATAGCGCCCGCAACCGAGGCGGCTCAGGAGTCCATGTTGAATACACGTATCGATTTCAAGACTAAAGCATAAATACTGTTCTCCGATAAACTTTCCCTTGGGCGAGGGGTCCTTTGACTGTAGAGTCTATAGATGACCTTACCAAGATTCTCAAAGGAATGGGCTATTCACGGAACGCGGTGACTGAGATATTAAAATGGTATAGAGAAAACGGTTCTAGCCGGAAAACATGATTGGCATCTACGTCTTGGAAATCTCCGTCGGCAGAAACATTTCCGTGAAAGTTGGCAAGCTGGGTTCCGTCAACTTTGACAAAGGTTTGTATGCTTACGTGGGCTCGGCGCAGAACAACCTTGAAAAACGCGTGAAGCGCCATTTGAGCAAACAAAAGAAAATCTTCTGGCATATCGACTACCTGCTTGCAAATAAGCATGTCAAGATTACAGGAGTCTTCTTCAAAAGTGCAGAAAAATCAGAAGAATGCAGGTTCGCAGCTGAAATGGCGAAGAGCAGTTTGCCAATGACTGGTTTTGGAAGTTCAGACTGTAAGTGTGCAAGTCATTTGTACAAGTTGCGAGGCGTGCAGTTTTTAAGACAATACATTACTGAAAAACAGTGGTGCCGGCTTGGACAGGGTGAGGTCAAATGAACATGGTTGGTGCGTCTGGATCACAGGTCTGCCTGGTAGCGGGAAATCAGTAGTGGCCGATGCTTTTCGGAGACTGCTCACAGCCGGGAGTATCCGCGTCCAATTGCTGTCTTCTGACGGGCTACGCGAAATCATGACTCCAGAACCATCCTACTCGCTGGAAGAACGCGATATGGTCTATGCCACTCTTGTTTATTTCGCAAAGCTTCTGACACAAAATGGCACAAAGGTGGTGATCGATGCAACAGGCAATCTTAGGCGTTACCGTGACGATGCAAGACGTCAAATTCAGAATTTTTTCGAAGTCTATCTTGAATGCCCGCTTGAAATCTGCATGGAACGCGAAGTCAAACGTGGCAAGACCTATCATGCCCCAAAAAAGATCTACTCGAAAGCTCTTGAGGGCAAAGCACCTACAGTTCCCGGCGTAGGCCAACCTTATGAGCCACCTCTGAAACCAGAATTGACTCTAGATACAACGAAGTTATCACCGGAACAATGCGCTCAAGAGATCGTGAAAAAACTTTTTGCCTGATCCACTCTCGGAAAAAGGGCGACTCTTGTCATTTGCTTTTCGCATCGTCTGCGACCGTTATTCAGTATCCACAAAAAACTGGATCTATGTAAACTAACAAAGCTTCTGACAACAGCTCCAGCAACGTTCGAAGCTCGGTCCGTTTGTGAATTGAAACCTGAAAAAGAGGGTATATCGCAAGGAAAGTTATCGTAGAGTAACGTTTATAACTCATCGTTCTTATTCCTAGAAGACGCGAGTCGGAAAAACGATGGGACATCGTAAAACGCATGCTCCTAGACATGGTTCTCTCGCATACTTACCTAGGAAACGTGCCGAACACTTAATGGCTAGAATAAATTTCTGGCCCAAAATTGCGTCAGAAACGCCTCGGCTTCTGGGTTTTATAGGCTTCAAAGCCGGGATGACCCACGTGTTTACGATTGAAGACCGTAAACGTTCACCAGACTTTGGCAAGGAAGTGATCTTGCCTGCTACGGTCTTGGAAGCCCCGCCAATAGTCATTTGTGCGGTGAAGGTTTACACAAGAGACATTAATGGTTTGCGAACTTTGGCTGAGGCATGGGTGAAAGAACCGCCAGCCGTTTTGGGGCGTGTGTTTACACTTCCTGAAGGCTTCAAGACTGATGAAGCACTGAAGAAGATTGAGGGAAACATGCTGAAAATTGTGAAGGTTCGTGCTGTTGCGATAACTCAGCCGAAAGATGCAAGTCTGCCGAAGAAGAAGCCCGACATAGCGGAAATTGAGATAGGCGGAGGCACAATTCAGCAGCAACTTGACTACGCTAGAAGCCTTCTTGGGAAAACCATTACAGCTGCGGAGATCTTCAAGGAAGGCCAGTTTGTAGATATCGCTTCGGTGTCCACTGGGAAAGGTTGGCAAGGTCCAGTGAAGCGCTGGGGGGTCACCATACTTCAGGCTAAGGGAAGGAAGACAAAGAGAGGCGTTGCAACTCTTGGTCCGTGGAACCCACACCATGTTATGTACAGCGTTGCCCGTGCAGGACAGATGGGTTTCCATCAGAGAACAGAGTATAACAAGCGCATTCTCAAGATAGGCAAGGATGGAAAGGAAATCACGCCGAAAGGCGGATTTCTGAGATACGGGCTTATTAAAGGTTCATACATGCTGCTTGCAGGAAGCATAGCAGGCACGGAGAAGCGTGCAATACGCCTTCGCTATCCGGCACGGCCACCAAAGACCGTGGCAGAAGAACCACCGCAAATCACTCATATTTCCCTCGAATCGCCACAGGGAAGATAAACGGTGCATTCTGATGGTGAAGAAGGTAGCAAAGGTTTTCAATCTCGAAGGAAAGGCTGTTGGGAAAATTGATCTTCCAGCACTTTTTGCGACTCCGTTAAGACCAGATGTGATAAAGCGGGCTGTCTTAGCGATGCAGTCTAACAGGCTTCAGCCACAAGGTAGAGACCCGATGGCCGGCAAACGAACGACAGCCGAATCACGAGGCACGGGTTCAGGCCAGGCAAGAATACCCAGACGGAAGGGTGGAAGCGCAAAGGGCGCCTTCGCACCTGGAACAGTTGGTGGTAGGCAGGGACATCCACCGCTTTCTGAGAAGATAATCGTCAAGAAGATTTCGAAGAAGGAGAAGCGGCTGGCTCTGTTTTCTGCGATAGCCGCGACAGCTTCAAAAGAAACTGTAGCTAAGAGGGGTCACAACATTGAGGATATTCCACAGATCCCGCTTATAGTCACACCAGAGATTGAGAGTCTGCATAAGACAAAGGAAGTTGAAGAAGCCCTCATCCGACTGGGAGCGCTGTCTGAGATTTTCCGCGTTAGGGAAAGCAGAAAAGTGCGGGCAGGAAAAGGCAAAAGCAGGGGTCGAAAGATGAAGCAAAGCATCGGACCCCTTATCGTAATTGCCGAGAACAAAGGGATTATTGAAGCGGCACACAACATACCTGGCGTGGATGCTGTCGCAGTGACAGACCTGAATGCCGAAATTCTAGCTCCTGGGACGCATCTTGGAAGACTCACCATATGGACAAGCGATGCGATTGAGAAGCTCGGCAATCTGTATGGGCATGGAGGACAAGCATAATGGATCCTTACAGCGTCATTCTTTATCCGTTGATGACCGAATCTGCCAGTTTGATGGTTGAAAAAGAGAATAAACTGGTTTTCATGGTCGACTTAAAAGCGGGAAAGACCGATGTCAGGAAGGCAGTTGAACAGCTTTACGAAGTGAAGGTTGAGGATGTCAACATCCAGATCACTCCTACTGGAGAGAAAAAAGCTTTTGTTAAGCTGCATCCTGACTACAAGGCAGCCGACATCGCGATAAAACTTGGAATATTGTAGACTTGGTGGATTGACTGATGGGGAAGAGAATTCGTGTCCAGAGACGCGGGCGCGGTGCGTCTACATTTCGAGCTTCGACACACAAGAGAGTTGCTCCTGCAAGGTACGCGTCAACGACCGGAGTGAAAGAAAGTTTTGAAACTGCACTGAACGGCGTTGTTGAACAGCTGGTTCATGACCCTGGGAGGGGAACGCCGCTGGGTTTGATAAGATTTGAAAGCGGGGAGACTTTCTACACTGTGGTTCCTGAAGGTGTTTACGAGGGCAAGCAAATTCAAGTCGGCGGAAAAGCCGTCGTGGACGTGGGAAACATTCTGCCCGTGGGAAAGATTCCTGAAGGCACTATGATCTGCAATATTGAACTTCGCCCTGGAGACGGCGGAAAACTGTCGAAGTCCTCTGGGTCCTATGCAACTGTCGTCACACACACGCCTAACGGTACGATACTCAAACTGCCGTCGGGAAAATCGAAATATGTGACTGACTTCTGCCGCGCGACGATAGGTATCGTTTCAGCGTCAGGCAGGACTGACAGGCCATTCTTGAAGTCGGGCACGAAATTCCATTTGATGAGGGCGAGGGGACGCAAGTATCCTAGGACCAGCGGAAGAAAGATGGTTGCCGCAGTGCACCCATACGGGAGTAGCAAGAGAAGCTCACGCAAGGCAACTACCACTTCGCACGGTGCACCGCCGGGACAAAAAGTCGGACTTATCGCAGCCAGAGGAGCAGGAAGGAAAGCAAAGAGTGCACGTGACAAAGACAAGATCAGTAGACAATCAGAAGGAGTAGGTTTATAGCATCAAGAACTACGGATCAGGTGAAGAAGAATGCCGAAAGAATTCATATACCGCGGACTTACCCTTGACCAACTGCAGAGCATGTCGATGGATGAGTTTATAGATCTGCTTCCCTCAAGACAAAGGCGCAGTCTTCACCGGGGTCTGCAGCCAGAACAGCGAATACTGCTGGAGAAGGTTCGCTTGGCGCGAGAGGAAATGCGCAAAGGCGGGGGAGGTTCGCCGGTTAAGACGCATGTACGGAACATGATAATTCTGCCAGAAATGGTTGGCCTAACCATAGGCGTTCACAATGGGAAAGATTTTGTTCAAGTCGAAATAAAACCTGAAATGATTGGCCATTACTTGGGTGAGTTTGCAGTTACCAACAAACCGGTCAGACATGGAACTCCAGGAATAGGTGCTTCTCGTTCTTCGATGTATGTGCCGCTGAAATAGGCTTCTAGCTTTTAGGTCGTGTAATCCCTGTCAGCAGGTTTCTTGTCGGCAGGTTTGTTTTCAGGTATCTGAGGCAGCGGTATTGGTGGTGGGACGTTCAAGGTTCTCGAAATCAGAACGGATTCGATGAACGCAACGTTTGACACCGACTGTACTATTATGGGCGGCGGCGGTTTCTTTTGCTCATAGTCCTTGTAGGTCTTTTCTATCTCAACCTTCTCTCCGACGACGTACGCTGTTCCCTTAAGGCTTATCTGCGCAACTGACGGGTTGTAGCTGATTGTTAAGATAAATGGCACTTCCAAAGAGTCGTCGGGTTTTCTCTCCATGTCCCTCAGGTTTAGGTTTGTATTAATCTGAATCTGGGGAAACGGTTTTCGAAAATCAAGGAAACGTTCGGCAGAAATATTTGATATAGAGACGTTTACCCTTAGCATTTCATGAACCAGCAAGAAGCTAGATCGCGGGGCGATTTAAAGATGTTTACTCTTTAGCAGGCTTGTACCGCGTGAAACCGCAGTGTCCACACGTGTATCTATTACCGTGATCGGCCATGAAGTATCCCGGTCCGCAACGTTCACACGTAGGCCGAAGTCTTACCACTTTGTCTGATTCAACCTTGTAGAGTTTAAAAACACCCTTCTCTTCTTTCTTTTTCTTCTCTGGTTTCGGCGCTTTCTCTGCTTTCGCAGGTTTGACTTCTTCTTTCGGCTCCTCTACTGCTGGCGCTGGTACTTCTGCTTTCTTGACTTCTTTCTTGGCTTCTTCTCCTTTCTTAGGGGCTTCTTTCTTGTCTGCTTTCTTAGACAATGTCTATCCTACTCCTTCTTCTCTTCCTCTTTGGGTTTTGGAGGAGGTACGTTCCTCTTTATGATGTATCCAGGTTCAACGAGCTTCGCTTGATCGAGAGACTCGTAAAGGTTGGCCACTCCAGTTGCCGTGTGCATTCCCGGTCTTGTTATGAATTTCTTCACAAAAACCAGGTCAACATTGACTTTAAGTGCATCTGCCACTCCTCTTCTGACGTCCAGTCTCGGGGGTGTGGAGGCTGCGTCGTGCTTGACTTGGAAACGGATTTCTTTTCGCCTCAGAAGTTGGTTTTCTTTCTCTGATATTACCTTGATTTCCATGAGATTTCCTCGTTGCGATGTTGACTTTGATACTACACACTCTTATTTAGCTTTTTGAGCATCTTTCTATCGACTTAAGGATCGCTTCTATTTCTGCCTTTTTTTCCGAAGTTGCTTTTACGACCACTATGCCTTGGTAAGGTTGACCGTATATGACGAACGATTTGTCAGCCGAGTGAATTATCGCAGGAAGCGCTAGCAAGTCTTCTTCACCATCAACAATTATCTTAACGGTTTGTTTTCCTTGAAGCGCACTTGCGATGGTTTCTTCCGCTTCATCTGTGATAGTTCCTTCTGGGTTCTTGACGTAAAAGGCTTGGTCGGTCGCTAGTCGTGGGGGTTTTGTGTTTCTTCTCATGCACTTGTTGTCTACTATGGTCAGCTTGGGGGCGAAACCATTTTCAGTGAGGTTTCTGGAAACGGTGTCTCCAACGGCAATTATGCTCGATGGCTTCTCTTTCTCAACAAGGGCTTTCAGCCTTCTCATCGTGTCAACAAAGGATCCTTCAATGAGAATGCCCAACGGTTGTTTCAGTCTTATGCGAAGCTCTGGCGTAAGGAGGTATTTGATTGGCATTTCATCGGACTCTTAATGCAAAACGGCCTTTCACTTTGATGTTCATGGCCTTTGCAATTTCCGAGTTTTCAGGGTCAAAAATTATCACAAGTCCGTTGAAGTCGTCGCTCAGGCTTGTTCCTCTGCATTTGGGGCAGACGTTTTCTTTCGTAAGAAAGTGACAGTTGGTGCAGGCTTTTTCACTCACTAGCCTTGCCCTTCTTTTCAGCTGTTTTCTTTTCTGCGGCTTCCTTTATCTTCTGTAAGTCTGCGTCAATCCATTCGAGCTTGCCTAGGAAGGGTTGTCTAGCTGTGACACCGATTTTTCCGGAGCTTCCAGCTCTTCCTAATGAGACTGCGGTTATCCGTACTCGGACTTGATCGCCGCTCATCAATTTGCGTTTACTCTCCTTTCCTAGGAGGACTCCCTGTTTTTCGTCGTAGGATATGAAGTCGTCCATGAGTTGCGAGACGTGAAGCAACGCATCGATGGGCCCGATGCGAACGAATGCGCCGAAGTCGGCGATTTCGACTACTTCACCTTCTACGACTTCTTGGATTTTTGGGTAGAAAGTCAATAGTGAAAAGTTGACTTTGTGGTAGGTGGCACCGTCGCCTGGAATTATCTTGCCAATCTGGCTAACTTTGACTTGCGTCACGGCGATGACGTAGCCCAACTCTTCGTCAACGACGCCTTCATATTTCGCCTTGACCTGTTGATGTCCCACAGCTTCAAGTGGGTTTCCGAAGGTCTCGGGCGGAATTCGAATGGTATCTTCTCTTGTTACAAGTTTAAACAGAGGTTATAGCCTCCCGTCAATTTCTAGACGTGACTTTTGTCTCACATAAATTACTGGCACATTTATATCTCTTAGCCTGTTCCTGAGCTGTCTATCGTTAGTGAATACTGCGTATTTGTGTTTGCTGGCTACCTGGACAATCAGGTCATCAGTTGGAGTGTTTTTTTCTTGTTGGACCTCTAGAAACGTGCATTTTTCAGCAAGTTTCAAAGCATATCCTGCTTGCTTCCTAGTTTCGGGTGAGCCTTCGACCGTGATTCTCTCGAGTTCCCGGCGCGTTGGAGAAAGTAGAATGGGTTCAAAGTTTCTGTTCAACAGCTTTTTCAGTTCTTCGAGGATATCGATTTTGAACTGAACTGGGACAAACAAAGCGTTTGCGTCAAGAATGATTCTGAGTTTCTTCACGGGTTTAGTCTGTACGGCCATTCTAACGTATCATTCCGAAACCGATCAGTCGCCATCGGCCTGCGATTTTCCTGCTCAAAGCGACCCGCGAGCCTTTCTGGACGCAGACTGGTCGGGTGAGTTCTATTTGAACGCTATCTTTTCTTACTGATGTGACCTTGCCGACGGTTATTGCAGCGCCCACGTGCAGGAGAAGTGTTTCGTTCATGGTCGCTCCTTCGATCTTCGTCAACTCTTTCGTGCCGACGGCTCTCTCGAGAATTCTCGTTTCAAGCAGTAATTCTGAAGTCGTTGCAGGAAGCATTTCGCGCTTTCCGGCGATATTTCCAATGAGGCTGTCAGCCTTTGAGTAAGAGGGGTCCAGGAGTGTTCCGACGCCCACGAGTCCGCCGCAGTGAGCTTCTGTTGCGTCTCTTCCACCTGCTTGCAGGCTTACGATCTCGCTGAACAAGGGTTCGTAAGTGTTCTTTCCTTCCAGTGCTATTCCTGGGCGTATTTCCAGCTCGTCGCCGACCTGCAGTTTTCCTTCGACTATCGTACCACCGAGTACTCCGCCTTCCAGTTTGTCAACAGTCGTGCCTGGCTTGTTGGTGTCGAAGGAGCGGACCACGTACATGAACGGCGGTTTTGTTTCGTCTCTTTTTGGCGTTGGGATGAATTGTTGCATAGCGCCTAGGAGTATGTCAATGTTTACTCCGCGTTGTGCCGAGATCGGAACGACTGGCGCATTTTCTGCCACGGTTCCTTTCGCGAAAGCTTTGATTTCGGCATAGTTTTGCCGAGCTCTTTTCTCGTCGACGATGTCGATTTTGTTTTGGACTATTATGATGTTTCTTATGCCGATGGCGTCGGCGGCTGCCAAGTGTTCTCTTGTTTGGGCCTGAGGGCAGGGTTCGTCTGCAGCTATCACTAGCAGCGATCCATCCATGATTGCTGCTCCCGATAGCATGGTTGCCATCAATGCTTCATGTCCGGGGGCGTCTACGAAGCTTATGGCTCTGACGAAAATGCCTTTTGACCCGCATTTGAGGCATGCTGGAGTCGTTGAGTAATTGGTAGGCGGTTCGCATTTTGGGCATTCGTACACTGGCATGTCGGCGTAGCCCAGTTTGATTGTGATGCCTCTTTTGAGTTCTTCGCTATGTCTTGAAGCCCAGACTCCCGTGAGAGCTTGCACAAGGGTCGTCTTGCCGTGATCGACATGCCCTATTGTGCCTATGTTCACTTCAGGTTGACGCGGTAAAGGTGCACGTTTTTCGCTGCTCATTCTCAATTTTTCCATAAATGTTTACAAATTCTTGAAGGATTAGAATTGATGATGTTAATAAACGTTAAGGGATTATTGAGCTGTGCTTTGGGGTTGAACCGGAGGCTGTGTCGTTTGCTCAGCCTCTTTGGGTGCTACCGCCTTCTCTTCCTTCTTTTCTTTCGCTTTTTTGCCTTCTTTTGCACCTTTTGGTTTTTCAACAACTTTCATGTTTATTTGGACTATTTCGTCGGTGATGACGTTTCCCCTTATGGTCTTGCGTCGCCTCATTCCTTCGTTTGTCGGATTGAACCCGACGCCGCCGCTGAGAACGATGCTTCGACGGACACCGCCATGAACGCTTGGTCTCATTGGAAACCCGTCTTTGTCGGAGCCTCCCTTGATCTGTACTTTGTGTCCGGGTAAGTCGACTACCGCTCCATCCACTATTTCGCCTATTCTTTTGCTGATCAATGGTGTCGCGCGTGATTCTTGAAGCTCGACGACTTTTGAAGTCCCTGTTTCGGGGTCTGAAACGATGACTTTGAATTTTGCCATTTCCGATTGCCTCTCGGGCAGTGGTATGAAAGTTGAACATCT
>Ga0299915_10001371_pt1 | contig 18069 bp, 10 predicted proteins | sample RVTome_13_FD_200263 | JGI IMG/M metagenome (GOLD analysis project Ga0299915, IMG submission 200263) | Soil microbial communities from uranium-contaminated site in the Upper Colorado River Basin, Wyoming, United States - RVT92D227 (version 2) ... | reverse complement strand
CTTCTGGAAGCTGAGCATGCGCCGCCATCGACCGACGCACTCAGATGTTGCTTGGTCAACGTCAACGTCCAAGGTGGCGTCGACGTTCAGGTTCAGGTCAACGTCAACGTTATCTGAGCGGCATTGCTCTTAGCGGTAGCGCCACTGCACGCGCGCGAACATCGTCAGCGAGAGCACGCGCGGCCACGCGATCGGGCCCATGATCGAGCTGGACTCGACGTCCTGGACACCGACATGGGTGTCGAGCAAGAGCAGCCACTCGCGCGCGACGCGATAGCTCCCGAGCAGGCCGGCCTGCGCCGATGCGGTCGTGGACGTGCTGAAGCACGCGAACGGGTCGAGCGAATCGGTGCACGCCATCGCGCTGGCGGCGTTGCGAAACCGCGCGACCATCACGTCCGCGGTGAGCTCGGCGCGCGAGTCGAGGAACGTCCGTTCCGCCATCAACCGCACGAGCGCGCCGCGCGCTCGGTTGACGTTGTCGCCGACCGGAAACGTCAGCGAGGCCGAGGCCGACGCGCGCACGCCCCCGAGCGACTTGCGATCGAGCACGACGAGCGTGGCGTCGGCAGACTTCGCGTCCGGAAACGCGGTCGTCCCGCCGTCGGCGAGCGCGACCGCGACGCCCGGCCGGCGATGATAGCCGCCGGACAGCGACAGCTCGAACCGCGAGCGTGCGAGGGCCACGCTGGCGCCGGCGCGCACGACGTCCTGCGAGACACGGATGATCGCGATGTCGTTCTGCACGACGCCGATCGAGTCCGGATCGGGATCGGCGAGCACGTTGCGCGCGGCGATCTGGAGCAGATCCGTGCTGACGTGGTTGACCGAGGCCGTGAGCTGGAGGCTCGACGTCGGGTGCGCGTTGATCCCGAGGCTGCCGTTCGTGAGGTTGACGCCGCCCCCACCCGCGACGTCGAGCAGCGCGAAGTGATAGAGATCGAGCCACGGGGCCGGTCTCGCGTAGCCGCTCGCGGTCGTGAACACGCGCGATGCCTCGGACGACGACGCCTCCGGAACGGCTTGCGCGACGTAGACCGCCGCGAGCCCGAGATCGCCGTGGAAGTCGGGCATGTTGTACGTGATGCCGAGCCCACCGGAGAACGGCACGAGCGGCGAACCTTCCGAGCCGTCGGCGTTGCGGATCGCCGGGTAGTCGGTGTCGAGCGAGCGCGATCCCAGCGCCGGGTACGCTCCGCCGAACAGCGTCCCCGCCCACACCTTCGACAGTCGGCGGACGACCGCCGCACCGTCGATCTTCGTCGCTCCGACCGCCTCGACGAACTGCCGCCCGACGATCACCGCCGAGCGTGACGAGCCGAGCCGGTAGTCGAGCGTGCGGATCTCGTACTCGCCGCCGGCGCCGGCGCCCGACTGGTAGCGCTGGCTCGTCGTCTGGCGTACGCGGCCATCGAACACGAACCCGGCATCGGACAGCTCCATGCGCAGGTCGCCGAAGTAGCGCCGCACCGGGCTCGCGCTCTCGACCGCCGCGCCGTCGCTGACGATCGGTCCGGCATCGTCGCCACCCTGGCGGTACAGGAAGCTCGACAGCGTGAGCCTGAGATCGAGCTCGGTGGACTCGCCGCCCTCCGCCGAGCCGCGCCGCTCGACGGCGGCGTCTTCGGCCGACGCCGATCCGATCGCGATCGCGGTCGCGGCGATCGCGCCGATCGCGCGGATCATCTGCATATCGACTGCGCTCCAAGCTGCGTGGCCGGGATCCACGCGGTCGGGTTGTGGCAGCTGCCGCACTCGAACAGGGTGGCGTGATCGGGACGCTTCACGCGCAGCGCCTGGCTGCGATGGCAGCTGATGCACGTCGGTGACACCGCGCCGTAGTTGCCGCGCTTGTGGCAGTCCGCGCACGGCAGCGTCGCGTGCAGGCCCATCAGGTTGCAGCCGACGGTGATGTGGTCGAAGCGTGCCGGCGCGAACGAGCGCTGGGTGTGGCATTCGCCGCAGCGCGGAGACAACGAGTTCTGGTGGATGTCGTCCTTGCGATGGCAGCTGATGCACAGGTTGCCGGAGCCGCGCAGGTTCTCGCCGCGCGGATGGCACTTCGCGCAGTCGAGGCGATCGTGCGCGCCGTTCAGCGAGAAGTCGCCGACGTCGTGGATCGCCTGGATGTCGGCGAACGTCTTCGTCGAGTGGCAACGCTCGCACTGCGTGCCGTAGCGGCCCTTGTGGATCGCCGGCTCCGGGTGACATCCGAAGCAATCCGAGCGTACCGGCTTGAACGTGATCGACTTGTGGCACGAGGCGCAGACCAGCGGCGCGTGCTTGTTCTCGATCTTGAACTTCGAGTCGCGGTTGTGACGGAACAGGATCGCCTTGTCCTCGCGGTGGCACTTCTCGCAGGCCGAGCCGAGCTGGCCCTGGTGGACGTCGTCGGACTTGTGGCAGCCCGCCTCACCGCACGTCTTCGGCGTGTCGCGGTACTGGCGCGCGGGATGGCAGCCCTCGCAGGTCACCGTCTTCTCGGCGTGCTTGCCCTTGAGCGGCCACTTCGAGTCCTGCGCGTGGTCGAAGCGCACGGCGGGCCACCGTCCCGGCTCGTGGCAACGCGAACACTCCTGGCCGAGCGTGTTGCGATGCAGCGAGTCCTGGTGGCACGACACGCCGCACTCGCGCGCGGTGTCCTGGTAGATGTCGTTGACGTGGCACATCTGGCACTGCACGCCGGCATGGCCGTTGCGTAGCGGGAACTTCGACTGCTCGCCGTGGAACACCTCGAGCGCGTCCTGGCGCTGCTTCTTGCTGCCGCCTTCCGCGTGACACGTGAGGCACTTGGCGTTCTCGAACTTGCCGCCGTGCGCCTTCTCGTGGCGGTGGCAGCTCATGCAGCCGTTCTTGATGTCGAAGCGCTCGAAGTCGGCCGGGGTCTTGCCGCGATGACAGCTTCGGCACGCCGTCGTCGAGTGCTTCGCGGTCAGCTCGAAGTTCGTATTCGCCTTGTGGTTGAACTGGAAGCTCGATTTCCACGCGCGTTGCGAGTGGCACGTCGCGCACGCCGGGCCGAGCTTCTCGAACCGCTTGCCGTGCTTGTTGTCGTCGGCGTGGCAGCTCTCGCACGAGGACGGTGGCTTGCGCTTCGCGAGCGCCTTCGTGTGGCACTTCTCGCACGACAGCTGCGCGTGCGTGCCGAGGATCGCGTGGCCGGTCTCCTTCTTGTGATCGAAGCGGATCTCGCGCATCGTCTTCAACGCGGCCGAGTGACATGCCACGCACTTCTTCGTGCCGAACAGCTGGCCGTCGTGCGGGCTCTTGTGACACTGGACGCAGTTCCCGTTGTCGAACGCGGTGAGCTTGAACGCCGCCTTGGGGTGGCACTTCACGCACGCCACGTCGGTGTGCGAGCCCTCGAGCTTCATCGCCGCCTGGTTCTTGTCGTTGTGGTCGAAGTCGGATCTCGGTTTCGGCGGACGCCACGTCGACTCCGAATGACAGCGCTCGCATCGCATGTGGGTCTGGCGCAGTGGTCCGTGTGGCTGGTCCTTGGCGTGGCAGCTGCCGCACGTCCGGTCGACGCCGAGGAACGTCTTGAGGCCCTGCTTGTTGCTGGACTTGTGACAGCGCACGCAGTCGGTGACGCCGTGCTTGCCCTGCAGCTTCCACCCGGCCTGCTCGTGCTCGAACTTCGACATCCCGCCGATTCCCTTCCAGCCCATCAGATCGAAGCTCCGGCCCCGGTGCTCCTGGTGACACACCTTGCACTGCTGGCCCTTCACGACCGCGGACGCGTGGAATCCCTGGTTCGAGTCGATCCGGCGCTTGAGATCGCTGTGATCGTGACAGCCGAGGCACTTGGTGTTCGACACGGCACCACCGGGCTCGTGGCAGGTCTCGCAGGCGCCCTGGTTGTCGAGCCCCGCGTGGCTGACCGTGAGCTCCCCGGGCGACGACTTCAGGAAATCATCGGCACGTGTGGAGCGAGCGCCGCACACGACGGCGACGACGATCCCGATCCGGAGCAGTAGTGTTCCGCTCATTCACAGCTCGGCGCCGAGCCCGATCCGGACGATCTGGCTGCTGTCGATTCGACTGCCCTCGGTGACGCCGGGTGCGCGCGCGGACATGCCGGACCACGTGGTCGTCGCGCGTCCGAAGTCATAGGCGGACACGAGCGAGAGGTGACGTCGGAGGAGGATCCGGATCGTCGCGCCGGCCCACACCGCGCCCGCCGAGCTCGAGGTCCCGTCCTCGAGCCCCGCCGTCTGGCCGCGCTTGCCGATCGCGAGCACGTCGAGCCTGACGCCGACGCTCACGCGCGACGCCGGCGGGGTGATCTCGACGCGTGCGCCGAGCGTGCCGCCGAACAGCTGCTCGCGCGGCAACCTCGCGGCGTTCTCCACCTCCTTGGCGACGAACGCGTCGTAGTGGATTCCGCCGCGCAGCGCGAGCTCGAACACCCGGCGGGTACGGAACCCGATCCGCACGCCGGCATCCGCGGCGAACGTCGAGAATGGAATCTTGCCGCCGACTCGGCTCGGCCCGACGTAGTCGATGCCGGGGCCCGGCGTCGACGTGCTGACCTGGACGCGACCATCGACGCCGAGCCGGGTACGCGTGGTCGGCTGCGCGACCACGTCGAGGTCGACGTCGGCCGCGCTCGCGTCGGCGCTCACGAGGTAGTTGGCGAGCCCCGAGCTGCCGTTGGAGGTGAAGTCCATGCCGAGCGAACGGTAGCCGATCGCGGCCCCGGCACGCACGGCGAGGCGACCGGGTGTCGATCGCACGAACGCGTCGCCGGGCTTGTCCGGCCCGCCCGGAGCGGCCGCGCCGGTGATCGCGACCGCGGCGGTGGCGTTGTCGACATCCTGGCGAGCGACCCAGGCGTCGCGTCCCTCGGCATCGCGGACGTGGATCCAGGCCGGGTCGGTCGCATCGAGCACGGCGAGCCGCGAGCCGCGCGCGGCGTCGGCGATCTTTGCAGCACCCGCTCGCGCCTCGGCATAGAGCACCGTCGTCGTCGCGGTCACGCCGACGAACAGGCCGGTGCCACCGCTCCTGGTCAGCTTGCTGCGATCGGAGCTCCAGCTGTTGCTGGGACCGACCCCGCGCGGCTCGGCCGCGATCGACTCGCCGCGGCCGTCCAGCACATCGGCGGCAGGTGGGGTTGGAGTCACGACGATCGGTGGTGTCGCTGGCGGTGCGGTGTCGGCGACCGTGGTGCGCGTGAGGTAGCCGATGCGCCTGCCCGCGCGCACACGCAACCACCGACCCTCCTCTTTCACGATCACGACTGTTGTACCGGCCGGGAGCTTCGCGACCACGGCCTGGCGTTCCCCCGGCTTTTTTCGCAGCACCACCTCGATCGTGGTCTTCCAGGGGGCGGCGACGGCGATCGCGCTGGCGGTCAACACCACGATCGAGATCAGCCATCGAATCCGCACGCGCGGTCGCTTTGCACGCCTCGCACCAAGCGTTTGTGGGCATGGCGTACGCTCGGTGACGTGCTCGGTGCCTGAGTCTGGGACAGGTGTACGAAACGTGTACAGCTCGGACGCGATGGTTCCCGATCTGGCGGGGTCCAGGGTGGGAACACCGGTTGCACTCGTCCGCCGCGTGCTGCGTTACTCCTTCTTCTTCGTCATCGCGGCGAGCGGGTGTGACGGCGTGCTGCAGGAGAAGGCGGCCGGAGCGGTCGATGCCGGTGCGCTGAGCCAGGTCCAGGCTCCTCCCTGCGATCCGCCGACTACCCCGGTGACCGACGGTCATCACTTCGCGGGCGAAGACTGCTTGATGTGCCACCACCAGGGCGGCATGGACATGGCGCCACCGTTCACGTTCGCGGGGACGATGTACTCGAGCTCCGGTGGAACGATGCCGCTCGCGGGCGGCAGCTTCCACTTGATCGATGCCCTCGGCACGGATGTCGTGGTCCAGACCCAGACCAACGGCAACTTCTACTCGACCGAGCTGGTGACGTTCCCGGTGATCGCGTTCGGTACGACGTGCCCCGACGTCAAGCCGATGCTCACCCCGATCGGAGAGCTCGACGGCGGCTGCAATCGCTCGGGATGTCACACGTCCGGCTTCCGCCTGCACTGACGGCACCCATGGAGACCACCGTACCGATCATCACCGTCGTCGCCGCCGTCTTCTTGCTCGCGCTCGGAGCCGTCGCCGACGATCGCCGCGCGCGGATCCGGCGCCGCGGCGATGCGGAGCCCGAGGTCGAGCCACCGCTGCTGCACTCGATCAACGACGACCGCTGCATCGGTTGCGAGGCGTGCATCGACGTCTGTCCGACCGAGGTGCTCGACCTCGTCGATCACAAGGTGCAGGTCGCGCGGTTCTCCGATTGCGTCCAGTGCGAGCAGTGCGCGAACGTCTGCCCGACGACCGCGCTCGTGATGTATCGCCAGGGCGCGGTGCCGCGCACGCTGACCGTGCCCGAGCTCGACGATCACTTCCAGACCGCCGTGCCCGGGCAGTATCTGATCGGAGAGATCGCGGGCAAGCCGCTCGTCAAGAACGCCGCGAACCTCGGCCGCGCGGTCATCGAGCACATCTCGCGCGATCTGAAGAGCCGCCCCGCCGCGGGCGGCGCCGGCGTCGTCGACGTGGTGATCGTCGGCTCCGGTCCGGGCGGCCTCTCGGCCGGCCTCACGTGCATCCGCACCGGGCTCTCGTGCGTGGTGCTCGAGAAGGAGCACGTCCTGTCGTCGACGGTCTCGCGCTACCCGAAGGGCAAGCACTTCATGGCCGAGCCGAGCACCGCGATCAACGTCTCCTACCTGCCGGTGTTCGACGCCTCGAAGGAAGTGCTCGTCGCAGCGTGGCAGCGCGTCGTCGACGGCGCGAAGCTGCCGATCAAGCTCGGCGAGGCGGTCGAGACCGTCCAGCGCGGCGACGACGGCGTGTTCACGGTCAAGACCACCGTCGCCACCTACCGCGCGCGCGCCGTGGTGCTCGCGACGGGGCTGCGCGGCAAGCCGCGCCTCCTGGCCGTGCCGGGCGCGAACCTCGAGAAGGTGCAGTCGCTGCTCGACGATCCCGCCGAGTTTGCAAATACCCACGTGCTCGTCGTCGGTGGTGGCGACTCCGCCGTCGAGGGCGCGATGGCGCTCGCCGATCTCGGCGCGACCGTCACGCTGTCGTACCGCGCCGATGGCTTCAAGCGGTGCAAGCAAGGCAACCAGAAGCGACTCGCCGAGATGACCGCGGCTGGCACGCTCTCCGTGCTGCTCGAGAGCAACGTGAAGGAGTTCACCGCGGACGAGGTGACGATCAAGCTCAAGGACGGCAGCTCGTCGACGATCCCGAACCAGCACGCGTTCGTGTTGATCGGCGCCGACACCCCGGTCGTGTGGCTCGAGGCCAACAACGTCCGGTTCGTCGAGCGCGAGCACCTCTACGCGCTCGGCTCGACCGAGGATGTCGTGCGCAAGGTGGTCCCGGAGGCGACCGAATGCCCGAAGGATCCCGACGAGGCGCTCGCGCTGGTGCTCGGCAAGGCGCGATCGCATCGCCGGCTGCGCAGCGTCGTCGAGCACATCCACGACGAGTTCCGCGAGGTCGTGACGAGCGTGACCGGCGTGTTCCGGATGCCGAACCTCGAGGGGAAGCCGGAGACGCGCACCGGGCTCAAGCCGTACGCGCCGCAGCAGACACGCTCGGGGACCAAGTCGCACGGGACGCAGGTCGGAATCCGAGCCGTGCCGGCGCGCCCCGTGCCACCGAAGCTGATCCCCACCGCAAACCTCAAGCCGAGGTTGGTGGCGCCGGCGCCGAAGCTGTTCCCCTCCAACCGAGCGCCGACGAATAACCCGTTCGCGCCCGAGCGCACCGTCGTGATCGCGCCGTTCGGCAGTGCGGCGCCAGCGCGATCACGACCACCCTCGCCCAAGCGGGTGCCGCCACCCACTCGCGTGGCATCACGCGTGGGCGATACGAGCGAGGACACGATGTCGCTGCCCGCGCGCCTGCTCGCCCGATCGCTCGGTCGAACGGTGGTGACCCACGCTCGCCAGCCGGTCGCCCCCCACACTCGCCAGCCGGTCGCCCCCGATCCCGACGCCGATCCGGACACCGTGCTGCGCGCCGATCCGGACACCGTGGTGCACGGCGACACCATCATCGAGACCGCGCACGTGACGAACGACACCGGCGAGACCGTGGCACTGCCGGTCCGCCCGGCCACCCGCCAGTTCGCACGCCCTCCCACCCCGACTCGCATCGATGCGACGACCTACAAGCCGAAGCGCTCGGCCACGTTCGGCGGTCCCTCGCGCGACCCGTTCGCGACCGAGCCGATGTCGACCACGAGCGCCCCGCCGTACGCCGGCTCGCCTGCTTTGCGGGTCGCGCAAGGCAAGTCGGGTCGCAAGGGCAACGAGTGACATGCACGTGGTCGAACACCAGGCCGCGACCGCGGCCCCGTTCGTAGATCCCGAGCTCTTGTGGCCGACGCTGCGCGCACAGCCCGCGTTCGCCGACGCCGGCGATCAGCTGTTGCGCGACCTCATCGCGACCAACCTCGTGACCCGCATCGAGGTTCCTCGCGACACGTTGCTCGTGATCCCCGAGCATCTGCGCGACCCGATGTGCCTGGTCGCGAGCGGGCAGGTCTCGATCGGCGTGTTCGAACGATCCGCGCTCGACGAACGGGGTCGACACCAGCGCGACGCCGCGCTCGGGGAGCAGGACGGCACGCTGCTGCCACCCGGCCCGCTGGCGCGAACCGCGAGCAAGAACCTCGCGCTGTTCGGCGAAGGCGAGCTGTTCAACCTCGCCGCGATCCCGAGCAACGCCGGTGACGGCATGGCCGCGGCGTTCTCGATCAGCCGCGTCGTCGTCGTGCTGCTCGCCGCCGACGCGCTGCGCGGGATCATGCAGGCGGCTCCTGGCGTCGAGCGAGTGGTGTCCGCCGCGCTCGCGCTCACCAACGCGCGGCTGCGATCGATCACCGGCATCAAGCACGAGATCCTCGACTTCTACATCCGGCACGGGCTCTCGGTCGCGGGACCCACGGTGCGGCTTCGCCAGCTCGACCTGTGCATCGACTGCAAGCAGTGCGAGGACGCGTGCGAGGAGCGCCACGGATCGCGACGGTTGACGCTCGGCGGGTTCGAGCTCGGCGTGCTCGACTTCGTGTTCTCGTGCCGGACCTGCGCCGACGCGCGCTGCCTGTCGCCGTGCGAGCACGACGCGATCAAGCGCGATCCTTCGACCGGCGAGGTGCAGATCAAGGAGGATCGCTGCATCGGCTGCAGCCTGTGCGCGCTGTCGTGTCCCTACGGTGCGATCGACATGGTGAACGTCGCGGAGCCCGAGCTCGCCGGCTACAACCCGCAGTTCAAGGCGCGACTCGAGAAGTCCGGCAAGCTCGGCTTCGGGCCGGGCAAGGGGCGCAAGGCGCCGGCGCGACGGATCGCGAACAAGTGCGATCACTGCGCTGGCTACGGTGACCAGGCATGCGTGTCCGCGTGTCCGACCGGATCCCTGATCGAGATCTCGCCGGCGACCCTGTTTCGCGAGCGTGCCGAGCCGACGGGCAAGCGCAGGAAGCGCCTGCACGTCCTGCCGTCGAGCCCGTTCATCGACGGGCTCAACGTGTACGACTCGGGGGAGGCGAGGGTCAGGGTCCGCAAGCTCAGCATCCTGTTGTGGATCCTCGGCGTCGGCATGTTCCTCGCGGTGCTCGCCGAGGTCGTGCTGCGCTGGAAGTGGCCGAGCCTCTCGGTCAGCTATCGCATCCTGCTCCGCGACGGGCTGAACGCGGATCTCGCCGAGATGAACGTCAGCTACCTGGCCGGGTCCACCCTCGCGCTCACGTGCGGCTACCTCGGCACCGCGCTGATGGTGCTGTCGATGGCGTACCTGCTGCAGCGCCGGTTCAAGTGGTTTCGCAAGACCGCGACGAACCAGTTCTGGCTCGATGTCCACATCATGACGGGCATCGTCGGTCCGCTGTTCATCGTGCTGCACTCGGCGCTCCGGCTGACGACGTGGGTCTCGATCCCGTTCTGGAGCATGATCGCGGTCGTGATCTCCGGGCTGATCGGTCGCTACCTGTACACGCTCGTCCCCGCGCTGACGAGCAAGCACGAGCTGCAGATCCTGGCGAATCGCCGCGCGATCACGGAGCTCGCGATCGACTACCCGCAGGCCGCGGTCGATGCGAACCAGATCATGGCTCGCGAGGCCCGCGGATCCGCGCGGTCGTGGGACGTGGGCCTCCTGACACTGCTGCCGTGGGTGGTCCTCGACGACCTCCGGCGCATGTGGTCGCGGCGGCGTGATCGGGCCGCGCTCCGCCGCGTGGCGCCGCGCAAGGTCGCGCGCGCGATCGCTCGCCGGATCGATCGCGTCGTGTTCTACGAGCGCCGCAACGAGCTGGCGCCACGCAGCAAGGCGCTGCTCAAGGCGTGGAAGCGGGTGCACATCCCGTTCTCGCTCGTGCTACTCGTGACGATGGTCGTCCACATCGTCATCGAGCTCTAGGTTTGACATGACCACGCAGGCTCTCGCGATCGCGATCGCGCTGATGATCTCGGGCGATGTGATCGCCCAGCCCGCCGAGGATCCGCCCGCACCTGTCGTGCAGGAGATCACCCCGGACGAGCCAACCCCGACGACGCCACCGAAGCCAGCACCGGCACCACCCCCCAGCGTCGCGCCGGCTGCGCCCGGGCCCGTTCACACGATGGAGGACGTCACGATCCCGAAGAGCTACCTCCGCTTCGGGTTCAACTTCTTCGGCGACACGTCGTTCGTCGCGACCACGCCCGATGCCCCGCACTCCGCGTTCGCGATCGGGACGCTCGGCGTGCGACTGCTGGGCGAGCTCAGCCCGTCGCTCGACGCGCTCGCCGAGCTCGGGTTCGAGACGACGAGCACCGGACCGGTCGCGGATGTCGAGCAGGTCGCGATCCGATGGCGTAAGGGACCGGGCCAGCTCGAGGTCGGGCGGATCCACACCGATCTCGGCTACTGGAACACCGCCTACCATCACGGGCTGTGGCTGCAGATCCCGATCGCCCGACCGCACGTGGTCCGGTTCGAGGACGATGGCGGCCTCGTGCCGGTGCACTGGGTCGGCGCGCAGTACGCGCTGACGGGCAAGCTCGGCGGTGGCACCGGCAGGCTGGTGATCGGAGTCGGCAACGGACGTGGCCGGAACGTCGATGACATCCGCGTCTCCGACGACACCAACGATGCGAAGTCGGTCCTCGTCAAGCTTCGCTACAAGACCCCGATCGTCGAGGTCGGCGTCGGCGGCATCTACGACGTGATCGCTCCCGAGCCGGTCATGGTGAGGCCCGCGCTCGCGAACCAGCGGATCCACGAGCTCGTCGGCAACGCCTACGTCGTGGTGCGCGGCGACGGCCCGATCGTGATCGGCGAGGCCTACGTGTTGCACCATCAGGCGAGCTCGAAGACCACCACGACGGTCGCCGGGTACGGGCTGATCGGGTTCGCCGTGACGGACTGGCTGACTCCGTACGTCGCGCTCGATGTCGTCGACGGCGCCGACGACGACCCGTTCTTCGTTCCGGACCCGGTGCTCGCGTTGCCGATCGATGTCGTCGAAGGGATCGTCGGCGCGCGCTTCGAGACCACGACCTGGAGCGCGCTCAAGCTCGAGCTCCAGTACCGCAGCCAGCCGAGCGCTGCCGCCGGCGAGGCCGACTACACGGCGGCTTTGAACTGGTCGTTCGGTCTCTGATCAGAACGTGAACGGATAGGTGAACGCACCGCGAACCCCGCCGGTCGGTGCGGGAAACGTCCACGCCGTGACCGTCTTCATCATGCACGCCTCGAGGGAAGGGCTCGCGCCCGTGCTCTTCGCGATCGACGTGCCCGTCACGCGTCCAGCCGGCGAGAGGTTGACCTGGATGACGACGCGGCCGGAGAGATCGCGATTCTCCATGCGCGCGCGACTGACGCAGGTCTCGATCTCGCCCAGGTGAGCGCGGGCGACGGTGCGGACACCCTTGGGATCGACGGTCCCAGGCGGCGGGCCAGCGTCCACCCGTGGGAGCTTGTCGAGCTCGGTCGGCACCGGTGGTTTCACGGGCTCCTTCACGGGTTCCTGCACGGGTTCCTTGACCGGTTCCTTCACCGGCTCTGGATCCGGCGCCGTCACCGCGAGCCTCGCGCTCGCAGGCGGCTTCGCCGGCCGACGCGTTCGTTTCTCGCGCGACGGAGGCCGAGCCGGCTTGGAGTGGTCGGCGTCCGGCTCGAGCTCGGTCTCCGGCGATCCCGTCTCCGACGATCCGGTCTCCGACGATCCGGTCTCCGACGATCCCGTTCCCGCCTCGGCGGATCCCGTCTCCGACGATCCCATCGCGACGATCGCGGGCTCGGGCTGCGTCGCCGGTTCGGTCGGCGGCGATGTGGTGTCGATCGCGAGGGTCGCGATGGGGAGCTCGGCACGGGCGCTCACCGGATCGGGCTCGCGGGTGCGCCACGCGATCACCACCCCACACGCGGTCGCCGCAGTGATCATCAACCCGATGACCGCGAGCCTGCGCGGTTTCGGCCGGGGAGCTATTGCGTCACTCGTACTGACCGGAGGGGCCGCGATCGCCTCGACGGGAGCCGGCGCGCGTGTGGTGGTCGCTCGGATCTCAGAGGATCTCGGTGCTTCGGGGGGCTCGGCACCGCGTGGCTGCGGTCGCTCGAGATGGGTCGGCGTGTCGACGACATCCGACGGCTCCTCGGCGAACCGGTCGTGCAGCGCGACCGTGTCGAGATCCGCGATCACGTCGTCGATCCCGGCCACATTGACGTCGCCGTCTTCGGAGCTCACCGCGTGGTCAGAGCTGATCTCCACGAGGTGATCGGCGAGCGAGCGACCGGCCTCCTGCGCGGCCTGCCAGGCTTCGACGCGTTCGCGAAACAGCTGCCGCATCTCGAGCCCCATCGAGACCGACGAGACCGGGATCCGGTGCTCGAGGGCGAATGCTTCGAGCTCGAGCTGGAGCTGCTCGGTGGTCCTGTAGCGCTTCGCGGGATCGCGGGCGAGCGCACGCATCACGATCCGCTCGAGCTCGGCGGGGAGGTCGGGGAGGTACCTCGACGGCCGCGGCGCATCGACGTACACGATCCGTTGCAGCGTGACGAGGTCGCCGTTGACCTTGTACAGCCTGCGACCGACCATCATCTCCCACAGCAAGATGCCGACGTTGAACACGTCGCTCTGGCGCGTCAGCGGCTCCCCGAGGCACTGCTCGGGAGACATGTAGCCGTACTTACCCTTGATGACCCCCTCGCGGGTCTCCGACACGATCGAAGCGGCCTTCGCGACGCCGAAGTCGACGAGCTTGACCGAGCCCTGATACGACACGAGCACGTTCGACGGGCTGACGTCGCGATGCACGATCTCGAGCGAGCGTCCCGACTCGTCGCGTGCTTCGTGTGCCCGATGCAGCCCGGCGCAGAGCCCGATCGCGACGTGCAAGACGTTCTCGAGCGCGAGCCGGTGCTGCGGCGCCACCCGGATGATCCGCTGCAGGTCCGGACCGTGGACGTACTCCATCGCGAAGAAGTAGTCGCCGTTTTCCTGACCGATGTCGTAGACTTGGGCGATGTTCGGGTGGTCGAGTCCGGCGACGAGGCGCGCCTCGTCGAGGAACATCCGCACGAAGCGATCGTTGGTGGCCTTGTGGGGAAGGATGCGCTTGAGTGCCACCAGCTTGGTGAAGCCTTCGATCCCGTCGGCCCGCGCGAGGAACAGCTCGGCCATCCCTCCCACCCCGAGCGGTCGCAGCAGGGTGTACCGCCCGAGACGCTCGGGCGTCCGTCCCACCTGCCCCGGGGTCATCGCGGCTCTCCGTGCAACGCTCGTTCCCTCGCGATCCTCGCTAACGTGGTGAGATCGCGATCCGGACCTTCGGACACTGTACCAAGACCGTACTCCGAGCTACTTCCGCATCCCGGCCGGCGGTGGCTTCAAGCCGTGCTTCTCCATCCGGTAGATCAACGTGCGTCGCGAGATCCCGAGCTGCTTGGCCGCCTCGGTCTGGTTCCCCCCCGAGGCCTCGAGGACGGTGGCGATCGCGACCCGCTCGAGCTCGGCGATGTGGTCGCGGACGTCGCGCCGACCGTCGAGCGTGAACGTCGACGCGGCGATCCCGGTCTCGGCACGACCCTCCTGGATCGAGTCGGGGAGGTCCTCGATGGCGATCACTCCATTGGAGTGCAGCACCATCGCGCGCTCGATCGCATTGCGGAGCTCGCGGACGTTGCCCGGCCACGCGTACCTACGTAACGCCAGCGCCGCTGCCGCCGACAGCGTCGGGATCCGCTTCCGTAGCTCCGTCGAGGTCTGCTGGATGAAGGACTTCGCGAGCAGCTCGATCTCCACGGGCCGGTCGCGGAGCGGGGGTACCAGGATCGTGAACGCGCTGATCCGGAAGAACAGATCCGCCCGGAACATCCCGCGCCGCGACTCCGCCTCGAGATCGCGATGCGTCGCGCAGATGACCCGAACATCGACCTCGATCTCCTCGGTCCCGCCGACGCGTATGATCCGGCGCTGCTCGAGCACGCGGAGCAACTTCGCCTGCAACGCGGGCGTCATCTCGCCGATCTCGTCGAGGAAGAGCGTCCCACCGTGCGCGGCCTCGAAGTAGCCGGTCTTTCGCCGATCGGCGCCGGTGAACGCACCCTTCTCGTGACCGAACAGCTCGCTCTCGAGCAGCGACTCGGGCAACGACGCGCAGTTGAGCCGGATCAACGGGCAGGTGCGGCGGCTACTGCCGGTGTGGATCGCTCCGGCAACGACCTCCTTGCCGACGCCGGTCTCGCCGCGGACGAGCACGGTGATCGGATGATCGGCGACCTTGCGCACGAGCTCGAAGACGCGAGCCATCTGGGGATCGCCGATGATGATCTCGCTGCCGATCGGATCCGGATCCTCCGGCGGCACCCCGACGACGTCGTGGTGCTGTCGCCGGATGAGGGCCGCCCGCGCGCGCGCGATCAGCCCGCCGACCGTGGTGCTGTGCTCGGGGAACGCCACCACTCCCACGGAGACGCGTAGCTCGAGCACGGGCTCGACCGGTCGGGTGGACGCGGCGGTCACCAGCACGCGTGCGGCGCGCTCGGCCTCCGCCGCGTCGAGCTCCGGCATCACGATCGCGAGCACGCCCGGTGCGTACTCCGCGATCGCCTCCATCGGCCGCAACATCGACGAGATCCGCTCGCTCGCCTCGTCGGTGATCTCGGGTGGACCTTCGAGCTGCAGCAACACGAGCGCGAATCTCCGGTGGTAGTGGAGCCCGCGATCGACCTCGGCCGCCAGCCGCTCCTCGAGGTAGCGCGTCGACTCCATGCGCGGCCGCGCGGTGACTCCGGTCGTGATGTTGACCACGACCGTCGCCGAGCCGACGATCACCTCGTCCGCCGAAACCAAGCGGCGCGCGGTGGTGATCAGCTCGCCGTTGACCCACGTGCCGTTGCGACTCCCGGCATCGACGACCTCGAGCTCGAGGCCCCGGCGCGAGAACACGGCGTGCGTGCGTGACACCCGCTCGGAATCGATCAGCACGTCGCTCACCCGCGAACGCCCGAACGAGAGCTTGGCGCCGTCGGCGAGCTCGATCACCTTGGTCGACGGGTTGGGTACGTCACTGTCGTACACGACCAAGGTCACGCGCTCGGCTTCGACTTTGGGCCGCGTGACGACTTGTGAGTCGACCTCGGTCAGCTTGGTTTCGGACATCCATCACACGAGCGTGTGGCTGCAGAGCCTACCGCAGTTCGTGGTCGCGAGCCGCGCACTTCTTGCGCGCTCGGTGTAGCGGCGTCACCCGGGCAGAAGACGTACAATCGCCCGGGGTGCTCGAAACGCAACCGGAAGTTGGCTCGACGGCCAACACCTACGCCATTCTCGCGAAGCTCGCGACGGGTGGCATGGCCGAGATATTTCTCGCGCGCACGGAGAGTGCGGCCGGCGTCGAGCGATATGTCGTGCTCAAGCGCGTGCTGCGTCACCACGCGACGGACATCAAGTTCATCCACATGTTCCTCGACGAGGCGCGCCTCGCCTCGCAGCTCCAGCACCCCAACATCGCGCAGGTCTTCGACACCGGGAAGCTCGGGGACTCGTACTTCTTCACGATGGAGTACGTGCACGGCGAGACCGTGCGCGAGCTCCTGCACCGCGCGTTTGCGGTCGGTCAGCCCGTCCCGATCGGCTGCGCGCTGACGATCGTCGCGGGTGCGGCCGCCGGCCTCCAGCACGCCCACGAGCGAATCGGGCTCGATGGCAAGCCCCTCGGCATCGTGCATCGCGACGTCTCGCCGTCGAACCTGATGATCAGCTACGAAGGCCACATCAAGGTCGTCGACTTCGGGGTCGCGAAGGCCACGCACCAGTCGATCGAGACGCAGACGGGATCGGTGAAGGGCAAGATCGGCTACATGTCGCCGGAGCAATGCCGCGGCGGCATCGTCGACCCGCGCTGCGATCTGTTCTCGCTCGGGATCGTGATGTGGGAGCTCCTCGTCGGCGAACGCCTGTTCAAGCGCGCCACCGACTTCGAGAGCATGGAGGCGATCGTCACCGAGCCATCGCCGCTGCCGTCGTCGCGCCGGCCCGACGTCCCGAAGGCGCTCGACGCGATCGTGCAGAAGCTCCTCGCGAAGTCTCCCGACGACCGGTACCAGAACGCCGACGAGCTGCTCGAAGCAATCGAGACGGTCGCCGTGCGTGCGCGCATCGCGCTCTCGGTGCCCGGCCTCCGGCGGTTCGTGCGCGAGCTATTCGGCCAGCGCCCCGAGCCCTGGGTCGAGATGCGGATCCGCGACGCGAGCCCCGAGGTGGTCACGGTCACCGGCGCACCGCTGCTCGGCAAGCCCGACATCGCCTCGCTCGTCGACTCGCAGCTCGACCGACTGCTCGATCTCAGCACGATCACCACGGAGCCGATCGCCGACGTGCCGACCGGGCCGACCGTGGCCGGAGAACCCGTGCTGAAGCTCCTGCGATCCGAACCACCCGTGGCGCGATCGAGCTCGCGGATTCCCGTGGCGCACTCGGGCACGTGGCCGGAGGCGGTAGCGCCGGCCCGAGCGCCACGGAACCAGACGACGCTGAGGACCCGGCTCGACAAACCGCAACCGCAACCGCGGTCGCGGTTGCTCGTCATCGGCGGGATCGCGATCCTCGGGATCGCCGCCGGCGCCGTGATCTACACGATCGCGAACCGGCGCGTGCACCAGGTCGCCAACCTCGAGCGAGGCGGGGCACCGGTCGACGCGATGCAGGTCGCCCCACCGAGCGATGCCGAGGTGAGCCTCGCGCAACATGATGCGAACGAGCGCGATGCGGCGGAGGTCGCGCTTGCACCCGCCGATGCGCAGCAAGCACCGGCCGTGCACGAGACCGTCGCCCCGCATGTGCGGCGGAAGCCGACGCGAGATGAGGAGCTCGCCGCGGTGTATCGCGCGGCCCGGTTCGCCGACGTCGTCGGGTCCTGCAGCGCGAATGCGCGGCTCGCCGTCACGAGTGCGGAGACGTGCACGCTCGCGGCATGCCAGCAGCACGAGGTCGACAAGGCGCGCCGCTGGCTCCAGAAGATCTCGGCGAGCAAGCGCGATTCGCTGATCGACACGTGCAACGGGCTCGGCAGCTCGCTCGTGAAGGCCGACCCTCCGAGGCCCGATCCGCCGAAGCCGCCGAAGCCGCCGAAGCCGAAGTGCGACGAGTCCGATCCGATGGCCTGCCGGCGCTGAGGCGATTGTCCGGATTCTCGCTCGCTCGGCCGGACGGCTCGCGAGACTTTGGTCATGGTCCGGATTCTCGCTCGCTCGGCCGGACGGCCGCGCGAGACGGTGGTCATGGTCCGGATTCTCGCTCGCTCGGCCGGACGGCTCGCGAGACTTTGGTCATGGTCCGGATTCTCGCTCGCTCGGCCGGACGGCCTCGCGAGACTTTGGTCATGGTCCGGATTCTCGCTCGCTCGGCCGGACGGCCTCGCGAGACTTTGGTCATGGTCCGGATTCTCGCTCGCTCGGCCGAACGGCCTCGCGAGACTTTGGTCATGGTCCGGATTCTCGCTCGCTCGGCCAGACGGCCTCGCGAGACTTTGGTCATGGTCCGGATTCTCG
>Ga0299915_10001368_pt1 | contig 18080 bp, 17 predicted proteins | sample RVTome_13_FD_200263 | JGI IMG/M metagenome (GOLD analysis project Ga0299915, IMG submission 200263) | Soil microbial communities from uranium-contaminated site in the Upper Colorado River Basin, Wyoming, United States - RVT92D227 (version 2) ... | reverse complement strand
GAACTCCTCATCTCGCTCCCTCTTGCAGCCAGGCCTTCAGTTCCTCCTGGCTCGGCATTCTTCCCTGGCATTTCACCTTTCCCTCCACCACCAGCGCCGGGGTGGAGAGGACGCCATATCCCAGGATGCGCTTCAAATCGGTGACGTGTTCGAGTTCAGCCTGGATCCCCAACTCCTTCAGGGCCGCCTCGGCCTGCTCCGCAAGGGCGTGACATCTCTTGCAGCCTGAACCCAGCACTTCAATCTTCATCGGCCTTCTCCTTGCTCAAAGGATTGCATTGAACAGATATCCGAACAGGATGAAACTGAGGGTAAGTATCCCCGCGAAAAGGGCAAGCAGTTTGGGTTTGATGACCTGCTTGAGAATTATGAATTCCGGAGCGCTCAGGCCGACAACCGCCATAAAAAACGCCAGCACCGTGCCCATCGCCATCCCTTTGGCATAGAGGGCCTGCGCGATAGGCGCCATCCCCGCCGCGTTTGAATAGAGCGGCAAGGCAATCACCACCGCGATCGGCACGGCCCAGGGATTGTCTTTGCCGGCCCAGCGCGCCACCAGGTCCACGGGCACATAGCCGTGTATCAGCGCCCCCACCGCAATGCCCAAGACCACCCACGGCCCCACCTTGCGTATCAGTCCCTTGGTGTGAGCCCAGGCTTCGCGGCTGCGCTGCCCAAACGAAATTCGCTCCTCGGCCTCATCGTTGTTGACCGCGACGCCGAAGCGCTCCACCTGGTCCTCCAGCCTCAGGCGTCCTATGAGGAGGCCGCCGAGGACCGCGGTGATCATCCCGGCCGCCACATAGAGCCCGGCCACCCTGAGGCCGAACATTCCGGCCAGCATGACGAGGGCGACTTCGTTTACCAGGGGGGAAGAAATCAAAAAGGAGAAGGTCACGCCCAGCGGAATGCCGGACTCCACAAAACCAATGAAGAGCGGACAGGCGGAACAGGAACAAAAGGGCGTCACCACCCCCAGCCCGGCCGCCATGATGTTCCCGACGCCCTCCCTTTTTCCTCCCAGGGCGCGGCGCACTCGCTGCGGGCTGAAAGAGCGCCGGATTAGGGTAACGCAGTAGATTACAACCAACAATAAGAGGAAGATCTTGGCGATATCGTAAAAAAAGAAGTTGACCGACTCCCCCAGATGCCGGCCCCGTCCCAGCCCCATCAGGTCATAGGTCAGCCAGTCTGCCGCCGGCCTCAGCCCTCCGTAAACCAACACAAAAGCCGCCAGCCCGACTGCGGCAAGTCCATATATTCCCCACGAACGTCTTGTGCAAAACCCTTTGTCCATTGCTCACACCTGCAGCGCGCTCAGCAGGGTTTCCGCCCGGGCAAGTTGGTCCGCCAGGATCGCCCGCATCTTGTCCATCACCTCAAAGATGCGCCCATCCCGCACCCCGTAATAGATTGAATGGCCCTCGCGGCGAGGCTCCACCAGCCCGGCCTTCCGGAGAATGGCAAGATGCTGCGAGAGGTTGGATTCGGAGATTCCCACCTCCGGAGCCAATTCGCAAACACACTTCTCTCCACCGCGAAGCAAGTCGAGGACCTTCATCCGGTGAGGATGGGCGAGCGCCTTGCAGACCTCCACATGGAGAGGATAGACCCGGTCGTCCATTCCCGCATCCCTTCTAAATTTAGCATCTCTGCAGATTATACCACGTTTTGCGCCTCTTTAAACCTCCCCAGGCAGGTCGAAGATGGGGAAAAAGACGGCTCCTGCCCTCCGGCCGACCACATCGGCGCGGATTTGCTCTTAACTCGACCGAGGCCGACAATAGCCTCAGCCAAAGAGGCCGCAAAAGGAGGACTATGGGGCGCGTCCCGTCACCACCTCAGCCGCCTCCGGAGCCGCTTCACTCTCGTGGGGATTTGCCTCTTGGCGGACTCAGAGAGAGATTCCAATCGTGGAATAATACACCGGCCCTGCCGCGCCTCCGCCAGGGACGCGGAAGGTTCAATAAAGCCATCAAGGCCCTCCCCGCGGGGAAGGGTTCGTGTCTATGAGATGACACAACAATTGGGAGAGAAGAAGCCGAAAGCCGCCTTCGGTCGGGCCGCAGAAGAACCCGCCGCCGACCGCCCCCGCGGACACCATCGCCGCCTTTGCGTCTTGTTGGTGGATGACAACCAGGACCACACCCTCCTCGTTCGCCGCGCCCTGGAGCAAAGAGGGCATTCCATCGCCACCGCCCTGAGCGGAGAAGAGGCGATGGCCACTCTCGTTGCCGGCGAGTTCGACGCCGTCGCCCTCGACTATCATCTGCCGGACAGCACCGGCCTGCAGGTCTTGCAGGAAATCATGCACCACAGCCAGGGGCTGCCGGTGGTAATGGTTACAGCCTCCGGAAACGAACAGGTGGCCGTGACCGCGCTCAAGAGCGGGGCCAGCGATTATGTGGTGAAGAACCCGGGCTATGAAAGAGAATTGGCGAGAGCGCTTGAACTGGCGGCCGAAGCCGCCCGCGCCAGAGCGGCCGAGGCTGCCCTCCGCGCCGAACTGGAAGTCCGCGCCGTCACCGACCCGCTCACCAGCCTGCTCAATCGCGGGGAGATGGAACGAATCCTCAAACGCGAGATTCAGCGGATGTGTCGCTACCATCGCGCCCTCTCCTTCGCCCTCATGGATGTGGATGACTTCAAGAAGATAAATGACACCCTGGGCCACCTCGCCGGCGACGCCGTCCTCTGCCATATCGCCCAGACCCTCCAGACCGCGCTTCGGATCTCCGACTCCGCCGCCCGCTGGGGCGGAGACGAATTCGCCGTCCTCCTTCCGGATACGGACTTCGGCGGCACCAAGGCTTTCGCCGAGCGCCTGCGGCGCTTGCTTCAGGCCGCTCCCGTCGCCTGGAGCGAGGGAGCAATCCCGCCCATCTCCTTGAGCATGGGTTTCGTCTTGGTGGAAGACATGAATCTCGACCTTTTCGTCCTGCTGAAATGGGCGGATCGGGCTCTTTACGCCGCCAAGGCCGCCGGGCGCGACCGGGCAAGATTCTTCGCCCTGGGCGACGGCAAGGGAGAAGGCCCCGCGGCGGAACTTCCTTCTCCTCTTGTCCTCTCAGGAGAAAAGGGGCGAAATGACAAGACCGATTGACAATGGCTCTGAAAAACCTGCCGCTCCCCGCTTTCCTTGCATATACAAGGGGATAGCCGTTGCGGTCGCCGCCGCGCTGCTTCTCATCATCGGATGGGGGCTTTATCCCTTCTATACGGAACTGACCAGCAGCCCCGCCGACGTGGCCCTGGAGTCAACCGCCGCGCGGCTGCTGCGCCTCGATGAAATCTTAACCGTCTCCGCCGCCATGTCCGCGGCCACAGGCGAGCAGTATTGGTTGCAGCGCTATCGCGAATACAAGATCGAACGCGAACGGACGCTGTACAACTTTACAAAGGACCTGGATGAGGGAGGACAAACTGACCCGCAATACGCTGACTTGAAGCAAGCCGACAAGGCCGTCCAGCGAATGGAGAGGAAGGCCTTTGCCCTGGTGAACGCCGGGAAGAGAAGTGCAGCCTTGCGCCTCTTAACAGGCGAAGAATATCGAAGACAGAGATCCGTCTATTCGGAGAGACTCTACGGAATCCACCGCCGGCTCGCGGCCGCCCTGGAGGCGCGCCGACAAGCGGAAACCCGCCTCTTCCACATCGCGCTGGTTGCCTTCCTCGCCTTCAGCGCAATTTCCGTCTCCGCCTGGGTCGTCGCCTCCAGGTCAGCGCGGAGATGGAAACACACCCTCGTTCAGGAGCGCAAGCGGGAGCGAAAGGTCGTCGGCAAGGCGGTCGAAAACGGCCTGCGCAGCGCCAGCCTCCACTCCATGACCAGCGCCGGCCAAACCGCCATTGACGGCCTCGCCATGGTGGACCTCAATCTCGCCTATGATTATGTCAACCCCGCCCTCTGCCGTCTGCATAAATGCCAGACGCCGGAAGAGATGATCGGCCGAAACGTCGGCGAGTTTCTGGCCCAGGAGACTCTTGCCAGACTCAGGGAACTCACCCAGAAGGCCCTTTCCGGAGAGTCTGTCGAATCCTTCGAAGGCCTGGCCCGGGCCAACGGCCAACTCGTCCCCATCGAGGTCGCCCCTTCCCTCGTGGCCAGCGATACGGGTGCGCCTTGGGCCTTCCTCCTCATCATCCGTGATGTGACCGAGCAAAAGCGGGCCCAGGAGGAACTCCGGAAATCGCGGGATTTCTACCTCTCCCTCTTCGAAGACTTTCCCAACCCCGTCTGGCGCTCCGACAGAGACGGAAAATTCGACTACTTCAATAAGACCTGGCTCTCCTTTACCGGCCGGACTCTACCGCGGGAAATCGAAAACGGCTGGACCGAGGGCATTCACCCGGAGGACTTGGAACGCTGCGTCAACACCTATTCCGAAGCCTTCCACGCCCGTCAGCCTTTCAATATGGAGTTTCGCCTTCTCCGTCACGACGGGCAGTACCGCTGGATGATTGACTGCGGAAGGCCCTTCAGCGATCCCGACGGCCGCTTCGCCGGATTCATCGGCGCCTGTTACGACATCACCGAGCGTCAGCAGATGGAAGACCAGTTGGGGGCGAAGAATCGCGAACTGGAGAGTTTCGTCTATACCGTCTCCCACGACCTCCGCGCGCCCCTGGTCAGCATGGCGGGATTCGCCAGACTCCTCAGCGAAGAATACGCCGACAGAATTGAGGCGGAAGGCCAGCAATACCTCCGCCGCATTCACGCGAACATTGACTCCATGAATGCCCTCCTCACCGAACTCCTGGAGCTCTCCCGCATCGGACGGCTGGAGGAGCACAAGGAAGAGTTCTCCGTCGGGGAGGCCGTGAGGAAGACGCTGGAAGATCATACCGGGATGATCGAGCAATCCGGCGCCCGGATAAAGGTGGCGGAGGAGTGGCCCGTCGTGCGCGCTTCCCGCGCCCGCCTTTCCCAGATCTTCAGCAATCTTATCTCGAATGCCATCAAGTTCTCGCGCAAGGGCGTGATCCCGGAACTCGAGATAGGCTGGGAGCCCGCCGCGGCGGGCTATCGCTTCTTTGTGAGAGACAACGGCATCGGGATAAAGGAGAGCCACCTCCAGGGGGTCTTTGAAATCTTCAGCCGCTTGAAGGAAAAGGAAGTGGAAGGAACCGGCATTGGCTTGGCGATCGTAAAGCGGGTCGTAGAAGACCACGGCGGCCAGGTCGGCGTAAACAGCGCTCCCGGCGAAGGTTCCACCTTCTGGTTTACTTTGCCGGCATCCCAAGAACAGAAAGAGGAGGAAGAGGAATGGGCCCTAGCGACAAGCCGATTGTAATCCTTCTGGTTGAGGACAATGAAGATCATGCCTTTCTCGTCCAGAAGGCCCTGCGCAGCAACGGCCTGAAAAACGAAATCCACCATGTCACCACCGGGGAAAAGGCGCTGGATTATCTCTTCCGCCGCGGGGAATTCGCCGATCCCGCCGACTCGCCCCGCCCCGTACTCGTGCTGCTGGATATCAGGCTCCCCGGCATGGACGGCCTGGAGGTCCTGAAGGCGATTAAGCGGGAGGAGAAACTCAAGACCATTCCGGTGTGTATGCTCACCAGTTCGCCGGAAGAATCCGATCTCTTCACCTCTTATAACTCCGGAGCCAACAGTTATATTCAGAAGCCGGTTGATTTCAACAAGTTCGTGGAAACCGTCAAGGAACTGGGCCTGTATTGGCTGCTGACGAATATTCCGCCTCCAGTGGTGGCAGCATAAATAAGTGAGCGCCTGGAGGCATCCGTCTTCAAAGGGGGGAAGACAAATGGCGAAAATTGAACTGCCGCAACGAATAGACGATCTTCGCTCCATAGCCGCGGCCCTGGACGCCGTTCCCGAGGGCGTGGCCGTGGTGGACGCCAGCCTCAGGATCAGATATGCCAACCGCGCCCTCTGCGAAATCCTGGAGTGTGAAAAGCCCGAGGCCCTGGTGGATTGCGCCGCGGTTGATTTCCTAACCGAAGAGGCGATTTCCAGGCTCAGCGAATACGCGGAACGCCTCCTCGCCGCGGGCCACATCGAATTTGAGACGACTGCGAAAACTGCTCGGGGCCGGACCATTCTCGTGGAGGTGGCTTCCTCGCTGCTGCGAGACGGATGGGGAGGGCCTCATTGCTTCATAGTGATTATCCGAGATATCAGCGGGCGCAAACGCGCGGAAGAGGAGTTGCGCCACTCCCGGGAAACCCTGCGCGCGGTGGTGGAAAATGTCGGCCTCGGCATCGCCGTCATGAGCCCGCAAATGGAAATCCTCGAACTCAACCGCACCTTGCGGGAGTGGTTCCCCCAGATAGATGTTACCCAAAGGCCCATCTGCTACGGCGCCTTCAATAATCCTCCCCGCGCCGGTCCCTGCACTTACTGTCCCACCATAAAGACTCTGCAGGACGGCCAAGTCCACGAGGCCGTCACCGAGACGCCCACGCCGGACGGCGTATGCAATTATAGAATCATTTCTACCGCCCTCAGAGACGCAGAGGGCGACCTCGTGGGCGCCATCGAGATCGTGGAAGATGTCACCGAAAAGAAAAGGGCGCAAGAAGCCCTCCAACAATCCGAGCGGGAGTATCGCACCCTCACGGAAATCAGCAATGACGCCATGGTCGCCATAGGCAAAGACGGCCTCATAACTCTCTTCAACCCGGCCGCGGAGCGGATGTTCGGCTGGCGCGCCGCCGAAATGCTGGGCCAGCCCCTCGATCGGATGCTGCCAATACAGTATCGCAGCGCGCACCGGGAGTATGTGCGCAGTTACTTTGAGCACGGCTCCCCGAACGGGGCCATCGGCCGGAGAATTGAACTGCCCGCAGTCCGGCGAAATGGAGAGGAATTGACCGTAGAACTTTCCCTCTCCGCAACCGCGCGCAGCGGCCACCCCCTGGTCCTCGCCATCCTGCGGGACGTCACCGAGCGCAAGAAGGCGCAGAAAGCGCTGGAAGCCAAGAATCGCGAACTGGAGAGTTTCGTCTATACCGCCTCCCACGACCTTCGCTCACCCCTGGTGGGCATAGAAGGCTTCGCCAGACTCCTCACGGAGGACTATCTAGACAAACTCGACCCCCAGGGCCAGGAGTATCTGCACCATATCGAAGCCAACGCGACCAACATGAACTCCCTCCTCACCGACCTGCTGGAACTCTCCCGCATTGGCCGCGTCGAAGAAAAGAAGGAGGAGGTGCCGGCCGCGGAAGCCGTCACAAAGGCGCTTGAGAGCCAAGCGGAGATAATCCAGAGACTCGGCGCCACGGTCAAAGTCGCCGATGATCTGCCCGCCGTCCGCTACTGCCGCAGCCGCCTCTACGAGGTCTTCAGCAACCTCATCTCAAACGCCGTCAAGTTCTCCCGGGAGGAGGTGCCCCCTCGGGTGGAGATAGATTGGGAACATAACGATTCCTGCTATCGTTTCCTCGTCAAGGACAACGGCATCGGTATCGCCGAAGACGACGCCCAAATCATCTTCGAGATTTTCAGCCGCCTGAAGGAAAAGGATGTGGAAGGAACCGGCATTGGCCTGGCTATCGTCAAGCGCATCGTAGAAGAGCACGGCGGACAGGTCGGGGTCGAGAGCACCCCGGGCGAAGGCAGCACCTTCTGGTTCACCGTTCCAGCCGGCCAAGAGCCGTAGCGGGGGAGAAATGCAAAGCGGAGGTAAGCCAATCATGATTCTCTTGGTAGAGGACAATGATGATCACGCCTTCCTCATAAAAAAGGCGCTGCGCAGCCACGGCCTGACAAATGACATCCGCGTCAGCCCCACGGGAGAGGAGGCCCTGGACTACCTCTTTCGCCGCGGGAAATATGCTGATCCGGCCGCCTCTCCGCGCCCGGGCCTGATCCTTCTCGACATCCGCCTCCCAGGCATGGACGGCCTGGAGGTGCTTAGAATCATCAAGCAGGACGAGAAACTGAGGACCATCCCGGTTTGCATGTTAACGACTTCCGCTCAACTCTCCGACCTGGTTGCCTCTTACACCCACGGGGTCAACAGTTATGTCCAAAAGCCGGTTGACTTTGGCAAGTTCGTGGAAACCGTAAGAGGGCTGGGATCCTATTGGGTGGATACCAACGTCCCGCCCCCGGAAGCGGCCTGATCCACCCCTCTCCACTCCTCCAGGGCCGCAAACAACCGGCGGCTCGTCCTTTATTGATGTTCGCATAAAGATGTAATCCGCCGGGCTTTGTCCGGAGCGCCGGAGCAGGAGATTGTGGCACGGGCTTCCAGCCCGTGCCACTTACTTTCTGCCACTATCAAACGGGTGGTTTTGTTAGACGCTCTTATTTCAAGACCCAACTCTAGCCGCGGATTTGCGCGGATGAAAACAGGTGTCTATATCAATCGTGGATAATCCGCGTTCATCCGCGGCAAAAACTCTGTGTTTCTCTCGGCCGTATTGCCGCGAACCCGCTCTTGAAATGACTGCTCTACTGGAAACTTCGCCGTGGACTGTAGGGCGGGGCTAGGCCGCCAGTTTGCCCGCAACTTCCGCTATCCGCTTGCCCAGGGTGAAGGCGATGGCGAGTTCCTCCTCATTGGGCCCCTGGTCGGCGCTTGGGCCGGAGACCGAGGTCGGCCCATAAGGAGTGCCGCCGCGCGTAGTCGTAATGAGCCGCGGCTCGGAATAGGGCACTCCCATGACGATCATCCCCAGATGGATGAGCGGGAACCACATGCTCACCAGGGTCGTCTCCTGTCCGCCGTGAATCGTCGAGGTCGAACAGAAACAGCCGGCCACCTTGCCGATGGTCGCGCCGGAAAGCCAGAGGCCGCCCAGGCTGTCAATCACCGCTTTCAGCGACGCGGTCATATTCCCGAAGCGCGTCGGGGAGCCCAGGGCGATGCCGTCCGCCCAGGCAAAATCCTCCGGCGCCACCTGGGGAGTCTCCAGGAACTTCTTGCGCACCTCAGCCTGGCGCTCGTCGCGGGGCACAAGCGATTCCGGCTCACAAGGCGCCGCGCGCCTCACTCGGACCTCCGCTCCTTCAACCGAGCGCGCCCCCTCCGCCGCCGCCTCCGCCATTCTCATCGTGTTTCCATAGCGAGTATCGAATACCACGAGCACTTTCATTCTCGTCGCCTCCGCCCTGGGATTGTATGACAACCCTTTTGCTTTCCAACCGAGGACCTTCCTGCACCCCCTTGCCCGACTTTGTGCTTTCCTCAAAACAAAGCCTGCCCCGTCATCAGTTGATAGGGCAGGCGACAGTCAACCAGTAATACCTCATTCCAATTTGGAGTGCGAGGGCTTGCCCTCGCTTTCCTGTGCGGCGGCTTGCCGCCGCATGCAGTCATCTTACCTTTTCAATCATCCTGTCCGGCCCCACGGCCGTGCCCTCGGCCATGACCTTGGCCTCTTCCTCCGCGCTCTTCAATGATGACGACTTTCTGTTTCTTGGCCTGGCCCGGAGGGAGGCCGCCCGGCTTCTTGGCGAGCCCTGGCGGAGGCGCCAGCCGCCGGCCCGGCCCGCCGGCCCAGGGCGGCGGCCCCACCCGGCGCATGATCCGAACCACATGCACCGGAGTCTCCCGGGCCACCACAAGCGTCCCCCAGCCGTGTCTGCCGAAGATGCGCACCTCATAGCCGCGCGCATCCCAGACCACAGGCACACCAAAATGCTCCTTTACCACCATGGTCGGTATGAAGACGCGGTTGTCAATCATCACCGGAGCAGCCGGCAGGTAAACCGGCGCGCCTCCATAATAGGCCACCGGGCTCCCAATGGTGAGCGCCAGGTCCTTGCCATTGTAGGTGATGAGTGCCTGGTTCTTCACCCGATCCCAGAGCAGGGCCGCGCCCAGAAAATCCGTCGCGCTCTTCAGAGGGATATAACTATAGCCCCCATACACAAATGGCACCGCCCCATAGTTGTTGATGATTACCGTCTGATCCCTAGCCGCTGGCGCGGCCACCGCCGCAAACAGCACAAGGAAGCCGAGCAGAACCGCCAATACTCCCAGTCTTCTCATCTTTCTCTCCTTTACTCATGCCATTACGATTTATGATTCGCAAGCCCCCGCTTCTTTCCTTTCCACTAATCTCACAACTCACAACTCACCCCGTTACCATCGCCGCAAAATACCCCGCCCAGAACTCGTTGGGCAGGAGTTCACCTCCTGCCACCGCTTTACCCCGTTATCATCGTGGCAAAATACCCCGCCCCGAAGCCATTATCTATATTCACCACCGCCACGCCCGCGGCGCAGCAGTTCAACATGGCGAGAAGCGCAGCCAGGCCCTGGAAAGAAGCGCCATATCCAACGCTCGTGGGAACCGCGATTACGGGGGCCTTCACCAGCCCTCCCACCACGCTCGCCAGCGCCCCCTCCATTCCCGCCACCACGACTATTGCTCCCGCCCGGAAGAGCGTCTCCTTGTATTCCAAAAGCCGATGCAGCCCGGCCACACCCACATCATATAGCCGCTCCACCTTCCGCCCCATCGCCTCCGCCACAACCGCCGCTTCCTCTGCTACCGGCAAATCCGCGGTTCCGGCAGAGACCACGACCACCGGCTTTGAGCGGGCGGCCCGCCTCGGTTTGCCGATTATCACCAGCCGCGCAATCTCGTGATACTGCGCCTTGGGGAAACGCCGGGCGATTTCCTGATAGACCTCCTGCGAAGCGCGCGTGGCAAGGACGATCTTATTGTGGGAGGCGAGCCGGGCCACAATCTCCGCCGCCTGTTTGGGGGTCTTGCCCGCGCAATAGATCACCTCCGGAAAGCCGGTGCGCAGCGACCGGTGGTGGTCAATCTTGGCGAAGCCCAAATCCTCAAAGGGCAAGCCGCGCAGTCTCTCCATCGCCTCTTCAATCGAGAGAGAGCCGGCCTTTACTTCTTTCAGCAATCTGGCAATGCGGTCGGGGTGCATTTTTAGGGTCTTGACTCCAGAGTCTAGGGTCGAGAGTCCGTGAATCCAGAGTTTGGTGAAGCGAGAAGTTCCTTTGAAATCTCAAATCTGAAATCTCAAATCGAGATCTTTATGCCAGCACCGGCTGCCGAAGGCCCAGGAACTCTTCCACGGCTTCAAGGAAAGGTTCAATTACCGCGGGCGCGGTCGCCTGTTTGATGGCAAGGTCCGGGTCCTTCAGCCCATGTCCGGTCAAGATGCAGACCAGGCTTGCGGCCTTCGGAGCGTTCCGGAAATACCCTTGCTTGGCGAGTTTTCTAACTCCCGCCAGGCTCGCCGCCGAGGCCGGCTCGACGAAGATCCCTTCCACCGAGGCCAGCAGATGATAGGCCTCCAGAATCTCCGCATCGCTCACCGCCTCGATCAGGCCTCCCGACTCATCCCTCGCCGCCTCGGCGCCTTTCCAGGAGGCCGGATTGCCGATGCGAATCGCCGTGGCAATCGTCTCTGGAGCAGCCACCGGCTCACCCCTCACAATCGGAGCCGCCCCCTCCGCCTGAAAGCCCAACATCTTCGGCCGGCTCTGGCTGATGCCCTCTCTATGATACTCGCAATAGCCCTTCCAGTAGGCGCAGATATTCCCCGCGTTCCCCACCGGCATCGCCTGATAGGCAGGGGAATCGCCCAGCGTATCGCAAATCTCGAAGGCTCCGCTCTTCTGGCCCTCAATACGATAGGGATTGAGCGAATTGACCAGGGTAACCGGATGGCGGCCGGCTATCTCTAGCGCCAGCCGCAAGGCGTCATCGAAGTTCCCGTTTATTGCCAAGACTTTCGCCCCATGGGTAATGCTCTGGGCGAGTTTCCCGAGGGCGATGGCGTTGTGGGGCAGCAGGACAACACACTCCAGCCCCGCCCGCGCGGCATAAGCCGCAGCCGAAGCCGCAGTATTGCCGGTGGAGGCGCAGATGACCGCCCGCGAGCCCTCCTCCACCGCCTTGGAGATGGCCACAGTCATTCCCCGGTCTTTGAAAGAACCCGTGGGATTGAAGCCCTCGCATTTCAGGTAAAGGGAGAAGTTCAGCCCAATCCGTTCCGCCAGCCCGGGCGCAGGCAAGAGCGGGGTATTCCCCTCATTCAGGGTGATGATCGGAGTCTGTTCGGTCACGGGCAAGAATCTCCGGTATCTCCGGATGACTCCGCCCCAGGGCATATCCATCTCTGATTACTCTTCCACCCGCATCCAGGAACAAATCTGCCTTACCGCTTCAAAGGAGCGCACTTTAGCCAGCGCGCGGCGAATCCTGGCTTCCTGCACTCTGTGCGTCACCCAGACGATCTCCGCCCCCTCGCCCCAGGCCTTGCTCTGCACCACAGAGGCGAGAGAAACCCCCGCCTCGCCAAAAGCCGTAGCAATCCGCCCCAGCACTCCCGGACGGTCTCTCACTTCCATGCGAATGTAATACTTCGTCTCAATCTGGCCGATCTCCTTGACTGGCTTGTCGGAGAAACAGGTGCAAGGCAATCGGCCCGTCGCCCCGTGACGTATGTTGCGCGCCACGTCAATCACGTCCCCCACAACTGCGCTCCCTGTGGGCAGCGGCCCCGCCCCGCGGCCGTAGAACATCACCTCTCCCACCGAAGAGCCTTGCAGCCAGATGGCATTGAAGACCTCGTCCACCGCGGCCAGCGGGTGGCTGCGGGAGAGAAATACCGGATGCACCCGCAGGTCCAGGCCGGCCGGCGTATCTTCCCCGATGGCGAGAAGTTTTACCACATATCCCAATCTGCGGGCATATTCGATATCCGCCGCCCCAACCCCGCTTATCCCTTCTCGATAGATCTTTTCAACTTTCACCCGGCTCTCAAAGGCAATGGAAGCGAGAATGGCGAGTTTGTAGGTGGCGTCATAGCCCTCAACATCAGCCGTTGGATCGGGCTCCGCATAGCCCCGCGCCTGCGCCTCCGCCAGGGCCGCCTTGAAATCACTCCCCTCCCGCGTCATGCGGGTCAAAATGTAATTGGTGGTGCCGTTTACGATTCCCATCAGCCGGCCGATGCGGTTCCCCGCCAGGCTCTCCTTCAGCGGCCGAATGATGGGGATTCCTCCCGCCACGGCTCCTTCGAAACAGACGTCAACTTTGTGCCTTTCAGCCTCTTCCAAAATCTCGTGGCCCCGCTTTGCAATCAGTTCCTTATTGGAGGTGACCACGCTCTTGCCGTTTCGCAGGGCCCGCAAAATCAGTTCCCCGGCCGGCTTCAGCCCTCCAATGCATTCAATCACTATCTGTATATCGGGATCATCCACAACGGCGAGAGCCTGCTTCGTCTTCTGTTTGCTGGAGAGGCGCGCTTTCACCGGCCGCGGCCGTTCCCAGTCCAGGTCCGCGACGAGTTTGACTTCCAGCGGCTGCCCCACCTTCAGGCCCACCGAGTGGCGGTTTTGCTGCAAGGTGTAGAGGGTTCCGGAGCCGACATTGCCATATCCCAAGAGTCCCAGGTAAATAGGCTTCTCCGCCACCTTACTCCTCCTCCCTCTTTTCCGCATGTGGATCCAGGATCATCAATACCTGTCCCGCCTCCACCACCTCCCCCTCGTTCACACACACTTCCATCAGCCGTCCGGAACGTTCGGCGTGAATCTCATTGAACATCTTCATCGCCTCTATCAGGCATACCACCTGACCCGGCTTCAAGTAATCTCCCGGCTCAACAAGGGGCGCGGCCTCAGGCGAGGGAGCGCGATAGAAAACTCCCACCAGGGGGGAAAGCATCTCGTAGAGATGATCTCGGCTGGGCGAAATGCGCCCGGGCTCTACGACAGATGAACCTCCGCGAGGATTGTGACGCAGGGGGGGGCGGACCTGGGAACGCGGCGTCTCCGCCGCCGCAAGTTCTTTGCTCAACTTTATCTTCAAATCAGGCCCTTCCAGGCGCACTTCCGCCAGATGGTGCTTTTCCATCAGGCCCAGAAGAGCCTTAAGATATTCCTCTAGGATCTCATCCATCTGGCAATTGGGAAGTGGCGGCGAGTGGACTCGAACCACTGACAACGTGGGTATGAACCACGCGCTCTGACCAACTGAGCTACGCCGCCCCTGTGTTCGGTTCGGAGGCAACCCCCCGGCTCCGCTAGGAAACCAAGGCGGCCTGCTTCTTCAAGCGCTTCTTTCGCGCCTTCTTCTCCCGGGTGCGCCGCGCCTCTTCATTCCTATATTTGCGGTCATCTATCTCGCGCAGACTCTCGTCTTCTATCTCTCGCTCGAAGGCGCGGAATTGCTCGTTATTGGCAAATTGCCGCAACTTATCCAGATCGGGCACTTTCGCCTGTGCCATAAAAGCCTCCTTCACCGGCATTGCTTTGCGAATCGGATTATACCGGCCCCCTCCCACCCATGTCAACGCAGCCAAAGGAAACTCCCTGGGGGACGAGCCAGCCCTCGACTTCGCTCGGTCTAAAGCGGTTCGTCCCCCAGACCCTGCTTCGCAGGGCTTCGTAGCCCCCTCGCCCGCTTTTTGTATTTCCTTTTTTTTCGCCCAGCGGGCGAAAAAGAAATAGCAAAAACCGGGAGGGGAGCCTGCCGAGGCAGGAAGTTTCTCTTGAAATACGCTGCGGGCTTGCCTTCACAAGAGGGCGGTGCTGAAATAGCGTTCCGCCCGGTCGGGGAGGACTGTGGCGATATTGCCTTCTATCTTTTTCGCCAACTGGCGCGCCGCCCAGACATTTGCGCCCGAGGAAATGCCCACCAGCAGGCCGTAATCCCTCCCCAACTGCCGGGTGGTCTCGATGGCGTCCTCATCACTCACCTCTACTACATCATCCACCATCTTTACATCCAGAATGGCCGGGATAAAGCCATCCCCGATCCCCTGTATCTGGTGCAGGCCCGGCTCATGGCCCAGCAGCGCGGAGACATTCTTCGGCTCCACCGCCACGATCTTCGCATCAGGTTTGTGTTCCTTCAGGAATTTGCCCACTCCCTGCAGGGTCCCGCCGCTCCCGACTCCGGCGACAAAACAGGCGATATCCCCGGACATCTGCCGCCAGAGTTCGTGCGCGGTCTCTTCGTAATGGACGCGGGGGTTGTCGGGGTTCTCGAACTGCTGGGGAACAAAGATGCGGCCGTCAGCCGCCGCCATCTGTCTCACCCTCTCCACCGCCCCCCCAATCCCCTCCTTGTCCGGGGTCAGTATCAGTTCCGCCCCCAGCGCGCGAATCAGTTTTTTGCGCTCCTCGCTCATCCCCTCCGGCATTACAATTCGCACCTGATAGCCCTTCAGCCGCCCCACCAGGGCCACTCCGATTCCCGTGTTCCCGGAGGTGGGCTCCATGATGATTGAGTCCGGCCGCAGGCGGCCGTCCCGCTCCGCCCCCTCAATCATCGCCAGGGCCACCCGGTCCTTGATACTGCCCCCGGGGTTGAGAAACTCCGCCTTGGCGAAGACCCGCTCCCCCTTCAGCCGGAGCAGCGGAGTATTGCCGATAAGATCGAGAATATTATCTGTCAGCATAGGGCTGCCTCACATTCGCTTCCCGAGCGACGATCAGCAGGCTTTTTCCGTGGTTCGTCCGGATTTTCACAATCCCTTTCAGCACGAATCCCGAACTGGGTCGAGCCGATTCCGAAGACGGCGCGCTTCCGCCTGCTGACAAGAAGATTCTACCCCTGCCACCCTCGGTGGTCAATCGCATGGCGGGCTGACAGTTACCCACTTTACATCTGCTGTGCTTGTGGAAGCCGGATCCAATGCCTCCCACCACAAAGACACCAAGACACAAAGGAACCGGACACCCTGTAGGGGCGCATTACCATGCGCCCGCAAGCTTCTTCGCCAACGTGACCTCCCACCTATAGATATGTGGTGATAAGTCAGGTTCCAGGTTTCAGGAAGATCTGGCCCCTGACTCCTGACACCCGACACCTGACCTTCGGCCCGGCGGGCGATTGGTCCCTCGAGACTTTGCTCGAGATGCTGAGCGGAGTCGAAGCATAAATCGCCCCTACAGCCCTGACGGCCTTTCTTGGGACGACATCTCACCACAGCGAGATTCATTTCCATCCCACGTTACAGCCTGTAGGGGCGCATTACCATGCGCCCGAATCATCTCTCTGAGAGGCCGGGAGCCCCTCTTATGCAGTTGGAATTGGCTCTAGGCAGAAGTTTTCCCGTCCTCCGAAAGTGGGTAACCGTGAGAGGCCTCCCCCGTTGACAGCGCGCAGAGGCCGCGCTATAGTGATGTGAGGAACTGAATCCTGCCTTGAAGAGGCGATCTGCAGGCTCAAATGGGCATTCCCCATTTGAGCCTTTTCGTTGGGCGGGCCGCCTGAGGCAGTCCGCCACTAATCTTCGGAGGCCGCAAGCGTGCCCAGCACAGTCATCGTCGGAGCACAATGGGGAGATGAAGGCAAAGGGCGGATAGTTGACATCTGCGCCGCCAAGGCCGACCTGGTGGTTCGCTACCACGGCGGCAATAATGCCGGCCACACTATAATGGTGGGAGAAGAAATCTTCGCCCTGCACCTCATCCCCTCGGGCATAGTTCGGGGAAAGCCCTGTGTCATCGGCAGCGGCGTGGTGGTTGATCTTTCCGCCCTGCTGGAGGAGAAAAAGAACCTGGAAAGCCGCGGCCTCCAGGTTGACGGCAATCTCGCCCTTTCCGACCACTGCCATCTCATCTTGCCTTACCATAAAGCCCTGGAGAAAGCGGATGAAGCGCGCCTCGCCGCCCGCCGCATCGGCACCACCCTGCGGGGCATCGGTCCCGCTTATGCCGACAAGGCCTCCCGCCGCGGCATCCGCCTGGGCGAACTCGCCTATCCGGACTCGTTCCGCGAACACCTGGAACGCAATGTCGCTGAGAAGAATGAGATACTCACCAAAATCTACGGCGCCGAGCCCCTTTGCGCGGAGACGATTTGCGAAGAGACGATGCAGCAATTTCGCCAGATCGAGAAGATGGTGACCGACACCTCGGTGCTGGTGAGCCGCGCCCTGGATGAAGGCAAAGCGGTGCTTTTCGAGGGCGCTCACGGAACCTTGTTGGATATTGACTTCGGCACCTATCCCTATGTCACCAGTTCCAATCCCCTCTCCGGAGCGGTCTGCGCCGGCATCGGCATCGGCCCAAAGAGAATTGACCGAATCATCGGGGTCGTGAAAGCCTATACGACGAGAGTAGGGGAGGGGCCCTTTCCGACCCAATGCGAAGAAGAACTCGCCGCTCGTTTCCGCGCCCAGGGCCGAGAATACGGCAGCACCACCGGCCGCCCGCGGCGCATCGGCTGGTTCGATGCCGTGATAGTCAGAAAAGCCGCCCGCCTCAACGGCCTGGACGAAATCGCCATCACCCACCTGGACGTACTGGATCAATTCGACCGCATCCCGGTCTGCGTCGCCTACGAGTGCGAGGGCGAAAGGATCAACGAATTCCCCAACCTGCTGGAGAAACTGGCGAAGTGCCGGCCCGTCTATGAAGAACTCCCCGGCTGGAAGCAGGACACCACCGCCGCCCGCCGCTGGGAGGATTTGCCCGCCCGCGCCCAGGAATATATCTCCTTCATCGAGCGCCTGTTGAAAGTAAGAACCAGCATCATCCTCGTCGGCCCAAAGCGGGAACAGACCATAGTGAGATAGGCAGTGATGGAGGATCTCGAATCCTTGAATCGTTGGGCAGGAGCTTGTCTCCTGCCCTGAGTCAGCGAGATCAATGCCATCATCAACTGTATCCAACCGGAGCGATTGCGCGGCTCCACTCTCCATGTAACGCTTTTTCCTTGTTATGCCTGCATGAAGGCGATGGTTCTGGCCGGAGTGAAAACAATTATCTATCGGGATGAATACCTGCGGATGGTTGATGCCGAAAAACGCGAGCGGGAGGAAGAAAATCACTCGATCTCGCCCTGCGCATGGGGATAGCCATCTATAAGTACAATCCTGCCAACGATAAGAGAATGGAAATACAAGGATAGGCAGGGAATCTCACAAGAAGAATCCGTCTGCTCGATAACAAGAGCGGTCCCTTTGGAGTGCGAAAGCTTGCTTTCGCTTTCATAGACGGGAGCCTTGCTCCCGTCGGAAGATAAGGAAAATCATTCTGCAGGAGCAAGCTCCTGTAGGTGAAAGCGGCGGCAAGCAGGCTGTTGCAAAACTCTCCTCACGATATCGCTAAGATAGGAAACATACGCTTGTTTGGCGAATAAGCAGCAGCAGAGGAAGCCCGATGTCG